>MJGMD1__coassemble_1792_pt1 | contig 326790 bp, 293 predicted proteins | sample MJGMD1__metabat2_low_PE_026 | metagenome-assembled genome bin MJGMD1 | reverse complement strand
CGGGGCGCACACATCGGATTGTGTGCGCCCCGCCGCCGTTGACTGACTATCGGTCTTGACTGTCTACTTGTTGTCTTCTTCCTTGATGTGTGCCACGACGGCCACCACCGCGTCACGGGCGGGCATATCGGGCACTCCGAGCACCACGCGCAGTCCCAACTTGTCCAAGGTGTTGACCATGGGCGGACCCATGTGACCGGCTGCCGCAACGGTCACACCGTTGTCACGCATGAAGCGAACGATGCGCGCATGATGCTGGCCATGCTCACTGCGATCGTGCAGCACATCCCAGCCCACTTGCTCGGTACGCCAATCGGTGATCTCGCCATCGACGACGGTTGCCACCGCCATGGCGGGCGCCCTGCCGAAATGTGACTCGACGGCGCCGTCCGGCGTCACTGGAATGGCGACGACCTGACGGTCGGAGCCGTGCGCGTTCTCAGTTGTCATGCTCAGACCCTACCTTCGTAGGCAGGCAGGTCGAGAACGCCGTTTCCGGAGACGCCGATGACCACGACCTCGTCGGGCTTCGCTGATGTGGTCACATAATCGAGGGCACCGGCGATGGCGTGGGTGGACTCCGGTGCCGGGATGATCCCCTCGCTGCGGGCGAAGAGGACACCGGCCTTGAACGAGGTGTCCTGGTCGATTGCGACCGCCTGCATAAGACCCAGGTGCACCGCATGGGAGACCATCGGGCTCATGCCGTGATAGCGCAGCCCGCCGGCATGGATCGCCGGGGGCACAAAATCCGTCCCCAGTGTGTACATCATCATCTTTGGCGTCAACCCGGCGACATCGCCGAAGTCATAGCGGTATTCACCCTGGGTGATCGACGGGGCTGCCTGCGGCTCGCAAGCCACGAACCGAGTCGTGGTGCCCTCACGGAGGTTCTGACCGAGCAGCGGGAAGGTGATGCCGGCCAGATTCGAGCCACCGCCCGCGCAGGCGAAGACGACATCTGCCTGGGCCTCACCGGCAGTGGCCAGCTGCTCCAGCAGCTCTTCACCGATCACGCTCTGGTGGATCATCACGTGGTTGAGCACGCTGCCCAGCGCATAGTGCGCATCGGGATCACCGGCAGCAACCTCGACCGCCTCGCTGATGGCCATGCCGAGCGATCCCGTGGTGTCAGGCATGCGATCGAGCAGCTCACGACCCGCACGGGTCAAATCGGACGGGGAGGGATGACAGCTTGAGCCGTAAACCTCCATCTGATAGCGCCGATAAGGCTTTGAGTCATAGGAGGCCCGCACCTGCCAGACCTCGGCCACCATATCGAAAAGAGCACAGGCAAAGGCCAGAGAGGCGCCCCACTGTCCGGCTCCGGTCTCGGTGGTGAGCCTCGAGATCCCCTGCGCCTTGTTGTAGAAGGCCTGCGCAACGGCCGTGTTCGGCTTGTGCGATCCGGTGGGGCTCACCCCCTCGTACTTGTAATAGATCTTGGCCTTGGTGCCCAGCTCACGTTCCAGTCGCAGGGCGCGCACGAGAGGGCTCGGCCGCCACATCGCGTAGACCTCACGGACTGCCTGAGGAATGTCGATATAGCGCTGGGTACTCACCTCTTGGGCGATCAATTCCGACGCGAACAGCGGTGCCAGGTCCTCGGCGGTGACTGGTTCATCGGTGGCCGGATTCAGCGCAGGCGGCATCGGTTCGGGAAAATCAGCGTTGAGGTTGTACCACCGGGTCGGAACTGTCGACGGCACCGCGACACCCAGGGTGTGCGATGCCTCGGGCATGTTCGTGGCTGATGAATCCTTCTCGGTGCTCATGGTCTTCCTTCCGGCAGCTCTTGACGTCCTTGGCTCCCACGGTCTGCCGTGGGCACCTGCGGACAGGCGCTGACGTGCAGCGCATCGGTGATCGTGCCCGCCATGGACTATCTGCCCAGACACGATACCGGCGGATGTCTGTCCCTCATCGCCGTTCCCAGATCGTCCCCAGCTGACAGGCGCCTCCCGAGCGAACTGCTATCGCTCGCGACCGCGCGTGATCGTCCACCGCCCCGACCCGGATCGCTTGACAAGATCGAGCAGCTCAAGCTGGGTGAGTGCCGCGATGCACTCTGTCGGCGGGCGCCCCGCCGCGACACTGAGCGAATCCAGGTCAATGTCTCCCCGCGCAGGCATGGCCTCGCGGATCTGCGCCAGCCGTGGATCGAGACCGTCAAGCATGCGCACAATCTTGGGTCCATGCAGGTCGACATGCTCCCCGATCGGGGTGAGCAGTGCCCTGACGTCCGCCGCACTCCCCACAAGCGAGGCCTCGTGATCGCGAATCATCCGATGGGGAGATTCACTGAGCGCCGAGGTGATCGGCCCCGGCACGGCCATCAATGGACTCGACAGCCTGGTCGTCCAGCTGGCTGTGTTCAGGGCACCCGATCTCGAGGCCGCTTCCACGACCACCGTGCCGCCGGCCAGAGCGGCGATCAGGCGATTTCTGGCGAGGAAGCCCTGACGGGTGGGACGGATACCGGGCGCGATCTCACTGATCACCAGGCACTCCCGGGCGATCTGCTCAAGCATGTGGCCGTTACCGCGCGGATACCAGTCATCAAGCCCACCGGCGAGAACCGCGATCGTCTGGCCGGCAGCAGCCAAGGCCCCGCGGTGTGCCGCCGCGTCGATCCCGAAGGCTCCCCCGCTGATCACCGGGAACTCAGGTGCCAGCCTCATCGCCAAGTCTGCTGCCACATCTTGCCCGTATCGGCTGGCGGCCCGTGATCCGACGATCGCGACGGCGGGAAGACGCGACTCGCATAGTTCCCCCAGATGAGCGGGCCCTATGACCCACAGCCCGATCGGGGCCCCTGCCATGCCGTTCAGCGGTTCGATGCGGTCGAGCGTGCCCAGCCGCTCGGGCCATTCGACGTCACCGGGGATGATGAACCGTGCGCCGCATCGATGCGCCACTGTCAGCAGTTGATCAAGATCCAGCCGACGTGCCCGCCGGGGCCAGGCGCCGTCGTGGGGACTGGCTCGCAGCGACTGCCACACGGCCGTGGCCCCCTGCTGCGCGACGGTGAGCGCAAAACCGGGTCTTCCCGCCTCACAGATGAAACTCAGCGCCGCCCTGGCTCGTCGCTCGTCAGTCCAAGGTGGAGATTCCCGCGTCACATGCTGATCGGTCATACCATTCCTCCCGGTGCATTGCTCGCACGCAACCCCATGGCCGCAGCGATGTCATCGGCGCTGAGCGCATCACGACCTGAAAGATCGGCGAGCGTCCATGCCACCCTGAGGACTTTGTCGATGCCCCGGGCGCTCAGCGTGCCCTTCGCGATCGAGGCGTCAATGAGGTCCAGCCCCCGAGCAGGTGGAGGTGTGGTGCGCAGATGGCCACCCGGAACCTCGACATTCGTCTGCCATGGCGTTCCACGGAGGCGGCGCCGTTGACGATCGCGAGCTTCAAGGACCCGACCTCGGATGACCGCAGAACTGTCCGGCGCCGGACCGTTACCTCGGCGTAGCGGACTCGCCCCCGCATTGGTCATGGTCACATGAAGATCAACGCGGTCAAGGATCGGGCCGGACAGGCGCTGCGCATATCTGCGGACCATGAGTGATGTGCAGGTGCACTGCGCCCCGACGATCCCATATCTGCCACAGGGACAGGGATTGGCCGCGAGTACCAACTGGAAGCGCGCCGGATATCTCACCGTCGCCCCGCTGCGGGCCAAGCAGACCTCGCCCGATTCCAAGGGGGTTCGCAGGGCCTCCAACACCGGGGAGCCGAACTCGGGTGCCTCGTCGAGAAAGAGCACTCCGCAGTGTGCCAGGGAGATGGCGCCCGGCTTGGCAATCCTTGAGCCGCCGCCGACCATCGCCGCCACGGTCGCCGTGTGATGAGGATCGGCAAAGGGCGGTCGCCTGATCAGGGCACCGTGCAGTTCACGCCCGGCCAAGGAATGCACTGCCGATATCTCCAGCGCATGAGCGTCATCAAGGTCTGGCAGCAACCCCGGCAGGCGTCGGGCCAGCATGGTCTTGCCAGTGCCGGGCGGGCCATGCATGAACAGATGATGTCCACCGGCGGCGGCGATCTCCAGCCCCCACCGCGCCTCCCCCTGTCCCTGGACGTCGGCCATATCGGGCAGCTGTGCATCGGTTGATGGCCGGGCCGGCTGTGAAGGCGCCGATGGGTGGCTCACCGGCCTGCCGTGGAGCACCTCAACCAGATCGGCCAGGTCATTGATTCCCCACACGGTCATTCCTTCGACAAGCTCGGCCTCACCCAACTGCTCGGCAGGAACGACGGCCGTGTCAAGACCGTGATCGCGGGCAGCCAGAAGGGCCGGCAGGATTCCCCTGACAGCCCGCACCCGACCGTCGAGGCCCAGCTCGCCCATGAAGAGAGTGCTCGACGCCGGACGACTGGGCACCAGTTGAGCGCTGGACAACACTGCCGCGACGATCGCGAGATCGTAATGGCTGCCCGCCTTGGGCAGGCTGGCCGGCGTCAAATTGATCGTCAACAGTCGGTCGGGCCATTTCAGGCCGGCCCCGGCCACTGCGGCCTTGCACCGATCCCGTGCCTCGTAGAGGGCGGTGTCGGGAAGACCCACCAGCACCGTCCTGGGCAGACCGGCACCCACGGCGGCCTCCACCTCAACCGGGGTGCCATGCATTCCGATCAGGGCCATCGACCACGCCGATGCCGTGGTCATGAGACCGCTCGCAGGTGGCTGATTACCGGTGCCATCCCGGGAGACTTGACGATGCCGATGGCATCAATGCGTATCTCGCCGGCGGTGTGATGGCTGGCGAGCCATTGGGCGCAGCTGGCACGCATGCGTCGGGCCTTGGTCCAGGTGATCGACTCCAGGGGATCGCCGAAACCCCTTCCGGTACGGAACTTCACTTCCACGAAGACCGTGGTCGGCACCCCTGCGCCCGGATCGCGAGCGATGATGTCAACCTCACCGCCCTGGCAATGCCAATTGCGGTCAATGATCGTCCAGCCGAGTCCCCTGAGATAGTCGACGGCGAGACCCTCTCCGCGTCGACCGATGCTCGCCGTGTTCGGCGCGTCCATGGCCACCACCTCCATGAGGAATGTGGCCCTTCAGCGAGGATCACGGCTTTCGTCCACAGGGCATTCCCACGCGTCTGGGATCTCTCCACAGGACCGATACCAGTGACGCGAAGCGTCGCGCCCATGCCACAGCGGTCAGAGAGATTGCCTCTCAGCGGCTCTCCGGTCAGGCTATTCGCCCTCAGGAACCTCGAGATCGGTGTGCTGGATCTCCTCGATGGAGACATCGCGGAAAGTGAGCACCTTCGCTGATTTCACAAAGCGGCTGGGGCGATACATGTCCCAGATCCAGGCGTCACTCATGGACACCTCGTAGTAGACATCGCCGCCCTCGGTGCGCACCTTGAGATCAACGGCATTGCACAGATAGAAGCGCCGCTCAGTCTCCACCGCATACTTGAAGATGTTGACGACATCCTTGTACTCGCGGTACAGATCGAGCTCAAGCTTGCTCTCGTAGGCATCCAGATCGTCGGCGCTGCTCATGATTCGTTCAGCCTAGCCGCTCGTTGCACATTCGAGTAGCTGCGTCGATGGATGGCGCAGGGGCCAAGTTCGTTGAGGCGTTCCTGATGCAGCCTGGTCGCATAGCCCTTGTGGATCTCGAACCCATAGCCCGGGAACTCAGCCGCGGCCCGCACCATCATGGCGTCACGGGTGACCTTTGCGACGATTGAGGCGGCTGACACCGAGGCGCAGACCCGATCGCCCTTCCATACGCCGAGTCCGGGGACGGGCAGCCCGGCGACGGCGAAGCCATCGGTGAGAGCGAAGCCCGGCGCATGGTCCAGCCGCAACAAAGCGCGCCGCAGCGCCTGGAGATCAGCCTCCTGCATGCCGAGACGATCGCATTCCGCCGCATCAACGGCCACCACCGACCAGCTGAGAGCATGTCTCTTGATCTGCTCGAAAGCCCGTTCCCGGGCCTTGGCCGTGAGCATCTTGGAATCGTTCAGTCCCGCGATGTGATCGCTCAGATCATCGGACAGGATGACGGCGGCAGCGACCAGAGGACCGGCACAGGCGCCGCGGCCCGCCTCGTCGGCGCCGGCGACGGGCCCGAAGCCGCGCTCGACGATGGCCTGCTCATAGCCGTTGGCCACGTGGACCGCAGACCCCGACAAGGCAGCTTCAGCAGGGCTTGACATTGATGACCGGCTGGCTCGGAGGGGTTGCCGGGTTCGGGACCGCTGCGAAGGTCGCCGGAACCGAGAAACGAGTGGCGCGTCCGAAGGGCATCACGATGCCGGCCATGGGGCCGGTCACATCGCTCATCGGCACGAATGCCGCCGACCCAGTCGGACCGCCCGCGCCTGCGGCATCGCAGAGGTGATAGCGGGAGTCCCGGGAATCATTGCGGTGATCGCCGAGCACGAAGATACGGTCAGCCGGCACCACGACGTCAAAGGGGATGTCGGAGGGATTGACCGTGCGCCCGTTCACCGAATACAGATAGGAGCTCTCATCGAGTGCCTGACCGTTGACGGTGATCTGCCCCTGAGCGGTACAACATGCGACGTGGTCGCCCGGCATGCCGATGACGCGCTTGACCAGATGATCCGTGGCCGAGGAAGGCGCCACCCCAAGGAACTCCGCGGCCTGCCGCAGCGGGTTCGTGCTGCCCGTGGACTCATCGTTCAGCCAATTGCCCGGGTCTTTGAACACCACGACATCGCCGCGATGAAAATCAGCAACCTTGACCACAGCGCCGCGATCGCCGATAGCGAGCGTGTTCTCCATTGACGCCGAGGGAATCACATAGAGCTGTACCAGGAAATTGCGGATGAGCGCCGAGGCCACCAGCGCGACGACGATGATGATCGCCAGTTCGCGCACAGTCGCGAGCCATCCTGGACGGGGCGGCTTGGCAGGCTTCACGGGGACAACCTTATGCCCGCCTCGGTTTCCCGGGGCGGGCATATCGGCGTGCGGCTCTAAGGCCGGATCTGTCATGGGCGCGTCGCTCACGCGTTGTCGCGCTTCTCCTTGATCTTCGCCGCCTTGCCGTGCAGGCCGCGCAGATAGTAGAGCTTGGCGCGACGCACATCGCCGCGGCGCTCGACCTCAAGCTTGTCGATGATCGGGCTGTGCAGCGGGAAGGTACGCTCGACGCCGGTGCCATAGGACACCTTGCGGACGGTGAAGGTCTCGGTGACGCCGGAACCGACGCGACCGATCACGACGCCGGCGAAGACCTGGACACGGGACTTGTTGCCCTCGACCACCTTCACATGGACGCGCACGGAATCGCCGACACGAAACTCGGGGATGTCGTTGCGCAGCGATGCCTTGTTGAGATCGCTGATGAGCTTATGAGTCATGTCTTATCCTTGCCGGTGCCACAGGTCACCTCGTCTGAAGAAAGTGGATTGCAGTGCTGATCGGATTCCCCCCCCGTGGCAGGCGCCGAGCAGGCACAACAGCGCACCATTTTTGCACACCATGGGGTGATGGGACAAACCACCCTTGTGATCATCGCCCAGGAACGATGTCTTGCACCGCTTGCCGAACTGCCGCGACAGACCAACCGCGACCGTCCACGAAGACCAGTCTCATGCGATCGCCCGACCACATCGGCCCGGGTGAGCTCTTGATGGCTCTCGAGGGCGTGACCCTTGGCGAGTGTCCGGGGGCAAACACCTGTCCCGGGTCACGACGGCAAACAGAGACGCCGGTGGGGGCCAGCTCGCGAGCTGCCCCCACCGGCGTTCGTCAAAGGAGGGTCAGACAGCGACTCTCCCCCAATTCAGATATTCAGGCTCACTCCTTGCCGTCACCGGAGAACAGTGAGGCGATGAGATCGCGATTGAGCTGGTTGATCGACTCCAACGGGATGCCCTTCGGGCAGACCGCCGCGCACTCACCGATATTGGTGCAGTGACCAAAACCCTCGGCATCGTGCTGACCGACCATGTTCTTCACCCTGAGCTTGCGCTCGGGCTGACCCTGCGGCAGGTTCGCCAGATGGGTCACCTTGGCAGATGTGAACAGCATGGCGGAGCTGTGCGGGCAGGCCGCCACGCAGGCGCCACAGCCGATGCAGGTCGCATTGTCGAAGGCACGATCGGCCTGACGCTTGGGCGCCGGCGTCGAGTGCGCGTCAGGAGCCGCCCCGGTGTTCACCGAGATGAAGCCGCCTGCCTGTACAACACGATCAAGCGCGCTGCGATCGACCACCAGATCCTTGATCACCGGGAAGACCTTGGTCTTCCAGGGCTCAATGGTGATGGTGTCGCCGTCGTTGAACGACCGCATGTGCAGCTGACAGGTGGTCGTGCGCACCGGGGAGGCGCCGCGACCATGCGCGGTGCCGTTGATGACAACGCCACACATGCCGCAGATTCCCTCACGGCAGTCGGAATCGAAGGCCACGGGCTCCTCACCCTGATGGGTCAACTGCTCGTTGAGCTCATCAAGCATCTCGAGGAAGGATGTGTCGCCGCTGATTCCATCGATTTGGTAGGTCTTGATGGCGCCATCCGCAGCGCCCTCAGCCTGACGCCAGATATTCAGTGTCAGCTTCACTTGTAACTCCGTTGCTTGAGTTCGATTGCCTTGTACACGAGCGGTTCCTTGTGCAGCTCGGGCTTGCTGCCCTCGCCGGTGAACTGCCAGGCAGCGACATAGAGGAAGTGCTTGTCGTCACGCAGGGCCTCGCCCTCCGGGGTCTGCGATTCGACGCGGAAGTGACCGCCGCAGCTCTCACGACGATGGAGGGCGTCGATGCACATGAGCTCACCCAGCTCGAGGAAGTCGGCCACGCGGCCGGCACGCTCAAGCGTCTGGTTGAGATCCTCGTTGACACCGGTGACCTTGACGTTCTTCCAGAACTCGTCGCGCAGCACGCGGATCTTGTCAATCGCGGTCTTGAGGCCCTCTTCGCTGCGTGCCATGCCGCAGTATTCCCACATGATCTGGCCGAGTTCCTTGTGGAAGGAGTCAACGGTGCGCTCGCCCTTCACATTGAGCAGCTTGTTGACGCGGTCCTTCACCGAGGAAACGGCCTCGACCACTGCCGGATCATCATCGGGCAGCTTGCCCTCGTGATTGCCCGCCAAGTAGTCGTTCATCGTATTGGGAAGCACGAAATAGCCATCGGACAGGCCCTGCATGAGCGCCGAGGCACCCAGCCGGTTTGCCCCATGGTCGGAGAAGTTCGCCTCGCCGGCCACGAACAGCCCGGGAATCGAGCTCTCCAGGTCATAGTCAACCCACAGGCCGCCCATCGTGTAATGGACCGCCGGGTAGATGCGCATCGGCGTCTCATAGGGGTCGTCGGCGGTGATCTGCTTGTACATGTCAAACAGGTTCCCGTACTTGGCCGCGACGCCGCGCTTACCCAGACGTGAGATGGCATCGGAGAAGTCGAGGTAGACGCCTCGACGCACCATGCGCTCCTTGCCGTCGGGGCCGATCTCCTTGACCGCCGGGCCCACACCGCGACCCTCATCGCACATGTTCTTGGCCTGACGAGAGGCGATATCACGCGGCACCAGGTTGCCGAACGAGGGGTAGATGCGCTCCAGGTAGTAGTCGCGATCCTCCTCGGGGATCTGACGAGGATCCTTGTCGGCGTCCTCGGCGTTCTTGGGCACCCAGATACGCCCGTCATTACGCAGGGACTCACTCATCAGGGTGAGCTTCGACTGGTTCTCGCCATGCACCGGGATGCAGGTCGGGTGGATCTGCGTGTAGCAGGGGTTCGCGAAATAGGCGCCCTTGCGGTGTGCCCGCCAGGTGGCGGTGGTGTTGCAGCCCATGGCGTTGGTCGACAGGAAGAAGACATTGCCGTAACCGCCGGAGGCGATCACCACAGCGTCGGCAGTCCACGACTCGATCTTTCCGGTGACCATATCGCGCGTGACGATGCCGCGTGCGTGACCGTCCTTGACGATCAGCTCGAGCATCTCGTGGCGACTGTGCATGTGCACGGTGCCGGCGGCGATCTGACGCGAGAGGGACTGGTAGACGCCGATCAGCAGCTGCTGGCCGGTCTGTCCCTTGGCGTAGAAGGTGCGCTGCACCTGGACGCCACCGAACGAGCGGTTGTCGAGCAGACCACCATATTCACGGGCGAAGGGGACGCCCACGGCGACGCACTGGTCGATGATGTTGGCGCTGACCTCGGCAAGCCGATAGACGTTGGTCTCGCGAGCGCGATAGTCGCCGCCCTTGACCGTGTCGTAGAACAACCGGTAGACCGAGTCGTTGTCGTTCTTGTAGTCCTTGGCGGCGTTGATTCCGCCCTGGGCTGCAATCGAGTGCGCACGGCGCGGGCTGTCCTGGTAGCAGAAGTTCTCCACGTGGTAGCCGGCCTCGCCGAGGGAGGCGGCGGCAGCGCCACCAGCCAGACCCGTGCCGACGACGATCACTGTCATCTTGCGACGGTTGGCCGGGTTGACCAGCTTTGCGGTGAACTGACGATCAGGCCAGATCTTCTCAATCGGCACATCGGTGTTCGCCTTGGTGTCGTGCACCTCGGCGCCCAGCGTGTAGTACTTCTCATCGCCGGCAGGGATGCCGGCCACATTGTTCTCAGTCACTGGGTGATCACTCCAAAGGCAATAAGGGTGGGAACGAGCATGAAGCCCACGAACACCAGGATTGACACGAGCCACGCGCACACCTTGATGACGACCGCCGACGAATTGCCGACTCGCCAGCCCAGCGTGCTGAACGCCGAGCGGAAGCCGTGCCAGACGTGCAGGCAGACCGCCAGCATCGCGACGAAGTAGATCGCGTAGATGCCCCAGTTCTGGAAGGCAAGGACCACGCGCAGGTGCGGATGGTCGACCGCCGGATCGCCTGCGGTGTAGCCGATCTTGATGATCTGATCGGTGAACTGCAGGAGGTGGAAGACCAGGAAGATGGCGATGATGATGCCACCCCAGATCATGGTGCGCGCCGCGAAGCTACCTTCGAGATAGCGACGCTGAACATAGCGACGCCGGCTCAGACCGCTGGCCTTCCGGTCACGCAGGGTGAGATCGATGGCCAGTCCCATATGAATGATGACGGCGGCACCGAGCACGATGCGGAAGAGCGTAAGGAAGAAATAGGGCGGGAGGATCGGCACAAGGAACTGACGCAGCGCATGCGAATAGGCGTCGAACTCGGCGCCCGAATCGTTCATGAGCAGCTTCAGGTTGCCGAACATGTGCATTGCCAGGAACGCCACCAGGAAGATACCGGTGAGAGCCATCAAGAATTTTCTGGCCACCGTGGAGCGCAGCGCCCTGCTCTGCGGAGTCGTGTCCGCTGATTGAGTAGTGAGAGTTGCCACGGCAACACAGTAGAGCACCGATCGGCCCTGTGAACAGCGCTACGCGACAGCGGTTCGCGTTTTGAGACCAAAATGGTCCGTAATTTGGAGCAAGGATGTGGCTAGCGTGGCTTGTGTGAGTGAGAACATCATCGCAAACATTGTCATTCCCTCGCCTGACAAGGACCTGGGACTGGGCGCGGCGATCTTTCCGGGAGGCGGTTACCAGCTCATCGCGCCGGCCGAGGCCGCGCCGATCGCAGACTGGCTCGCCAGCGTCGGAGTCGCTGCCGCCGTCATCGACTACCCGGTGGGTGAGCGCCATCCCCGACCCTTTGACGCCGCGATGGACGCGCTGCGGGATGTGCGGGCCCGCCCCGAGTTCTCCGGGCGCCGCTTCGGCGTCGTGGGTTTCTCGGCAGGTGCACAGCTGGCCGGGATGTGCTGCCATCCGGGTGCTTTCGGACGCGAGGAGCCTCGCCCGGACTTCGCCGTCTTCGGATATCCCCTGATCTCGATGGACGCCGATACCCATGAGGGCTCGATGGTCACCCTGCTCGGTCCCGACGCCGACGAGCAGACCCGCGAGCGCTTCAGCGTCGACCGTCTCGTTGACGCCGGGACGCCGCCAAGTTTCGTCTGGCAGACGGCCGAGGACGCCAGTGTTCCGGTGATCAACTCCCTGCGCTATGCCACAGCCTGCGCCCGGGCAGGCGTGCCCATTGAGCTGCATGTCTTCGCCCATGGCCCGCACGCGCTCGGCCTTGCACAGGGCGCCTACGCCGAGCCGTGGACCGCGTTGTGCCAGCGGTGGCTACGCGACCAGGCGGGTCTGTCCGCCTAGGACAGCGCAAAGCCTCGGCCGCCCGGGCCAGAGGCGACATTGAGCCACCCAGAACAAGCGATTCGCTTGGCACCTGATCGGACAGGCCAAGAGCTGCCTACAGCAAGAGCTACCTACAGAAGGTCGGGACGTCGCTCTGCGGTGATCTCGCGGGAGCGCTCGGCGCGCCAGTCGTCGACCGCGCCGTGGTCGCCAGAGAGCAGCACGCCGGGCACCTCCAGGTCGCGCCAGACCGCAGGCTTGGTGTACACGGGGTATTCGAGCATGCCCTCGGTGCTGACCGAATAGGATTCCTCGACCAATGACTGCGGATTGCCGATCACGCCTGGCACCAGTCGGACGACCGTCTCGATCATCGCCAAGGCCGCCACCTCACCGCCATTGAGGACATAGTCGCCCAGGCTGAGTTCGCGGACATCGAAGTGGTCCGCCGCCCAGTCGAGCACCCGATGGTCGATGCCCTCATAGCGTCCGCAGGCGAAGACCAGATGATCCTTACCAGCCAGGTCGGCGGCGATCTCCTGGGTGAAGGGATGTCCCGAGGGGCTCGGCACGATCAGTACCGGGCGCCGTGCCGAGTCGTCATCGGCGAGCAGCGAGTCAAGGGCCTCGCCCCAGGGCTCGGGTTTCATCACCATGCCGGCGCCCCCACCGTAGGGCGTGTCATCAACCGTGCGATGACGATCGTGGGTGAACTCCCGAAGGTCATGGGCTCTCACATCAAGCAGCCCATGCTCGATGGCCTTGCCGATCAGGCTCAGCTGCAGCGCATCGAAATACTGCGGGAAGATGCTGATCGCATCAATCCGCATCGCCGCTTTCCCGGTGCCCGCGTCTTCACCGCTCACGGGAGTCGCCTTGGTTGCTGCCGTCGTCAATCGCCTCATCATCGAGCAATCCGGGCACCTCGGCCAGCTCCACGAGACCTGCCGCCAGGTCAACGCGCGGCACCAGCTGGGCGACGAAGGGCACCAGCCGGTCCCCCTGCTCGGTGCTCACCGAGAGAACGTCCTGGGCCGGTAGATGCAGGACCTCGCTCACCTGACCCACGCGTCGACCATCGGGTAGACGGGCCTCCAGGCCCACAAGCTGGCGGTCGTAAAACTCCTCGGAATCCTCAGGCCGCTCATCGGCACCCACCTGAGCGGTGAGCACCAGCCCACGCAGGCTTTCCGCCTCATTGCGGTCTGTGACGCCGGCGAAGCCGACCACGAGCCGGCCAGAGATCCACCGGCGCGTGGCCACGACAAAGCTGCGGGAATGATCCTCCGCAGTGAGTTTCGCCCCCTGACGCAGACGACGGTCGGGCTCATCGGTGCGCGGGATGAGAACCATCTCCCCGCGCACGCCATGTGCCCGACCGATGACTGCGACGACAACCTCAACGGTGTCCATCGCCATTGTCAGTGACGGCGTGAACCGCGACGATCCACGTCGACGAAGTCGATGCGCACCTGCTCGCGACCGGCCAAGGCCCCCACGACCGTCCGCAATGCGGTGGCGGTGCGGCCCTGGCGACCGATCACACGACCGATGTCGTCAGGGTGTACCCGGACCTCGAGCATCCTGCCGTGGCGCAGATTCTTGTCGCGAACCTGCACATCATCAGGATGCGCGACGATCCCCTCAACCAGATGCTCCAGTGCGTCGTCAAGCATGATCAGGCCTGTGCCTTGGCGTCATCAGCCTTGGCATCGCCAGCTGCGGCGTCCTTGGCCTCATCGGCAGGCTTCGCATCGCCCTCAGCGCCGCCCTTGGCAGCCTTCTTGCTGATGGCGCTGGTAGTCGGCTCGCCATCGGCCTCAGCCAGCGCGGCGTTGAACAGATCAAGCTTGTTGGGCTTGGCAGCCTGCTCGGTGACGCCCGAGGGAATCGAGGTGTCGCCGGTGAACTTCTGCCAGTCGCCGGTGCGCTTGAGCAGTGCCACGACGGCCTCGGTGGGCTGGGCACCCACGGACAGCCAGTGCTGGACCCGATCGGAATCGATCTTGATCACGGACGGGTCATTCTTGGGGTGGTACTGCCCCACGACCTCGATTTCACGACCATTGCGCTTGGCGCGCTCATCGATGACGATGACGCGATAATGCGGCTCGCGGATCTTGCCGAGCTTCTTCAGACGAATCTTGGTGGCCACGGTGTGTGGTTTCTCCTGTAGGACTGCCCGGGACCCAGGTTCCGGGACGATGGTTGGCCGTTGACCCACGCGTGGGGACACGCAGACAGCGCCCGATGGTTGTGTGCGCCAGACGTGAGAGGGCATCTCGGCACACAGACATAGCTATTGTGCCAGATCGACGCCCCGGGGGTGAAACTCACACCGACGCAGAGCCGCGGCGTGGCACACCGCGCAGAATGACCAGTGACGGATTGCGTGTGATCTCGACAGTGCGCCGTGGATCCTCCCCGAAAACCACCAGGTCGGCGCTCTGCCCGATGTCCGGGCCGCAGCGGCCCAACCACGTCCGGGCGCGCCAGCTGGCTGCGCCGAGCGCGAAGTCATTGCCACCGATGCCGCTCAACTCGACGATCTCGTCGCCGATCCGGCCGTGACCGATCGCACCGCCCGCATCGGTGCCGGCGTAGATGGGCACGCCCGCCTCGCGAGCAGCGTGCAGGACCTCCAGACGCCGCTGATAGAGGGCTCTCATATGCGCCGCATAGACGGGGAACCGCCGCTCGCCGGAGTCGGCGATCGCCGGGAAGTTCTCCAGATTGATCATGGTGGGCACGAGCGCCACGCCGCGGCTCGCCATCGTGTCAATGACCTCGGGGCTCATGCCTGTGCCGTGCTCGATGCAGTCGATGCCCGCGTCAACCAACTCAGCGACCGATTGCTCACCGAAGCAATGGGCGGTGACGCGGGCTCCATTCTCATGAGCGGCCGCGATGGCCCGGCGGGCCTCGTCGGGATCCCACAGGGGGGCCAGATCTCCCAGGTCTCGATCGATCCAATCGCCGACGAGCTTCACCCACCCGTCACCCCGCCGTGCCTGCCGCACCACCTCATCGACCAGCTGGCCGGGTTCGATCTCCACACCGTAGTTGCGCAGATAGCGCCGGGGACGAGCGATATGGCGCCCGGCCCGGATGATGTCGGGCAGATCGGGCTCGTGATCGAGCTCGTGGGTGTCGATGGGTGAGCCGGCGTCACGGATGAGCAGGGTGCCGGCATCGCGATCGGTGCGCGCCTGCGCACGCGCCATATCCATGCTGGTGCCGCCATGGGAGTCCAATCCGATGTGGCAATGCGCGTCGACCAGTCCGGGCATGATCCAGGCATCACGGGCGAGTGTCGTGGCGTCGGCAAGCGGCCCCTCAACGAGCCTTCCCGCATCGATCCACAGATCACGCGGGGTCTCGTCCACTCGTGGCGGGCCCGGGGTTGAATTGCCGCCGGGAACCGCTCCTGCGGCGGGAGACCCGGCCTCTCGGAAGGGCACTGCTGCCCCCGATTGGTCGATGCCCCCGGTCAGAAGGGTGCCATGCAGATGCCAGCGTCGCCCGCCGTGATCGACACCGTGGCGGGGACCACGCCCCCCACACTCATCGGTCGTCATGTCTATTTGTCGAACATCTTGCGCATCTCGGGCGGCAACTCGAAGCTGTCGGCGCCCTGTCCCGAACCGGGCTTGGTGAACATCGACGAGATGTCGTCCACGGGCTGTGGCGCGGGCGTCTGTGCCGCAGCGCGCTGGGCACCGCGCCGCAGCGGGGCGCCGTTCTTGCCACGCTTCTTCTTGCCCTTCTTCTGGTTCTTGGAGCGCACCGGGCGTCCACCCATACCGCCCATGCCTGGCATTCCGGGCATGCCGCCCCCGGCGCCGAGCTGCTTCATCATCTTGCGGGCTTCCACGAAGCGGGTCACCAGCTGGTTGACATCGCGCACCTCAAGTCCCGAGCCGGCAGCGATCCGCGCCCGGCGCGAACCGTTGAGGATCGAGACATCGTCACGCTCGGCAGGGGTCATCGACAGAATGATCGCCTCGAGATGATCCACCTCGCGCTCGTCGAGGTTCTCCACGGCGTCCTTCATCTGGCCGCCCATGCCCGGCAGCATGCCGAAGATCTTGGACAGGGGGCCCATCTTGCGCAGCTGCTTGAGCTGGGCCAGGAAGTCCTGGAGTCCGAATTCGCCCTTGCCCCGCAGGAGCTTCTCGGCGCTTGCCCGGGACTGCTCGGCATCGAAGGCCTTCTCGGCCTGTTCGATGAGGGTGAGCATATCGCCCATCCCGAGGATGCGGGAGGCCATCCGGTCGGGGTGAAAGAGATCGAAATCGGTGAGTTGCTCGCCGTTGGAGGCGAACATGATGGGCTTGCCGATCACCCGGGCGATGGACAAGGCTGCGCCGCCGCGTGCGTCACCGTCGAGCTTGGAGAGCACGACGCCGTCAATGCCGACGCCCTCCTCGAAGGCCTTGGCAGTGTTCACGGCATCCTGGCCGATCATCGCGTCGACCACGAACAGGGTCTCATTCGGGTTGACGGCGGCCTTGATGTCATGGGCCTGGGTCATCATCTCTTCGTCGACGCCCAACCGTCCGGCGGTGTCAACGATCACCACGTCGTAGAGCTTGTGGCGGGCCTCGTCAAGGGAATCCCGGGCCACCTGTACCGGATCGCCCACGCCGTTGCCGGGTTGCGGCGCATAGACCGGGACGCCGGCGCGCTGGCCGATCACCTGCAGCTGTTGCACCGCGTTGGGACGCTGGAGGTCGGCGGCCACCAGTACCGGGCTGTGACCCTGTTCGCGCAGCCAATGACCCAGCTTGCCGGCAAGCGTCGTCTTGCCCGCACCCTGGAGGCCGGCGAGCATGATCACCGTGGCATCGGTGCCCTTGGAGAAGCGGATCTCACGGGTCTTACCGCCCAGGATGTCAATGAGTTCCTCATTGACGATCTTGATGATCTGCTGACTGGGGTTGAGGGCCTTGGACAGCTCCAGGCCGTGGGCGCGTTCCTTGACCTTGGCGACGAATTCCTTCACCACCGGCAGCGCGACATCGGCCTCGAGCAGGGCGATGCGGATCTCACGGGTGGTGTCATCGATGTCGGCGTCGGTCAGGCGCCCCTTGCCGCGCAGCGACTTGAAGGTGTCTGCCAGACGATTCTGCAGGGTGTCGAACACGGGCTCATCCTCGCTCAGAAATGTGTATCAAGAATACGGGCCGGTTCTGCTCGGCCATGATCAGGGCGTGACCCGGGCCCGGAATGGCATCGCCGGGCACCTCGGATCTACCTGCGGGCTTCACTCGCCCAGCAGTCCATCGACAAATTGGGTGGCGTCGAAGGGTGCCAGATCGTCGGGTCCCTCGCCCAATCCGATGAATTTGACGGGTACACCGAGCTCCCGCTGCACCTGGACGACGATGCCGCCCTTGGCGGAGCCGTCGAGCTTGGTGAGCACGATGCCGGTGATGTCGACGACCTCAGCGAAGATGCGGGCCTGGGTGAGGCCGTTCTGGCCTGTGGTGGCGTCAATCACCAACAGCACCTCCCCCACCGGGGCCTTTTTCTCGATGACCCGCTTCACCTTGCCCAGCTCGTCCATGAGGCCGACCTTCGTGTGCAGGCGGCCAGCGGTGTCCACGAGCACCACGTCCACCTTCTCGTCGATTCCCTGATCGACGGCATTGAAGGCCACCGATGCGGGATCGGCGCCTTCCTCGCCGCGAACGGTCTTCACGCCCACGCGCTCCCCCCAGGTGGTGAGCTGCTCGGCGGCCGCCGCACGGAAGGTGTCCGCCGCCCCGAAGAGCACGCTCCTGTCCTGGGCGACCAGCATCCGACCCAGCTTGCCGACGGTGGTCGTCTTACCGGTGCCATTGACCCCAACCATCATCACCACGGCAGGCAGCCCCTGGGGATGGTCCAGGTTCAGCGCGCGGTCCATGTCTGGACCCACGATCTTGATCAGCTCGCCGCGCAGCGCCGTGCGCGCCGCCGTCGGGTCCGCGATGCCCCCGACCGCCAACGCCTTACGGAGATTCTCCACCAGCTCCGTGGCTGGGCCCACGCCGAGATCTGAGGCGATGAGCGTGGCCTCGAAGTCATCCCAGGTGTCGTCGTCGATCTTGTCGACGCTCAACAGATCTGCCAGGGCCCTGGCCAAGGTGTTCTGCGACCCGGCCAGACGCCGACGCAGACGAGTCAGCCGGGCGCTCGGCGCTTCGGGAGTCTCGAGCTCGGCAACGGCCTCACTTGCCGCCGCCTGAGCGTCGCTCGGTGCGGAGGCAGGAGCCTGGGCCTCATCGGGGCTCTGCGGTGGGACGGCACCAGCTGGCGTGGTGGGCGGAACTTCCTTCGGTTCAGTGCCCGGCGTCAGCTGCTGTGCGGGCCGTCCGAAGCGGACCGCCACATATGCAACCGCGCAGGCGAGGACGATGCCGCCAACGATGACCCAGAAAACCCAATCCACTCTGGCAGTCTAGCGGCCGGCCTCGTCACTTCCCGTGGACAGATGGGCCCGCCACGGCCAGCCGGTTAGCGCTTGGTGTGCTTGGGAGGCTTGGGAGGCTTGGAGAAGATCTCCTCGAGGGGCTCGGGCATGTCCGCCTCGCCATTGAGATGGCGGGCCAGCACCCCCAGCCCCGCGGCCAGACGTGGATATCTGTCGCGGAAATAGCCCTGCATACCCATCATCACCGTCGCCGCCACCGCGATGGCCAATGCCAAGATCGCGAGCAGGCACAGAATGAAAATGATCACGAAGGCTCCTTCTCACGGCTCGTTGTCACCAGTATGACCCACCCGCCGGTGTGCCTGCGTCAGTCGACCAGACGTTGCGAGATCACCTTCGTGACGCCATCGCCGCGCATGGTCACTCCGTAGAGCGCATCAGCCTTCTCCATGGTGCGCTTCTGGTGGGTGATCACCAGAAGCTGTGAATCCTTGCCCAATTCCTCGTAGATCCCGAGGAGCCTGGTCAGGTTCACATCGTCCAGGGCGGCCTCCACCTCGTCGAGAATGTAGAAGGGGCTGGGCCGGGCGATGAACAGGCTGAACAGGAAGGCCACTGCCACCAGGGATCTCTCCCCACCCGAGAGCAGCGACATTCGCTTCACCTTCTTGCCGGCCGGACGCGCCTCGATGTCAACACCGGTGGTGAGCATGTCCTGGGGATCGGTGAGAACCAGACGGCCCTCGCCTCCCGGGAACAGACGTGGGAAGACGACGGCGAAGGTGCTCTCGATATCGGCATAGGCCTGGGTGAAGACCTCCTGCACACGGGCGTCCACCTCGTCGATGATGTCCTCAAGGTCTTTCCGGGTCTTCTTGAGATCATCCAATTGCTCGGCCAGGAATTGATGACGCTCGTTCAGTGCGTCGAACTCCTCAAGCGCCAACGGGTTGATCCGGCCCAGCTGTTCCAGCGTGCGGCGAGCGTTCTTCTCGCGCTTGAGCTGCTGGGCGCGATCAAAGGGCACCGGCTCGGGCTGATCGTCATCGTCGGTGAGCGCCGTGCCATCGGGACGGGTGAGGATGGGGACGAGCTGATCGGGGCCGAAATCGCTCATGAGCGTGTCCGCGTCCAGGCCCAGCTCGTTCATGGCCTTCTCGGCGAGCTGCTCCAGGCGCATCTGCTGCTCGATACGCGCCATCTCCTCGCGATGCGCGCCCTCGACAAGCGACTCCACCTCGGCGCTGCGTTGCCTCACCTCTTCCCGGGCGGCGGCGATGGCCTGATCTGCCCGGGCCCGGATTTGCTCGGCCCGGTCACGGGCGGCCTGGGCATCGGTGACCAGCCGCGCCACCCGGTCACCCAGCCACTCGGCGGCCAGGTGCACAGCGGCGGCGACCCTTGCCTCCCGACGGGCCCGCTCCTGGCGGGCTGCCGCCTCTGCCCGACTTGCTCTTTCGCGGGCGGCGGCACGTGACAGCGAATCGGCGCGGCCGGCGAGCGACCGGGCTCGCTCCTGGGCGGTGCGCAAGGCCAGGCGGGCATCCATCTCGGTCTGGCGGGCCATCCGGGCTCTCACTGACAGCTCATCGCGATGCTCGGGATCGGGCTCGGGGATCTCCTGCTCTCCCCCGGCCAGATCGAGGCGCTGCCGTAGCGCGGCGAGCTCCTGCTCGTCGGCAGCGCGGCGGGCCGCAGCCTTCTGAATGGCTGCATCGGCTCGCTCCACCTCGGCTCGGGCGGCCACGGAGGCCTGTCCCGCAGTGGAGATCTGTTCGGTAAGCGCCGACATCGTGGCGTCGGACTCATTGAGCAGCGCCAGGGCCGCGTCTGCTTTCTTCTGCGCCTCGACGACCTGTTGCTGGGCCTTCTCACGCTCAAAGCGGAGCCGCTCCAGCTCATGGCGGGCCTGGTCCAACTGTCCCTGGGCAGCGCTGATTGCGGCCTGCAACTCGATGCGACTTTGCCCAGCGCCCGAGCCTCCGATGGCGATCCATTGCGAGAGGATCTCACCGCGGCGGGTCACAGCGATCAACTGGGGATGACGCCGGATGACGTCGTCGGCGGCCGCCAGGTCTTCGACGGCGACATGGTCGGGGAGCAACCGGGCCAGGGCACCAGCGAGCTCTGCGCTGTCGTGGATCAGGGCGAGCAGCGGCTGCACATCGCTGGGCAGGGGCCGGGGGTCATGCTCCGGCTGTGGGGCTGCGTTGATCACCAGGCTGGCGTTCCCCAGCTCATCGCTGTCGAGGATGTCCAGGCCTCGACGAGCTGTCGTGGCGTCGACGACAGTCAGCGCCTCGGCGGCCGTTCCCAGGGCTGCTGCCACCGCGGTCTCCCAGCCCGGCTCGACGCTCATGAGCTGCGACAGCGGGCCGAGGATTCCCGGCTCTTTGCGCTCAGCCAGGGCCGCCGCGCCGTCCTTGCGCTCAAGTCCCAGCTGCAGGGCCTCGATCCGCGAGCTCAGCGAGGCCGACTCCCGTTCAACGCGCACCCGAGCCTCATCAAGCTCGTCGCGAGCCGCCTGGGTTACCCTCAGCTCAGCCTCGGCAACCTCATAACCGGCGTCCAGACCGGACTCGCCATCGCCCAGCCCGGTGATCTGATTCTCCAACGCCAGATAGTCCTTCTCGGCGGCATCGGCCCTGGCAAGCGCATCATCGCGGCGCCCCGTGAGTCCGGAGACCTCCTCGGCGCTGGCGTCAAGGCGGGAGGTCAAGGAGCTGATCTGACCTGACAGTCGCGCCACACCCGCCCGGCGATCGGCGACGGCCCGCAATTGGGCGGCGTAGTCCTTCTCGGCCTCGTCGAAGAACTGCTCAGCCTGTTCCCGTTGGGCAGTCGCCTGGTCGAGTGCGGTCTGCGCCGCAGCGATCTCATCATTCAACGCGGTCTCCTGGCGGCGCACCTCGGCAGCCTCGGCCTCGAGCTGATCAGGATCGCGTCCGGGAGAAGACGCGGGGATCTCGTCACTGTGTCGCATCCGCTCAGCGCTGATCGACTCGATGGTGGCCATGCGTTCCTTGAGCGCGATGGCCACGTACCACTGCTCCTGGGCAGCGCTCAGCGCTGGACTGGCTGCGGCAAGCTCCGCCTGGGCCTGCTGCTCGGCGGCACGAGCTTGTTCCAGCCGTGCCTGGGCGGCGGCACGCAGCTTTTCCTGATCGGCGTGGTTCTCACGCTCGGATTGCAGCGAGAGTTGCGCCGCCGTGAGGTCGTCGGCGAGCAACCTGGAGCGCGCATCGCGCAGCTCCGCCTGGACGACGGCGGCCTTGCGGGCCACCGCTGCCTGCCGACCCAAGGGCTTGAGCTGTCGTCGGATCTCGCCGATGAGATCCGACAGCCTGTCGAGATTCTGTCGCGTCGACTCGAGCTTGCGGCTCGCCTTCTCTTTGCGACGCCGATGCTTGAGCACGCCAGCGGCCTCTTCGATGAAGCCTCGCCGCAGCTCCGGCGTCGCCTGCAAGATCTGGTCAAGCTGACCCTGCCCGACGATCACATGCATCTCACGACCCATGCCGGTGTCGGACAGCAGCTCCTGCACGTCCAGGAGCCTGGCGGTATGTCCGTTGATCGCATATTCCGAGCCGCCGGCCCGGAAAAGCGTGCGCGAGATCGTCACCTCGGTGTAGTCGATCGGAAGAACGCCATCGGTGTTGTCGATCGTCAGGGTCACCTCAGCGCGACCCAGCGGTGATCGTCCCGCCGTCCCGGCGAAGATGACATCGTCCATCTTGCCGCCGCGCAGATGCTTGGCGCCCTGCTCACCCATCACCCAGGCCAGGGCATCGACAATATTGGACTTGCCCGAGCCATTCGGGCCGACGATGGCAGTGATGCCCGGCTCGAAGGCCAGCGTGGTTGCCGAGGCAAAGGATTTGAAGCCCTTGAGGGTCAGGCTCTTCAGATACACCGGTCGGCTCTCCCGCCGCGGAGATGAGGCCAGCTCATGCGGCCGTCACAGGGCTTTTCTCGCCCGCCTCTTCCTCGTGCTTGATCCGGAAGGTCCACAGTTTGTTCACCACGAAATTGATCGGCATCGTGACGAGGATGGCAATCGCCTGGCTGACATATTCCCGCGAGTGCAGGGCATTGACGAGCTGCCCGCCAATCGAGCGTCCGTGGAGACTGTAGGCGTCGAACCAGGATCCGTGCAGGGAGATGATCCCTGCCGGGCTCATCATCATCGCCTTGAGGATCATGCCGATGAGCGCCGCGACGGCGCCAATGGCCAGGAACTGCCAGAATCCCCGCCACCATCCGCGCTGGGTTCCGCGGAAGGTCCAACTGCGGTTGAGCTGATAGTTGTAGGTGTTCGCGACCAGGAATGAGACGATCCACACCAGCGAGCTGAACCGAAAGTTGAAACTGGTCGCGGGAACGGAGAACAGGATCTCGGTGGCGTTCGCCGAGCCGCCGTTCAACTTGTTGAGCACCACGGCGACCGCCATGTTCACCACGACGCCTGAGCCGCCCACCACTCCGAAGCGGATGAATTGTCCGCCGATGCGGGCCGCACGCCGTGTCCGGCTTTCCGCGATCACTGGGGATTCCTGCTGGCTCATGGACGTTTAGCCTATCTTTCGGGCGCTGTGGGTGCGCGTGACGACGCGTGGGGCCGCAGCGCCATGACCCGATGTGCGGGGCAGACGTTGGCAGCGTGGGCAGAAATAGCTGGAGCGGTTCATGAAGGACTCGCGCACGATGCTTCGTCCGCAGCGGCGACAGGGCTCGCCCTCACGCCCGTAGACGGACAGCGCGCGGGAGAAATATCCGCTGTCCCCATTGACGTGGACATACAGCGAGTCGAAACTCGTGCCGCCGGCGTGCAGCGCCTCGGCCATGACCTCGCCCGCGCTACGCAGCACGGCGCGGGCTCGACGCGTGGACATCAGCTCGGTGGGATGGTCGCCGTGGATCCGGGCGCGCCACAAGGCCTCGTCGGCATAGATATTGCCGATGCCCGAGACCATGGATTGGTCCAGCAGAGACCTTTTGACGGTGGTGTGACGGGCTCGCATGTGGGCGGCGACATCGTTGAGGCGATAATCCGGGTCGAAGGGGTCAGGAGCGATATGGCTGATCGGCTGGGGCAGCTCGGCGCCTCCGGGGCAGATCGTCAGTGATCCGAAGAGACGTTGGTCGATGAAGGCCAGCTGATGGCCGTCGTCGAGGCCCAGCACCACTCGCGCATGTCGATGAGGCTGGGCTCCGCGATCAGTGATCCTGTGGTCGTCGATGCGGAATTGACCGCTCATCCCCAGATGGGCCAGCAGGGCGTCAGTCCCATCGAGGGGGATCCACAGGTATTTCCCGCGGCGGCGCGGCGTGCCGCACAGTCTGTCGACGAGGGCCTCGGTGAAGGCCTCCGCGCTGAGCGGGCCACGACGAAGTGTTCGGGGGTCGAGCACTCGCGCCGTCACGATGCGTCGTCCCCCGACGAAACGGGCCAGACCTGCGCGCACTACCTCGACTTCGGGTAGCTCAGGCATCAGTCAGGCTGTTCCGCACCATTCAGCTCGGCGTCGAGCACCCGGAAGGCGTTCTCGGCCGCGTGCTGCTCGGCCTGCTTCTTGTTGTGCCCCTTGCCGGCCTTGAAGGTGCGTCCGTCAACGAGCGCGACAGCGGTGAAGCGCTTGTCGTGATCGGGCCCGGTCTCGGTGATCTGATATTCCGGAGGATCGGATTCCATTGCGGCGGCGATCTCCTGCAATGAGGTCTTCCAGTCCAGTCCGGCACCCATCTTCACCGCACTGTCAACGAGCGGATCGAAGATATGGTGCACGAAGCGCGCAGCGCCCTGGGGATCAGTCATATACAGCGCGCCGATGAGCGCCTCAGTGGTGTCGGCCAGGATGCTGGTCTTGTCACGGCCCCCGGTGGTGAGCTCCCCATGTCCCAGCTTCACCAGCTGTCCGATGTCCAGCGTGCGCGCCACCTCTGCCAGACTCACCGAGCTGACCACCGCCGCACGCAGCTTGGCCAAGCGCCCTTCGGCGTAATCAGGGAAATGCCGATAGAGATAGTCGGTCACATTGATGCCGAGCACCGAATCGCCCAGGAACTCCAGCCGCTCGTTATGGGGGATCTGTCCATGCTCATAGGAGAACGAACGGTGGGTCAGTGCGAGGCCAAACAGCTCGGCGTCCAAAGGGACACCGAGCTGTGTGATCAGTTCAGCAAATCGACTGGAGCTGGATTCACTCGAATTCACGGGTGTTCAGGCTTCCGGTCACCGTGCGGAACTCGCCGCGAGCGCCGTACTGATGGCACTTGGGGCACGCGGTGTGCGGCAGGTGCAAGGCACGGCAGGCGGGGTTCGGGCAGGTAACCAGGGTCACCGGCGCAGCCTTCCACTGCGAGCGGCGCGACCGCGTATTGCTGCGGGACATCTTCCGCTTCGGGACAGCCACGTTATTTCTCCTCGATCAAGAATGGGAATGCGCGCCTTGGCAGACACGCGACAGTCAAGGTTACTCGCTGACAGGCCGGCCGTCCAAACCGACGGCCGGACCAGGTCACCTCACAGTGACCTGCGACGACACTCAGGAGTTTTCGGGCTGGCCCTCGTGGGCCCCGGCATCGGTGAAGGCCTTGAGCGCCTCCCACCTCGCATCCAGGGGCTCCTCGTGGTGATGGTCGGGATGCTCGTTCAGGTTCATCCCGCACTGGGGGCACAGTCCCTTGCAGTCGGGGCGGCACAGCGGTGTGAACGGCAGATTCAAGACGATCGCGTCACGCAGCGCGGGATCGAGATCGAGCAGTTCACCGTCGAGGAAGAGGTCATCGTCCTCGGCCTCCCGGCCCTCATAGTTGAACAGCTCGAAGACCCGATAGCTGTCGCGCTCATGCAAATCGGTGAGGCAGCGGGCGCATTCGCCCTCCAAGGGGGCTTCGACCGTTCCGGTGACCAGGACTCCTTCGACGACTGCTTCCAGCCGCAGGTCGATGGTGATGCCCGCGCCCTCGGGTACGCGGATCATCTCGATCCCCAGATCGGCCGGTGCGGGAACCGTCTCATGGAGCTCCATGAGGGCCCCGGCCTGGCGGGCCAGCTGGTGGGTGTCTACGACGAGTGAATTGCGGGCGTCAAGATGTGTGCTCACAACTCAAGAGTAGGCGCCGGCTCAATGGCGGCGGCGCACCGACGCTATGCACGCGGGTCCGGGCCGCTGTGGATCCGCGATCCACGACCCGGGCAGATCAGTAACCCACCTTGGCCCGCACGGCCGCATCGACAGCGGGTGTGACGAAGGGGCCGATGTCGCCATGGTTCGCGGCGACCTCACGCAGCATCGAGCTGGAGATGGTCCCGTATTCGCGGCCGGCCGGCAGCAGCACGGTCTCAATGCCGGAGAGCACCCGGTTGAGCTGGCCCATCTGAAGCTCATAGTCGAAATCAGAGCCGAAGCGCACCCCCTTGACGATGACCGAGGCGTCATGACGGCGGCAGAAATCACTGAGCAGTCCCTCTATCGGCTCAACGCTGACGCCGGGGATCCCGGCGACGGATTCCCGCACCAGCTCAAGCCGCTCGTCGCCGTTGAAGAGATAGTTCTTCGAGGTGTTGCGTCCAACGGCCACGATCACCTCGTTGAACACGCCATGGGCGCGCTCGATGATGTCGAGATGGCCTCGGGTGATGGGGTCAAAAGACCCGGGGCATACGGCCCGTACGGGCTCAGTCATCGGATTCCCCTTCGGAGGGTCGGCAAAAATACAAACAGCTCTCACCGTAGCGTCGCATCCAGCCGAGTCCGAGACCGGTGGGCCAGGCCGGCTCTCCCGTGCGCACCGAACGCTCGACGACCATGATCCCGTCGTCAAGGAGATGCCCGCCGGTCAGGGCCAGCGCGATGAGCTCGCTGAGCTCATCGTTGGTGAGCTCATAGGGCGGGTCCAGCAAGATCACGTCATTGGCGTGTGCGGCCGGCTGGGAGAGAAAGCCCCGGACAGATCCCACGATCACCCTGCCGGCGAGTCGGGTGTGCCTCTGGTTCTGCTTGATCACCTCAGCGGCGCTGCGCTCCTTCTCGACCCAGGTCACGGGACGCGCGCCCCGACTGGCCGCCTCGAGACCCAATGCGCCCGATCCGGCGAACAGGTCAAGCACGGCAAGATCTGCCAATTGCTCTGCGGGATCGGCGTCGACCGTCCCCGCCCAGGTGGACAGTGAGCTGAACAGAGCCTCACGCACCCGTTCGGTGGTGGGGCGGGTGTGTGCCCCCGGCGGGGTGATCAATCGTGCACCGCGGGCCGATCCGGTAATGATTCTGCTCACGGCTCAAGGCTAGCGGGAGCCTCCGGCGGCCCTGAGACGGTGGCTCCGGGAAGCTGCCTGGGGTTAGATGTTGTCATGGCTGACACAACGAACCCGATCTCCCCCATTCCCGATGACAGCGCCTGGGGCTATCTCGCCAGCGTGGAGGTGGGCCGCATCGCGGTGAGCACCGACGATCTGCCCGAGGTCTATCCGGTGAATTTCTGCCTCGATGGCGAATCCATCGTCTTCCGCAGCGCCGCCGGCAGCAAGCTCGACAAGCTCTCGGATAACGCCAATGTGGCCTTCGAGGCTGATGGCTGGACCGAGGAGGGCGGTTGGAGCGTGTTGGTGCGCGGCACCGGATCGTTCATCACCGACGAGGCGGAGCTGGCGCGGGTCGCCAAGGCGCCTCTTCGTCCGTGGGTGCCCACTGTGAAGAAGAACTGGGTGCGCATCACGCCCACCAGGGTCACCGGTCGAAGCTTCCTCTTCGGACCCGAGCCCACCGACGACTGATCGCCCCGGCGGGGGCAGGCACCGGCGCTGACGCCACCTGCGTCTCACGGGACGGCAGGCGGATGGCACACTTCGGCTGTCTTCTCGCGGATCTCTGCCACCCGCAGATTCCCGGGGCAGTTTTCGCCCTGGAGACAGCTCAGTCCCGCTCCATCCATTCGGCGTCAGCGCGCAGCTGTGCGGCTCTGACCATGTCCTGGAGACCTGGTTCAAGTGACTCAGGGGGGTGCTCGGCCAGGGTCTGGGCGACATCCCGGGCACGCTGGATGAGCTCGGCGTCGTCAAGCACCCGAAGGAGCCGCAGAGTGCTGCGTCCCCCGGCCTGCTCGGCGCCAAGGACATCGCCCTCCCTGCGCTGCTCAAGATCCAACTCGGCCACGGCAAAGCCATCGGTGGTCTCGGCCACCCGCTGCAAACGCTCGGCGGCGGGCGTGCGGGCGTCAACACCGCTGACCAGCAGGCAGATCCCAGGCCATTGGCCCCGACCGATACGCCCACGCAGCTGGTGCAGCTGGCTCAGGCCATAGCGGTCGGCGTCAAGTACCACCATGGCGCTGGCGTTGGGCACATCGACACCCACCTCGATGACCGTGGTGGTGATCAGCACATCGGTCGTGCCGGCGGCGAAGCCGGCCATCGCTGACTCCTTCTCGGCACCCTTCATCCGACCGTGCAACAGCCCCAGCCGCAGCCCTTTCAACTCGCGGGCGCCGAGCTGGCGAAAGACGTCTTCAGCCGCGGCGACTCCCTCGGCGTCCTTGCCGCCCTCACCGGCGCTGATCCGGGGGCAGACCACGAAGGCCTGTCGTCCGGCATGCACCTCTTCGATGACGCGTTGCCACACTCGCGGCAGCCAGGTGGGATGTTCCCTGGTGAGCACCGTGGTGGTCTGGACACCGGCACGTCCGCTGGGCAGCTCGCTCAGTGTGGACACTTCCAGGTCACCGAAGACCGTCATCGCGACAGAACGGGGAATCGGCGTGGCCGTGAGCACCAGCTGGTGAGGACGGATATCGCCTCGGTCGGTGAGGGCGGCGCGCTGCTCCACCCCGAAGCGATGTTGTTCGTCAACCACGACCAGACCGATGTCGTGAAAATCCACGCTCTGTGAGAGCAGGGCATGGGTGCCGATGATGATGCCAGCCCGCCCGGAGCTGATCGCGTCCAGGGCCTGCCTGCGCGCTGCGGCGGACATCGACCCGGTGAGCAGCACCACCTCGGTAGCCTCAGGCGGGGCGTCAAGAGTGCCGGCCTGGGCCAGCGTCCCCATGAGGCGATGCACCGACCCGAGATGCTGGGCGGCGAGCACCTCAGTGGGCGCCAGCAGGACTGCCTGATGTCCGGCGTCGACCGCCGCGAGCATCGCCCGCAGCGCGACGACGGTCTTGCCCGAGCCCACCTCCCCCTGCACGAGACGGGCCATCGGAAAGGGCCTTCGCATATCGGCCGCGATCTCCTCGCCGACCGCGCGCTGCCCCGGGGTCAGGCTGAAGGGCAGGGCGGCGTCGAAGGCCGCAGCCAGCCCATCGGAATGCGCCTCGATCACCGGCGCCCGATATCGATGGGACTCCCGGCGTCGAAAGGCCATGAGCAGTTGCAGGCTCAGGGCCTCGTCGAATTTCAAACGCTCCATGCCGCGCGACACATCCTGGGGCACGCGACGCGGCCGGTGTACCAGGTCGAAGGCCTCCCACAGCCCGGCCAAGCCTTCCTCGCGCACCAGGGACGGCGGCAGGCAGTCTTCGACGCCCACGAGGGTGTCCAGGCCCATCGCCACGCAGTCCGCGATCTGCCAGGTGGGCAGGGCAGCGCGTGCGGGGTAGATGCCGATGATGTCTGAATTGGACACCACGGCGGCCATCTTCGCCCGCTTCTCGTCGGCAGCGCCCACGATGCGCCCCGCGCCGTCGAGCATGACGAAATCGGGATGGGTCATCTGCAACTGTCCGTTGAACTCGCCGATCTTGCCGACGAAGATTCCCCGCTCCCCCATGGACAGCTGGCGCTGCCAATAGTCGACGACATATTTCTTACCGAAGAAGACCAGGTTGAGGAAGCCCCTGCCATCGGTGAGACGTGCCTCCAACCGATAGCGCCGTGGGTCGCCGCGGAAGGGCGCGGCGGACAGCGACGCGATCTCCGCGACGGCCGCAGCACGCTCATCGGGGACGAGGGTGCGGAAATCAGTGCGTTGGGTGCCGGAGAGATAGTCACGCGGCGTGTAGTGCATGAGATCGTCGAGCCGATGCAGACCGACGGCCGACAACGCCTTCGCCGTGCGCTCCCCGAAGACTGACCCCAGCGTCGCCTCGAGCCGCTGAAAGGTGTCGGTGCGGAAGGGACTCACGACTGGGCCCGAGCTCGACCCTGAGCCCGAAAGGACACGCCGGGACGAGCGCTGCGGATGCTCTGGCTTCGTCGATGCGCTCACAACTTGAGCCTAACCACCAGCGGTGACATCGCTCGAATTGGTCGGTGGGGATGCCAAGAGCCCGCCCACCGGCTGGGGTGAACGGGCTCTTGTGACGCTTGTTTGATCATCTCGGGCCAGGGGCCCTCGACTCAGCGGCTGACCTTGCCCGCCTTCAGGCAGGAGGTGCACACATTGAGGCGCTTGGCAGTGCCATTGATCACAGCGTGCACGCGCTGAATATTCGGATTCCAACGGCGGTTCGTCTTCTTCTTCGACCACGGCACGTTGTGCCCGAAGCCGGGACCCTTGCCGCAGATCTCGCACACGGCAGCCATGGCGACTCCTTGACCTCTTGATGACAGATACTGGAAAAACTGGTGGCGTCGCTGACGACGCAACCTGACAAGCTTATCTCTGCAGCGGCGTTCAGCTCAAATCGACTGAGCGCGCACCAGAGCGGCCACTGCCCTCTGACCGTTTGGGCTCTGCCTGCGCCAGGCGTCCTCAGACGGCGATGACCACCGGAACGATCATGGGACGACGGCGGTAGGTGTTGCTCACCCACTGGCCCACGGTGCGACGCACCACCTGTTGCAGCCGGTGAACATCGTCCACACCCTCGTCAAGGGTCGAGCGCACCGACTTGGTGATGCGCGCGGTGACATCGTCGAAGATCGAGGCGTCCTCAAGGAATCCACGCGCCGAGACATCCGGCCCCGAGACGATGCTGCCATCGCGCAGATCAACGGCGAGGACCACCGAGATGAAGCCCTCCTCGCCCAGGATCCGACGGTCGGTCAGTGCGCTCTCGGTGACATCGCCCACGGTGGAGCCGTCGACGAAGATATAGGAGGCATCGACGCGGCCGACGATGCGCGCCCGCCCGTCCTTGAGGTCGACCACATCACCGTCCTGGGCGACGAGGGCCCGCTCGCGCGGAACACCGGTGGCCACGGCCAGCTCGGCATTGGCCACCAGATGGCGGGGCTCGCCGTGGACCGGCAGCGCATTGTGCGGCTTGACGATGTTGTACAGATAGAGCAGCTCCCCGGCGCTGGAATGCCCCGAGACGTGAACGAAGGCATTGCCACGGTGCACGACATGGGCACCCATCCGGGTGAGCCCGTTGACCACCCGGTAGACCGCGTTCTCGTTGCCGGGAATCAACGAGGAGGCGAACAGGACGGTGTCGCCGGAACCGATCGAGATCACCGGGTGATCGCGGTTGGCGATGCGTGACAGGGCGGCCAGGGGCTCGCCCTGGGAGCCGGTGCAGATCACCACCACCTCGTCGTCGGGGTAATCGTTGAGCTTTGACATCTCGATGAGCAGATCGCCGGGCACCTTGAGATAGCCGAGCTCACGCGCGATGGCCATATTCCGCACCATGGAGCGTCCCACGTAGCACACCTTGCGGTTGTGCTTCACCGCAAGATTGATGACCTGCTGGACACGATGCACGTGCGAGGCGAAACAGGCGACGACGAGCTTCTTGGTGGCCTCGGAGAAGACCCGCTCCAATGCGGGCTGGATGTCACGCTCGAGGGGGGTGAAGCCGGGCACCTCAGCGTTGGTCGAGTCGGCCAGCAGGATATCGACGCCCTCTTCGCCGGCATGGGCGAAGCCCCGCAGATCGGTGATGCGGTGGTCGAGGGGAAGCTGGTCCATCTTGAAGTCGCCGGTGTGGAGCACCGTGCCCGCCTTGGTGCGAATGAACACGGCCAGGGCATCAGGGATGGAATGGGTGACGGCATAGAACTCGAGATCGAAGATGTCCAGCGCCACCTGATCGCGCTCTTTCACCGTATGGAGCTCGGCATGCCGGATCCGATGCTCACGCAGCTTTCCCTCGACCAGGGCCAGGGTGAGCTTGCTGCCATAGATCGGGATGTCCTCACGCATGCGCAGCAGATAGGGCACCGCGCCGATGTGGTCTTCGTGGCCGTGGGTGAGCACCAGTCCGACCACATCCCCCAGACGGCCTTCAAGATAATCCAGGCCGGGCAGGATGAGGTCGACGCCGGGCTGGTTGTCCTCGGGGAACAACACCCCGCAGTCGACCAGCAGGATCTTGCCGTTCACCTCGAAGCAGGTCATATTGCGCCCGATATCACCCAAGCCTCCCAGCGGGATGATGCGCAGGGTGTCTGCCGCAAGCTTGGAGGGCTTCTTCAATCCGTCATGTGCCACGGGCACCACCCTAGCGGGAGCCGTGCCGGCTCGCCCCGGCGCGAGACCCTCGCCACGGCGGGTTAGTGTTGTCGGGTGACTTCCCACAGCGCTGAGGCCGGTTTCGTGCGACTCGCCATGCCCCAGGAGGCCCCCGCCATCGCGGCGGTTCAGCGCGCCGCCTGGCGCGAGCTCGGCCTGGCCGAGGAGTTGCCGGCCGCTGAGGACATTGAGCAGGCCTGGTATGCGGCCATCGCCCGTCCTCCACTGGCGATCTATCGGGTGCTCATTGCCCAGGACTGCGACCGCACGACAGTGCGTGGCTTCGCGGCGATCGGCCCCAGTGACGACCCGGACTGCGCGGTGGACGACGCCCTGGTGGGAGAGTTCGTGATCGACCCCGGGCATCTGGGCGAGGGCCACGGATCACGATTGCTCAATGCGGTGGTCGACACCCTGCGCGCCGACGGTTTCGTTCGGGCGACCTGGTGGCTTGGGACCACCGACGACGCCATGCGGGCGTTCCTTGAGGCCAGTGGCTGGGCCCCCGATGGCGCACACCGTGAGGTCGGCGACGACGAGGGCGTCAAGGCCCGCCAGATCAGGATGCACACCGCTCTCAACTAGGTCGGCGGATCCGTGGGCACTGGTTTCACCGACGCGGGGTCGGATCGGCGCGCCGCGGCGGCTCGCAGGGGTGAGCAGGCTCGCGACATCGGACCGACGTCCGAGGAACCAACCTCCATGCGTTCACGGGTGTGGCCCCGGGTCGGCGGCACTAGCTGATCTTGCTCAGATCGACGTGATCCCCGTGGACTCCCAGGGTCGCGCCCTGTTCGTTGACCGAGACGCTTGAATAGCTGAGCCCGTCGCCGATCGTGGGCAGGGTCAACTTGTCCTGGATCTTCTCCGCGGCGCCTGCCACCACATCAGAGGGCACGTCCACCCCCGCGAGAGTGGCGCTGAGGGAAACCAGCGCCAGCTGACCGTGTGGATTGGCGACGGTCAATGAGGCGATCACCTGGATCGGGATCGTCTGGCTCGCGGCCGTGATGGTCGTCGAGCCGGCCAGACGGCCATTGCCGGCATAGCTGAGTTGGACGCCGGTCAGCGAGGAGAGCGTCTGCCAGTCGATCGTGGCGGTGGCATCCATGCTCTCGACGATGGCCTGCGCAGGCTTGGTGAGTGGCGAGACATTGCGCATCGTGACCTTGGCAGAGCTGATGTTCACGGTGCGGGTGCCGCCCTTCAGGCTGAAGGCCCCCATGGTCACCTCAGCCGAGCCGAGCTTGTTCTGGACCGCCGAGGCCAGGAAGAAGGGATCGGTGATCTTGGTGTCGACGTCAGTGAGAGTGCTCACCTTCGCGGTGAGCTTGTCGTTCATGGCCTGCTCGGCCCGATTGCGCACCAGATGATCAACCACCGCGACGACAGCGCCGAGCAGTGCCAGGACGACCAGGAAGATGATCACATCACGGCCGCGATGCGACCCACCCTTCGCCATGGCTCAGTCCAACCCGAGGATTTGATTCATCCCGACCGTCAGGCCGGGACGCGAGACCACGGCACGCACGGCTGCGAGCACGCCGGGCATGAAGGACACCCGATCATAGGAGTCGTCACGGATGGTCAGGGTCTCCCCCGCCAGTCCGAGGAGCACTTCCTGATGGGCCACCAGGCCCTGAAGACGCACCGAGTGCACCGGGATGCCATCGACGCGAGCACCCCGGGCGCCGGGCAGCTCATCGGTGGTGGCATCGGGCATCGGCTTGGCATGGGCCCGTTCCCGGGCGGCGGCGATCTCCTGGGCCGTGGTGCGCGCCGTGCCCGAGGGGGCGTCGAGCTTGCGCGGGTGATGCAGCTCAATGATCTCCACCGACTCGAAGAAGGGTGCGGCCTTCGCCGCGAAGGCCATCATGAGAACGGCGCCGATGGAGAAATTGGGCGCGATGACCACGCCGCACTCCGGCTTGTCACCAAGCCATGCGCGCACATGGTCGAGCCGCTCGTCGGTGAACCCGGTGGTGCCGACGACCACATTGATCTTGTGGTCAATGCACCATTTGATGTTGTCCATGACTGAACCCGGCTGGGTGAAGTCGACCATCACATCGGCCTGCTCGGCCTCGGCAAGATCACTGTCCTCGCTGATGCGCGCCACAAGCTGCATATCGGGGTCGGCCTCGACCGCCTCAACAACTGTGGAGCCCATTCGTCCGCTCGCCCCAAATACCCCGACCTTCACGATGTCCCCCATCCGGTGCCCAACAGCGGTGCAGCGCCCCTGCGCCGCGCTGTCAGCATAGCCGCCGGGAGTGCCCCAGTGAGGGCCTGCCACGGAGGGTCTGGGCCGCGGGAGACTGCGGTGACAGAGCGCCGCGCCTGTGCGCACGGGGCGATTTCACCGTGATCCTTCACTCCACCAACTGGCTCGATGCGGTTTCCCTGCGGGCCCAGGCGGCCAGACCCACCCAGACATGACGCTGAGAGGTGAGGACATAAGAAGGCGGGGGTCCGACCACCATGGTGGTCGGACCCCCGCCTTCCTGTCGGCCGATCTGTTCAGCCATCGTCACCCCCGCAGCGGGCGACGGTCACTCACTCGTCGTCGTCATCGGAATCGGAATCGTCCTCATCGAGGACGGGAACCAGGGACAGCTTGCCGCGGTCGTCGATATCGGAGATCTCGACCTGAAGCTTCTGCCCCACTGACAGCACATCCTCGACGCTCTCGACACGCTTGCCGTCATTGAGGGCGCGCAGCTTGCTGATATGCAACAGCCCGTCCTTGCCCGGAAGCAGCGAGATGAACGCGCCGAAGCTGGTGAGCTTCACCACGGTGCCCAGATAGCGCTCGCCGCGCTCGGGCATCGTCGGATTGGCGATCGCATTGATCATGGTGCGAGCAGCCTCGGCGGCATCGCCGTTGTCGGCGCCCACGTAGATGGTGCCGTCCTCCTCAATGGAGATATTGGCGCCGGTGTCGTCCTGGATCTGGTTGATGACCTTGCCCTTGGGCCCGATCACCTCGCCGATCTTGTCGGTGGGAATGTGCACCGTGATGATGCGCGGCGCATAGGGGCTCATCTCGTCGGGACTGTCGATGGCGTCGTGGATCACATCAAGAATGGTGTGACGCGCGTCGCGGGCCTGCAGCAGGGCTGCGGCCAGCACATCGGCGGGGATGCCGTTGAGCTTGGTGTCCAGCTGCAGGGCGGTGACGAACTCGCTGGTGCCGGCCACCTTGAAGTCCATATCGCCCAGGGCGTCTTCGGCACCCAGGATGTCGGTCAGGGCGAGATAGCTCGTCTTGCCCTCCTCATCGGTCTCGCTCATGAGGCCCATGGCGATGCCCGCCACCGGAGCCTTCAACGGCACGCCCGCATTGAGCAGCGAGAGCGTCGAGGCGCAGACCGAGCCCATCGAGGTCGACCCATTGGAGCCGATGGCCTCGCTGACCTGGCGGATCGCATAGGGGAACTCCTCGCGGGTGGGCAGCACCGGCACGATGGCGCGGGAGGCCAGGGCGCCATGTCCCACCTCGCGACGCTTCGGGGAGCCGACCCGGCCGGTCTCGCCGGTGGAATAGGGCGGCATCTCGTATTGGTGCATATAACGCTGGGTGTGCACCGAGCTCAGGGTGTCGAGCTTCTGCTCCATGTCAAGCATGTTCAGGGTGGTGATGCCCAGCACCTGGGTCTCACCGCGCTGGAACAGGCCGGAGCCGTGCACGCGCGGAACCACGCCGACCTCGCTGGACAGCGCGCGGATGTCCTTGGGGCCGCGGCCGTCGATGCGCACGCCCTGGGCGAGCACCCGTCCACGCACGATCGTCTTCTCAAGAGCCTTGAAGGCGCCAGAGATCTCGCCCTCGCGGCCCTCGAAGTCCTCGTCGGCCACCATCTGGCCCATGATCTCGTGCTTGAGATCGCTCTCGGCTTCCTGGCGCTCGAGCTTCGCGGCGATCTGCTCGATCTTGTCGAGCTTGTCGTAGCCGAGCTCCTTCACCCGGGCCCAGACGTCGTCCTCGTATTCCTTGAACACGGGGAAGTCGTAGGTCTCCTTGTTCACCTGGGCGGCGAGCTCAGCCTGAGCGTCGCACAACACCTTGATGAACGGCTTGGCGGCCTCGAGTCCAGCGGCCACGACCTCTTCGGTGGGTGCGGTCTGCCCGGACTTCACGAGCTCCCAGGTGGCCTCGGTGCCGCCGGCCTCAACCATCATGATGGCGATGTCACCGTCGGGCAGCACCCGACCGGCGACGACCATCGAGAAGGTCGCATCCTTCTCCTGGTCGACGGTGGGCAGGCAGACCCACTGGTCGCCGATCAGGCTCATGCGCACCGCGCCGATCGGGCCGCTGAAGGGCAGGCCCGAGATCTGGGTCGACATCGAGGCGGCGTTCATGGCCACCATGTCATATTCAACCTGCGGGTTGAGCGCCAGCACGGTCACCACAACCTGCACCTCGTTGCGCAGGCCCTTCTTGAAGGCCGGACGCAGCGGGCGGTCGATGAGGCGACAGGTGAGGATGGCATTCTCCGAGGGACGGCCCTCGCGACGGAAGAATGAGCCGGGGATACGTCCCACGGCATACATCTTCTCCTCAACGTCAACGGTCAGGGGGAAGAAGTCAATGGATTCACGCGGCGTCTTCTGCGCCGTGGTGGTGGACAGCAGCATGCTGTCGCCGTCGAGGTAGACGGCTGCGGCACCATCGGCCTGCTGGGCCAGGATGCCGGTCTCGAAACGCATGATGTGCTTTCCGAACTTGCCATTGTCGATAATGGCCTCGGAAAACTTGAGGTCAGGTCCCTCCACGGGGATTCCTTTCATTAGGGAATAGCCGCTGGCATGGGCGCCCCACAGTGCCGGTCTTCGATCGAGGACAGCGGGCGTGCCCGCAATCCACCACCGAGGACCGAGGCCTGGGCTGGCGACCATGACGGCAGCGTCTGGACGTGTGCACAAGGCACAACCTCGACAAGCCTACCCGAAGCACGCCCGATAACCCGATTCCCGATTCTGGGCCTGTGCACTATCCGGGCGCAGCACAGCGGTCAGGCCATGAATGTCGCGAAAGGGCCGCCCCCGACGGGGGCGGCCCTTTCAACCCCGGCGTGCGGGTGTCAGTTCTATGAGTGTCAGCGGCGGATGCCGAGGCGCTTCACCAGATCGCGGTAATGCTCGACGTTCTCCTTGGCCACATAATTGAGCAGCCGACGGCGCTGACCGACCATGAGCATCAGGCCACGACGGCTGTGATGATCGCCCTTGTGCACCTTGAGGTGCTCGGTCAGATGGGAGATGCGCTTGGTGAGCAGGGCCACCTGCACATCAGGGGAACCAGTGTCGCCCGGGTGCGTCGCATATTCTTCGACGATCTTCTTCTTCTCTTCTGCGTCCATGACTGGTCGCTCCCTTCAGTTCCCGCTGCGCGGCGCTGCCCCACTCGGATTGTTGACAGCTCTTGGTATTCCGCGGCCGATCGACGGCAACCCGGCGACTATAGCAGCCGGGCCACACGCCCGGCCAGCCCGGTCTGAGCCCACCATGAGCCCATGGGAGGTCCGTTCGAGCCCAGGCGGGATCCCTTCCTGGCCCGATCCAGGCTCATGCGGGGCCTCAGGCCATGTCTGGCGCGGCGGTGACCCCCGGCGTCACCCGGGGCGCGTCGAGGATCTCCCGGGTGCGCGCGACATCGGTATGCATCTGCGTGATGAGCTCATCGACGTCATGGAAGCGCAGCATTCCGCGCAGATGCTCCACGAAGTCCACGGCGATCCGCCGGCCATAGAGCCGCAATCCCGTGCGATCGATGACATTGCTCTCAACGCGACGCTCCACACCATCGAAGGTCGGATTCGTGCCCACCGAGATGGCGGCCTCCATGGGCTCGACGTCGGGATCGTCGAGCAGAGTCAGCCAGCCCGCATAGACCCCGTCGCCAGGCGTGGCTAGAGCCGAGTCGATGGCCAGATTGGCGGTGGGAAAGCCGAGGGTGTGCCCACGCTGATCACCGACCATGACCACACCGCCAACGCGGAAAAGACGCCCCAGGTGATGGCCCGCGGTGGCAACATCACCAGCGGCCAGGGTGCGGCGGATAAAGCTTGACGAGGTCTTGCGACCCCCCACCGACACCAGCCCCAGGTTCTCGACCTCGAAGTCACCGCCCGACAACTCACGCAAGGTCTCGCCCGTGCCCCGAGCGCCCTTCCCGAAAGTGAAGTTGGCGCCGACGATAACCACCGCCGGGTCGAGGGGACGCACCATCGTGTCGACGAAGTGCTCGGGCGACCAGCTGGCCACCTCGCGGTTGAATTGGATGACGCGCACCTCGTCGGCGCCATAGAGCTTGAGCAGTGCCAGCCGGTCGTCGAGGGTGGTCAGCAGCCTGGGTGCTCGATCGGCCGCGAAGATCGTCATGGGATGAGGCCACAGGGTGAGCGCGATCACCGGCAGATCGTGACCATTGTCACCGAGCTCCCGGGCCCGCTCGCGCGCCAGACGGAGCAATCTGCGATGCCCCTGATGGACCCCGTCGAAGTTTCCGATGACGACGACGCAGTGTGGCATCGAGGCCCTTTCTCGTGGCGGCTGTGCGAAACCGATCGTTGCCGACCGGCTCGCCAAGTCTAGACGCACCCGCTGTCGGCGCCCCCACAGCTTTTTATGCGTCTTTTCATGCGTCGCGGCGGCCCATCGGCCGCGAATGACTGAGGGGGCGGAAGAGCATTCGCCCCCGCCCCCTCAGCTCGTGGTGATCGGTGATCAGCCCTCGATCACATCATCATCAACCCAGTCGAAGGTCTTGGTGACAGCCTTCTTCCAGTTGCGGAAGAGTCGATCGCGCTCGGTGGCGTCCATGGTGGGCTCCCAGCGCTTCTCCTCGGCCCAGTTGTCGACGACATCCTGCTCGCCCTCCCAGAAGCCCACGGCGATGCCTGCGGCATAGGCCGCGCCGAGCGCCGTGGTCTCCGCGACCACCGGACGCACCACCGGCACGCCCACCTGATCGGCCTGGAACTCCATGAGCAGCTCGTTGGCGGTCATGCCGCCATCGACCTTGAGCTCCTGCAGGGGCACCCCCGAGTCGGCGTTCATGGCCTCCAGCACCTCGCGGGTCTGGTAAGCGGTTGCCTCCAGGACTGCGCGGGCGATGTGGCCCTCGTTCACATAGCGGGTGAGTCCCACCAGGGCCCCACGGGCATCGGAACGCCAATAGGGAGCGAACAGGCCGGAGAAGGCGGGCACGAAGTAGGCCCCGCCGTTCGTCTTGACGCTGCGCGCCAGCGGCTCGATCTCTGGAGCCGTCTTGATGAGCTTCAGGTTGTCACGCAGCCACTGCACCAGCGAGCCAGCCACGGCGATCGAGCCCTCAAGGGCATAAACCTGCGGCTGGTCGCCGATCTTGTAGGCCACCGTGGTGAGCAGGCCGTTCTGCGAGAAGACCGGTTCCTGGCCGGTGTTCATGAGCATGAAGCAGCCGGTGCCATAGGTGTTCTTGGCCATGCCCTTCTCGAAGCAGGCCTGACCGAAGGTCGCCGCCTGCTGGTCGCCGAGAATGCCCGAGATCGGGGTGTCGATGAGCAGACCATTCTTGCGACCGTAGCCGTAGATCTCGCTCGACGACTTGATCTCGGGGAGCATCGACATGGGGATTCCCATGGCCTCGCACATGCCCTCGTCCCACTGCAAGGTGCGCACATTCATCAGCATCGTGCGTGAGGCATTGGTGACATCGGTGACATGCACGCCGTCGCCGAGCAGCCCACCGGTGAGATTCCACAGCACCCAGCTGTCCATATTGCCGAAGGCCAGTCTGCCGGCCTCAGCCTTCTCGCGGGCCTCGGGAACATTGTCCAGGATCCACTTGATCTTGGGCCCCGAAAAATAGGTGGCCAGCGGCAGGCCGACGATGTCCTTGAACCGGTCGGCGCCCTGGTCGCCGGCGAGCTCATCGCAGATCTCCTGCGTGCGGGTGTCCTGCCAGACGATGGCGTTGTAGATGGGCTCACCGGTCTCGCGGTCCCACACCACTGTGGTCTCGCGCTGGTTGGTGATGCCGACGGCGGCGATCTGATGCCGGTTCATCTCGCCGGCGGTCAGCGCCTGGCCGACGACGGCCCGCACCGAGTCCCAGATCTCGACGGGGTTGTGCTCAACCCAGCCGGCCCGGGGCAGGATCTGGGAGAACTCCTGCTGACCCACCGACACGATGTGTCCGGAGTGGTCAAAGATAATTGCCCTGGCCGAGGTGGTTCCCTCGTCGATGGCGAGAATGTACTTCTCTTCACTCATTGTTGAACCTCAATTGGCTAGTGGAAGACACGATCTAATCGGGACTGTACGGGCTCACCAGAACAGCTGGTAGGTAAGGCCCGCGGCAAGGCCACCAGCCAGGGGTGCAAGGACCGGAACCCAGGAGTATGACCAATCCGAGCCACCCTTGCCCTTGATCGGCAGGATGGCGTGGGCGATGCGCGGCGACAGGTCTCGAGCCGGGTTGATGGCGTATCCGGTGGGCCCGCCCAGTGAGTTGCCGATGCCAACGATGACCAACATGACGCCGAGGGGGCCGATCAGGGTGCCGGTGACATTGCTGATGCCACTGTGGTCAATCGTGATGGAGGCAATATTGGTGTAACCCGAGAGGATGACCCAGATGACCAGCACCCAGGTGCCGATGAACTCCACCAGGAAGTTCCAGCCGTAGGCACGGATCGCCGGAGCTGTGCAGAATGTGGCGAGCTTGTCGGCCGCTTCAGCCTGCTCGTCGTAATGGCGCTTGTAAACCAGCCAGGCCAGCACCGCACCAACGAAGCCACCCAGCATCTGGGCGACGATGTACAGCGTGATGTTCGTGCCCGTCGCGGGGATGCCGGTCGCCAGGGGCTTGCCGCTGGCCCACAGGCCGAGCGTGACGGCCGGGTTCAGGTGGCCGCCGGTGCGGTAGGCGCCATAGACGCCGATCAGCACCGCGATACCCCAGCCCCAGTTTATGAACTGGGGTCCGCCGGCATGGCCCTTGGTCTTGGCCAGGAGCGCATTGGCCACAACGCCAATGCCCATCAGAGTTAGGAGCATCGTGCCCAAGAACTCCGAACCGAAGATCTGGGCCGATGTCACTGTTTGCAACAGAAGCATGAGAGCTCCCTCCACACATCGTCGTGAGCCGGACCCGGAATGGGGCCGGTGAGGGTGAGAGGTTTCCGACGACACTGACCGAAAACCGTCAAGATTCAGCCTTGCGCACAGCTCCCCCGCGCGCGACCCGAATGCACATGCTTCCACTGGGTCTGAACCAGTGTGGGAGCGATTGCGGAATAGATCGGCGTGTCGGGGTTATGCAACAACCACCATAGGGACTGTGCGCCGCAACCGGTGGATGCGACGAGCTCGGCAGGCTGCGATCCGAGCCAGATCCAGTTCAAGACCGTGATCCCGACGCGGCGCTCCGGCTCACACCGGCAATTCGAGTTGTGCGCGCCCCAGGGCTCAGATGAGGACGGCCACCGGACGGGCCTCGCCGGGCTTGTCGCCCGGCCGGTACAGCGCGACGAGTTCGCCTTCGGAATCAATGAGGCCGACCACCGCATCGGTGAGCGGCAGCTCAAGGGCCTTGCCGTGGCTGACCGCCACGCGCTGAACGGAGTCGATGTGCCTCACCGGGAAGCTCAGCTCCGCGGCGCGTGCCATCGACATCATGGGTAGCGGCCCGTTGTCGGCCCCGGGCTCTCCGGAATCATCGCGTGGGGGCAGCGGCACCGCATCGTCGATGCCATAACGCCCGATCCTGGTGCGCCGCAATGCCGTGAGATGACCGCCAACGCCCAGACCTGCGCCCAGGTCGCGGGCCAGGGCGCGCACATAGGTGCCTGAGCTGCACTCGACCGTGACGTTCAGGTCAATGAACGGACCCGTGCGCCGCGTGGCGAGCACCGTGAAATCACTGACGGTCACCGTGCGCGCCGCAAGCTGCACCTGTTCCCCGCGACGCACCCGGGCATAGGCGCGTTGCCCGTTGACCTTGATCGCCGAGACCGAGCTGGGCACCTGCTGGATCTCGCCGGTCAATGGCGTGATGCCGGCCGCGATCTGCTGGTCGGTGATCGCCGAGGCGTCGGCACCGGAGATGAGCTCGCCCTCGGCGTCATCGGTGGTCGTGGCCTGCCCCAGGCGAATCGTGGCCAGATAGCGCTTGTCGTGCATGGCCAGATGCCCAAGCAGCCGGGTGGCTCGGTTGACGCCGACGATGAGCACGCCGGTGGCCATCGGGTCAAGCGTGCCGGCATGTCCCACCTTGCGGGTGCCCTGAAGATGACGACACCGGCCGACCACCTGCTGAGAGGTGAGGCCGGCCGGCTTGTCGATGATCAACAGGCCCGAGGCCGTCGAATCATGTGGTGCGCTCACTCGCCGTCGTCGTCCTTCGGCTCGTCAAGCTCGTCATCCTGCCGATAGGGATCGGGCTCGGAGGCATAATCATGCCCCTTGCGCGAGGCCAGCTCCTCGTCGGACTTCCGGGCCCGAGCGATGAGTTCTTCCATGTCCTGCGCGGTCTGCGAGGTGGCGTCGGGCACGAAGTCGAGCGTGGGCGCATAACGCAGTCCGAGGCGCTTGCCCACGGTCGAGCGCAGCAGGCCCTTGGCGGATTCCAGTGCGGCGGCCGAGGCGACGAGATCGTCCTCGGCCCCCATCACTGTGTAGAAGACCGTGGCCTCCCGCGCATCGCCGGTCAGGCGCACCTCCGTGATCGTGACGAAGCCGAGCCGGGGATCCTTGATCCGCGACTGCAACATCTGCGCCACGATGACGCGGATCTGATCCTGCAGGCGTGCGATACGCGGGTTGGCCATTGCTTACTTCTCCCTTGCCTTCTCGACCATCTCGTAGGTCTCGATCTGATCGCCGACATGGATATCGGAGTAGCGCTCCAGCGTGAGGCCGCATTCGAAGCCCTCACGCACCTCGGTGACGTCATCCTTCTCCCGGCGCAGCGTGGCGATCGATGTCTCGGCCACCACGACCCCGTCGCGGATGAGGCGTGCCTTGGCGTGGCGGCGGATGAGGCCGTCGAGCACCATGCAGCCTGCGATATTGCCGACCTTGGAACTGCGGAAGATCTCGCGGATCTCTGCGGTTCCGAGGGTCTTCTCCTCGTAGACCGGCTTGAGCATGCCCTTGAGCGCCGATTCGATCTCGTCGATCGCGTCATAGATCACCGTGTAGTAGCGCACATCGACATTGTCCTGGTCGGCCATGCGGGCGGCCTGGACAGTGGGACGGACGTTGAAGCCGATGATGACGGCGTGCGGCTCGCTCGCGGCCGCCAGCGAGACATTCGTCTCGGTGATGGCGCCCACGCCGCGGTCGATGACACGCAGGTCGACCTCGTCGCCCACGTCGATCTTCGACAGCGCATCTTCCAGGGCCTCGACCGAACCGGCCGAATCGCCCTTGAGGATGAGCAGCAGCTCGTTGGTCTCGCCCTTCTCCATCTGCTCGAAGAGCTCGTCGAGGGTGCGACGCCTGCTGGACGCCGCCTGCTGGGCAGCCCTCATGCGCGCCTCGCGCTTCTCGGCGATCTGACGGGCCATGCGGTCGTCGTCGACAACGAGGAAGTTGTCGCCGGCACCCGGCACGCTGGTCAGGCCAAGCACCTGCACCGGCATCGAGGGCGGGGCCTCGTCGACGGCCTGTCCTCGATCGTTGATCAGCGCGCGAACTCGTCCATAGGCCGAGCCGGCCACCAGCGAGTCACCCTTGCGCAGGGTGCCGCGCTGGACCAGCGCCGTCGCCACCGGACCGCGCCCCTTGTCGAGGTGGGCCTCAATGGCCACACCCTGGGCGGGCATGTCGGGATTGGCACGCAGGTCGAGCGAGGCGTCAGCGGTGAGGATGACGGCCTCGAGCAGCTGATCGAGACCCTGCCCGGTCACCGAGGAGACATCGACGAACATGGTGTCGCCGCCGTATTCCTCGGGCACCAGATCGAACTCGGTGAGCTGGCCACGGACCTTCGTGGGATCAGCGCCCTCCTTATCGATCTTGGTGACGGCGACCACAATCGGCACATCTGCCGCCTTCGCGTGGTTCATCGCCTCGACCGTCTGCGGCATGACACCGTCATCAGCCGCCACCACGAGCACCGCGATATCGGTGGACTTGGCGCCACGGGCACGCATGGCCGTGAAGGCCTCGTGTCCGGGGGTATCGATGAGGGTGATGGCCCGTTCCTCGCCATCGACATTCGCCTCAACCTGATAGGCGCCGATCGACTGGGTGATGCCACCGGCCTCGCCCTCCACCACATGGGTATGACGCAGCGCGTCCAGCAGCCTGGTCTTGCCGTGGTCGACGTGGCCCATCACGGTCACGACCGGCGGACGAGCGGCGAGGTCATCCTCATCGCCCTCGTTCTCACCGAAGTCGAGGTCGAAGCTCTCAAGCAGCTCACGATCCTCGTCCTCGGGAGAAACGACATCGATCTTGTAGTTGAGCTCGTCGCCGAGCACCTGCAGGGTCTCGTCGGGCACCGACTGCGTGGCCGTGATCATCTCGCCGAGATTGAACAAGACCTGCACCAGCTGCGCCGGATCGACGCCGATCTTCTCGGCCAGGTCAGTCAGCGAGGAGCCACGGCGCAGCCGCACGGCCTCGCCACTGCCCTTGCGAATGCGCACGCCGCCAATGGTCGGCGCCTGCATCTCGTCAAACTCTTGCCTGCGCTGCTTCTTCGACTTGCGTCCACGACGACCACCGCCGCCGCGACCGAAGGCACCCTGAGTGCCCGAGCCACCACGACCGCCACGGCCACCACGACCGCCACCCATGGGCGGACGGCTGAAGCCACCACCGAAACCGCCACCGCGGTTGGGGCCGCCCTGGCCACGGCCACCACGACCGCGGGCGCCGCCAGCGGAACGCTGACCGGCGGGAGCCAGAGAAGTGTTGTGACGCTTGGGCATCATGGCCGGATTGGGGCGCGGCATTCCAGCGGCACCGCCGGCGCCTCGCGCACCACCCGGACGAGGCATGCCTGCTGCGGCACCTTGGCCGGGACGCTCTGACGAGCCGCGGCGCTGCTGGCCCATGCCCTGGGCCGAGCTGAAGGGATTGTTCCCGGGACGCGGGGTGCCCGAGCGACGATGATTGGCGCCCGGAAGCCCGCCGGTCGCACCCGGACGGGGTGCTGGACGAGGGCCGGGACGCGCCGCACGGGGCGCGGGCTTTGCCGCACCGCTGTGACCCTGGGCGCCACGAGCCTGCGTCCCCTGGGACTGGGACTCCTGGGTGGGAGTCCCCTGGGGACGGGAGCCGCGATCGGTCGAGCTCGGCGAAGAGCCGGGACGGCCCGGACGCGGGGCCTGACCTGCCGGCGAACCGGGCCTGGCCGGGGTTCCCGGACGCGGCGTTGATCGTGAGACGGGACCACTATGGGGCACGGGAGCCTTGGGGGTGGCACGCACCTGGGCGCCGGGCTTGGGAGCCGCACCGCCGGGACGAGGGGCCGCCGACTTGGCGGCCGGAACCTGCGCTTGTGCAGGCGTCTCCTGTGCCGGCGCGGGCGTCTGTGCCTTGCCCCGAGGGGTCGCCGACGAGGTGGGCCTGGCGGCACCCGGACGAGCCGGCTTGGCAGCCGCGCCCTTGGCCGGGGCGGTGCCCCTGGGAGTCGGCTTCGCCGCCCCTGAGTTATCTGTCCCACCGCGTTCGGAGGTGATCTTCTCAGTCACCCTGCGCACCACGGGGGCTTCAATTGTCGACGATGCCGAGCGGACGAATTCGCCCATATCATTCAGCTTCGCCAGAAGTTGTTTACTTTCGAGTCCGAGCTCCTTGGCGAGCTCGTAGACGCGGACCTTGGCCACTACTCTCCTCCAGGTCCAGGCGTCTTGGGCCAGGACCAGTTAATTGTTGATTGTGCTCATTGCTGTGTACTCATCGAGTGGTCATGAGCGTTAGCCCACTTTCTGAAAATGACTGGCATGGGCCGCGGGAAGCGGCACACCTGACCTCGCGCCGAGACGGCGCGCGCATTCAAGGATACGCGTGGGTGACGACAATCACCAACCGGGCAACCGCTCCCAGCGATCACCACTCGGGCGTCATCCCGGTGGGAACGACCAGCTTCTGCCGAAAGCTCCGGGCAAATCCACCATGACGAGTCGCAGCGCGCCAGCACTCGACGTCGCGGTGCAGCCATGCGCCTCTCCCGGGCAGTCGGGCACCGGGATCGTCCGTCAGCCGCCCCTCCCGCAGCACGAAGCGGAGCAGTTCGCCGGCTGGCGCCGTGCGGCGGCAGCCGGCGCAGCTGCGGATGCATTGAGGTGACCTCACCCGCACAAGGCTAGCCGCACAGCGCCCGATTGATTCCCGCGGCCACGGCCATATGCCGAGCGCTCACAGTGTCTCCGCTCGCGGCCGACACTCAGGCCTGGTCTCCCTCGGAGGCTCCTGCGCCCTCGGGCTTCCCGGCGTCGGACGGTGAGGTGCCCGCCTGGTCCGCAGTGTCAGGGCCCGCAGGATGCTCCTGCGCTGGACCATCAGACGCCGGGGTCCCCACAGTGGCCTTGGGCACCGAGTCCAGGGGACGTCCGGGATTCGCCGGGGGCACATCAGGGGCGGTGTCGGGGCGGATGTCGATCCGCCAGCCGGTGAGGCGTGCCGCCAGTCGGGCGTTCTGGCCCTCGCGGCCGATGGCGAGGCTCAGTTGATAGTCGGGAACGATCACCCGGGCCGCGCGAGCACCGGGATCCACGACGGTGACCTTCAGGGCCTTGGCCGGGCTCAGCGCATTGGCCACGAACTCCGTCGGGTCATCGGACCAGTCGATGATGTCGATCTTCTCGTCGTTGAGTTCCCGCATGACGGCCCGCACCCGCTGACCCATCGGTCCGATGCAGGCCCCCTTCGCCGAGACATCCGGATTGTGCGAGACGACGGCGATCTTGGTGCGGTGACCCGACTCGCGGGCGATCGCCTTCACCTCGACGACGCCCTGCTCGATCTCGGGCACCTCCAGCTCGAAGAGCTTCTTGACCAGATTCGGATGCGTGCGGCTGACCACCACCTGGGGTCCGCGCGCTTCCTTGCGCACCGCCACCACATAGACACGCAGGCGCGTGCCGTGCTGATAGTTCTCGCCGGGCACCTGCTCGGCCAGAGGCATGATCGCCTCGATATCGCCAAGATCGACCCGGATCGTCTTTGAACCGCGGTCCTGTTGCACCGTGCCCATCACGACATCGCCCTCGACAGCGCTGAATCTGCCGTATTTCTGTTCGTCCTCGGCCTCACGCAGACGCTGGAAGATCACCTGACGAGCCGTTGACGCCGCGACGCGGCCGAAGTCAGCCGGGGTGTCGTCATATTCGCCCACCGGCTCGCCGTCATCATTGAGCTCGGGAACCATCACCGAGACCTCGCCGCTACGACGATTCAGCACGACGTGGGCTCCGGGCTTGGGATGCTCGGTCTTCTCATAGGCGTTGAGCAGCGCGTCCTCGAGCGTGCCGAGAAGATAATCCAAGGGGATCTCCTTCTCATGCTCCAGTGCGCGCAGCGCCGTCATATCGATATCCATCTCAGTTCTCCCGGCTCTTGCGGTTCATCTCGATTTGCACCACGGCCTTGTGCACGGTGTCGTAGTCGACACGCTGTGCATGACCGTCGACATCCAGCTCGGCCCAGGTCTCGTCGGCTGACACTATGCGCCCCGTGAATGCCTCACCATCGTGGGGAGACACCTTCACCAGATGTGAGATATTGCGTCGCCACTGCGCGGGACGCACCAGCGGGGAGGACACCCCTCGGGAACTCACCTCAAGCGTGTATGGAGAGCTGCCGGAGGCATCGGAATCGTCCAAGGTCTGTGAGATGGCACGGGTGGCATCGGCGATCTGGTCGAGATCGGGCCCACGTCCCTGAGAGCCGTCACCGTCGAGGCTGATCCGCAGCACGGAATGCTTTCCGGCCCGCACGAGCTTCAGATCGTCGATCTCAAGCCCCAGTGCTGCGACCACGGGATCCAGCAGCTCGATCAGCGTCGATTCGTTCACAACCGGCTCCTCATTCATTTGTCAGTTCTGTTGTGGGCGACATCCAGCATAGACGCCGGGTGGGCCCGGGCGGCCAATCGCCTGCCTCAACCGCTCGGGCCAACCGCTAGGGTCGATGCGTGCAATCCCGCCGCTCTTTCCTGGCCATCGCCGCCGCAGTGGCCCTTGCCGGATGCGCCCCCTCCCCCGTGGTCCGCACCGCAAAGCCATCTTCCTCGCTGATCCCCGGTACACAGCAGCTATCCGATGCCGCGACCAACGAACAGGGCCTCGCCACGATCGCTGCCGCGGCGGACGAGCGAGCGGGCGCATGGAATCTCAGCGCCGCGATGGCCGCCTGGTGTCGCGGTGCCGCCGAAGCCCACCAGGCCCATGTGACCACGCTGTGCCGCGCCGATCCCTTCGGCGGAGTCAATGCCGACAACTCGCCGGTGATCACCCCCGCCTCTCCCCCGGCCGTCACAGTCTCTGACCGGGCCTCCTTGATCACAACGCTTGCCAACAGCTATGGCGATGCGGCTGATCGCCTCTCGACGAGCCTTTCCGAGGCGGCGCCCGGACCGACCGCCATGTTGTGGGCGTCCCTGTACTGCTTCGCCAGGGCCGGCGCAGCCACGTTGGCCGCACATCCCGACGGTGCCGCCCCCGGCGCCGCACCCGTGGTGGGACAGGCGGTGCCGACGGTCATCACGGTGGGCACCCGTGCAGACCGGCTGAGCGCCCTGTTGAGCCGTGTGGACGCCCTGCGTTTTGGCCTGGAGACCATGATCGGACGCTCTGCCGACACCCGCACCGATATGAAGCAGCGGCGCACCGCTGTGGACAATATGCGCAATGAGCTGGCCGCCCAGTTGGGCGGCTCAGCCGCTGGCCCTGCCATCTCCTATGAGCTGCCCGGTGATGTCAACGACCGGGGGGCATGGGAGACGATCTGGGGTGAGCTGGAATCAGCGGTGTTGTCGGGTTGGATCGCGCTCGCTGCGGCCAGCGCCGCCCGCAGCGACGATCGCAGCAGCGCGGTGTCAGGCATCGACGCCCAATGTCTCCAGCCGGCAACCCATGGAATCGGGCTGGCCTACTGGCCCGGCTGGATCTGAACCCCGGCCTACTGGAGCGGGTTGGCCCGCGCCGGATGGGCGGCGCTGCCGTTCGGGCTGGCCCGCGGGTGGGCGGCACTGCTGGAGCCCGAGCCCGGCACCTCAGCCAGAGCCCGGCACCTCAGCCAGAGCCCGGCATCCAGCAGACCAGATGCGCTCAGTCGAAACCTCAGTCGATCTGATCAAGCATGGTCAGCACCTCATCGACCGCCTCGTCGACGCTGAGCTCGCGCTTGGCGCCCGTCTTGCGGGTGCGCAATTCCACCACGCCATCGGCCAGTCCGCGTCCGACGACCACGCTGATCGGCATGCCCAGCAACTCTGCGTCAGTGAACTTGACTCCCGGCGAGGCCTTGCGGTCATCGAGAAGCACCCGCACCCCCGCGGCGTCGAGGTCCTCGGCGATTCGGGTGGCGGCGTCCAGAATCTCCCCGCCCTTGCCTGTCGCGACGATCTGCACCTGGAAGGGCGCCACCTCGACCGGCCAGCACAGGCCCTTGTCATCGCAGGTGGCCTCGGCGATCATGCCCACCGCCCGTGAGACCCCGATGCCATAGCTGCCCATGGTCACGGTGACCAGTTTGCCGGATTTGTCGAGCACCTTCAGATCGAGCGATTCAGCGTATTTGCGACCGAGCTGGAAGATATGGCCCATCTCGATGCCGCGGGCCAGACTCAGCGGGCCCGAGCCGTCGGGGGCGGGATCACCCTCACGCACCGTGGCCACATCGGCCACGCCGTCGGAGGTGAAATCGCGACCGGCGACGAGCCCGATCACATGGCGGCGGTCGACATTGGCCCCGGTCACCCAGACCGTGCCCGGAACCACGCGCGGGTCAAGCAGATAACGCACGCCCGAGCTTCCCTTCTCGCCCAGCAGGGCCGCACCATCGAGGACCGGCCCGATATATCCCTTGACCAGCCCGGGGAAATGCTTGAAGTCGTCCTCCTCGAAGGGCTCGATCACCGAGGGCTCCACCGCGACGGCGAGCCGATCGGGGTCGACATCGCGATCTCCCGGCAGCCCGATCACCAGGGGCGTGCGGGTGCCATCCGGGGCCACGGTCATGAAGACGACATTCTTGAGGGTGTCGGCGGCGGCCCAGGGACGGTCGTCACGGGGATAGCGATCATTGAGCAGCTGCACGAGCGTGTCGATGGTCGGCACATCGGGGGTGTCCACCACCCGGGCGGGTCCGGCATCGTCGAAGGGGATGTCCTCGGGCGCCTGCACGGTGACCGCCTCAACATTGGCGGCGTAGCCTCCCGGAGAGCGGACGAAGGTGTCCTCGCCATTCTCCGACAGTGCCAGAAACTCCTCCGAGGCCGAGCCTCCCATGGCGCCGGCATTGGCCTTGACGATGACATAGTCGAAACCGAGCCGATCAAAGATGCGGATATAGGCGTCGCGGTGCTTCAGATAGCTGGCGTCAAGGCCCTCGTCGTCGACGTCGAAGGAATAGGAATCCTTCATCACGAACTCACGCCCGCGCAGGATCCCGGCGCGGGGACGCGCCTCATCACGATATTTCGTCTGGATCTGGTAGAGGATCACCGGGAGATCCTTGTAGGAGGAATACAGATCCTTCACCAGGAGTGTGAACATCTCCTCATGCGTGGGGCCCAGCAACATGTCGGCGCCCTTGCGGTCGACCAGGCGGAAGAGATTGGGGCCGTATTCAGCCCAACGGTTTGAGATCTCATAGGGCTCACGGGGCAGCAGGGCCGGCAACAGGACCTCCTGGCCACCCATGGCGTCCATCTCCTCGCGCACGATGTTCTCGACGTTGGCGAGCACCTTGAGCCCGAGCGGCAGCCATGAGTAGATGCCTGGCGCCACCCGCCGGACATAGCCGGCGCGCACCAGGAATCGGTGACTGGGGATCTCTGCGGCTGCTGGATCATCGCGCAGGGTGCGGACGAAGAGCTTGCTCATGCGGGTAATCACGAAACGGATGCCTTTCCAAAAGTGGCTGCCCGCACTGTCCACTGTGCGCGCGCGACAATCCTAGTGGCCGTGTGCCCACGGGCCGGGCCGGATGGCTTCCGATGGGCGTCGGGTGAGTGTCAGTAGAGGACCGTGGCGAGTTCAGAGACCGTTCGGAATCCCACTGCCTCGTAGAGACGACGAGCGCGGGTGTTGAAGTCGTTGACATAAAGGGAGACCACGGGATAGCCGCGCAGGCACAGCCGGAGGACCTGGGCCATTGCCGGCTCGGCCATCCCCCTGCCCCTCAGCTCCGGATCGAGCCAGACTCCCTGGATCTGACAAGCCCACTCGTGGGCGCACCCAATATCGGCCTTGAACCAGATCTTGCGTTCGGCCTCGTCATAGCCGCCGAAGGCCCGTCCCATCATGATGAGGCTGCGCACATAGTTCTCATAGCCACGGGTGCCGTCGAGCGGGGAGACGCCCACCTCCTCGGCATACATCGCCACCGCCGCCTTGAGATAGGGCTGGAGCAGGCTGGGCGCGACGGCATGGATCCGCTCATCTGGGACGACGAGGGCCATCGAGTCGGCGGCCATCAGGGGTTGGTGGGCGCGGATCTCGCGCGGATGTGACCAGGCGTCGCCCCATCTGGCCGCGAGCCGCTCATAGAGGCCGCGGGTCTGATCCGCCGCTCCCATGATCGAGGCCGAGATGCGTCGGGGGCCCAGCTGCTCGGTGAAAGCGTCCAGAGCCTGAGGCCCGGCCCCCACCGACACCAGATTGGCGCCCGTATAACACAGCGCTGTCAGCTCGCCGTCTTCCTCCCAGCCCAGCACCCGGGCACCCTGACGGCTGCGGTCGAGCCCCGAGAGATCCAGTCGGGCGCTGACGAAGAGGTTCTCCAGGGGGTTGCGGTCAAGCAGCCGACGGGCGCTGTCCATGTCCTGGGGCCCCAGTGCCCGCACCACGCCGCTCATGCGCCCGCAATCCCCATCGCGTCACGACCTCCGGTCTTCACCTGTGATCGCCATCAGTGGCTGCGGCGTTGTCCTGGGCCCGGGCCTCAGACCAGGACCTGTGGGCTGCCCTGCTCGGGGAAGTCCGCAGCGATCTTATTGGCCTCTTCGACGAGCGTCTCGACGATGGCCTCCTCGGGCACCGTCTTGATGACCTTGCCGCGCACGATGATCTGGCCCTTGCCATTGCCTGAGGCAACCCCCAGATCGGCTTCGCGCGCCTCACCCGGCCCGTTGACCACGCAGCCCATCACCGCCACGCGAATGGGGATGGTCATATCCTTCATCGCCTCGGTGACCTGATCGGCGAGCGTGTAGACGTCGACCTGGGCGCGCCCACAGCTGGGACAGCTGACGATCTCGAACTGGCGAGGGCGAAGATTCAGCGATTCAAGGATCTTCACGCCCACCTTCACCTCCTGCACGGGATCGGCCGACAGGGAGACCCGGATGGTATCGCCGATCCCCTCGGCCAGGAGCGCCCCGAAGGCGACCGACGATTTGATGGTGCCCTGGAAGGCCGGCCCGGCCTCGGTGACGCCGAGATGCAGGGGATAGTCGCAGGCCTGGGAGAGACGCCGGTAGGCCTCGACCATGATCACCGGATCGTGGTGCTTGACCGAGATCGCGAAGTCGCGGAAACCGACGTCCTCGAAGAGCCGGGCCTCATTGAGGGCCGACTGCACCAGGGCCCCGGCCGGATCGGTCTCATAGAGCTCATGGAGGCGCTTGTCGAGTGATCCCGCGTTGATCCCGATGCGCAGCCCGGTGCCGTGCTCCGTGGCTGAGGCGGCGATGTCGGCGATCTTGTTGTCGAAGGCCTTGATGTTCCCGGGGTTCACGCGCACTGCCGCACATCCGGCCTCGATGGCCGCGATGACATATTTCGGGTTGAAATGGATATCGGCCACGACGGGAATCTGTGAGCGGCTCGCGATGGCGGGCAACGCGTCCACATCGTCTTGACTCGGCACCGCAACGCGCACGATGTCGCAGCCCGCAGCGGTCAGCTTGGCGATCTGCTGCAGGGTCGCGTTGACGTCGGCGGTCAGCGTATTCGTCATTGACTGCACCGAGATGGGAGCGTCACCGCCGATGAACACCTTGCCCACACGAATCTTGCGCGTGGGCCGACGGGCCGCCAGCACTCCGGTGGGCGGACGGGTGAACTCTTGATCGTCCGCTGCCGCCGTGGTCATGCCGTTCTCAGCCATGGTTAACAGAATAGTCGGCCCGCAGGAGCGGCCAGTGTCGGCACGGGCCGCACCGATCGTCACCGATCACCACAGGTCGCGGCCAGCGGCTGCGCTGACACGGGCAGGGGCCATGGCTTCGTGGCAATGTCAGGCTCGGGCAGTGTGGTGGGGCAGGGCGCTCAGACCTGGGGCGTCCGGCAGTAGTAGTTCGCCCGCTCACGCGCCCAGGCGTCCGCACTGAGCACGGCGTCAACGCTCATTGCGGCGGGCTCGGCACGCTGATAGTGCTCGTTGAGCACCTTGACGATGTTGTCGGTGATGTCGAGGAAGCCGATGCGTCCACTCAGGAAGGCCTCAACACAGACTTCGTTGGCCCCGTTGAAGACTGCCGGTGCGGTGCCGCCCACCTTGCCGGCCTGTCGGGCGATCTCCGGGGCGGGGAAGGTGGTGGTGTCGAGGGGCTCGAAATCCCACTGGGCGGCCTTCGACCAATCACAGCCCAATGCCACATCCTTCATCCTGGCCGGCCAGGTGAGAGCGAGGCCGATCGGCAGCCGCATATCGGGCGGGGAGGCCTGCATGATGGTGGCGCCGTCGTAGAACTCCACGCCGGAGTGCACCATCGATTGGGGATGGACCACCACATTGATCGCGTCAAGATCGACGTCATAGAGCAGCGCCGCCTCGATGAGCTCCAGGCCCTTGTTGACCAGCGTCGCAGAGTTGATGGTGATCACCCTGCCCATATGCCAAGTGGGATGGGCCAGGGCCTGCGAGGCAGTGACCTCGCTCAGCTCGGCACGGCTTCTGCCGCGAAAAGGGCCCCCTGACGCGGTGAGCATCAGGCTGCGCACCTCACGGGTGCCGCCGCCGCGCAGGCACTGGGCAAAGGCCGAGTGCTCAGAGTCGACAGCGACCAGCTGACCCGGGCGTGCCGCGTCGGTGACGAGCCTTCCTCCGATGACCAGTGACTCCTTGTTGGCCAGCGCCAATGTCGTGCCGGCCTCCAGGGCGGCCAGGGTGGCGTGCAGTCCGGCCGCGCCGGTGATCGCATTGAGCACCACATCGGTCTTCATGGAGGCCAGCTCCTGGTTGGCCGACTCCCCCGAGATCAACCGTGGCCGTCGGCTGCCGCCGGCTGCTTCAAAGGCATGCCAGAACTCCTCGTCGTGGCCCTCCTCGGCGATCCCGACCACAGGCACATCAAAGCGCGCGGCCTGCTGGGCGAGCAGCGCCACATGGCTGCCGCCGGCCGAAAGACCGGTCAGTCGGAAGCTGTCGCGGCGCGGCTCGATCACCTCGCAGGTCTGCGTCCCGATAGAACCCGTACTGCCCAAAAGCACAACATCACGCACGTGCCGATTATGGCCCATCGGCGTGTCATGGGCCCCGAGAGGCCGACACGCCGGGGTCAAGCCCGCCCAGGAGCCGCTGGTCATGAGTGCTCACCCACCCACCGCGCGCGCCTGCGGCTGAGGAACTGCGGGCGGACGGATCACCGATGGCGGCCGAGCGCCGATGTCCATCATCGATGCTCACCCGGAGCCGGGAAAGCTCAGCGATGCGCAACCGATCCCGGTCCGTCGAACGCCTGACGCTGTTGTCCCTGGAGGCTGGGCTCAACCGGCCTTGACGGCGGCGGCCAACTGCCCACAGGCGCCGTCGATCTCACGGCCGCGGGTGTCGCGCACGGTGACCGCCACCCGACGGTTCTCCAGATGCTTCACAAAGGCCTCCTCGTCCTCACGACGCGAGGCGGTCCATTTCGATCCGGGAGTCGGATTGAGCGGGATCAGATTGACGTGACACCAGCCCCAGTCGCCCCGCTCCTTGATGCGCCGGGCCAGCAGGTCGGCCCGCCAGGACTGATCGTTGACGTCTTTGATCAGGGCATATTCGATCGAGACGCGCCGCTTGGTGTTCTCGGCATAGGCCCACGCCGCGTCGAGCACGGCGTCGATGTTGAAGTGCTTGTTGAGCGGCACCAGTTCGTCGCGCAGCTCGTCGTCGGGGGCATGCAGGGAGATCGCCAGCGTCACCGGGATCCCGGTGTCTGAGAGCTCGTTGATGCGCGGCACCATCCCGATGGTCGAGACGGTGACCCCACGGGCTGAGATGCCCAGGCCATCGGGCTCGGGCCGGGTGATCTCCCGCACCGCCCCCAGCACGGACTTGAAGTTCGCCATCGGCTCGCCCATGCCCATGAAGACCACATTGTTGACGCGCCCCTCGCCGCCGGGGATCTCCCCATTGGCGAGCCGCCGGGCGCCATCGAGCACCTGGCCGACGATCTCAGCGGTCGACAGATTGCGTTGAAGCCCGCCCTGGCCCGTGGCGCAGAAGGGACAGTTCATGGCGCAGCCGGCCTCGGAGCTGATGCACATCGTGGTGCGGTGCGGATAGCGCATGAGCACCGACTCCACCAGCGAGCCGTCATGCAGACGCCAGGCGATCTTCACGGTGCGTCCGTGATCGGCGGTGAGCTCCTGGATCGGCGTCAGAAGGCTCGGGAACAGCTTGTCAGCGATCTCCTCGCGCACGGCGGCCGGGAGATCTGTCCACTGGCGGGGATCATGCTCACACCGGCTGAACCAGTGAGTGGAGATCTGCTTGGCCCGGAATGCGGGCAGTCCAAGGGCCTTCACGGCCTCGACGCGCTCGTCGACGCTCAGGTCCATCCAGTGCTTCGGCGGACGGCGTCCCGGACCGGTTGACATGATCTCGTCGATCGTTCGGGCGTCGTGCACGGCAATACCAGATTCAGGACTCACACAATCAGAAGGTACATCACGAGCCAAGCGGCGGGCGCGGCGGCGAGCAGTGAGTCAAGCCGGTCCATGACCCCGCCATGGCCGGGAAGCAGCCGGCTCATGTCCTTGATCCCGGCGTCACGCTTGATCGCCGATTCCACCAGATCACCCACGACGCCGCAGCACCCGGCGACCAGCCCCAGCAGCAGGCCCACCCAGATCGGCGCATGGAGCAGCCCGTGGACGGCCCACGCGCAGAAGGCCATCGCCGTGACGATCCCTCCGGCGAAACCCTCCCAGCTCTTCGCGGGTGAGATCTTGGGCGCCATCTTGTGCCTGCCCACCAGCACGCCCACCGCGAAGGCACCGGTGTCGCAGGCGATCGGGGCCAGAAGGAAGCAGAAGATACGCGCCACGCCATTGCTGCCCGCCAGCATGAGCGCCACCGTGGAGCCCAGCAGCGGCAGATAGCCGATCACGAAAAGACTGGCCGCGGCGTCCCGCACGAATCCCCCGGTGCCGGCGGGGATGCGCCAGAACAACGCGACGATCACCATCAGGGCCAGGCCGGCGACGATGAGGCCGAGGGCGTTCTCCGGCCGTCCGGAGTCCTGCCCCACCAGATAGGAACCGATCATGATCAGCGGTGTACCCACGAGGATCGGCCAGCGAGCCGGATGCATGTCCAGCTTCTCCAGGGCATTGCAGACTTCCCAGACGCCCAGGGTGAGGGCCACGGCCACGAAGAGGGCGAAACCCCAGTTCCACCACAACAGGGTGGCGACGACCACCGCCCCGAGAAGCACCCCGGTGGTGATGGCCGCGGGCAGATTGCGACCGGGGTTCGGCCTGGTGTGGGTCATGATCGGTCTCAGACGGCCAGCAACTCGGCCTCTTTGGCCTTCAGCAGCTCGTCAACCATCTCGGTGTACTTCTTCGTGATGCCGTCGAGCTGCTTCTCCCAGACCCGGGCGTCGTCCTCGCCGATCTCCTTGTCCTTCTCCTGGGCCTTGATGGCGTCCATGCCCTTGCGACGGTGTCCGCGAATGGCGATCTTGGCGTCCTCGGCCTTGGCCCGCACGATCTTGATGTACTCCTTGCGACGCTCCTCGGTGAGCTCGGGCAACACGGCGCGAATCGCGTTGCCGTCGCTGGCGGGGTTCACCCCGAGGTCCGAATCGCGCACGGCCTTCTCGATCGCGCCCAGCGCCCCCTTGTCATAGGGGGTGATGAGCATGGTGCGGGGATCGGGCGAGCTGAAGCTGGCCAGCTGCTGGATCGGGGTGGGCACGCCGTAGTACTCGGCCTCGAGCTTCTCGAACATGGCGGGATTGGCCCGTCCGGTGCGCACACCGGAGAAGTCCTCTTTCGCGAAGTCGATGGCGCCCTGCATCTTCTTCTCGGCGCCCTTGATGATGTCGCTTGTCACTTCTACTCCCTGTTGAACAAATATGGCTGGTGTCTTGACTCGCTGATGCCGAGTTCCTCATTGCGCGCCGTGCTGGTTCTCGCCATGCCATGGGCTGGCCGCCGTCCCGGCCTGCGTGATCGTCGTCCCTCTGATTCTCTCGCATCCACGCGCGGATGGTCAGCCGACGATGCCCTGCCACAGCAATGGTCCGGACGCCCCCGGGCGAGGACTCAGTAGTGCACGAGTGTGCCGATCTTCTCGCCCCGCACGGCCCTCATGATGTTGTCGGGATCATCCATATTGAAGAAGATCATATTGAGTTGATTGTCGCGGGCCAGGCTTACCGCGGTGGCATCGGCCACCTTGAGGTCCTTCGCCAGGAATTCGTCATAGGACAGATCGTCGTAGAGGCGCGCCGAGCCGTTCGTGCGGGGATCAGAGTCATAGACGCCCTCGACGCCGTTCTTGGCCATCAGCAGCACTTCGGCGCCGATCTCCAGAGCACGCTGGGCGGCCACGGTGTCGGTGGAGAAATAGGGCATCCCCGAGCCGGCGCCGAAGATCACCACGCGCCCCTTCTCAAGATGTCGCTCGGCCTTCCTCGGGATATAGGGCTCGGCGACCTGACCCATCGTGATGGCGGTCTGCACGCGGGTGGCGACGCCCTCCTTCTCACAGAAGTCCTGAAGGGCCAACGAGTTCATCACCGTGCCGAGCATGCCCATATAGTCAGCGCGATCGCGGTCCATGCCGCCCTTCTGCAACTCGACGCCGCGGAAATAGTTGCCGCCGCCCACCACGATGGCCACCTGGGTGCCCCCCTCGGTGACCTTTACGATCTGTTTGGCGATGGCGTTGACTGTGACCGGGTCGACCCCCAGACCACCATTTCCGAATGCCTCACCCGAGAGCTTGAGCAATACGCGTTGGAATGGTTCGGCCACATTGTCCTCCTGGTTGGGCACCGGCACAGGCGTGCATCCGACACTCTACCGGCAGCCTGCCTCCCTGCGATGACACCATGCGCCGGATGCTGAAGGGCCTCTCCCGAAATATTTCGGGAGAGGCCCTTCAGCATCTATTGGCTGAGCTGATCGGCTCAGGCGCCTGTCGCAAAGCGCTCGAAGGCCAGGATCTTCACGCCGTGCTCCTTGGCCAGTTGACCAACGGTCTTCTTCTCATCGTTGATCTCCGGCTGCTCAAGCAGGCACTCCTCCTTGTAGAAGGACTTCAGACGTCCCTCGACGATGCGGGGAATGATCTTCTCGGGCTTGCCCTCCTCCTTGGCGGTCTCCTCGGCGATACGACGCTCACGCTCGACGATGTCGGCGGGAACATCCTCGGGGGAGAGATAACTCGGGCTCATCGAGGCGATCTGCAGCGCGACCGAGTGCACGAAGTCCTCGTCGTCGCCCTCAACCGCGACGATGACGCCGACCTGCGGGGGCAGATCAGGGTCGCGACGGTGCAGATAGACGTCGATGGTGCCGGGCACATAGGCGGCATGCGCCAGCTCGATCTTCTCGCCGATCTTCGCGGCCATGTCGGCCACGGCCTGCTCGATGGTGCGACCATCAGGCAGCGTGACGGCAAGGGCGTCCTCGAGGCTGGCAGCGGCGGCCTGGTCAACGGCCTTGGCGATCTGATCGCCCAGCTCGATGAACTCGGCGTTCTTCGCCACAAAGTCCGTCTCAGAGGCGAGCTGGATCAGCGCATTTCCTGCAGACGCGACCAGACCATTGGCAGCCTCGCGGTCGGAGCGCTTTGCGGCCTTGGCCGCACCGCTCACACGGAGCAGCTCGGTGGCCTTCTCGAAATCGCCATCGGCCTCGGTGAGTGCCTTCTTGGCGTCCATCATGCCGGCGCCAGTGGCGTCGCGCAGTTTCTTCACATCAGTGGCCTTGATTGCCATATGTACGTCCGTTCTCGGTGTCGTTGGCGGTGTGCTCAGTTGGCCTGGTCAGCGGCGGGCGCGGCAGCCTTCGCGGGCGTGGCGTCTGCGGGAGCAGCTTCAGCGGGGGCCTCGGGCTGGGCGGCCTTCTCAGCGGACTCCTTGGCGTCCTCAGCCTTCACGGCGTCAGTCACCTCGGCGTTCAACTCTCCGGCCTGCTCATCGGTCTGCTCGGTCTGTTCGGCCTTCTCGCCCGACTCCAGCAGTTCCTTCTCCCACTCAGCCATGGGCTCAGCCGCAGCGCCCTCAGCGCCATCGGCCTGATTCTTCGCCTGACGCGCCACCAGGCCCTCGGCACAGGCGTCGGCGACGATGCGGGTGAGCAGCGCCACGGAGCGAATCGCGTCGTCATTGCCCGGAATCGGGTAATCGACCTGATCGGGATCGCAGTTGGTGTCAAGGATCGCAACCACCGGGATATGCAGCTTGCGCGCCTCGTCGACGGCGAGGTGCTCCTTGTTCGTGTCGATGATCCACACGGCCTGCGGCACCTTGCCCATATCGCGGATGCCACCCAGGGACTTCTCGAGCTTGGTCTTCTCACGCGAGAAGCCAAGGAGCTCCTTCTTGGTGAAACCGCCGGGCTGCACGGTCTCGAGGTCCATGGCCTCCAATTCCTTCAGCCGCGCGATGCGCTTGCTGATGGTCTGGAAGTTGGTGAGCATGCCACCAAGCCAGCGCTGGTCGACATAGGGCATGCCAACGCGGCTGGCCTGCTCCACGACGGCTTCCTGTGCCTGCTTCTTCGTGCCCACGAACAGCACCTGACCACCCTTGGCAACGGTGTCCTTGACGAAGGCATAGGCCTTGTCGATATAGGTGAGCGACTGACGCAGGTCAATGATGTAGATGCCATTGCGCTCGTTGAAGATGAAGCGCTTCATCTTCGGGTTCCAACGACGGGTCTGGTGTCCGAAATGGACGCCACTTTCGAGCAGCTGACGCGTAGTGACGACGGCCATGGCCGTTCCTTTCATGGTTGACGGCACCGGAGTGGACCGATGCCCCTGATGCGCGCGCCCCGTGACACTCCGGCACGAAGCCGGAGACCACACCACGACGCACGACCCACTTGGGCAGGTCGCCTGCGCGCATGCGAAGTCAGCCCGCGGACGCGGACTGCTCCCATCAGTTTATCTGTGCACCCGGGGCGACGCCAAACCGCTGCCGGGTGGTTGTCCACCGGCCTGGGCATGGCAGGAACGGGACTGTCCACAGCGAGCAGGGCTCTGGGACCTCGAAGGCACCGCAGCCACGGTATGAGCATGACCCTCCACCCCCTCCCAGGAGCGCAGTGGCGGCCATACCGCCAACCGGGCATGACGCCGCCGGGCGAGCGCTTCTCACCGGCCCGCTGCGCTTCCCTTCTCGCGATGATGGCGCTGCTCCTCATCGCAAGCACTCTGATCACCGCCGACGTGGCGATGGCCGTCGACCGGGCTGGGAGCTCCGCTCGTCTCGCGCCGGTGGATGGTCACGTGGCCCGTGCCTTTGAGGCGCCCCAGCACAGTTGGTCCGCCGGACATCGTGGAACCGATCTGCGGGCCGAGCCCGGAACCGAGATTCGGGCCGCAGCCGAGGGGACGGTCAGCTGGGTGGGCACGATCAACTCCGTGACCTCGGTGACGATCAGCCATGCCGATGGGCTGAGAACCACCTATCAACCCATCGATCCCCAGATCGCCAAGGGCGACCGGGTGAGCGCCGGTCAGGCTCTCGGCCGACTCCTGCCGGGCCACGGCGAGCCGAGCAGCCTCCATTGGGGCCTTCTGCGTGGCGACGACTATCTCGATCCCATGGCATGGCTTGCCGGCGGGATCCGGGGACGAACTTCCCTGCTGCCTGGTGGCACCAGGGTCACTCGCCCGGCGCCGCCCGGCTGGTCAGGCCTCCTGGAAGCCGGGCTGGCCATTCTGAGCCCCTCAGGTACCGCGGTCATGCCCGCTCAGGGGACGCTCAGCTCAGCCTTTGGGTCGCGCGTCAACCCCGTGCTCGGAACAACCGAGACACACGACGGCCTCGACATCGCCGCCGCCTGCGGCACTGTGGTGCGGGCGGCCTGGTCGGGCACGGTCAGCTATGCCGCGACAATGAGCGGCTTCGGGAACCGGGTGGAGATCAGCCATGGCCACCAGGCGCGCGCCGCGTCGACGACGTCCTACAACCACATGTCCGACGCCGGCGTGGGGTTCGTGAAGATTGGACAGCAGGTCCAGGCCGGTCAGGTGATCGGACTGGTGGGGAGCACGGGCCTGTCCACCGGATGTCATCTGCATTTCTCCACCTACCGGGATGGCACTGCCGTCGATCCGATGGTCTTTCTATGAAAGGCCCGGCTCACGACGAGGAGCCGATGTGGCAGGGCGACTGTCTTGGAAGAGCAGCCGTTCCGGGCAGCGTGGCCGGCATGAACGGGCCGGCCGGCGTGGTGGGCCGGCCTGGAACAGCAGTCCGACGGGGAAGGCCAATCCGCTGGAGAGGGGGGGGACACCCCACGAAGGACGGCCCATGGCTGCTGTGGTCGCCCACCCCGTGAAGGCATCGGCTTGCGGGATCGACACCATGAGCGACGAGCCCAGCCACCTGCCTGCCCCACCGTCAGAGATAGCCTCCCCCTGAGGTACTCAGCTCGAGGCAGCTGGGCTGAGGCACTGCGCCCAGCTTGGGGGCACTCGGCCTGGGGGCACTCGGCCCGAGTTAGTCCAAGGCAGTCAGCTCAGGCCCGGGGAAATGCCTGCTTGTATGCGGCGCGCAGCCGCTCATCACTGACATGGGTATAAATCTGTGTGGTCCGCAGGGATGCATGTCCCAGCATCTCCTGGACGCTTCGTAGATCGGCTCCGCCCTCAAGCAGATGTGTTGCCATGGCGTGACGCAGCCCGTGGGGCCCCACATCGGGGGCTTCCGGCACGGCGCGCAAGCTCTCGTGCACCACGCGACGCACCACTCGTTGGTTGATCCGGGCCCCGCGCACCCCCAGAAACAGGGCATTGCCCGATTCAGTCGAGACCCACTGACCGCGCACCGCACGCCACGCGGTCACCGCCGCGCGTCCCGGAACGCCCAGGGGCACGATGCGCTCTTTGTTCCCCTTGCCGATCACGCGGACCAGTCCACGAGCGTCATCGAGATCTGCCAGATCGAGGCCGCAGAGCTCACTCACCCGCAGTCCAGAACCATAGAGCGTCTCCAGGATCGCGACATCTCGCAGCCCACGAGCGCCTCCGCTCTCGGCGGCGGCCGCGGCAGCCGCGTCCATGAGCTCCCGCACCTCCGCGGCGGTGAGCGTCTTGGGTAGCCGACGTCCGATACGCGGCGACCGCAGGCCCGCTGCGGGATCGGCGTGCAGCACGCCTGTGTCAGCCGCCCATTGGAAGAAGACCCGCGCAGTTCCGGCCCTGCGGGCGATCGTCGCGGCCGACTCATCAGGCTGCTGCGAAGCCAACCACCGTCGCAGGTCGGCAAGCGTCACCTGTTCGGGCGCCGTGATCCCACGACCGGCAAGGAATTCGGCGAGCTGGCGCAGATCACCCACATAGGCACGCTCAGTGTTGACGGATCGCTGCCGCTGCAGACGCAGATAATCACGGAAGAGCTGCGTCGGCTCAACCCAGCCGATCGGCATCTGCTCAGCGTCACCCACGGGGTTGAGTATAAATTGAAGCCAGTGCGCCGGGATCCGGACGATCCGTCTCGCAGGCATCGCTGATCGGTGGAAGAGCCCATCCGCGGAGGGGCTTGCGGACAGGGTCGCCGACAGGCTGGCGGTAAGCACGAGTCACGTGAGCATGAGATGAGGGAGCGACTATGAAGAGCCCGGCAGAGTGGGCGGTCAACGGCAAGGTGCTGCGCATCACCCGCTGGGACGAGCCGGTCATGCGTCGTCAGACACGGCCGGTGACCGTATTCGACGACGAGCTGGCCCAATTGGTTGCCGACATGTTCAAGACCATGGCTGCCGCCGATGGTGTGGGTTTGGCCGCCCCCCAGGTGGATCGGGATCTGTCATTGTTCGTCTTCAATTGCCCCGACATCAATGACAAGCTCGTCTACGGAGTCGTCTGCAATCCCGTGGTCGCGCTCCCCGAGGGCAAGGATCGACACCTCGTCGCCGCCCAGGAGGGCTGCCTGTCATGGCCGGGCGCCTATCAGTCGCTGGCCCGCCCGGACTTCGCCATTTGCGAGGGCCAGGACGAGACCGGAGCACCCGTGCGCATCGAGGGCACGGGCTTGTTGGCCCGCTGCCTGCAGCACGAGACCGATCATCTGCACGGCACGGTCTTCGGTGACCGGCTCTCGAAGCGTGCACGCCGACGTTTGGACGAGGAGAAGGAGCAGCTCGCTCCCCTCTACCCCGCCGATTGGCCGGTTCACCCCAAGATCGCGCCCAGCCAGGTCTCTGGTCATCAGGTCTCTGGCCAACCGGCACAGGCAGTCACGCCCACGGAATAGTCCCCGCGCCACCGACTTGCCGAGCGGCGTTGAACGAGGCCAGGCACGCTGAGCGAACTCCGGGCAATCGAGCCGGTCCGGACAGCTCAGCGCGCCGAGACCGGGGTGGCCACTGCAGACCTGGCCTTGAGCCCAGCCGCTGTCGGTGTCACGCGCGCAAGGTGTAACAGGCCACGGCCGCAGCCGCAGCGACATTGAGCGAGTCGATCCCATGTGACATCGCGATGCGCACGGCCACATCGGCCTCGTTGATCCAGTGCGCGGATAGTCCAGCGCCTTCGGTGCCCATGAGGATCGCGAGTTTTCCCGGCTTTTGCCTCATCTGAGCGGCGAATTCGTCCAGCCTGATGGCATCATCGCGCAGGGCAAGCGCAGCCACGGTGAAACCGGCCTGCTTGAGTGTTGTCAGACCGCCATGCCAGTCGTCCATGCGGGCCCATGGCATGGAGAAGACCGAGCCCATGCTCGTCTTGATGGCCCTGCGGTAGAGCGGATCGGCAGCCCGTGGCGCCAGCAGGACGCCGTCCCAGCCAAGGCCCGCCGCGCACCGGATAATGGCTCCGACATTCGTATGGTCAACGATGTCCTCACAGACCACCAGCCGCTGAGCGGACAACAGATCGTTCATGGTCCAGCGCGTGGCTCGCTCGAATGAGGCGAGCGCGCCACGGTGCACATGAAAGCCGGTGATCTGTTCGGCCACGGCCTCGGTGACCAGATAGACCGGCGCATCCGTGGCGTCCACTACGTCGCCCAGACCCTCAAGCCAACGGCGGGCCAGCAGGAACGACCGCGGCTGATAGCCGGCTGCGGCGGCGCGATGAATGATCTTCGCGCCCTCGGCGATGAACAGGCCCTGCTCGGCCTCCAGCGATTTACGCAGATTCACATCGCGGAGCTTCACATAGTCGCCCAGACGCTCATCGTCGACGTCGTTGATCTCTATGAGTCTGGCCACCCGTCAACACTAATGGCGCGGTGCCCCCGGCTCAGGCAAGCAGCAGCCCGAGCCTGCTCACCCGGCATCGGGGCTCCCTAGACTGTGCACGTGAACAGTCCCGACCAGCAGGATGCCCGCGCACCGTGGTTTCGACGCATCCGCGTCGATTGGTTCGTCACGGCCATCTGCCTGTCAGCGATCACTGCGTCGATCTTTCCGGTGCGCGGCGGCGGTTCGGTCGTGCTCGACGGCGCCACCAAGGTGCTCATCTTCGTCTTGTTCTATCTCTATGGGGTGCGCCTGGAGCCACGTGAGGCGATGGCCGGACTCAAGCACTGGCGGCTGCATCTGTTGATCCTGGGACTCACCTTCCTGGTCTTCCCCCTGGTGGTCTTCGCCATCCACCCGATCATCACCCATCTGCTCACCCCCTCACTCGTGGCGGGAGTGCTGTGGCTGTCGATCCTGCCGTCCACGGTGCAGAGCTCGATCAATTTCACCTCCATCGCCCGCGGCAATGTTGCGGGGGCAATCGTGTCGGCGTCTGCCTCGAACATCCTGGGCGTCATCCTCACGCCCCTGCTGGCAATGGTCGTCATGAGCACCGGGGGCCTTGTCATCCACGCGCAGTCGATCCTGGACCTGTGCGTCCAGCTACTGCTGCCCTTCGTGCTCGGTCAGCTCACCCGCCGATGGACGGCCGGCTTCGTCCTGGGCCATCCCAAGCTGAAATATGTTGATCAGCTGAGCATCATCACCGTGGTCTACAACGCTTTCAGCGACGGCATGAACGAAGGGATCTGGCATACGGTCGCGCTGGGCGATATCGGCAAGCTGCTGCCCGTGCTGTTCGCGATCCTGGCCTTCATGCTGTGGTTCACCTGGTGGCTGCCCGGTCGGCTTGGCTTCAACCGCAAGGACCAGATCGCGATCCAATTCTGCGGCACCAAGAAATCGCTGGCGACGGGGGTCCCGATGGCCTCGGTGCTCTTCGCCCCGTCGATCGTCCCCCTGCTCGTGCTGCCGCTGATGATCTTTCATATGGTTCAGTTGATCGCCTGCGGAGTGATCGCAGGCAGATATGCAGGCAAGGATGAGGCCTGGCATGAGGCACCCGGGCGCGGAGTGGGCCCTTCCCCGACTGGCGAATGACCCGGCGCGCGAAAGCGCGGCAGGCTCGAAAGCGCGGCAGGCTGGGGTGATGCCCACGCCACGAAAGACGCTCCCGCATGGTCGGTGACCTTCCGGGCCCTGAGCAAGGACAACCAAAACTGCCCAGCGGGACAGGGCATGCACCCGACTGTCTTTCCCCCAAAACCCCTCAGAGGGGATCTGAGCCAAGGCCCCGGCGTCGGCTCAGGAATTGAGTCGTGCGCGCGCCGCCCACCGGCCATCGGACAGCGGGGTGATCTGCAGTGGCAGGCCAAAGGTGGCTGACATGATCTCGTCGGTGAACACTTCCGCGATGGGCCCCTGGGCCACCACCCGGCCATGGTCGAGAAGCAGCGCGTGGGTGATGCCCACCGGCACCTGCTCCACGTGATGGGCGACCAGCACGATCACGGGCGAGTCCGGATCAAGGCAGAGCGTCGACAGGGTGGCCACCAGATGTTCGCGCCCACCAAGATCGAGGCCTGCACCGGGCTCATCGAGCAGCAACAGCTCCGGGTCTGTCATCAACGCGCGGGCGATCTCAACCCGCTTGCGCTCACCCTCGCTGAGGGTGCCGAAGGTGCGCCCGGCAAGGTCTTCTACGGCGAAGAGCCTCATCAACTCGTGTGCGCGCTCGAAATCAAGCTCGTCGTATTGCTCGCGCCATCGTCCGACCACGGCATAGGAGGCCGAGATGATGACATTCTCCACGCTTTCATTGCGGGGAATACGTTCGGCCAGCGCGGAGCTGCTCAGACCGATCCTCGGTCGCAGTTCGAAAACGTCGACGCGCCCCATCCTTTCGCCCAGCAGCTCAACGGTGCCCTCGCTGGGGTGGTTCTGCGCCGACAGCAGCGAGAGCAGCGTGGTCTTGCCCGCACCGTTGGGGCCCATCATCACCCACCGCTCGCCCTCGTTGATGGTGATGTTCACATCGTCCAGCAGACGGGCCTTGCCTCGTCGCACGCCAACCCCGGACAGTTTTGCCACCTCGACCATGACAAGAAACATACAAGGTGGTGGCCTGGCAGAGCGCGGCCTGGCCGCGAGCCCCAGCAATCGCCGGGCGCGAACACGACGAAATGGCTGTGATCGGGTGCCGCGATGATATGAGCCGGTCATGTCCTGACACGCGGGCCGTGCGACGAGGGCTGCCGGTGATCGTTGATCCGTCGACTCATGCTCGTGTGGCACGATGCCCCGGGTCTTGGGGGGCGGCCCGGTTGAGCGGCTGGTTACCCTTGCGGCGTGTCCGACACCTTGATTGAAGGCCTGCGACTGGTCAGCGTGCTCAATGCCATGACCGGATCAGGGCTTGACGCGCCCCGAGCCGAGCATCTGCTCAGGGTGGCTGACGATGGCGAGCCCGGCCGCGCGCACCATGTGTTCGATCCCGCAGGAGTACTCGGCCTGGAACCCGAACGGGGCACCCCCGTGCGCATCGCCTTGGGCCGGGTGGCCAATACGCTCCCCGGCGAGCGCTGGTCACTGCTTCTACCAGAGCCGGGGCGCCTGGCGGGTCTGCGGGGCCCGGCGGAGACGAACAGCGCCGCGCTGGAGACCGGGGTCATCGTGGTGGCCCACAGCGGCGGCCTGGGATGGCTTCCCCGCCCGATCGGGCCTGCCATGCAGTGGCAGCTTGTCGCCGCCGAACGCCCCTTGCTGCCCCCGACACCGAGCGAGGCCACGCGGGCGCTCAACGAACAGATCCTCGACGCTGCCAAGGAGTTGGCAGGTTTGGACTCACCCGCGGGCACCCGACCGGAGGATGCCGCGTCGCTGAGCCTCGGCCGGAGTTATTCCCCGGTGAACCAGAAGCTGCTCGACCGCGCGATGCTGTGGCGCGAGGCCAGCCGAGCAGGCCGAGCGGCCAGCCCGCAGCTTCTCCACAGTCACGGCGTCATGGTGCGCGACGAGCAGCTGCGCCTGCTCGACGACATCTGCCGTCAAGCGATCAGCGCCGCCGCGAGCTGGCCTGCCACGTCACAGGGCTAAGACGGCGCCGCCGGGCCATTGACCATCCGGCCAGCCCCACCGGGTAGGAAGGACGGTCTGGGCGGTCACACGACTGGGCGCCGACAACGGACAGACGCATCACGGACAGGACGGCGATGCGCGCCTCGGGCAGGGGATGACCAATCAGGCTCCGGTAGAGGCCAATCCCCCGTCAACGTGGATGATTTCGCCCGTCGTGGCGGTGAACAGATCGCTGAACAGCGCGCAGACGGCATTGGCCACGGGGGTGGCGTCCTTGGCGTTCCAGCCCAGCGGCGCGCGCTCGGTCCAGATGTCGTTGAACGAGTTGGCTCCGGGGATAGCCGTCTTGGCAATCGAATCGATTGGACCGGCGGCCACGAGATTCGATCTGATGCCGTCGGGGCCCAGATAGCGCGCCAGATAGCGATTCGCGGATTCCAATCCAGCCTTGGAGACACCCATCCAGTCATAGGAGGGCCAGCTCACCGAGGCGTCGAAGGTGAGTCCGACCACTGATGACCCGGCCGACATGAGATCACGGACGGCCATGGCGAGCGAGACATAGCTGTACGTGGAGGTGTGCAGGCTGGTGGCGACGTCATCCCACGTGGTGCTGAGGAAGGCCCCGCCGAGGGCACGCTCAGGATTGGCAAAGGCGATCGAGTGCAAGAGCCCGTCAATATGGTCGAAGCCGAGCTCGCGGAGCTTGCCGGGCAGGGCAGTCAGCTCATCGGCGTTGGCGGCATCGAGCTCAATCACCTGCGGCACGGGATCAAGCTTCTGCACCACCTTGGTGGCCAGACGCAGTGCGCGGCCAAAGGCCGTCACGATCACCGTGGCGCCCTGCTGCTCGGCGACCTCAGCCACCTTGTAGGCGATCGAGGTGTTCATCGTGACCCCGGTCACCAGAATCTTCTTGCCATCAAGAATGCCCATGAAAAAGTCCTTTCGTCAGCTCCGTCGAGCCTATCGGCACCAGCCATGATCAGTTGACCGACAAAGCGCCGACGCTCGGGCCAACACGACACGCCTCCACTTGGGGCCCGTGATCCCTCCGCTTGGGGCCCGTGTCCTTCTGGAACCGTCTGTCCTCTTGAGCCCCGTGCCCTCGTCATCCTGCGTGCCCGAGCCTTCTGCATTCAGGCCCAATGGCATGCCACGGCGGGTCTGGACTCAATGACATGCCACGGCGGGTCTGGGCTCAGCGGCCCATACCCAGACCACCGTCCACGGGGATGACAGCCCCGGTGACATAGCCTGCGGCGTCTGAACAGAGGAATTCCACCACGTGCGCCACATCGGAGGTCTGGCCGAAGCGCTTGGCGGGGATGCGAGCCAGATAGTCCTGTTTCACCTCGTCGGAAAGCTCGTCGGTCATATCGGTGGCGATGAATCCGGGGGCGACGACATTGCAGGTGATCCCACGACCGCCCAGCTCCCGGGCGACTGAGCGGGTCATGCCGATCAGCCCGGCCTTGGACGCCGAATAGTTGACCTGCCCCGGGGATCCGACATAGGCCGAGACGGAGCTCATCATCACGATGCGGCCAAAACGGGCCCTCATCATCGCGCGTGTGGCGCGGCGGACGACGCGGAAAGTGCCGGTGAGATTGGTGGCGAGCACCTCGTCCCAGTCCTCGTCGCTCATCCGCATGAGCAGCATGTCGCGGGTGATGCCCGCATTGGCGACCAGGACCTCGACGGTGCCGTATTCGTTTTCGACCCGGGCGAAGGCGGATTCGACGTCATCGGGTTTGGTGATGTCGGCGGCGATTCCGAGCACTCCCCGGGGAGCGCTGCCGCTGCGTGAGGTGCCTGCCACGCGATAACCGGCATTGAGCAGGCGGGTCGCGATATCCGCCCCGATGCCCCTGCTGGCCCCCGTCACCAGCGCGACGCGTCCGGGACCGGCGGTGCCGGGCTCGGTACTGGGCGAATCAGGCCCGGTCGAGGGGACGGTGCCGGGCGCGGCCTTTGTGGTCGAATCTGTTGGGTTCACGGCTCAACGCTATCGGTTTCCATTCGGTGTGATCCGCTGCGGCTCGGCGGCCACGCCGGATGCTCAGCTCGGGCAGAATGGGTGCATGGATCTGGGTCTTTCATCGAAGGTTTTCATCGTCACTGCCGCCAGCGGTGGCCTTGGGCTGGCCACGGCACGCGAGCTGGTGGCCGAGGGTGCACGGGTCGTGCTGGTGGCGCGACGCGCGAATGCCCTGGCCGAGGCAGTGGCTGATCTGGGCGAATCCCATGCGGTCTCATTGGCTGCGGATCTGTCCGATCCGGCGACCGCTGACGCTGCGGTGAAGCTCGCCACCGACAGCTGGCAGCGTGTTGACGGTGTTTTCGTGTCTGTGGGCGGCCCCCCCAAGGGTCGCGTGCTGGAGAACACCGATGATCAGTGGGAGGCGGCGTTCAGCTCGGTCTTCCTGGCCGCGTTGCGGGTCTCCCGGGCCGTCGTGGGCGCCAACCCGGCAGCGACCCTGGGCTTCGTCCTGTCGAGCTCGGCGAAATCACCATTGGCCGAGATGGCCATCAGCAATGGTCTTCGCCCGGGTCTGGCCATGCTCGTGAAGCAGCTCGCCAATGAGATTGCCGCTGACGGCGGACGCGCCTTCGCGCTCCTGCCCGGGCGCATCGCCACCCAGCGGATGGTTGACCTGCTGGGGCATGAGCCCACAGCCCAGGATGCGGTGGACTCCGGGATCCCGATGCGACGCATGGGTGATCCTGCCGAGTTCGGCAAGGTGGCGACCTTCCTGCTCAGCGATGCGGCGAGCTATGTCACCGGAGTGATGCTCCCGGTCGACGGCGGCCTGCTCCAGGTGCTGTGATGCAGCAGTGAGTGATCTTCGTGCGCTCGACGCCGCCACCCCCTTGCTGGAATGCCCGGTCTGTCGCGCCCGCGGCGCCAGCGAGGTGCCGCTGGAGCGTCAGGAGCGGCAGCTGCGCTGCCCGAACGGGCACAGTTTCGATATCGCCCGTCAGGGCTATGTGAACCTGGCAGCGGGAGCTCCACCAGCCAATGCTGACACGTCGGCGATGATCGACGCGCGGGATCGCTTTCTGACCAGCGGCGTCTATGAGCCGATCAGGCAGGCGATCAGTGATGTGTCGGGGTCGGCGCGCTCGATCGTCGAGGTGGGCGCGGGAACCGGCTGGTATCTGCAAGGTGTACTCCAGCAGCGTCCCCAGGCCGTGGGACTGGCCACGGACGTCTCTGTGGCGGCCACCAGACGGGCGGCACGGGCCGGGCTCGCCGCCGTGGTGGCTGACACCTGGGCTGGTCTACCGATCTGCACAGGAGTGGTTGACGCCCTCCTCTGTGTCTTTGCGCCCCGCAACGCAGCAGAGTTTTCTCGGCTGCTGAGCCCCGGGGGCGCCGTGGTGGTGGCCTGGCCCACACCGCGTCATCTGGCGTCGTTGCGCAGTCGGCTCGGCTTGCTGACCGTGGCCTCTGACAAGGAGGAACAGCTGGGAGCTCAGTTCACCGAGGCCGGGCTCGTCTCCGCCGAGCATCAGCTCGTGGAGTTCTCGGCCGAATGCACGGCTCAGCAGGTAGCCGATCTGGTCGCCATGGGCCCCAACGCCTTTCACGAGCATGCCCCGACCTGCGAACCCGCCACCATCGATGTCTCGGTGGAGATCGGTGCCTTCGTCACCGCCCGATGAGCCCGGCGCGACGGAGACCCCCGACCGGAAAGCATCCCCACGGGCTCACCACTCACCTATCATCGGTGGCCGCTGAAAGCCGCGGTCTGCGGGCCCGGTAGCCACCGAGGCAGGAAGCTGGCTGCCCACATACGGGCACAGCGCGCCACGCAACCGCCGTGCCCGATCGGCGGACATGCAGTGCCCTATCGGGCGGATCTCAGGGGCCGCCGGGGTCAGGCCAGCGAGACCAATTCGCTGTACTCGTGGTCCCAGAGGTCCTCATCGCCATCGGGCAGCAGCAGCACCCGATCCGGCTCCAGGGCCTCCACCGCGCCCTCGTCATGGGTGACGAGCACGATGGCGCCCTGATAACTGCGGATGGCGCCGAGCACCTGCTCACGGCTCGCGGGGTCAAGGTTGTTCGTCGGCTCGTCGAGCAGGAGCACATTGGCAGCACTCACCACGAGCGTCGCCAGGGCAAGCCGCGTCTTCTCGCCGCCGGAGAGCACCCGGGCCGGCTTCTGATCGTCGTCGCCGGTGAACAGGAAGGCTCCGAGCACCTTACGGGCCTCGGTGTCGTTGAGCTCGGGGGCAGCAGCCTGCATATTCTCCAGAACCGTCGCCGACATATCGAGCATGTCGTGCTCCTGGGCGAAATAGCCGAGCTTGAGCCCGTATCCGTCAATCACTTCACCGGTGTCCGGCTTCTCGACGCCTTCAAGGATCTTCAACAGCGTCGTCTTGCCGGCACCGTTGAGCCCGAGCACGACCACCCGACTGCCCCGGTCGATCGCCAGGTCGACGCCGGTGAACACCTCCAAGGAGCCATAGCTCTTGGACAGATCCTTCGCCATGAGCGGGGTCTTGCCGCAGGGGGCGGGTTCGGGGAAGGTGATCTTCGCCACCTTGTCGCTCACCCGCTCTGGCTCCACCGAGGCAAGCAGGCGCTCGGCACGACGCGCCATATTCTGCGCCGCCACCGCTTTCGTGGCTTTGGCGTGCAGCTTGTCTGATTGCGCCATCAGCTGGGAGGCCTTGCGCTCGGCGTTCAAACGCTCGCGGCGCCGGCGCTTCTCATCGGCCTGTCGTTGCTCGAGATAGAGCTTCCAGCCCATCGAATAGATGTCAAGGGTGGCGCGATTGGCGTCGAGATAGAAGACCTTGTTGACGGTCTCCTCAAGCAACTCGGTGGCGTGACTGATCATCATGACGCCACCGGGATAGGTCTTGAGGAACTCACGCAGCCAGATGATCGAGTCGGCGTCCAGGTGGTTGGTGGGCTCGTCAAGCAGAAGCGTGTCGGCATTGCTGAACAGGATGCGGGAGAGCTCGACGCGGCGGCGCTGGCCGCCGGAGAGCTCGTGCAATGGCTGCGCCAACACCCTGTCGGGCAGCCCCAGGTTGGCGGCGATGCGGGCCGCCTCCGCCTCGGCCCCGTAACCACCGGCAGCGGTCAGCTGGGCCTCGGCGCGGTCGTAGCCAGCCATCGCCTTCTCGCGGGCGGCACCCGTGGCGGTGGCCATCTGCTCGGTGAACTGGTTGAGCCGATCCATGATCCGGTCGAGACCCCGCGCCGAGAGAATCCGCTTCGACGCGGTGACCGACAGATCCGATTCCCGGGGGTCCTGGGGCAGATAACCCAGCTGGCCGGCACGTTTGACGGCGCCGCCGGCGGGGAGTCCCTCGCCGGCGAGAATGCGCATGGTCGTGGTCTTGCCGGCGCCATTGCGTCCCACGACGCCGATCTTGTCCCCCGCAATCACCTGAAAGCTCACCGGGTTGAGCAACAACCTGGCGCCTGCGCGCACTTCGAGGTCTTTCGCCTGAATCACTTTTCTCCTGAACGTTCGGGGGTTTGGCCCGGTATCGGTGGTGAACCCGGAGTCACGCTTCCCATGCGGACGAGATCGACCATGCGGAATTCCGCGGAATCGGAACCGAACCGTCGTCCATTGTCTGCGCATGTGCCCATTTGGGCAAGGCAGCTCACGCCCACCGCGCATCAGCGAGGGAGGGGAGACCGGGCCCCACAGGCCCGCACGGCTCGCAGGGGGCGGTGCCAGGCAGCTCGTTCACGGACTCAAGGTCCGGGCCAATTCCCAGGCTCAGAGACAGCCGAAACGCCATGACGCCCGCACCATCACCATGGCACGGGCGTCAGCGGCAGCCCATCAGGGCTGTTCAGCACGAATCACACATTGAAGCCGATATAGCGCAGCTGTTCACGGCCCTCGTCGGTGATGCGATCGAGACTCCACGGCGGCAGCCAGACCCAGTTGATGGTCACCTCATTGGCGATTCCGTCAAGAGCGGCCTGGGCACCCCACTCCAGCTGATCAGTCAGCGGGCAGGTGGGACTCGTCAGCGTCATATCGAGCAGCACATTGGCCTTGTCATCGATATCAACGCCATAGACCAGCCCCAGGTCAACGATGTTGACCATGAGCTCCGGGTCGACCACTTCCTTGAGCGCCTCGAGAACCTGCTCCTCGGTCGGCGGTGCAAGATTGGGGTCGGTGGGCGTCGTCGAGACCTCGGGCAGTTCATCGCGCACCAGATCCGATGGGCGAGTCGCCCCGTCCTGGTTGGATGTACCCGCCGGACGGGCAAGCCCGTCCTGGGTCTCTGCGCTCGGCGTGGGTGTCGGCGACATCTGGTCGCTGTCAGGCGCGCTCATTTCTCCTCCTCAAGTGAAGCTCCGGCACGGGCCAACGCATCACGCAGGGCCGACCAGCTCAACATGGCGCACTTCACACGCGCCGGGAACTCGGAGACACCGGCGAAGGCGATGCCGTCCTCAAGATGGTCCTCATTGGGCTCGATCCTGCCCTGGCTCTCCATCATCGTCTTGAACTCATCGAACAGGTCCATGGCGTGGGCCACGGAATGTCCGATCACCAGATCGGACATCACCGAGGTGGAGGCCTGCGAGATCGAACAGCCCTCACCCTGATAGCTCACATCGGCGATCGTGTCGCCGTCCAGGTTCACCCGCAGCGTCAGCTCATCGCCGCAGCTCGGGTTCACATGGTGCACCTCGGCCCCGAAGGGGTCACGCAAACCGGTGTGATGCTTCTCCCGGTAGTGGTCCAGGATGATGTCCTGGTACATCTCCTCGACGTTCATTGACGCGCTTTCACCTTTCCAGTGAAGAAATCATGCGCCCATACCAACCCATCACGCAGCGCATCTATTTCTTCGCGCGTCGTATAGAGATACGACGAGGCGCGCGTGGAGCTCTGCACGCAGAAACGCTGATGGAGCGGAGCGGCGCAATGATGGCCACCCCGCACCGCAACGCCACGCGAATCGAGCAACTGCATGAGATCGTGCGGGTGCACACCGTCAACCGTGAACGAGATCGCACTGCCACGGTCGACAGCCTGCTTGGGGCCGAGGATACGCACGAAATCAAGATCGCCAAGCAGACCCAGCGCATAGCTGGTGATCTCGTGATCATGAGCAGCGATGGCGTCCATGCCCAGAGTGTTCAGATAGTCGACGGCAGCGCCCAGACCAACCGCCTGGGCGATCGGTGGGGTGCCGGCCTCAAACTTGTGTGGCACCTCGGCCCAGGTGGACTTCTCCATGGTGACCACACCGATCATCTCGCCGCCACCCAGGAAGGGCGGTAGCTCGTCGAGCAGATCCCGGCGTCCCCAGAGCACACCGATCCCCGTCGGGCCCAGCATCTTGTGACCGGTGAAGGCCAGCAGATCTCCGCCCAGCGCGGTGACATCGGTGGACAGATGCGGCACGCCCTGGGAACCGTCAATGACCATGATCGCGTCCACGGCGTGGGCCATCTCGGCGATTTTCGCCACCGGGTTGATCGTGCCCAGCACATTCGACACCCAGGCGATCGAGACCACCTTGGTGTGCTCATTGATCAGATGGTCCTTCTCGGCCTTCTCCAGGTCGAGACGTCCCTCCTCGGTGACATCGAACCAGCGCAGGGTCGCCCCGGTGCGCTCGCACACCATCTGCCAGGGCACCAGATTTGAATGATGCTCCAGCACCGAGATCACGACCTCGTCACCAGGCCCAAGACGCGAGCCCAGGGTGTTGGCCGCGAGATTGAGCGACTCGGAGGCGTTCTTGGTGAAGACGATCTCCTCGGGCTCCGCGGCGCTGATGAAATCAGCGATCTTGGCGCGAGCGCCCTCGAAGGCACCGGTCGCCTCGGCGCCCAGCGTGTGCATGGCACGGGCCACATTGGCGTTGTGCTGTGCATAGTGCTCGGCGACGGTGTCGATCACCGAGCGCGGCTTCTGCGAGGTGTTCGAACTGTCCAGATAGACCAACGGGTGACCGTTGACCTGGCGGCTCAGGATCGGAAAATCCCCGCGCACCGTCTCTACATCAAAATCACTTGACATACTGCTCGTAACCCCGCTCTTCGAGGTTGTCGGCGAGCTCAGAGCCGCCGGTGACAGAGACGCGACCATCAACGAAGACATGGACGCGATCGGGATGCACATAACGCAGAATGCGCGTGTAGTGGGTGATCAACAGTACCGCCTTGCCCGGCTTCTTCGAGAAGGCATCGATGCCGCCGGCGACGACCTTGAGGGCATCGATGTCCAGACCCGAATCGATCTCATCGAGGATGGCGAAGCTGGGATCGAGCAACTCGAGTTGGGCGATCTCACCGCGCTTCTTCTCGCCACCCGAGAAGCCCTCGTTCACCGACCGGGAGCTGAACTCGGAGTCCAGATCCATCTCGGCCAGCGCCGTGTTCACCTGCTTGGGCCAGGTGCGCACCTTGGGCGCCTGGCCGTCGAGCGCCGTCTTGGCGGTGCGCAGGAAGTTGGCCATGGACACCCCGGGAACCTCCACGGGGTATTGCATCCCCAGGAAGAGACCGGCCTTGGCGCGCTCATCGACGGGCAGGTCCTGCAGCTGTGTGCCGTTGAGGGTCACCGTGCCCTGGGTGATGTGGTATTTCGGATGCCCAGCGATGGCATAGGCCAAGGTCGATTTGCCCGAGCCGTTGGGACCCATGATGGCGTGCACCTCGCCGTCGTTCACGGTGAGGTCCACTCCCTTCAGGATCTCCTTGGGACCGCTCTCCGTGTCGACGTCGACGTGCAGATCTTTGATGACGAGTGTGGCCATCGGTTCAGTTCTCCTTCAGGGGATTCTCGACGTCGACGAGGACCTGGTCGTCCTCGACACGAACGGGATAGACGGGTACCGGCGCGATCGCCGGCGGGTTGAGCGCTGCTCCGGTGCGCACATCAAAATGGGAGCCGTGCAAATAGCACTCCAGGCTGCAGGTGGACTCCTCGAAGTCGCCCTCCGACAGCTTGACGTGGGCATGGCTGCATTCGTCGTACAAGGCGTGCACCTCGCCATCGGGGGTTTTCACCACGACGACGGGCAGGGCACCTTCGGTCGGATGGTCGACCTCGATGCCCAGAGGGCCATCGTCGAGATCGGACAGGGCGGCAACGGCGGTAAAGCTCATCGGTCGGTCCCCCAGTCCGGGGCGATCGAGTCGAGCTCGCGCTCAACGGCGTTCAGCAGGCGCTCCTCGACCTCGGGCACGCCGATGCGACGCACGATGTCGACGAAGAAGCCGTGGACGACAAGCCGGCGGGCCTCATTGTCGGGGATACCGCGACTCTGCAGATAGAACAGCTGCTCATCATCGAAGCGTCCAGTCGTGGACGAGTGACCGGCACCGACGATATTGCCGGTCTCGATCTCCAGGTTCGGGATCGAGTCGGCACGAGCGCCCCTGCTCAACAGCAGGTTCTTGTTGGCCTCATAGGTTTCGATCTCATGGGCGATCTTGCGGATGAGCACATCGCCCACCCACACCGAATGCGAGCCCTCACCCTGGATCGCTCCGCGATAGTCGACATTCGAACGAGTGCGCGGCTGGTTGTGATCAATGAACATGCGGTGCTCGACATGGCGGCCGCCGTCAACGAAGTACAGCCCGTATTGCTCAAGCTCGCCACCGGGAGCGGCATAGCTGGCGCGTTCCAGCACGCGGGTGACGGCCCCGCCCAGCGATGCCTGGACGGTGCGCACGTGGGCGTCGCGGCCCACGAGCAGCGACACCTGGGCGGCATGGAGCGTATCGGGCGCCCAGTCCTGCACCATGATCACATCGACGTGGGCACCGTCACCGATGCGGATGTCGATCTTCTCGGCCAGGGCGGCGCTCCCTTCGAAGCGGAAGACGATCTGCGCCTTGGCGTTCTCCCCCACCTCGATGATCAACTGCTGATAGGCGAGCGCACTCACCCCGGTGCCATGGATGTCCAATTCCAGGGGCTCGTCCAGCTCTGCATCTGCCGGAACGCTGATCAGCCGGGCCTCATCAGACTGTGCGGCGGCGATCGCCGAGCTGCGATCAGCGGGCGGCTCGACACTCAGCTCACGAGCGCGCACCGAGTCGACCATCACGCTGCTCACCCCGGCAGGGGTGCGTTCGACGACATCCACGTCGCCCCGCTCGCCGCGAGCCTCCAGCAATGCCTTCAGCTTGCGCACCGGGGTGAAACGCCACACCTCCTCTCGGCCCGTCGGCAGAGGATGGTCCTCAAGATTCCAGGAGACCTTGGGATGTAGATGGGAGGCCAGGCTCTCCACAGCGCCCGCCACCGCATCAGCGCCGGAATTCACCGGTTCGGCCACAGCAATTGCTCCATTCTGGTTCTCGTGGGTCATCAGCCGACCGAACCTTCCATCTGCAGCTCAACCAGACGATTGAGCTCCAGGGCATATTCCATCGGCAGCTCGCGCGCGATCGGCTCCACGAAGCCACGCACGATCATCGCGCGCGCCTCGTCCTCGTTGAGTCCGCGCTGCATCAGATAGAACAGCTGGTCCTCACTGATCTTCGAGATCGTCGCCTCATGCTCCATCGAGACGTCATCGGTCTGCACATCCACATAGGGATAGGTGTCAGAGCGTGAGACATCGTCGACCAGCAGGGCGTCACATTTGACGCTGGAGGCCGAGTGATGGGCATTGGGCTCGACCGCGATGAGTCCTCGGTAGCCAGTACGTCCGCCATTGCGGCTGATCGACTTGGAGACGATCGTGCTCGATGTAAAGGGCGCCGCGTGCACCATTTTGGCGCCGGTGTCCTGATGCTGACCCTCTCCGGCGAATGCCATCGACAGGGCCTCACCCTTGGCGTGCTCGCCCAGCAGATAGCAGGCCGGGTATTTCATATTGATCTTCGAGCCGATGTTGCCGTCGACCCATTCCATCTGGCCGCCCTCGGCGACGGTGGCGCGCTGGGTCACGAGATTGTAGACATTGCCCGACCAGTTCTGGATGGTCGTATAACGGCAACGGGCGTTCTTCTTGACGATGATCTCCACGATCGCCGCGTGCAGCGAGTCGGTCTTGTAGATCGGCGCCGTGCAGCCCTCGACATAGTGCACATAGGCATCCTCATCAACGATGATCAATGTGCGCTCGAACTGACCGAGGTTCTCGGTGTTCATGCGGAAATATGCCTGCAGCGGGATGTTGACGTTGACACCCTTGGGCACATAGATGAATGAGCCGCCGCTCCAGACCGCCGTATTGAGCGCGGCGAACTTATTGTCGGCGCTCGGCACGACGGTGCCGAAATACTCCTCGAAGAGCTCCGGATGCTCGCGCAGCGCGGTATCGGTGTCGGTGAAGATCACGCCCTGACGGGTCAACTCGTCATTGATCTTCTGGTAGACCACCTCTGACTCATATTGCGCGGCGACGCCGGCAACGAGCCGCTCCTTCTCCGCCTCGGGGATACCCAGACGGTCATAGGTCTTGCGGATGTCATCAGGAAGGTCTTCCCAGCTGGTGGCCTGCTTGTCGGTTGACCGCACGAAATATTTGATCTGGTCGAAGTTGAGATGCGACAGGTCGGCGCCCCAGGTGGGCATCGGCTTGCGATCGAAGTCCTTGAGACCCTTGAGCCTCTTGGCGAGCATCCACTCGGGCTCATGCTTGAGCGCCGAGATGCCGCGCACGACCTCTTCCGACAGCCCGCGCTTCGCCGCGGCGCTGTAGGCGTCAGAGTCATGCCATCCGTACTTATAGGTGTTGAGGTCTTCGGCCAGCTTGTCCGCTGTGGATTGACTGGTGTCCGGCCCCGTGCCGACTGGCCCCGTATCGACCTGCGTCATGCGCTTGTTGCCTCTCGGTTGATATCCATCGCTCGGTTGTTCTTGACCGCTCGCTTGTGTTCTCGTGGCCTGTGTTCGATCACAGTGATGTCCAGCGGGATGTTGGTGGTGCAGATGCCATCGCCATGGGCGATGGTCGCAAGCCGCTGGACGCGGGTGCCGAGGAGCCGCGAGAACATCTGCGTCTCGGCCTCGCACAATTGGGGAAACTCGGCGGCCACATGGGCCACCGGGCAGTGGTGCTGGCATAGCTGGGAGCCGGCCGGCGCGTCATCGACCTTGGTGACATAGCCGTCGGCGTTGAGGGCATTGGCCAGGGCCATCACGGGATCTGCCCGTGGGTGCGCGGCCCGAAGACCTCGATAGCGTTGCTCGATATCGCTGTAGCGCTGCTCACCGAGCTTGGCGAGGGCATCGGAGCCAGCCGTCTCCACGAGCACGCGCAGGGCTTGGACAGCCAGATCGTCATAGGCCTGATTGAAGGCCGAACGCCCCAGATCGGTGAGCTGGAAGCTCTTGGCGGGACGCCCCCGACCGCGATCAGGCTGATCATCGGGCTCAAGCTCCACCACCTGACCGCCCTCGATCAGGCCGTTGAGATGCCGCCGCACTGCCGTGGGAGTGATGTCGAGGTGAGCGGCCAGCTCGGGAGCACTCATCGCCCCCTCGCTCAGCAGGAGATGCAAGACCTGATGACGGGTGGACAGATCGCCGCGTGGGCGCTCTGTCTGCGAAGCCGTCATCTTTTTCACAACACCATTGTTGCCAAAATCATCGCTGGATCAAAACACTTTCACGCTGGGCGCGTGATTCGGGCCGCTCGTGGCCCCGGACAGCCTAGCGATAGATGGACTGTGCCCGCGATCCGCGTCGGGTCTTGACCGTGACGCGCCCCTGTGTCACTGTATTAGTGTCTTAATACATTCGGCCCTGTGCAGAACGCTCTGTCCAGATCGCTGTGTGCAGAACAGGGAGGCGCCATGGACTTCGACACCTCGAGTCCCCTTTGGGTGCAGCTGCTCGATCGCCTGCAGACCCGGGTGGTCAGCGGCCAGTGGGAACCCGGGCAAAAGCTGCCCAGCGTCCGCGAGCTCGCCGTGGAGTTCGGGGTGAACCCCAATACGGTCCAACGCGCCCTCACCGAGCTTGACCGGATCGGGTTGACGGCGACGGAGCGCACTGCGGGACGCTTCGTCACCGCCGACGCACGTCAGGCCGACCAACAGCGACGCCGATTGGCCACCGACGCGGTTGACCAGTGCGTCGGGCTTCTCGCCGATCTTGGCATCGACCGCGACGAGGCCGTCGAGTTATTCAGTTCCCGTTGGGAGCACAGGGCAAAGGAGGAGAGATGACCACCATTCCCGATAGTCAGGGGCTCAGTAGTCAGGGGCTCAGCGTCCACGGGCTCACCAAGGTCTATGGCCGGGTGAGGGCCCTTGACGGGCTCGACCTGAGCCTGCCGCCCGGACACATCGTGGGCCTCATGGGAGACAACGGCGCGGGCAAGACCACCCTGCTCAAAGTGCTGGCCGGGGTCACCGCAGACTGGGAGGGAGAGGTGAGCCTGCTCGGGCATCGTCCGGGCGTGGACACCAAGCAGTCCGTCTCCTTCCTTCCGGATCAATCGTTCCTGCCCGATGGGCAGCGCCCCGGCGACGCCATCGCCCAGTACGCCGACTTCTTCGCCGACTTCGACGCTGACCGCGCCCGCGATCTCGTGGACTTCTATCAGCTGCCCTCAGACCGGCGGCTCAAGGAGATGTCGAAGGGCATGCGCGAGAAGGTGCAGATCGCGCTGGCCATGGCCCGCCGGGCGCGGGTCTATCTGCTCGATGAACCGGTCGGTGGTGTCGACCCAGCGGCACGATCGATCCTCATGGAGGGAATCCTCAAGCATTTCGAGCCCGATCAGCTGCTGATCATCTCCACCCATCTCATTCATGACCTCGAGCCGGTGATCGACACCGTCGTCTTCCTCCACCGAGGACGCGTGCGCCTGCAGGGCGACGCCGACGAGCTGCGCGCCGCCTACAAGACCGATCTCGAAGGACTGTTCCGAAAGGTGTATCTGCCATGATCGCGAAGCTGTGGAAGCATGACTGGTTGATCAACCGCCGAGCCCTGGCCGGCGTGGCGGGAGCTGCGGCCTTGATCTCCTTGCTGGCCAGCGCTGCCGTGGCGCTGGGTGTGCCCGACTATGGATTCAGCTTCGTCGCTGGATTCGTCGCGGTGGCCCTTCCCGTGGTGGTCACGATCCTGCTGCTGTGGTCGTATTGGAAGACCATGTATGGCCGGCTGGGCTACTTCACCATGACAATCCCGACGCGAGGCCGCACCCTGTTGGGCGCGAAGCTGGTCTTCACCCTGGTCGTCGCCGCCCTTGCCGCGGTGGAGGGCGCGGTCTTGTTCTTCTTCCTCCTGTGTGCCCGTGAACGCGAGTGGGTCAGCCCCAGCGGACTGATGTCGAATATGTGGAAGGACCTCACCTCGGCCCCCTATATCGGCGTGTGGATCGTGTCGGTGATCACCGTGCAGATGATCTGCATGGTGATCCAGATGGTGGCCGGCATCTCCATCGGCCAGGGTCCGAAGCTTGTGCGCCAGGGCGTGGCAGGCTCGGTGATCGCACTCATCGCGCTGTATCTGGTGAACCAGGTGGCGAACTTGCTCGCCATGATGGCTATCCCGATCAGCTTGAGGATCGCTGGCCCCGACGCAGGTGAGCTGGTCCGGTCACCCATGCTCGTGGGGCTGCTCAATGGCTCCTTCCACACCGGGTCGGCCGCGGACCTGTTCGGGCTCGGTTTCGTTCCGGTCACCCTCGTCGTCACTGCCGTGGTGGTCTGGCTGGCCGTCCGCTCCATTGAGCGCCATATCTCCCTGCGCTGAGCGGGCCGGGGTTCCCGCACGCTGAACGTGGGACGAGGGCCCAAGGCAATCCAGTTGGGACGGGAAAGCAAGAATGAGGGGCACCAGCTTGAAAGCTGGTGCCCCTCATTCGATCGCATCGCCTACCGCCCCACGGAAGCCGTGACGCGCGGGCCGTGCGCCGTGGCGGTCGTCACCGAGGACGACCGGACCGTTCCGATCACGCGGCCACCGGCAGATGTGCGTCCACTGAGGCCACGAAGGCCGCATGGATTCGCCGATCTCCGGTGAGCTCGGGATGGAAGGCCAACGCCGTGATGTCCCCTTGCCGCACCCCGACGATGCGTTCATCGACCCGGGCGACCACCTCAACATCCGCCCCGACCTCGTCGATCACCGGCGCCCGGATGAACACTGCCTCGACATCGTCGCCGACACCGTCGACAGACAGCGTCGTCTCGAACGAGGCGAGCTGACGACCGAAGGCATTGCGTTGGGCACGCACGCGCAGCACGCCGAGAGTCTGTTGACCCGGCGCCGCGTCGGTCAGCTCATCGCTGATCAGCACCAGGCCGGCGCAGGTGGCCAGAGTGGGCAGGCCGCCTGCGATGGCGCGGCGCAACGGCTCTGCCAGTCCGAACGCCCGTGAGAGCTTGTCCAGCACGGTCGACTCGCCACCGGGCACCACGATGCCGTCCAAACCCGCCAATTCGGCAGGGCGACGGACCAACCGGGTGTGCGCGCCACAGTCCTGGAGGGCGGCGACATGCTCGGCGAAGCCACCCTGGAGCGCGACCACGCCGATCAGGGGCGAATCCTCGCGCGGCGTGGGCCCCACCTGGCTTGGGAAACCGGCCATCGGCTCACCAACCCCGATCAGCCAGGTGATGGGGTGCCGGCAGATCGGCGACATTGATGCCGACCATCGCCTCACCCAGATCGTGGGAGACCTCGGCGATCGCCTTCGGATCGTCATAGAGAGTGGTTGCCTTGACGATCGCCGCCGCACGCTTTGCCGGATTGCCCGATTTGAAGATTCCCGAGCCCACGAAGACGCCCTCCGCGCCGAGCTGCATCACCAGAGCGGCGTCGGCCGGTGTGGCAACGCCTCCCGCGACGAAGAGCACCACCGGGAGCTTGCCGGTCTGGGCCACCTCGGCCACGAGGTCATAGGGCGCCTGGAGCTCCTTGGCCGCGACATACAGCTCATCGCTGCTCAGCGAGTGGAGACGATTGATCTCGTCACGAATGGTACGGATGTGCTTGACCGCCTCGGAGACATCGCCGGTGCCGGCCTCGCCCTTGGAGCGGATCATCGCGGCACCCTCAGTGATACGGCGCAATGCCTCACCCAGATTGGTGGCGCCACAGACGAAGGGAACGTCGAAGTTCCACTTGTCGATGTGATTGGCGTAATCGGCCGGTGAGAGCACCTCGGATTCGTCCACATAGTCGACATCGAGGGCCTGGAGCACTTGGGCCTCGACGAAATGCCCAATGCGGGCCTTGGCCATCACCGGGATGGAGACGGCCGCCTGAATCTGCTCGATCAGACCGGGATCGCTCATTCGGGCAACACCACCCTGCGCGCGAATGTCGGCGGGCACGCGCTCGAGGGCCATCACGGCGCTGGCACCCGCCTCCTCAGCGATCATGGCCTGCTCGGGCGTGACCACGTCCATGATCACACCACCCTTGAGCATGTCGGCGAGGCCGCGCTTCACACGCGTTGTGGCTGTTGTCTCCTGTGTCATGGGCTTTATTTCAGCGCCAAAAGCGGACCAACACAAGATCCACATCAGAGCACTTTGAATGGACCACTTTGATTCCCGGGTGTCAGAATCGATGTCATGCGCGGTCAACTCGTGGTCGATCTACCCATCCATCTGGACCATGACGGTGCTCTGGGACTCACCGCGCAGCTGGTGACCCAGCTGCGGGCCCTGATCGACCAGGGTCGGCTGCACCACGATGACGCCCTGCCCTCAAGCCGCGCGCTGGCCAGCGATCTTGATATCGCCCGGGGCACGGTGGTGGCCGCCTACGACCAGCTGCAGGCTGAGGGCTATCTCATCTCACATCCCGGCTCGGGAACCCGCGTGGGAGCTGTCGCCACCCTCACGCACAAGCCCATCCAAGCTCCCCCGTCATCGTCCGCCGCGCCACCACAGATTCCGCTGATCGATCTGCGTCCCGGCACCCCCGACGTCTCGGCAATTGTCTCCCCGCCCTGGCGCCGGGCCTGGCGTGAGGCGGTCAACGACCCGCGTGCACTCAGCGACCCTCGTGGGCTCCCCGCATTGCGCCATGAGATCACCGAGCATTTGCGGCTGATGCGCTCCTTGATGCGCCCAGCCGACCAGGTGATGGTCACCTCGGGGGCCAGAGAGGGGCTCAGCCTGCTGCTGGCCGCGTTGTCAGCGCGATGGCGACGCCCACCCATCGTGGGCGTCGAACGTCCCGGGCATCCCGCTCTCGCCGCGATCCCGGCGGCCATGGGCCTGCAGACCATCGCACTGCGCACCGATCGCCATGGGCTGGTCACCGCCGAGCTGCCCGACCCCGACCACGGGCCCGTTCCCGATGTGGTCGTGGTCACGCCGAGCCATCAGTACCCCTCCGGGGGCTCACTGTCGATCGGACGGCGACAACAGCTGCTCGACTGGGCCGGGCACGCCGATGCCGTCATCGTCGAAGACGATTTTGACTCTGAGTTGCGCTATGTGGGCATGCCCCTGCCGGCCCTGGCCACCCTCGACGATCCCGATGCGGGACGTGTGGCGCTGCTCGGCACTTTTTCCACCGTGCTCACCCCCGCCGTGGCCACCGGTTATCTCGCAATGCCCCAGCAGCTGGCACAGTTGGTCACCGAGCACCGGGCGATCGTCGGCTCCCCCGTGCCGGCGCTGGTGCAGCAGGCCCTGGCGAACTACTTGGCCAGCGGTGAGCTGCGCCGCCATATCCAACGCATGCGCCGGGAATATCGACGCCGCCGCGCGCTGATCGTCTCCAGCTTCGCCGATCTCGAGACCGTGAGCCTGTCCGGCCTGAGCGGCGGGCTCCAAGCCGTGCTGCACACCCGGACCCCGGCGTCCACCATCATCGCCAGACTGCGGACCAGTGGCCTACTCGTGGGCGACCTGGCGGACTTCTGGGGCGTGTCCTCGCCATCGATGAATGGCATCGTCTTCGGCTTCGGCGCCGTGGACGGCCCCACCCTGCGGCGAGCGGTTCCGCTCATCGCACAGGCCTGCCAGCCCTGATCGGCATCCACGGCGGAATGCGCCGACGCAGCCGACAGGGTCAGATCGCCTCGCGGTGCCCGCCACCGCACTAGCGTGGCCTCGCCCGGCGGCGTCGGCATGGCGCCAGCCTGAGACACCGAGCGGCGCCAGCCTGAGACACCGTGCGGCTCCACCCTGATTCGTGAGGTGCGGCCGGGAGCGGCGATCATGGTGCTCTGCCCCGTCACACCGTGCGTCACACCGTGGCCGCAGCACATCGTGGCGTTCCACGGTGCCGCAGCGGGCGTCTCGCATCGGTGCATCATGGCCTCCGACCCCGGCCATGGCGCCATGGCGGCCGGCACACTCGGGAGATCAGGGATCCCGACCGGCCCTCGCCTCGCCCCACGACCACACCACCGGCATGCCTTAGTAGGGTGAAGGCGTGAACTCCACACATCGAAGCTCGGCGAAATCCAAGCCGGAGGCCCCGCTGCCTCCCTTGTCGCCCTGGGTAAACCCACTGATCGATCCCGAAGACCGACGGATGCCCCGCATCGCCGGGCCGTGCGCGCTGGTCTTCTTCGGTGTGAGCGGCGATCTGTCACGCAAGAAACTGCTGCCCGCGGTCTATGACCTCGCCAACCGCGGACTACTGCCCCCGGGCTTCGGGCTGGTGGGCGTGGCCCGACGCGATTACACCGACGCCCAGTTCGCCGAGATCGTCAAGAAGGATGTGCGTGAGAACGCCCGCACCCCCTTCCGGGAGGAGACCTGGAAGCAGCTGGTCACCGGCATTCGCTTCGTCTGGGGCGATTTCGACGACGAGGGCACCTTCAAGCGGCTGCGCTCCACGCTCGACGAGCTTGACAACAAGCAGGGCGCCGACGGGAACCACGCCTTCTATCTGTCGGTGCCCCCACGCATGTTCGAGGTGGTGGTCGATCAGCTGGAGAAGTTCGGCATGGTCGACCAGTCCGAGGGCTGGAAGCGCGTGGTCATCGAGAAGCCCTTCGGCCACGACCTGGACAGCGCCAAGGATCTCTACCGCGCCGTCTCGAAGGCTTTTCCCGCCGAATCCGTGTTCCGCATCGACCACTATCTGGGCAAAGAGACGGTGCAGAATCTGCTGGCGCTGCGCTTCGCCAACCAGATGTTCGAGCCCATCTGGAACAACAACTATGTGGGCCATGTGCAGATCACCATGGCCGAGGACATCGGCATCGGTGGTCGCGCCGGCTACTACGACGGCATCGGCGCCGCCCGCGATGTGATCCAGAACCATCTGCTCCAGCTGATGGCGCTCACCGCCATGGAGGAGCCCAACAGCTTTGAGGCGGGTCAGGTCTCCATCGAGAAGCAGAAGATCCTCGCCGCCGCCACCACGCCGCGCAATCTGGACATCCACACCGCGCGCGGACAATATGCGGAGGGCTGGCAGGGCGGTCAGCTAGTGCCCGGCTATCTGCAGGAGAAGGGGATCCCCGCCGACTCCCACACCGAGACCTATGCCGCCATCCGGGTGGATCTGGGCACCCGCCGCTGGGCCGGTGTCCCCTTCTATCTGCGCACGGCCAAGCGCATGCCACGACGGGTCACCGAGGTGGCATTGGTCTTCAAGCGCGCCCCGCATCTGCCCTTCACCAATACCGAGACCAGCGAACTGGGCACCAATGCGCTGGTGATGCGCATCCAGCCCAATGAGGGCGTCTCAATGCACTTCGGCGCGAAGGCCCCGGCCACCGCCATGGAGATCAGGCAGGTGAGCATGGACTTCGCCTATGCCGACTCGTTCAATGAGTCGATCCCCGAGGCCTATGAGCGCCTCATCCTGGACGTCCTGCTGGGCGATCCGCCCCTGTTCCCCCGACAGGAGGAGGTTGAGCTGAGCTGGCAGCTGCTCGATCCCGTCCTGCAGCACTGGGCCGAACAGGGCCCGCCCGATCAATATGCCTCGGGCACCTGGGGACCGCGCTCAAGCATCGACATGCTGGCACACGACGGCTTCACCTGGCGCAGGCCATAGGAGACTGATCATGATCATCGAACTCACCGACACCAATTCCTCCGAGATCGCTGATGCCGCCATGAATGCCCGCCGCAGCACCGGGCTGGCGTCAGGGCTGGTGATGACGCTCATCGTCGTGAGCACCGCCCAGCAGTACACCCGGGCGTTCGACTCGGCCCAGGCGACGGCGGCCGAGCATCCCTCACGCATCCTGATGGTGGTCAACAGCAAATCGCCCAAGACCACCATGGACGCCGAGATCCGCGTCGGCGAGGGCGTTCCGGGCGACATCATCACTCTGCGCCTGGCAGGTGATCTCGTGGGCCAGGGCGACTCGGTGGTGCTCCCCCTGCTGCTGCCTGACCTGCCGGTCGTGGCCTGGTGGCCCGGTCGCGGCACCGAGTTCCCCGCCCAGGACCCGATCGGACGCATGGCCGATCGGCGTATCACCGATGCCACCAATGCCGATGATCCCGTGGGCACGCTGGTGGCCCGCGCGAAGGGCACGCACAGCGCCCAGGACACCGATCTGTCATGGACTCGCCTCACCCGATGGCGGGCCCTGGTGGCCTCCGCGCTCGACCAATGCCGGCGCCCGGTCACATCCGCTGTCGTCGAGGCCGTCGAGGACAATGCGCCGGCCGCCCTCATGGCGGCCTGGCTGGATGTCCAGCTGGGCGTGCCGGTGAGCGTTGAGAACTCGATGGGCCCCGGCATCACCGCCGTGCGCCTGACCACCGACGCCGGCGAGGTAGCCGTGCGCCGGGTCAAGAGCAGCGACGCCGAGTACATCGTGCCCGATCAGCCCCTGCGCACCGCGGCGCTCATCCGTCGTCCGGTCGTCGATCTGTTGTCGGAGGAGTTCCGCAGGCTTGGCCCTGACGACGCCTATGAGCGCTCACTGAGCAGGCTTGGGGAACGAGCCGGATGATGCCATCCCTCACCGCTCCCCGCGTGCTGCGTTATCTGGACGATGAGGAGCTCACCACCGGTGCCGGGACGCTGTTGGTCTCTGCCCTGGCTGAGATCCAGCGTCGTCAGGAATTCGTGAATCTCTGCCTATCGGGCGGCCCCACCGTCTTGTCGGCGCTCACGCATTTCGCGGCCATGGCGCGCACTGGCGCCTTCGACGCCTCGCGTCTGCAGCTGTGGTGGGCCAGCGAACGCTTCGTGACCACCACCGATCCGGTGCGCAATTCAGTGCAGGCACTCAGCATCCTGGCCGGTGCGGTCACGCTCGTGCCCTCGCAGATCCACGCGATGCCCTCGCTGACCGGCAAGACCGATCCCGACGACGCCGCCTATGCCTATGCCAAGGACATCAACGACACCGTCTTCGACATCACCATGCTGGAGCTCGGGGACGACGGGCACATCGCCTCGATCTTCCCGAACCATCCGAGCTATGCGGTCCAGGCAACCACGACCCTGCAGGCGGTTGGCGTCACGGACGCCCCGGTGGATCCGCCGGAGCGGGTGACGCTCACCTTGCCAGCCATCAACCGCTCGCGGCAGGTATGGATGCTCGCCTCGGGACGTGCCAAGCAGGACGCCCTGGCCGGCTCGCTGAGGGGCGAGTCACGATATCCGGCCAGCCAGGCCCATGGACAGGATTGGACCCTGTGGTTCGCCGACCAGGAGGCGGCCGGCGAGCTGCCCCGCTTTGGCTGCGATCTCTAGGCGACGGCCTTTGTGGGCCCCTTCGCGCGCTCGCGCGCTGACGTCCCTCTGACATGACTGTGGCCCACAGGCAATGACTGCCTGTGGGCCACAGCTGCGATTCACCCGCGAATCACCAGATGATCAGTAGATGACCTCTCCGCGCGCCCGACGATCCTTCAGATGCGCCAGCGCTTCGGTGAGAATGGCTTGAGCCTCCTTGTCGCTGCGACGCTCCTTCACATAGGCCAGATGCGTCTTGTACAGCTGGGTCTTCGGCGGCGGCGGCGGATTCTTCGGGTCGCGGTTGGCGGGAAGGCCGCACTTCATGCATTCCCAGTCGTCGGGGACGGCCGCCTCGGAGGCGAATGAGGGACGCGTCACATGCCCATGGGCACAGTAATAGGAGACCTGGATGCGGGGAGCGACCTCGCCGCGCTCCGCCTCCCCCATCGGACCTGCACCGACACGGCTGCCACGGATAGCGCTGCCACTTGACACTGGATTGTGCTCCTTGCTGAGTCTTGATGAATTCAGACTTGAAGAATGAAGCTGATGGGGGGACGCGTTCAGCCCGTGTGCTTATAGAGCAACAACAGGCCGAGAATGCAGATGGTCCACAGGATGCCGATCACGACGGTCAGGCGATTGAGCATGCGCTCCGCGGCCGAGGTGCCACCGGTTGACGTCGACATCCCACCGCCGAACAGATCGCCCATGCCCCCACCTTGGCTGCGGTGCAACAGGATGAACGCGGTGAGCACGAAACTGAGGACGATGAGAACGACCGACAAGGAAATGATCGGCCACGTCATAAGCGGAACTAGCATCACTTGGCAATGTTAACCCACCGTGACGATTAACCCGAACCGGAATGGCCGGGAGCCGGTGTGAGCAATCCCTCATGCCGGGATCAGCCGAATCGGCCGGATCAGGCGAGGACGATCAACCATCGTCGATCTGCCCGCCCTGATCCGACCGGTCCGAGCTCCCCCGTTCGATCAGCCGCGTCCGGTCAGGCCTGTGCCATCGCGTAGAACCTGACGATCGCCGCGAAGTCATCCGCCTTGAGGCTTGCGCCGCCCACCAGGGCGCCATCGATGTCGGGCTTGGCCATGATGTCGGCCACCGTGCCGGGCTTGACCGAGCCGCCGTATTGGATGCGCACAGCCTCGGCCGTCGGGGCGTCGTAGAGCTCGGCGATCGCGGCGCGGATGGCCCCGCAGACCTCCTGGGCGTCCTCCGGGGTAGCGACCTCTCCGGTGCCGATGGCCCAGATGGGCTCATAGGCGATCACCAGAGAGGCGACCTGCTCGGCCGTGACATCGCTCAGAGCGCCGCGCACCTGGGCGAGCACATGGTCGACATGGCCACCCGCCTTGCGTACCTCCAGGCTCTCGCCCACGCAGATGATCGGTGTGAGTCCCGCCTCAAGTGCCTTACGGGCCTTGGCGTTGACGATCTCATCGCTCTCACCGTGGTATTCGCGACGCTCCGAATGACCCACGATGACATAGCTGCAGCCGAGCTTGGTGAGCATCGACGAGCTGATATCGCCGGTATAGGCGCCATCGTCGTGCTGCGACAGATCCTGCGCGCCATAGGCAATGGGCAGCTTGTCGCCCTCGACCAGGGTTTGCACGGTGCGGATGTCGGTGAACGGTGGAACGACCACGCACTCCGAGCGCTCCGGGTCATAGCCCTTGTCGGCCAGCGTGAAGGCCAACTTCTGCACGAGCCCGACCGCATCAATGTGGTTCAGGTTCATCTTCCAGTTGCCAGCCATGATCGGCTTACGTGCCATGCTCACTTCTCCTCTTCCAGGACTGCCAGACCCGGCAGTTCCTTACCTTCCAGATACTCCAGCGAAGCACCGCCGCCCGTGGAGATCCAGCTGAACTGATCATCGTGATAGCCGAATGTGCGCACCGCAGCCGCTGAGTCGCCGCCGCCGATCACGCTGAAGGCATCGCCCTCGGCCAGAGCGCGGGCGATGGCCTTGGTGCCATTGGCGAGCTCATCGATCTCGGAGACACCGGCAGGACCATTCCAGAACACGGTCTTGGCACCGGCGATCTGCTCGGCGAAGAGCTTCTCGGTCTTCGGCCCGATGTCCAGCCCCTGCTGATCCGTCGGGATGTCATCAACCGAGACCACGGTGACCGGGCCATTGACGGTGCGCGCGTCGAAATCCATGCCCTGTGCAACGCGAACATCGACCGGAAGCAGGATCTTCTTGCCGGCTGCCCTGGCGCTGGCGAGATAGCCGCGGCAGGCGTCGATCTTCGACTCGTCGAGGAGCGATCCGCCCACCTGCTTGCCTTCGGCGGCCAGGAATGTGTACGCCATGCCGCCGCCGATGATCAGCGTGTCAGCCACCTTGAGCAGATTGTCGATCACGGCGAGCTTGTCGGCCACCTTGGCCCCGCCGAGCACCACGACATAGGGACGCTCGGGGTCGTGCGTGATCTTCGACAGCACCGACACCTCTTTGCCCACCAGTTCGCCGGCAGCGCTGGGACGCAGCTTCGCGATGTCATAGACGCTCGCCTGCTTGCGATGGACGACTCCGAAGCCGTCGGAGACGAAATAATCCCCCAGCTCGGCGTATTTCTTGGCGAGCTCGGCCCGCTCGGCATCGACCTTGCTGGTCTCGGCGGGCTCGAAGCGCACATTCTCCACCAGGGCGATCTCGCCGTCGTCGAGATTGGCCGAGGCCTCAAGCGCGGATTTCCCGACCGTGTCGGTGGCGAATGTCACATGCTGGGCGAGCAGCTCCTCGAGTCGCTTGGCCACCGGCGCCAGCGAGAGCTTGGCGTCGGGCTTGCCCTTGGGCCGTCCCAGATGGGCCAGGGCGGTAACTCGGGCTCCTTGGCCGAGCAGGGCCTCAAGCGTGGGCAGCGCCGCCCGGATACGGCCGTCGTCGGTGATCTTGCCGTCCTTGAGGGGCACATTGAAATCGCAGCGAATGACGACGCGCTTGCCGCGCAGATCGCCGAGATCCGAAAGGGTTCTCACTGTTCATCTCCTGAAAACTGGTGGTTGGTCTTGCGGGAAGGACGTGCCGATCGGCGCCACCGAAGGACTCGTCCGGATGCGGGGACGATTCACCCAAGACCAACACAGGGCGCGCCAGCCGAAGCCAGCACGCCCTGTGCGATCACGGTCTTGAGTTGTTGTCGATCAGAGCTTGTCAGCAACCAGCTCGGTGATGTCCACCAGGCGGTTGGAGTAGCCCCACTCGTTGTCGTACCAGCTGAGTACCTTCACCAGGTTGCCGATGACCTTGGTCTCGCTGGCATCGAAGATGCTCGAGTGCGGGTCGGTGACAATGTCGGTGGAGACGATCGGATCCTCGGTGTAGGCCAGAATGCCCTTGAGGGGACCCTCGGCAGCCTTCTTGACCGCTGCGTTGATCTCCTCGGCGGTGACCTCACGGCCGGGAATGAAGCTCAGGTCGGTCAGCGAGCCGGTGGGAACCGGAACGCGGACGGCCAGGCCGTCGAACTTGCCCTTGAGGGCCGGAATCACCAGGGCAACGGCCTGGGCGGCACCGGTCTTCGTCGGGATCAGATTGATGGCTGCGGCGCGGGCGCGACGCAGGTCCTTGTGCGGTGCGTCGAGCAGACGCTGGTCGCCGGTGTAGGCGTGGATCGTGGTCATGACGCCACGCTCAATGCCGAACTCGTCCTCGAACACCTTGGCCAGCGGGGCCAGGCAGTTCGTGGTGCACGACGCATTGCTGATGATGTTGTGCTTGGAGGTGTCGTACTCCTGCTCGTTGACGCCGATCACGAAGGTGGCGTCGACATTCTTGGCGGGAGCCGAGATGATGACCTTCTTGGCGCCGGCGGCGATATGCGCCTTCGCCTTCTCACCATCGGTGAACAAGCCGGTCGACTCGACGACGACCTCAACGCCGAGATCCTTCCACGGGAGGTTCGCGGGGTCGCGCTCCTCGCACACCTGGATCTTGTGTCCATCAACGGTGATCGAGTTGTCGTCGTAGGTGATCTCGCCCGGGAAACGGCCGAGGATCGAGTCGTACTTCAGCAGATGGGCCAGCGTCTTCGTGTCGGTTAGATCGTTCACGGCGACGATGTCCAAGTCCGCCTTCTGATCCACCATCGCACGGAAGAAGTTGCGGCCAATGCGGCCGAAACCGTTGATACCAACCTTGACGGTCATATAGACGATCCCTTCACGGTTTTTTAGGTCTGTACCCCAACATCAGAAACAAGATCGGACAGGCGGGCATCAGACGGGTGTTGTTGTCGCCTTACAGCCTATCGGGGGAAACGCCCGGAAGGAATGGTGATGGGCAAACAAGTCAGTCCGGTGAACGTTGTTGCTCGGCGCGCCGCCTCCGGTGCAAGGACTGCAGCATTGTTGCACCTTCCGCAGGCCTCCTGCCCCTGCCAACGGGCGGGGCCACGGCGTCATCCCCTGCCACGGCGTCTTTGGCAGTCGTCCATGACGATGCGGCGCATCGCCTGCTCAGTCGGCGCGACGGCTGTTCTCGGCCAGTAGCCGGGCCTGGAGGAAGCGACACATCTCCTGGGCCGCGAAGACGATGAGGACGCCGATCGCCAGCGAGGCCACCAGCATGACGATGGTGTCGGGGCGCTGAACCACCGCAGACCCCATGATGGGGAACTGAAAGGCGAGCCCGACGGCGGTCGGCACGAGCACCGCCACCCCGACCGGTGCCAGCACCTCGCGGCGGCGGACCCGGGCGAGCAGCTCCGCAGGAGCGCCGGTGATGGCCAGGGTGCGAGCATCCCCAATACGATCAAGGGTCTTCGCGGCCTGGTTCAGCCCGGTGGAGGCGGCTGTGAGCACGAAGGCGATCGCCAGCGTGAGCCAGACCCCGTTGCGGATATCGCCCATCAGCAGGAGTTGATCGGCATCGGCGCCACCAGCGCCGGTCAGCGCGGGGAGCATCGCGGTGAAGGACACCAGAAAGCAGACCATGGACAGGCTGCCCACGGCACGCCAGGTCGACTTCGGATCATCGATCAAGCGCCTCCCCGCGATCAGCGTGGCCGCGTCGCGTGCCCGGCCGACCATGGTCCGGCCCAGGCCCTGTACAAGGAACGGCCCCACGGCGTCGATCCCCGCCAGGAGGGCGGCGATCATGGCGAAGACGATAAGCATGAAGACGGCGGGCCCGGCCTGCCCGATCACCTGTCCGCCGATCACCCAGCCGACGACCAGGACCGAGGGGATGATCACACGCAGTCTGCGCATGGCGGGAGCATCCGTGCGACGGGCCACCCCCAGCGGAGAAATCACCACCCTCTGCAATCCGACCACGGCAGACACGGTGGCGATCACGAGCACCGAGAGGCTTACGATCACCAGTCCCACCGGACCGATCCACATCGAGCTCGCGGACAGCGCCTGACCCTCGAAGCGCAACAGTGACCAGGCGGGCAGGCTGACCAGATAGAGGGCGGTGCCGATCACCACGCCCGCGAGCGCATGTCCGAACGCCTCGATCACACCGATCATGCGCACCTGGCGCGGCCCGGCACCGAGCATGCGGACGATCGAGAGCCTTCGCGCACGACGAAGGGCTCCCATGCGCGCCGCCGCCACACACAGCGAGACCAGAGGCATCACCAGGACGATGCCCGCGAAGATCGCCAAGGAGACATAACTGCCGCCGAAGTCCTCCTGATAGGCGCTCGACGGATGAGCGGCGTGATCCAGGAAGACCAATACGCCAGCGCTCACGGCAAGCGCGAGCGCCTGAACGACCGCATAAGCGCCGATCGAGAGCGCGGTGATGAGGCCGCGCGAGTCCTGCCCCGCCCTGCCCTGGCCGCGACGGGTGACCATGGTCGCCACCCTCATGAGGGAAACCGGCGTCATCCCAGCGCCTCCTCGGTCCGCGAGGAACCCGTCCGGCGAGAATTGGCGGGGCCAGTGACGCTCCGGGACTCCGCGAATGGCTGCACGCCCGCAATGCGGTGATTCTCCGCAGGCAGGAACGACCCCGAGAAGCTCCAGCTGGTCGGGGCCACCGTGGCTCCCGGCGCGGCGGCCGGTGTCTGGGTGGTGGTTGGGGGCATCGTTGCGGGTCGTGTCTGCCCGATCACGGGAGCCGACATCGCTGAGAGATCTGTCGTCGAATAGCCCGCCAGCCCCGGAGCCGGCGCCGAGGGCGTGGTGGGGCCCGCCGCTGAGTCGGCGATGATGCGGCCGTCGCTCATGGTGACCGTGCGCTGACACCAAGCGGCCACCGAGGGATCGTGGGTGACCATGACCAGCGAGGCGCCATTCTGACTGCTCGCGTCCGCGAGGATCTGCATCACCTCGCGGCCGGTTGCCTGGTCAAGGGCACCGGTCGGCTCGTCGGCGAAGACGACGGACGGCCCATGAACCAGGGCCCGGGCAATCGCGACCCGTTGGGCCTGGCCACCCGATAGCTCGCCGGGACGCCGGGACTCCATGCCGGCCAAGCCAAAGCGACCCAGCCATTCGTGGGCCCTGCGCACCGCCTCACCTTTCGAGGCTCCGGACATCATCAGTGGCAGAGCCACATTCTCCTCATTGGTGAGCTCCGGCAGAAGCTGCCCGTCCTGGAAGACGAAGCCGAAGTCGCTGAGCCGCAAGGCGCTGCGCGCGGCCTCGGACAGGGCCGTCAGGGAGCGACCCGCGAAGTCCACCGTGCCCTCGTCCGGCACGAGAATCCCGGCCAGCACATGCAGCAGGGTCGACTTGCCGCAACCCGAGGGGCCCATCACTGCAAGGGTCTGGGCTCGGGCGACGGCTAGGTCAACCCCGGCCAGCGCCGGCACCGGCCCATATCTCTTCATCAAGCCCGCGGCGACCAGAGCATTGTCCGATTCATTGGCAGTCATCATGTGTTCAACGATTCCTGCCAACCGGCTCATCGCACATCAGGCCTGGGGTGGATCCTGATGCCCTACTGCTCGGTGAGCATCTCGGGGGTCAATGCCGCCTCGGTCGTGGGGATGCCCCGATCGACCGCCGTCTTGTCAGCCAGGGCGAGCAGGCGGCGGATGCGACCCGCGACGGCGTCCTTGGTGAGGGGCGGATCGTTGAGATGGCCCAGTTCCTCGAGGCTGGCCTGACGATTGGCGAGTCGCAGCTCGCCCGCGGCCCGCAGATGATCGGGCGCGTCGTCGCCCAGGATCTCGAGGGCGCGTTCCACCCGGGCGCTGGAGGCGACGGCAGCACGCGCGGAACGCCGCAGATTGGCATCGTCAAAATTGGCCAGACGGTTGGCGCTGGCCCTCACCTCACGACGCATCCGGCGCTCTTCCCAGGCCAGCACCGATTCATGCGCACCCATTCTGGTGAGCAGCGCCGAGATGGAGTCCCCATCGCGAACCACGACGCGATCCATCTGACGCACCTCACGGGCCTTGGCGGTAATGTCCAATCGACGAGCACAGCCGACCAGAGCGAGGGCCGCCTCCGAACTCGGGGCGGTGACCTCCAGACCCATGGACCGACCCGGCTCGGTCAGTGATCCCCTGGCCAGGAAGGCACCACGCCAGGCTGCCACCTGATCGGCGAGGGATCCGCCGACGACCTGGGCGGGCAGCCCCCGCACGGGACGCCGGTGTTGATCGATGAGCCCGGTCCGACGCGCGAGCGCCTCCCCGTGGCGCACCAGACGCACGACATAGCGGGTGCGCCTGCGGATACCCGCGGCATTGACGACGACCACCTCGGAGTCGAAGTCATAGAGCTCGACCAGGGCGGTACGCAGGCGTCGGGCCGCATTGCCCGAGTCCAGTTCGGCCTCGATGACGATATGACCGCTCACCACATGGATGCCCCCGGCAAAACGGAGCATGGCGGCCACCTCAGCAGCCCGAGCATCCGGCTTCAATTCCGCGACAGTCGCCAGCTCGGCCTTCACCTGCTGTGTCAATGCCATCAATCTGTCCTCGTCGTCCTTCACTTCAGTAGTAGAAAGCTCATAGCTCAGCGCCGGCTTGCGCCCCCAGCATCACTTCCCGATAGACGGCAGCCAGTCGCAGACGATCATGCCGCGCCGTGTGGTCATGCATGGCCACATCGTCGACAACGAGATCGGCCCCGAGTGTGGCACATGCCGCGGCCAGTGACACATCGCTGGCCGCGAAGGCCTCATCGGCCACCACGGTATCCAGTCTCAGTCCGGGGGCGTTCTCGGCGATGAGCTCGATATGGCGGCTCGGCGTGAAACCTGCTGTCTCCAGACCCGATGCCACATTGAGGGTGAGGATCTTGTGCGCCGGACTCGCGATGATGGCCTCGGTCAACTCGGGAATGAGCAGATGTGGCAGCACCGAGGTGAACCACGATCCCGGCCCCAACACGATGTAGTCGGCGCGTTCAATGGCGGTGAGCGCCTGGGGGCAGGCGGGTGGATCGTCGGGAACCAGGCGGATGGCCTGCACGATGCCGGTGGTGGAGGCGACCATGTGCTGGCCGCGCAGCACATGCACGTCATTGGGGAAGCCGACGTCGAGGCCCTGCACATCGGCCTCGATGCTCAGCGGCTCGGTGGATGCCGGCAGCACCCGCCCCCTGGCGTCGACGAGCTCACCCACCAACCCGAGGCCTCGCACCGGATCGCTCATCGCCTGCCAAACGCCCTCGATCAGCAGATTGCCCACCGCATGTCCGTCCAGAGGGCCGTCGGAGCGGAAGCGTGACTGCAATACCGAGGCCCAGCGGCGCCCGTTGTGGTCGTCGCCGCACAGGGCGGCGAGCGCCATCCGCAGGTCTCCCGGCGGCAGCCCGCCGAACTCTTCGCGCAGCCGTCCAGAGCTGCCGCCGTCATCGGCGACCGTGACCACGGCGGTGAGCTGGTCAGTCACCTGACGCAGCGCCGCCAACGATGCCGCCAGACCATGGCCACCACCCAGTGCAACCACCGAGGGCAGATCACCGGAGGCCCCGTCGAAGGTGCTCATTCCAGCCCCAGGTCTCGGTGCAGGACGCTCACCTGCATGCCGCGCTGACGCAGCCTCGTGGCCAGCGCCTCGCTCATGGCGGTGCTGCGGTGCTTGCCGCCGGTGCAGCCGATAGCGAGGGTCACCTGCCGCTTACCCTCCCTGAGATATCCGGGGGTCACCACCTCGAAGAGATGATCAAGGGTCTGCAGGAATTCCTCGGCGCCGGGCTGTTCCAGCACATAATCGCTGACCTCCTTGGACAGTCCGGTTTGGGGACGCAGCTCGGGCACCCAGTGCGGATTGGGCAGGAAGCGCACGTCGAAGACGAGGTCGGCGTCAAGCGGAACGCCGTTCTTGAAGCCGAAGCTCATCACCTGCACGCGCAGGGTGTCCGCCAGGTCGCCGCCATAGATATGGGCGACTCGTGCGGTGAGTTGGTGCACATTGAGGTTCGAGGTGTCGATCACCATGTCAGCGCTGGCCCTCAGATCGGAGAGCATCCGCCGTTCCTTGATGATGCCCTCCATCAGGCGCCCATCCCCCTGGAGCGGGAGGCGTCGGCGGCTTGACTCCTGGCGGCGCACGATGACCTCGTCACTCGCCTCGAGGAAGACGATCTCGGGCGAGATGCCGTCTGCCTCAAGCTGGGTGAAGACCATCGGCAGCTGTTCGAACATGTCGCGGCTGCGCACATCAAGGCCTACCGCGACCCGGGTGAAGCCGGAGTTGTTAGCGGTGCCGATCAGCTGCGGCAGCATGCTCGGGGGCAGATTGTCGACCACGAACCAGCCGAGATCCTCCATGGCGTGAGCACAGGTGCGTCGGCCGGCCCCGGACAGCCCGGTGATGATGACCGTGCGGGGATATTTCGGGAGGCTTGGCGCGGGAGTCTGGTTCACGCCTCAATTATTGCCGAGATCGCCGGGAGCGCCCGGCAATGCGGGTTTTCACCCCACTGGCGTGGGTGTCGCCACGATCTGCGTGCCGGCCACGGCCGGTGTGAGTGCCTCGTCACGCTGCCTCATGCTGCCCTGTGTCAGTGCCTCACTCCAGTGCCCCATGCCAGTGCACGGTGTCACCGCCCGGTGTCACGACCCGGGGTCACTGCACTGCATCACTGCGTTCGGGGCCGCCTCATCCCGCCGCAGGTCCCTCGCTGACGATCTCGCCGGTGGTCACATTGATCGCCTCTGCGGGCTTGTCCGCCGCGAGGGCGTCGACGATGGCCTGCGCGGTCGCAGTGCCCAGGCCGGGCAGCTCGGCGATCTGGTCGACCGTGGCGGCCCGCAGCTTGCGCAGCGAGCCGAAATGGGACAGCACCGTCTTGCGGCGCACCGCCCCAAGCCCGGGAACATCGTCGAGGACCGATTCGACCATCGCCCGGGACCGGCGTTGACGGTGATGGGTGATCGCGAACCGGTGGGATTCATCGCGCACCCGCTGCAGGAGATAGAGGCCTTCGGAGTCACGGGGAAGGATCAGCGGGAAGTCCTGATCGGGCAGCCAGACCTCCTCCAGGCGTTTGGCCAGCCCGACCACGCGCACCTCGTTCAGTCCCAAGGCGCTGATGGCATTCTGGGCGGCCTCCACCTGGAGCGGGCCGCCGTCGATCACCACCAGCGAGGGCGCATAGGCGAATTTGAGCGGCTTGCCCGTCTCCGGGTCGATCAGACCGGGCCCGCCGTCCCGAGTGGCCTGCTCCATCACCTGACGGTCGTTGAGGAGGCGGTGGAAGCGTCGGGAGAGCACCTCGTCCATGGCCCGCAGGTCGTCGGAGCCCTCGAAGCTCTTGATCACGAAGCGGCGATATTCGCTGCGTCGGCTCAGGCCGTCTTCAAAGACGACCATCGAACCGACCACCTGTGTGCCCTGCAGGTGACTGATGTCGTATCCCTCGATGCGCAGCGGCACCTCCGGCAGGCCGAACGCGGACTGCAATTCCTCAAGGGCCTGATTGCGCGTGGCAAGGTCGGCGGCGCGCTTGGCCTTGTGCCGGTCGAGGGCCTCAGTGGCGTTCTTGGTCACCGTGTCGAGCAGCACGCGCTTGTCGCCGCGTTGGGGAACATGCAGATTCACCCGCGCTCCACGCTGCTCACTGAGCATCTCGGTGAGCACCGACGCAGTGGGCGGCATCACCGGCACCAGAATCTCGTGGGGCACCCGGGAATCCGAGTACAGCTGGAGCAGGAAGGACTCCACCAGCTCCGCCTCATCGGCATCATCGGCCCGATCGGCGATCCAGCTGCGTTCCCCCCGGATCCGTCCGCCGCGCACATGGAAGACCTGGACGGCCAGTTCGAGTGGGTCGAGGGCGAAGGCGATGGCATCGGCGTCGGTGCCATCGGGGAGGACGACGGCATTACGCTCGGTGGCCTTGTCGAGCGCCCCCAGAGAATCACGCAGGACGGCCGCCCGTTCGAACTCCTCGTTCTCGGCCGCCTGATGCATCTGCTGGGTCAGCTTGTGCTGCAGCTGACGCGTGCGGCCCTCCCAGAAGCTACAGAAGTCGTCAGCGATCTCCCGATGTTCCTCGGCGCTGACGCGGCCCACGCAGGGGGCTGAGCATTTCCCGATGTACCCGAGCAGACAGGGCCGTTTCGCTGCCTGGGCGTTGCGGAAGACACCCGCCGAGCAGGAGCGCATCGGGAAGATGCGCAGCAACATGTCCACCGTGTCGCGGACCGCCCAGGCCTGCCCGAAGGGCCCGAAATAGCGGTAGCCCTTGCGCTTGGCGCCGCGGCCCACATAGACGCGGGGAAATTCGTCGGACCAGGTGACACAGAGCCAGGGATAGCTCTTGTCGTCGCGGTACATGATGTTGAATCGCGGGTCATATTGCTTGATCCAGGTGTATTCGAGCTGCAGCGACTCAAGCTCGTTCTGCACCACGGTCCACTGCACATGGGATGCCGTGCGCACCATCCGCTGGGTGCGCGGATGCAGCGCCGAGATGTCCTGGAAATAGGAGTTCAGGCGATTGCGGAGGTTCTTGGCCTTGCCCACATAGATGACCTGGCCGTGCTCGTCGGAGAAACGGTAGACGCCCGGATCGGTTGGGATCGACCCGGGTGCCGGGCGATAGGTGGACGGATCGGCCATGCTGTCGAGACTAGACGCCCGCCGAAGAGGCCCGGGCGCGATGAGCCCGGCATGGCATCCGGATCCGTCCTGTCAGAGCGCCTCCGCAGAGGAGTCCGCACGCCGCGCAGCCGCTCATGGCTGAGCGCCCTGCCCGAAGCGCTGGCTCGCGTGAAGACGCCGGAAACGACGGCTCACGCCAAAACGCCGATAACGTTGGCTGACGTGGAGACGCCGGCAGCACATCTGACGCCATGGTCACGGTTCCTGGCCTGGGCGGGCGTCAATGACAGCTGGCAGAGGCCTCTTCCCCGCGTCGGGCGCAGCGACGTGATGGTGGTGGTCGCCATCACGGCGACAGCCATCGTCCTGGCCGAGCTGCAGCGCAGTCTCGGCTCCCTGAACTCGGCGCCGTCGCGTCCGGTGACCTATGCCCTGCTCGCCGCCACCTGCATTCCCCTGCTGTGGCGACGACGCTATCCGTGCACGGCGGCGTTGGTGGCCTATGCGGCGTTTATGGCGGTCTCGATGACGATGCCGGTGCTGGGTGGGCAGCTGATGCTGCTCGTCGCCTTTTTTCTGGCCCTCTACTCGGCGGCGGCGTGGGCCCCGAACCGGTTGGGCATGCTCGTCACCGTGGGAGCGGTCGGCGGTTCGATCATCTTCTGGCTCATCTGGTCGCTTGCGGTGGGCGCTGGCGCGCAAAGGCTGCGCCGCGAGCTTGGCGCCGCCGATGCGAGCAATTCCCTCATGTCGCCACTGATCGCCTATCTCCTGTTCAATCTGCTGATCAACGGCGCTTTTCTGGTGGGGGCGCTGATCTTCGGCGTCTCATCATGGCGGCGCGCCCGCGGAGACGCCGAGATCGCCGCCCAGCAGGCACAGCTGGCCGATCAGGCCGTGAGGCTCCGCGACGAGGCGGTGCTGCGGGAGCGGCTGCGCATCGCCCGCGATCTGCACGATGTGGTGGGCCATCACGTCTCAGTGACCGGCATTCAGGCGGCAGCGGCCCGCCGGGTGTTGGACCGCGATCCGTCACGGGCGGCAGCGGCGCTGGCCTCGGTCGAGGAATCGACACGGCAGGCGGTCACCCAGATGCGCAATCTGCTCGGCACCCTGCGTGCCGTCGACGAGAACGAGGACGAATCGTCGCACGGGGCCCCGACCCTGGCGCAGCTTCCGCAGCTCATCGCCGACCAGCAGGGCAATGACCTGCGAATATCCCTGGACCTGGTGGAGGATCATCCCGGCGCCGCCGACGCCGTGTCACCCGTCGTCGCCCTGTCGTTGTACCGGGCCGTCGAGGAGGCCCTGACGAATGTGCGCCGCCATTCCACCGCACATCAGGCACAGGTCGTGGTGCGCGTGATGTCGGGACGCTATGCCGAGGCGGAGATCCTCGACTCGGGGCTTCCCAGACCCGATTCCGCGGGCACCGGATTGGGACTGCTCGGCATGAGGGAGAGAGCCAAGAACGCCGGTGGCACGGTGGACGCCGGGCCACGCATGATCGGCGGTTACCGCGTGCGGATGAGGCTGCCGCTCCAGGAGGAGACATGATCAGGGTCCTGCTTGTCGACGACCAGACGCTGGTGCGCACCGGTTTCGAGATGATCCTCGGAGTCGAGGATGACATCGAGGTAGTGGGTCAGGCCGCCGATGGGGCGCAGGCGGTGGCCGCAGCCAGCCGCCTGCGGCCCGATGTCGTACTCATGGATGTGCAGATGCCCGTCATGGACGGCATCGTGGCCACTCGTGAGATCGTCACAGCCCAGACCTCCCGGGTGATCGTGCTCACCACCTTTGACCGCGACGACTATCTCTTCGACGCCCTGCGTGCGGGCGCCAGCGGGTTCGTCCTCAAGAACGCCGACCCCACAGAGCTGGTCTCGGCAGTGCACGCCGTGGCGAACGGCGACGCCCTGCTCAGCCCGGCAGTGACCCTGCGGGTGATCCGCGCCATGGCACAGGGAGCCCCCGCACGCGACCCGGTGCCGGACCGCGATGCCGAGTTGGCGAAGCTCACCGACCGCGAGGTTGATGTGCTTGGGGCCATGGCACGCGGATTGTCCAATGCCGAGATCGCCGCCGAGCTTTATGTCTCAGAGGCGACCGTCAAGACCCATGTGTCGAATGTGCTGTCGAAGCTGGGGCTGCGGGACCGCGTGCAGGCCGTGGCGCACGCCTATCGGCATGGTCTGGTCGACTAGCCCACCGAGTCAGACCGGGGCCGCGCGGAGACCCGGCCTCTGGATCTGGGCCCCGGCTACCGCACTGTCGTCGTGAGCGACCACCAACCACAGACGACGTCGTCTCATCCGTTCGGCTGAGCCCTGATTTCCGTCGTCCGCCCGATGTGCCCGTCTGTGGGCCTGCGGCAGGCTTGAGACATGCTGGAAGTAGAGAGACTCACCCGGAGCTTCGGTGGCCTTGTGGCCGTGGACGATGTCAGCTTCACCGTTCCCGACGGCAAGACCATCGGCTTCGTCGGCGGCAATGGCGCCGGCAAGACCACCACCATGCGCATGATCATGGGACTGCTCACCCCCGACTCGGGCGAGGTGCGCTGGGACGGGCATCCGATTGATGGCGCCGATCGCAGGGGTTTCGGCTATATGCCCGAGGAACGCGGTCTGTATCCCAAGGAGCAGGTGCTCGAGCAGCTCGTCTACCTGGCTCGGCTGCACGGGGCGTCCCGGGCCGGAGCCACCGCCGAGGCGACCGCCCTGCTGGAGGCCTTCGACCTGGCCGATCGCGCCAAGGACAAGCTGGAAAAGCTCTCCTTAGGAAACCAGCAGCGGGTGCAGATCAGCGCCGCGGTGATGACCAATCCCACCGCGCTGCTGCTTGATGAGCCCTTCTCGGGTCTTGACCCCGAAGCGGTCGACTCGCTGGCCCAGATGCTCAAGACCCGCACGGGGGCCGGCACGCCCCTGCTGTTCAGCTCGCACCAGCTCGACCTGGTGGAAAGACTGTGCGATGGGCTGGTGATTCTCTCCCACGGCAAGGTCGTGGCCGAGGGGGGGCGCGAAGAGCTGCGCGATCGGGGAACGAACCATTACCGGCTGACCATGACCAGCGACACCGGATGGGTGCGCGATGCCGCGGGAACCACCGTGCTTGACGTGGCCGGACCGTCCGCCCTGCTCGCCTTTGACTCCGACCAGGCCCGGCAGAGCCTGCTGCGCGCGGCCATCGACCATGGCGATGTGATCGAGCTGGCGCTCGTGCGGCCCAGCCTTGCCGATATCTACCGAGAGGTGACGAAGTGAACAAGCGTCAATGGACACTCGTGGCAGGTCACGAGATGTGGGTGAAGCTTGTGAACAAGAGCTTCATCATCTCCACCCTGACCATGGTGGTGATCATGGCCGCGGGCATCGGCTTCGGGGCCTGGCAGGCGAACAAGGCAGACGCCATGACGGTGGTGGTGACCACCGCGCCGGCACAGCAGCTGGCTGAGCAGGCCTCCGCGGTCGCCAAGGCCGCCGATGCGAAATCAGAGCTGACGGTGCACCGGGTCGATTCCGAGGACCAGGCACGCGCCGCAGTGGGCACCGAGGACGCCGCCAATGCATGGCTCCACACCGACGGCAGCGGCTGGCAGCTGACCTTCAAGAAGGACACCAGCAGCCGGATCAGCGATTATGTGCAGACCGCGGTCTCGGCCTCGGTGGTCAATGACCTAGCCGGGCGTGCCGGCGAGCCGGTCGAGCAAGCCCATGCCTCGATGCAGCTGACCAGCGATGTCCTGGACAGCTCGCAGAACTCTGCCGGAAAGCTTGTGGGCATCGTCTTCGCGATGGTCTTCATGTTCTCCTCGCTGATGTTCGGGATGCAGATCGCCCAGTCGGTGACCGCTGAGAAGCAGTCGCGGGTGGTTGAGATCCTGGCGGCGGTTGTGCCGGCGCGCCAGTTGATGCTGGGCAAGGTGGCCGGGAACACCGCGATCGCGCTGCTCCAGATGGTGCTCTATGCCGCGATCGCACTGGTGGGCATCTCGGTCACTCCCCTGTCCACTTTGCTGCCGAGCCTGTCGGGCGGCATCGGATGGTTCCTGGTCTTCTTCCTGGCGGGTTTCCTCACCCTGTCCTGCCTTTGGGCGGCCGCCGGCGCCATGGCCCCGACGTCTGAGGATCTTCAGTCGACGGCCCAGCCGCTGACCTGGTTGCTCATGATCGTCTACTTCGCGGGTTTCCTGGCCGAGGGGAATCTGGCCGTGGTCCTCAGCTATGTGCCGGTGATCTCCAGCGTGATCATGCCCACACGGTTGGCCATGGGTGATGCGAGCTGGTGGGAGGGCGTCATCGCGCTGGCGATCACCCTGGCTTTCACCGTGATCGCGATCTGGTTCGGATCGCGCATCTACCGGCGGGCCCTGCTGCAGACTCACGGCAAGGTGAGCATCCGGCAGGCGCTGTCACACGAAAGCCTCTAACCCCGGAACTGGGACGGGTGATGCCGGGTGCGGGCTGCCGATGGGCGGTCTTCACCCGGCGTCACCGCATTGGCGCTAGTCTCGGGGGCACGCCGTCACAAGGAGTCACGCAATGCTGCAGTGGCCTTTTCCGCAGACCTCATTCGTCAGCGGAGATTTCACCATCGAACGCTGGGATGAACAGCGCGACATGGATCGTCTCTGGCGTGCCCTGCAGGCACCCGAGGTGTGGGAGTTCAACCCCCGTGGAGTGCCCCGCGACGCCAACGATCTCGCACAACGCATGGGGAGGCGTGCCGGAGGCCCCGAGCGCATCGCCTGGACGGTGGTGCTGCGCGGCGAGGTGGTGGGCACCACGAGCCATTTCCGAGCAGGAGAGGCCGTCGAGATCGGCGCGACCTATCTGACCCCCAGCACCTGGGGCACCGGGTTGAATCTGCGCGTCAAGCGCGTCATGGTGACGATCGCCCGCAGCAACGACGCCTCCGGCGTGATCTTCCGGGCTGACGATCGCGACGAGCGTTCCAACAAGGCCCTGCTCAAGCTCGGCGCGACCTTCACCCACAAGTCGGCGGAAACGGTGCTGCGGGCCGACGGAAGCCGGCGCGTCACCCGCTTCTACCGCCTGGATAATGACACCTGCATCTAGGTGTATCGGCCGTGACCGTTGTTGATTCGGTCAATGGGTATTGATTTGGCTGGTGATGCCGCGATGGTGTCTGGCGGGATTGTAGGGATCCAGCCAAGTGCATGAGCCTACCGCTCGAGCATCGTTGGACGCCCCGGCTTTGGGGTAGGCCCACTCGCTGGCCAGGATCCGGTCGGTGTATTCAACCTTGCCGTTGGTCCAGGGGCAATGGGGCTTGATGGGCTGCGAGTGATCACAGGGGCCTGGATCACTTCCCGGATCGCGGTCAGTGCGATAGGGGAAAGCTTGTCGCTGATGACGCGCTCAACACACCCCCACGGCGGCGTAGAACCAGGTCGTCCGGTCAAGGACCCCTGCCCGCCGTGACGCCTTTCTCATCGTCGTGGATCTCGGCGCAGGCGACGCGTGAATGATCATCGATCACGGCGTGAACCTGGTCATAAGCCACGCCCGGTTTGCGGGCGGGCTGTTCCCCGCGACCGTGAGGGCGCCAGCCACCACCCCGGGGGACGCGGCCGAGCTTCTTCACCTCAAGCTGAGGCGACCAGCCCGAATGGTCATATTCCCAACGACCCGTCGAGCGACACATCACCCGGATCACCATGCCGACGACCGGGTCGATCTGGTGCAGGACCGGGCGGTGGTGACCGCACTACCCGCCCAACCACTGAAACGTGCACCTCGTGCTTGCCCGAAACGAACACCGCCCCGCGAAGGGAGTGGTGACGCATGATCAGCATCCAGGTCTGTGCTCACGAGTCCGTTCGGCCAAAATGACAACAGACGACTGAAGACCGACCACACGGCCCCGCCGGGCCCGCTCGCAGAGCCGGCGCCACCGTCATGCCGTCGTGCGGGCGATACCCATCTGGCCAACGACCTACACGACCGCCCTGGTCGATATGCCAAACCACGATCAATCTGCTGGCCGGAGTCAACCGGGCATCGGTGAGAGACACCAAAGGCCCCGTGGACCCGAGGAAACCCAGACAGCCCCAACCCGACAACGCGGCCTATCCCCACCCACGTCAACGACGATCCGGTGCAGTGCCGCTAGGCCCACAAGGTCCGGGCCGTTCGGGGACGGGGAACGGAGCCGCCTCAGGCAGCCCGACTCGTCTCCTTCTTCACGCCGGTCTTCTTCGTGGTGGTCTTCTTGCCACCACGCCCAGCGGCCTTGCGCGCCGCCGAAGTGCGGGCACCGCCACCGCGCTTGGGGCCGTCAGCCACCTCGTCGTCAAGCTCAGGAGCCGCGAGCGGACCCTTCGTGGCATCTGGCGTCACGATCTCGGCCAGATACTGGCCGGTATAGGAATCGGGGTTGGCGGCAATCTGCTCGGGCGTGCCCTCGGCGATCACCATGCCGCCGCGAGCACCCCCTTCGGGGCCCATGTCGATCACCCAGTCAGCGGTCTTGATCACATCGAGGTTATGTTCGATCACCACCACGGTGTTGCCACCATCAACGAGCTTGCCGAGCACCGTCAACAGCTTGCGGATGTCGTCGAAGTGCAGGCCGGTGGTCGGCTCATCGAGCACATAGAGGGTGCGTCCGGTGGACCGCTTCTGCAACTCACTGGCGAGCTTCACCCGCTGCGCCTCGCCGCCCGACAGGGTGGTTGCCGGCTGCCCCAGGCGCACATAGCCCAGGCCCACCTCCACCAGGGTCGCCAGATGGCGGTGGATCGACTGGATCGGCTCGAAGAACTCGGCCGCCTCTTCGATGGGCATGTCGAGGACCTCGGAGATCGACTTGCCCTTGTAGTGCACCTCGAGGGTCTCCCGGTTGTACCGGGCGCCATGGCAGACCTCGCAGGGAACGTAGACATCGGGCAGGAAGTTCATCTCGATGCGGATCGTGCCATCGCCATGGCAGTTTTCGCAGCGTCCGCCCTTGATGTTGAAGCTGAAACGTCCTGGTTGGTAGCCACGCATCTTCGCCTCGGGCGTCTGCGCGAACAGGCCCCGGATCTTGTCGAAGACGCCGGTATAGGTCGCCGGATTCGAGCGCGGCGTGCGTCCGATCGGTGACTGGTCGACATGGATGATCTTGTCGATGTTCTCCGCACCGGTGATCGAGTGGTGACGGCCTGGCACCGCCTTGGCGCCATAGATGCGCTTGGCCAGGGCCGTGTAGAGAATCTGATTCACCAAGGTGGACTTGCCCGACCCGGAGACGCCCGTCACCGCGATGAACTGCCCCAGCGGGAAGGAGACATCGACATCGCGCAGATTGTTCTGCGCGGCACCGTGCACCGTGACCGCCAGTCCATTGGGACGATGCCTGTGCGCGGGGATCTCGATGCTGCGACGACCGGTGAGATAGGCGCCGGTAATCGACTCCTGCGACGCCAGAAGATCATCGAGGACGCCGGAGACCACCACCTTGCCGCCATGTTCCCCCGCGCCGGGTCCGATGTCGACCACCCAGTCGGCGGCCCGGATGGTGTCCTCGTCGTGTTCCACGACAATGAGCGTGTTACCCAGATCACGCAGCCTGATGAGCGTGTCAATGAGACGGCGGTTGTCGCGTTGGTGAAGGCCGATGCTCGGTTCGTCGAGCACATAGAGCACGCCGGTCAGACCCGATCCGATCTGGGTGGCCAGACGGATGCGCTGGGCCTCCCCGCCGGACAACGAGCCGGCCGGGCGCGACAGCGTCAGATAGTCCAGGCCCACGTCGAGCAGGAAGCGCAGCCTCTCGCGGATCTCCTTGACCACACGCGCGGCGATCTGCTGTTCCCGCTCGGTGAGTTCCAGCTCATCAACGAAGCCGGTGACCTCGCTGATCGACATATCGGACAACGTCGAGATGTTCACCTCGCCGATGGTGACCGCCAGCGACGACGGCTTGAGTCGCGCGCCATGGCAGGTGGAGCAGGGGATCTCCCGCAGATAGCCACCCCATCGGTCCCTGGCCGCATCGGTCTCGGCCTCATCGAAGCGACGACGCACATAGGGCAGGATGCCCTCATATTTCTGGGTGTATGTGCGGTTTCGCCCGAACCGGTTGCGGAAATGCACATAGACGGGGTCGTTATAGCCCTTGAGGATGAAGGCCTGCGCGGTGCCGGGCAGATCCTGCCAGGGCGTGTCGACGTCAAAGCCCTCCTTCTCACCCAACCCGCGGAAGACCTTCGTGTAATGACTGCGCAGCGTCGGCGTTGACCAGGGCGCGATGGCGCCCTCGGCAAGGCTGAGCGTTTCGTCGGGCACCACCAGCGTCGGGTCCACCTCAAGCTGGGTTCCCAGACCGGTGCATGCCGGGCAGGCACCCCACGGCGAGTTGAAGCTGAACTGTCGGGGCTCCAATTCGTCCATCTCGATGTCGTGTCCATTGGGGCAGGCCATCTTCTCTGAATAGGTGCGCGTGCGCATGGGGTCCTTGGCCTCGCGATCGACGAAGTCGACCGTGACCACCCCATTGGCCAGGCCCAGCGCGGTCTCGATGGAGTCGGTGATGCGCTGCTTGGCGCTGGCCTTGACCACCACCCGGTCGACCACGACGTCGACGTCGTGCTTGCGCTGCTTGTCCAGCCCGGGCACATCGTCAAGCGGGTGCACCTCGCCGTCAACGCGCACACGGGCATAGCCATCGGTGGCGAGCTGACGGAAGAGCTCGGTGTATTCGCCCTTGCGGCCACGGATCACCGGAGCAAGAATCTGGAAGCGCGTCCCCTCATCGAGCCCGAGCAGGCGATCGACGATCTGCTGGGGTGTCTGCCGACTGATCGGCGCACCGCAGATCGGGCAGTGCGGATGCCCGATGCGGGCATAGAGGAGGCGCAGATAGTCATAGACCTCGGTGATCGTGCCCACCGTTGACCGAGGATTGCGGCTCGTGGACTTCTGATCGATCGACACGGCCGGGGACAGCCCCTCGATGAAATCGACATCAGGCTTGTCCATCTGCCCCAGGAATTGGCGGGCATAGGAGCTCAGCGACTCGACATAGCGGCGCTGCCCCTCGGCGAAGATGGTGTCGAAAGCCAACGATGACTTCCCCGAGCCGGACAGCCCGGTGAAGACGATCATCTTGTCGCGTGGCAGGTCGAGACTGACATTGCGGAGATTGTGCTCACGGGCGCCACGGATGACAAGTCGATCATTCACGGGCTCCATGGTACGTAGCGGCACTGACATTCCTAATACCGCCGGATAGCGGGCACCGCCCGCCATCGCCGCCCGCAGCGGAACTCCGGAGGCCTATGGTCTTTGTCGGGCCCGCGCCCGGAGCACGTGCTCCGGGCGCGGCCGACGACCAGATGCGCCCCTGATTGGCCACCACCGGGCAGGGTGCAGGTAAGTTCTAACGTCAGATGTTCTATATGGAGCATTTCTGGGATGTCGACCGTGGCCGCTGCCATGGCCGTCGACGGTGAGGAACGGGAGGTGAGCGATGCCATCGGTAGAGGAGCAATCAGAGCTTCCAGGGGCCGGCGATATGCGTCCCGTGAGGCTACGGAAGCTTGAGGCCACCCAACGCCTGCTGGGCGACACGATCGCGATCGACGAGCGAAGCTGGCAGGAACCCTGCCGACTCCCCGGCTGGACCCGCGCCCATGTGGCCAGCCACCTGGCACGCAATGCTGATGCCTTCACGCGCGTGGCCGCAGGCATGATGACCGGCATCACCACACCGTTGTACATCTCGGAGCGCGAACGCTTCAACGACATCGAGCGCGGCTCCGAGCGGCGAGCCCTCGATCTGCAGGTCGACCTGGACACCTCCGCCGGCAGGCTCGACCACGGACTCGACGAGCTCGGTGACATCGAAGGCTCACGGCTGGTCGAGATCTCGCCCGGCCGCAAGCTGCGCATCGACCTGCTGCCGCTGGCCCGTCTTCGCGAGGTGGCCCTGCACCACGTCGACCTGGCCTGCGGGTTCACCGTGCTCGACATGGATGACGACATCGCCCGCTGGGTGCTGGAATGGACCTGTTATTGGATTAGCGATGACCCACGGCTGGCACCGATGCAGATCGAGTCCACCTCGGGCTTCCACACCCGTCTGGGCGGCACCGGACGACCCACGGCCGTCGGCGGTTCCGACGCGCTGCTCCTGGGCTGGCTCACAAACCGCCTACCCGACGACCCGTCACTGACACGGGCCTTCCCCGCACTACCCGAAGGATGGTGGGCCTGAGATGAAATGGGAATCCAAGAGCGTCGGCACGATGGACAACAACGCCTATCTGCTGACCAGCGATGACGGGCATCTCGTGCTCGTCGACGCCGCCGCCCAGGCAGAGGAGCTGTTGGCGTGGATCGGGGGACGCACCCTCGACGCGGTGATCACCACCCACCAGCACTTCGACCACATCGGCGCCCTGAAGCAGATCGTCGACACCACCGGCGCCACCGCCTGGTGTGGACGACCCGATGCGGCGTCCATTGAGGAACAGACGGGCGTGCGATGCCAGCCGGTGTGGACCGGCGATCTGATCCTCGACGGCGATGAGCCCCTTGAGGTGATCGGCCTCGTCGGGCACACGCCCGGTTCGATCGCCCTCGTACTGCCCACCGAGCCGACTGTCCTGATCACCGGCGACTCGCTGTTCCCCGGCGGCGTGGGCCGCACGACCAATCCCGAGGAATTCGGGTCGCTCATCAATGATGTGACCCTGAAGGTCTTCGACCGTTTCGCCGATGACACGGTAGTGCTGCCAGGCCACGGCGCGTCCACCACGCTGGGGGCCGAGCGTCCCCATCTGCTCGAGTGGCGCGCCCGAGGCTGGTGACCCGGAAGCTGAGCTGCCTCGGGCCTGGTCGCCCTGGATCAGTGACCCGGAGCCAGACCGGCTGGGGCCGGTGACGCGACGGCGATGCCCTGACCCGGAGATCTACTGAGCCCGGGCCCCACGCAGAGCCCTGTGCAGCAGAGCAGCCCCGTGGAGCATCCCGCGGACGCGAGGCGTCAGCGCTCCGAGCCCTTGGAGCTGTCTTTGGCCTGCGCAATGTCCGCCACTGGAGGCCCGGCTGAATCGGCCGTCGGCTGACCTGCGTCGAGTTGGCCCGCCGCGAGCTGTGCCCGCTCAGGGCTCGGCGAGTGATCGGATATCCCCGAGCTCTGCTCGGAGCTCCCCGGGTCGGCGGCTCGACGCTCGACGCGGCGCCCATGCAGCATGTGGACCATGCTCGCCGCGGCGGTCACCAGCAGGATGGCCACGATCACCATGAGCGAGACACTCGTCGGAATCTCAACGTCCAGCCCGATCGCGGCATCCCAGCCGTAGTGGTGACAGGCGTGGAGCACAAGCTTGGCGCCGATGAAGGTGAGCAGCACCGACAGCCCGATCGGCAGATAGATGAGCTTCTTGAGCATGCCGCCCAGCAGGAAATAGAGCTGCCTCAGCCCCATCAGGGCGAAGACATTGGCGGTGAACACGATATAGGGCTCCTGAGTGAGCCCATAGATCGCCGGGATGGAGTCCAGGGCGAACATCACATCGGTGGTTCCCAGGGCCACCACCACGAAGAACAGCGAGGTGGCGAGGAGCTTGCCGTCCACCCGCACGAAGAGCTTGTCCCGCTCAAAGTCGCCGGTCGTGGGCACGATCTTCTTCAACGAGCGCACCGCCCAGCCGTCGCCGGCCTCGTCCTCCTCGGGGGAATCCCCCGTGACGAAATCGCGGACCAATCCGAATGCCGTGTAGATGAGCCAGGCGCCGAAGATGAAGAAGATCCACGCCAGTCGGGAGATCAGCGCGGCGCCGAGTCCGATGAAGATGCCGCGGAAGAGCAGGGCCAGCATGATCCCCACCAGCAGGGCGAACTGCTGGGCCCGACGGGGGACGCTCAGCTTCGTCATGATGATCAGGAAGATGAACAGATTGTCCATCGACAGGCTGTACTCGGTGAGCCAGCCGGCGAAGAACTCGCCGGAATAGGCGGGACCAGCCCAGAAGTGCATCGCCACGCCGAAGACGATCGCCAGTGCCACATAAAATCCGACAGCGATCAGCGAGTCACGGAACCGGGGAACATGCGGACGCCGCGAGAGGATCACCGCGTCGACGGTGAGCACCGCAAGCATGATGACGATGGTCACAACCCAGACCAGCGGGGAAATGTGCACGCACTACCTCCAGAGGACGCAAGGTCTCTTCCCTCCGGTGTGAGCCGGAGCGCAGTGCCGGGCCTCCCAGGAGGGGACCGTATTGACGATCGCTGCGAGGATGGAGTACTCCCCTTAACTCATCCCATTGTTGCACCGGGAGGCATGCTCTCCCAAGCTGATCTCATCGCGCCAAACCGCGAGGGACCGCCCCTAAACCGCCGCGTCAGCGCGGTGTCCCTGACCGTGGACAGCCACACCGGACGGCCTGCCCCACCTGGTGTCACCGTCTGGCTGCGAGGGACCGCCCCGAAACCGCCGCAACGAGCGGCGCAGAAGGCTATTTCGCCGCCTCCACCATGCCGCGCAGCTCCTTCTTCAGATCCGCGATCTCATCGCGAAGGCGCGCGGCCAGCTCGAATTGCAACTCGCCGGCCGCGGAGTGCATCTGCGTGGTGAGCTCCTGGATGAGTCCGGCCAGCTCGGTGGCGGGCAGGTTCTCACCCCGCTTGCGCTTCTCGGTCGAGGTCGGCAGCGCACTCGCCTCATGCCCGCTGCCCCGGGTGTCGGCAAGCAGCTTGTCGGTGTCAGCGTCCTCACGCACGAGCATGTCGGTGATGTCGGCGATCTTCTTGCGCAGCGGTTGCGGGTCGACGCCGTGGGCCTTGTTGTAGTCCACCTGGATCTGGCGGCGACGGTTCGTCTCGTCGATGGCCTTGGTCATCGAGGGCGTCATCTGATCGGCGTACATATGCACCTGACCCGAGACATTGCGAGCGGCACGACCGATCGTCTGGATCAGCGATCGGTCGGAGCGCAGGAAGCCCTCCTTGTCGGCGTCAAGGATCGACACCAGGCTCACCTCGGGCAGGTCGAGGCCCTCACGCAGCAGGTTGATGCCCACGAGCACGTCGTATTCGCCCATCCGCAGCTCGCGCAGGAGCTCGACGCGCTTGAGCGTGTCCACCTCGCTGTGCAGATAACGGGTGCGCACACCGTGCTCCATGAGGTAGTCGGTGAGATCCTCGGCCATCTTCTTGGTGAGCGTTGTCACCAGAACGCGTTCGTCCTTCTTGGCACGGGCCTTGATCTCGCCCATCAGGTCGTCGATCTGGCCATGGGTCGGCTTGACGATCACCTCGGGGTCGACCAATCCGGTCGGACGGATGATCTGCTCGACGACGCCCTCGCTGCGTGCCAGCTCATAGGGTCCGGGAGTGGCTGATGAGTAGACGGTCTGGCCGATGCGCTCGGTGAACTCCTCGAAGCGCAGTGGGCGGTTGTCCATGGCACTGGGCAGCCGGAAGCCGTGATCGACCAGGGTGCGCTTGCGACTCATATCGCCCTCATACATGCCGCCGATCTGGGGCACGGTGACATGCGACTCGTCGATGACCAGCACGAAGTCCTCGGGGAAATAGTCGAGCAGGCAGTTCGGCGGCGATCCGGCGGGACGCCCGTCGATATGGCGCGAATAGTTCTCAATGCCCGAGCAGGTGCCGATCTGACGCATCATCTCGATGTCGTAGTTGGTGCGCATCCGCAGCCGCTGGGCCTCCAGCAGCTTGTTGTCCTTCTCGAGCTCAGCAAGCCGGTCGGCCAGCTCGGCCTCGATATCGCGGATTGCCCTGGCCATGCGCTCCGGGCCGGCGGTGTAGTGCGACGCCGGGAAGACATAGACCTGCTTGTCCTGGCTCGCGATCTCACCGGTCAGCGGGTTCAGGGTGGTGAGGGCCTCGATCTCGTCGCCGAAGAACTCCACGCGCACGGCATATTCCTCGTACATGGGGAAGATCTCGAGGGTGTCGCCGCGAACCCGGAAGGTACCCCGGGTGGCCGCCATGTCATTGCGCACATATTGCACCTCGACGAGCCTGCGCAGCAGATCGGAGCGATCCCACTCCTGGCCCACCTTGAGGTTGATCATCTGATCGACATATTCCTGGGGTGTGCCCAGACCATAGATGGCGCTTACCGTGGCCACCACGATCACATCGCGACGGGTCAGCAGCGAGTTCGTCGCCGAGTAGCGCAGCCGCTCGACCTCCTCGTTGAGGCTGGAGTCCTTCTCGATATAGGTGTCGGTCTGGGGCACATAGGCCTCGGGCTGGTAGTAGTCGTAATAGCTGACGAAATATTCCACGGCATTGTCGGGGAAGAATCCTCGCAGCTCGGTGGCGTATTGGGCGGCGAGCGTCTTGTTCGGCTGCATCACCAGCATGGGACGTTGCAGACGCTCCGCCAGCCAGGCGACCGTCGCGGTCTTGCCAGTGCCGGTGGCACCCATGAGCACCACATTCTGTTCGCCTGCCTCGATGCGCCGGGCAAGCTCCTCGATGGCCTGCGGCTGGTCCCCCGAGGGCTCGAAGTCCGCATGGACCTTGAAGGGGGCAAGGGTGCGGCTGATGGTGTCAACGGGGCGCATAACCGCAATGTTAGGCGGCGCCCACAAGCTCGACGGGGGTCCTCATCGGGGGGGCGATCCGGCATCCCCTCCGCCCTGAGAGCTCAGTGGTTGAGCGCATGACCTGTCTGCCGCGGGCGGTCGATGAGTCGCTGCCACAGTGCGCGCACCTGCGTCTCGGTCGCTTCCCGCGGGCCTGAGTTGTCGATCACCACGTCGGCGGCGGCCAGCCGCTGCGCTCGGCTTGCCTGCGCCGCGATCCTGGCCTGCGCCTGCTTCCGGCTCAGGCCATTGCGCGCGATCAGCCGTTGAAGCTGCTCGGCGGGCGGGACATCGACCACCACCAGCACATCGAAATCATCCTGCTGACCGGTCTCGAGCAGCAGCGGGATGTCATGCACGATCACCGCGTCGGCGCCGGCAGCCCGCTGCAGCTCATCGGAGCGTTGCCACACCAGGGGATGGATGATCGCATCAAGATCGCGGCGGGCGGCGTCATCACCGAAGATGAGAGCCCCCAGGCGGCTGCGGTCCAGCCCACCATCGGGCGCCAGCAGCTGCGCGCCGAAGCGCCGCACGACGGCGGCCAGGCCCGGTGTGCCCGCGGCGACCACCTCGCGCGCCAGCTGATCGTGGTCGATCACCACGGCGCCGAGATCGGCGAGCATGCCTGAGACTGTGCTCTTGCCCGAGGCGATCCCCCCGGTGAGCCCCACCAGTGTCTGTCCTGGCAGGGCGGCCATGCGATGCGAGCGCTGCTGGTCGACGGATCCGGTGGCCGCTTCGGTCAGGTTGGGCTGCTCAACGCCGAGGGCCTGCCGCTGTGCGGCGGAATCCGAGACCCCTCCCCCGATCCGTGACCGTTGCGCTCCACCGGCATCCATGCCTCAGGCCTCCACCCGGGAGATCGCGTCAAGGGCAAGGCCCAGCGCCCGCTCACGTTCGGAATAGCCCCAGTCGCGGGCATCATGACCCTCGGCTGCGCCAAGGGAATCGGCGGTGTAGAACAGCTGGGCGAAGGTGGCACCGCGCATCTGTGCGCTGGCGGCCATCGCCGAGCACTCCATATCGACGATTCGGCAGCCCTGCGCCATCCGATGGGCCAGCATGGCCGGCGTCTCGCGGTAGAAGGCGTCATTGGTCCAGACCGGCGCCGGGGAGGTGCGGTAACCCGCCGCGGTGACCGCTGCCTCGATCTGGCCGCGCAGAATGGGATCGAGGTCGACCCAGGGAGCCGCCGGAAGATAGTGATAGCTGGTGCCCTCGTCGCGCAGGGCCTTCGTCGGCACGAAGAGCTCTCCCTCTTCCAATGCCTCCAGCGCCCCGCAGGAACCCACCGCGATCGCCCGGCGCACGCCAAAGCGGAAGAGATAGTCGGTGCACATCACGGCTGCCGGCGAGCCGAGCGGCATCCTCATCAGCGCGACATCGCCGCCCGTCACGGGCGCCCGGAAGACCGGATAGACATCCCCGATCATCTCAATGCGGTCGATCTCCTCCAGGCCTCGATCGGCGGCATAGCGGTCAATGGCCGGGCCGAGGAAGGCGAACACCGCCCGCGAGGGGAAACGATCGGGCTCAACGCTCTTCGCCTCGCCCTGACCGATCAGGTCATGGGGATCATCGTCGAAATCGAGCACAGGGAATTGATCGGTGTGCAGCATGCGGGCTCCTTTGTCTGCGGTTGTCATTGAGTCGAATATGTCTTGCTCTGGCACCAGCGAGTTCACCGTGATGGTCTTCTGAGAAGGGCTGTGGGGACGGGCTTGCGGCACGATCGATCATGCAGAGGGGGCCCCGACCGCAATGGTCGGAGCCCCCTCATGATCAGAGCTTTTCCGGAAGGATCAGTTGCCGGAGAGCTTGTCGCGCAGAGCCTGCAGCGCCTCGTCGGAGGCCAGCGAACCGGCCTCTTCCGCGGGAGCCTCGGGCGTGGCAGCCGTGTAGCTCGTGGCAGCCTCGACGGTGGCCTTCTGGTCCGCTTCCTCGGCGGCCTCGGCCTGCTTCTTCAGCGCCTGCCAACGAGCCTGCGCCTCGGCGTACTGGGCCTCCCACGCAGCCTGCTGCTCCTCGTAGCCCGGCTTCCACTCGTTGGTCTCGGGATCGAAACCCTCGGGGTAGATGTAGTTGCCGTTCTCGTCGTAGTTGGCAACCATGCCGTACAGGGAGGGATCGAAGTCCTCGGCCCGAAGGTCGACACCCTCGTTCGCCTGCTTCAGCGAGAGGCTGATGCGACGACGCTCAAGGTCGATGTCGATGATCTTGACCAGCACCTCGTCGCCCACGGAGACGACCTGCTCGGGGATCTCCACGTGGCGCTCAGCCAACTCGGAGACGTGCACCAGGCCCTCAATGCCTTCTTCGACGCGCACGAAGGCGCCGAAGGGAACGAGCTTGGTGACCTTGCCCGGCACGATCTCACCGATCTGGTGGGTGCGTGCGAACAGCTGCCAGGGATCTTCCTGGGTGGCCTTCAGCGACAGAGAGACACGCTCGCGCTCCATGTCGACATCGAGCACCTCAACGGTGACCGGCTGACCGACCTCGACGACCTCACTGGGATGGTCGATGTGCTTCCACGACAGCTCGGAGACGTGCACCAGGCCGTCCACGCCACCAAGATCGACGAAGGCGCCGAAGTTGACGATGGACGAGACGATGCCCTTGCGGATCTGGCCCTTCTGCAGCTGCTGCAGGAAGTTGTGGCGGGTCTCCGACTGGGTCTGCTCAAGCCATGCGCGACGCGACAGCACCACATTGTTGCGGTTCTTGTCGAGTTCGATGATCTTGGCCTCGAGCTCCTGGCCCACATAGGGCTGCAGATCGCGGACGCGGCGCATCTCAACCAGCGATGCGGGCAGGAAGCCACGCAGGCCGATGTCGACGATCAGGCCGCCCTTGACCACCTCGATGACGGTGCCGGTGACGACGCCGTCCTCCTCCTTGATCTTCTCGATCGTGCCCCAGGCGCGCTCATACTGGGCGCGCTTCTTGGACAGGATCAGACGGCCTTCCTTGTCCTCTTTCTGCTGGACGAGGGCCTCGATCTCATCACCGACGCTGACCACGTCAAAGGGGTCAACATCATGCTTGATGGACAATTCCTTGGACGGAATGACGCCTTCCGTCTTGTAGCCGATGTCGAGGAGGACCTCGTCGCGATCGACCTTGACGACAGTGCCTTTGACAATGTCGCCGTCATTAAAGTACTTGATGGTGGAATCAACCGCTGCCTCAAAGGCTTCGGCACTCCCGATGTCGTCGACCGCGACCTGATTCGACGCCTCAGTGGAGGAGGTCATGTAGTAGGGCTCCGATGTTGGATGGATGTGAGATTGTGACGCGCGCAAACGTGTCCCGCTGAACGGAACCACGATTCGCCCCCGATAATTCCCGCAGGCCCCATAAGGCCGGTCGGATGATCCGGAACGACGCCACACACTAGGTCTGGAGCGGCGTACACGGCGCCTGCCAATTCTAGCTGTGCGCCTCATGCTGAGGCAAAAGACCCCAGACGTGGACGCACCGCGAAGGCAGCAGCCTGCGGGAATGCATTGATGCGGCGCCGGATCCATGCCCGGCGCCGCATCAATGGCCTCTCATCGCACCACTTCGCACCAACGTTCTCAGCGGTGCAGGGCCAGTCGATCAGCGCCAGGGATTCGGCAGCGCCACATAGATGGTCTCGAGATATTCCTCGATGCCCTCGAAGGACCCCTCACGACCCAGACCGGACTCCTTGACGCCTCCGAAGGGTGCCGCAGCGTTGGAGAACAGGCCCGTGTTCGCACCGATCATGCCGGTCTCCATGCGCTCGGCGAAGCGCTGGATGCGGTCGAAGTCGCGGGTGTACACATAGCCAGCCAGACCGACAGGCACCGAGTTGGCGATATCGAGCGCCTCCTGCTCGGTGGAGAAGGTGGTGATCGGGGCCACGGGACCGAAGATCTCGGTGTGCATGATCTCGGCGTCGGGCTTCACCCCGCTCAGCACAGTCGGCTGGTAGAAGCTCCCGACGCGCTCAGGCACCTGACCACCGGTCTCGAGCTTGGCGCCTGCCTGCACGGCACGGTCGACCAGGGCGGCGATCTTGTCACGATCCTTGGTGGCGATGATCGGGCCGACCTTGGTCTGCGGATCCAGGCCATCGCCCAGCGGCAGGGAGGCCATCCAGGCGGTGAACTTCTCGGTGAACTCGTCAGCGATCGACTCATGCAGGATGAAGCGGTTGGCGGCGATGCAGGCCTGCCCCATATTGCGCATCTTCGCGGCCTTCGCGCCCTCGACCGCGGCGTCGACATCGGCGTCGTCGAAGACGACGAAGGCGGCGTTCCCGCCGAGCTCCATGCTGATCCGCAGATTGTGCTTGGCCGCCTGCGCGCTGAGCGTCTGTCCGACCGGCGTCGACCCGGTGAACGACAGCTTGCGCAGTCGCGGATCATCGATCAGCGAGTCGACGACCTGATGGTCGGTGCAGGTGATCACATTGACGACGCCGGCCGGCACACCGACATCGGCAAGCACCTTGCCGAACAACAGCGTGGTGAGCGGCGTGGACGACGCCGGACGCACCACGACCGTGCAGCCCGCAGCCAGGGCGGGGGCGATCTTGCGCGTCGCCATCGACAACGGGAAGTTCCAAGGAGTCACGAGCAGGCAGGGCCCCACGGGACGCTTGGTGATCAGCTGGCGCAGATTCCCCTCGGGTGTGGGCATATAACGGCCTGCGATACGCACGGCCTGTTCGCTGAACCAGCGGACATATTCGGCGCCATAGGTGATCTCGCCGTAGCTCTCAGCGAGCGTCTTGCCCATTTCGAGGGTCATCACCCGGGCAAAGTCATCCTTGCGTCGCTCCACCTCGTTGAAGGCGGCGCGCAGGAGGTCAGAACGCACCCGGGGTGCGGTCGACTGCCACTCGAGCTGGGCTTCGACCGCTGCGTCGAGCGCCTGGGAGGCCTGCGCCGCATCGGCGTTCGCGATGCTGGTGAGCACCTCGCCGGTGGCTGGGTTGGTGACATCGAATGTTCCTGCAGCGCCCTCGAGGTTCTTGCCATTGATGTACAAGGTGCGAGGGGTATCGCTGGGAAGCTCATGATTGATCTGTTCGCTCACGCTCCCACTGTAGCCACGCGTTTTGTGTCTGAAACGGTCTCGAAGGCGCCGTGTCCGCAGGCTTCACCAGGTCGTAACATGGACGAACCGCCGTGCTGAGCCATAGCCGTCAGAATTGCCCGACGCTATGAGCCCCGATGCCATGAGAATGGGGACACCATGACCAGGACCCGAGTGGTGCGAGTCGCCGCCCTGATCGCCCTGATCCTGGGGATCGCCCTGGTGGCATGGCGCGTGGTGCTGATCACGCCCAGCGATTACGAGAAGCAGATGCCTCGAGCATCCGGATCCGCGATGCCCCCGACGAACAGCGTGGCGCCCGGAACCGGCGCCGGCGATCCCACGGGCCTGCCCGCCTCCTGTCAGAGCTCTCCCGAGCCCCTGGTCGGGGCGCAGCTCGGCCTTCCCGGCCACAAACGCTCGATGCCCATGATCGCGCTCGGCACGAGCGCCGACAATGCGCCGATCGCGCCACCGGGGAATATGGGTAACACCGTGGGCTGGTTCGACCGCAGCGCCGCACCCGGATCGGCGAAGGGCCGCACGGTGCTCACCGCCCACACCTTCCGTCTCGGAGGCGCCCTGGGCAATGATCTCAACCATGGGCTGTTGTCGCCCGGCGATGTGATTGCCATCACCGACGCCGGCGGACGTTCGGCCTGCTATCGGTTCACCGGCGCCCTCAAGGTCTTTGTCGCCGACTACAACCCCGACTCGACGCTCATCTATGACAACGACAGCGCCCCCCAGCTGGTGATCGTGGTCTGCAGCGACTACCCGCTGGTGGGCAGCAATGCGGCATCCCGGGCCCTCTACTATGCCGATCTGGTCACTGCCTGATTCGACTCGACTTAGGTCGACTCTGCTTGATTCGGCCTTGCCTCACTGCGCCCTGCTTGGCTGACTCCCGCCCGGCTCGGGGACTGCTGTCAATGTCTGTGGTTCGGTGCCATCCGATCTCCGTGTCGCCTGGCCCGGGTATGGGTCCGGTGCTGCCTGATCCAACACCCGGACCCAACGTCGGGCAGAGATGAGCTCATCGTCGAACCTGCCTGCGGTCAGTGCGCGGCAGCGTTCCAGCTGTTCCCATAGCCGAAGGAGACGTCGAGGGGAACGCTCAGCGTGATCGCATGCTTCATCTTGTCGCCGACGATCTGCTGCACCCGATCACGCTCCCCTGCAGCCACCTCAAGCACCAGCTCGTCATGGATCTGCAACAGCATCCTGCTCTTGAGACCGGTTGACGACAGTTCCTGCTCGACCTGGAGCATGGCCGTCTTGATGATGTCGGCGGCGGTCCCCTGCATGGGTGCGTTCAGGGCCATCCGCTCGGCCATCTGGCGGCGCTGGCGGTTCGACGAATTGAGATCGGGCAGATAGCGCCGACGACCCAACATGGTCTCGGTATAGCCCTGTTTGCGGGCCTTCTCCACCAGGCTGTCGAGATAATCGCGCACCGGCCCGAAGGTCTGGAAGTACTGGTCCATCAGGGTGCGCGCCTCGGGCACTGAAATATTGAGCCTGCTCGACAGACCGTAGGCCGACAGCCCATAGGCGAGCCCGTAGTTCATCTGCTTGACGCTGGAGCGCTGGGCTGGTGTGACCTTGTCGACGGGGATCCCGAAGACATGTGAGGCCGTCATCGAGTGGAAGTCGGCGCCGGAGGCGAAGGCGTTGATCAGCGTCTGATCGCCCGAGGCGGCTGCCATCACCCGCATCTCGATCTGCGAGTAGTCGGCGCTCATCAGCCCCTCGAAGCCCTTGCCGGGCACGAAGGCGTCGCGAATGCGGCGCCCTTCGGGCGTGCGGATGGGGATGTTCTGCAGATTCGGGTCGGTGCTGGACAACCGCCCGGTGCCGGCCACCGTCTGCACATAGGTGGTGTGGATGCGCCCGTCGTCGCCGCTCGCCTTGATCAGCGTGTCAATGATCTGACGCAGCTTGATGCTGTCGCGGTAGGCCAGCAGATGCTCCAGGAAGGGATGCTGGGTCTTCTCGTAGAGCTTCTCCAGAGCATCGGCGTCGGTGGTGTAACCCGACTTGGTGCGCTTGGTCTTGGGCATATCGAGCTGGTCGAAGAGGACGGCCTGGAGCTGTTTGGGTGAGCCCAGGTTGATCTGGGTTCCGATCGCAGCGAAGGCCGCCTGCTCGGCGTCACTCACCCGACCGTCGTATTCGCCGCGCAAACCGTCGAGCACATCCATGTCAATGGCCACACCGCGCTGTTCCATGCGGGCGAGCACTCTTTCCAGAGGAAGCTCGAGGTCGTGGAGCAGACCGCGCTGGCTGGTGTCATCCAGCTCCCCGTCAAGGACCCCCGCGAGCTCGGCGACCGCACGGGCACGGATCATCGACTTCTCGGCATGCTGGGCGCCAGAGCCGAAGTCCAGGGTCTCCTGGGCGGCCTCGGCGTCGTCCTGGGCGCGCAGCTCCCGTCCCAGATGACGCAGCACGAGATCGTCCAGCTCATAGCTGCGCTGATCGGGACGCAACAGATAGGCGGCCAACTCGGTGTCGCTGTCCAGCCCCACCAGGTCGAGCTCGCGCGACCACAGCGCCAACAGCGGGCCCTTTGCCGCATGCATCGCCTTCGCGATGGCAGGGTCCGAGAGCCATTCGGACAGGGCTTTCTCGTCGTCAGGGTCCAGTTCCGGCAGATCGACACAGGCAGCCGCGTTCTCGGTAGTGGCGAAGGCCAATGTATCGATATCGCCCTTGCCGGCTCCCCAGTGCCCCGTGGCGTCAATGCCGATCGGCGAGGTGCTGCGGTGTGCGGTGAGCCATGCACCCAGCGCGCCCGGCTCGGGACGCGTGATGTCGAGCTCGAAGCCCTCCTCATTCTTGGTCTCCCCCGCTTCGGGGAAGACGCTGAAGAGCCGATCCCGCAGGGTGCGGAACTGCAGGGCGTCGAAGACCTCGTGCACCGCCTCGCGATTGATCTCGCCGCGGGCCAGGCCCTCAACGTCAATCGGAAGCGTCAGATCGGTCAGCTCGCGGTTGAGTTCTCGATTGCGGCGCACATCATCGAGGTGCTGGCGCAGGCTGTCGCCCACCTTGCCCTTGATCTCATCGGCGTGATCGAGCAGAGTCGCCAGATCGCCGTATTTCGCCAGCCATTTCGAGGCCGTCTTGGGGCCGACCCCGGGAACTCCGGTGAGATTGTCGCTGCTGTCGCCGACCAGGGCGGCCAGCTCGGGATAGTGGGTCGGCGTCACCCCGTATTTGGCCTCGACGGCCTCCGGGGTCATCCGCGCTAGCTCCGAGACCCCCTTCTTCGGGTAGAGCACCGTGGTGTTGTCGTCGACCAGCTGGAAGCTGTCCCGATCGCCTGAGACGATCAGGTTCTCCCAGCCCCTTGCGTCGGCCTGGGCCGACCAGGTGGCGACCACATCGTCGCCCTCATAGCCGTCGAGTTCGGCATGGGCGATGCCCATCGCGTCGAGCACCTGCTTGATCAGCTCGATCTGCCCCGAGAACTCCTCCGGAGTCTTCTCCCGGGTGCCCTTGTAGTCCTCATAGATCTCGGTGCGGAAGGTATGCCGCGAGACATCGAAGGCGACGCCCAGATGGCTGGGGTCTTCGTTGCGCAGCAGATTGATCAGCATCGAGGTGAAGCCATAGACCGCATTCGTATGCTGCCCCGTCGTGGTGGAGAAGTTCTCGACAGGCAGCGCATAGAAGGCCCGGAAGGCCATCGAATGGCCGTCAATCACCAGAAGTCGCGGGGTTTCAGTCACATGCCGAGCCTAGGGCGTGACACCCCCACCGTGCACCCCACTGTGGACTGACGGGGTCTGCGACAACCCTCAGTCGGACTCGGTGTCGCTCTTCTCATGCTGGACGACACCCTCGGCCACCTCGCGCATCGATTTGCGCAGATCCATGGCGGTCTTCTGAATCCACCGGAAGGCCTCCGGTTCGCTCATGCCCAGGGTGTCCTGCAGGATTCCCTTCGCCTGATCCACCGCCTTGCGTGAGGCGAGGCGGTCTTCCAGCGTGCCCACCTCCTCATCGAGCGCGACGATCTCGTTGAAGCGGGCCTGGGCGATCTCGATGGCCGGAACCACATCGGAGGAGTCGAAGGGCTTGATCACATAGGCCATGGCACCGGCCTCGCGCGCCTTCTCGACCAGATCGCGCTGACTGAAGGCGGTGAGCATCACCACGGCGGCAAGCCTCTCACCGGCGATCTGCTCGGCCGCAGTGATCCCGTCCATGATCGGCATCTTGACGTCAAGCACCACGACATCGGGCTCAAGCTCCTTGGTGAGCTTCACGGCGGCTGCGCCGTCGCCAGCCTCGCCGACGACGTCATAGCCCTCGTCGGTGAGCAGTTCGACCAGGTCGAGCCTGATCAGCGCCTCGTCCTCGGCGACGAGCACACGTGTCCGCTGCTGTGCGGGCTCCTTGTCGGACTTCTTCGTCACCATGTGCCTAATCCTGTCTAGCTCCATCGTGGGCCCTCGGCCGCACGCCTGGTTGAGTCTATAGCCTATAAATGTCGTGCCTGCTCATTCGTCACGACGCACCAGCACCATGACGAATCGTCCTTGTCGGCCAACTGTGCCAGAATAGTTTCGCTCGCCCGAGTGGCGGAATGGCAGACGCGGCGCACTCAAAATGCGCTGTCCGAAAGGGCATAGGGGTTCGACTCCCCTCTCGGGCACCCCTTGTGCTTGGCCAGCTTGTATTTGGTCAACTTGTATTTGGTCAACTCGGTTGGACGGCCTGGCTGACGAAACTGATTGGTCAACCTGTTCGGACGATCCCGCAGGTCCTCACCCACAGCATCAGGCTGGCCTAGCCTCGCATGTCGCCAACCCCGTCTGACGGATGCGGGGCCACGCATCACGCGGGCCCGATGCGACCTGTTAACCGATGTGATCTGGTGAGTTGTGTCCCTGCCGGTCAGGCCGACAAAGCCGCGGGCCCACCGGCCAGTGGGCTCCACCGTCTTCCGGATCCCACTGGCCACCAGCTCCGCGGCCTTCCGGCCCACAGTTTGCCGGTCCGCTGTTTGCCGACTTCGCCGCGCCAGCTCCCCGTGCTGTCGCCGCTGTGTGATTGATCCCATCACGCCACTGGCGGTGCCACGGCCGAAGCCACGACGCCGCCAGTGCTGTGTGATGAATCCTGCGTCAGCGCCGATCGTTGGCGATGACGGTGTCGTCGACGGGTCCGTCCTCGCCGCGCATATAGCTGGGCAGCTTGACCTTCTCGACCCAATCGATCGGCTTCAGCCGATGGATGCGCATGGTGTTCGTCTTGCCCACCATGCCGATCGGCGAACCGAAGATGATCACCACGACATCGTCGGGCACCGCAAGGCCGAGGTCCTGCAGCGTGCGGTTGACGGCGGTGACCATTTCCTCATTACTGGAGTAGCTGGGGGTGTGGAAGACCTGGGCACCCCAGCACAGCGTGAGCCACTGGGCGGTCTTCGCCTCGGGGGTGAAGACCAACAGCGGAATGTCATTGCGCAGCCGCGACATGCGACGCGCCGTGTCACCCGACTGGGTGAAGGCAACCAGATATTTGGCGCCGAGCTGCGCACCCGAGTTGGCGGCGGCCATGGCGATGACGCCGCCGGTGGTGTGCGGATCCCACTTGATCTTCGAGATGTCGGTGAGGCCCTCGCCCTCGGTCGTGGAGACGATATTCGCCATCGTCTCCACCGTGGTCACCGGGAAGGCGCCCACAGAGGTCTCGCCTGAGAGCATCACGGCATCGGCGCCGTCGAGCACGGCGTTGGCCACATCGGAGGCCTCGGCGCGCGTCGGGCGCGGATTGCTGATCATCGAGTCAAGCATCTGGGTGGCCACGATCACCGGCTTGGCCCACTTGCGGGCCTTGCGGATGATGGTCTTCTGCACCAGCGGCACCTGTTCCAGGGGCATCTCCACGCCCAGATCACCACGGGCGACCATGAAGCCGTCGAAGGCGTCGATGATCTCGTCAAGGTTCTCGATGGCCTGGGGCTTCTCGAGCTTGGCGATCACCGGCAGGTGCATGTCCTCCTCGTCCATGATCTCGTGGACGCGGTCGATGTCGGCGGCGTGGCGCACGAAGGACAGCGCGATCATGTCGAAGTCGTTGCGCAGCGCCCAGCGCAGATCGTTCTCGTCTTTTTCTGACAGGGCCGGCACATTGACGGCGACCCCGGGCAGGTTGATGCCCTTGTGGTTGCTCACCGGCCCGGCGACGGTCACCTTGGTGATCACATCGGTGTCGGTGACACCGGTCGCCTCAAGCTGGATGTTGCCATCGTCGATGAGGATGCGGTCGCCGACATGCACATCGGCCGGCAGACCCTTGTAAGTGGTTGAAGCGCGGTGGGCATCGCCGGGGACATCATCAATGGTGATGATGAACTCCTGGCCGAGCGCCAGCTCGGCCTTCCCATCAGCGAACACTCCCAACCGGATCTTCGGGCCTTGGAGGTCAGCCAGCAGGCCGACGGTCTTTCCGACCGCCTCGGCCGCGGCACGCGTCTCCTCCAGGCGACGCAGATGTTCGGAGTGGTCGCCATGGCTCATATTGAACCGGGCCACGTCCAAACCCGCGTGAATCATCTCTTCCATACGCTCCTGGGTCGACGTCGCCGGCCCGAGCGTGCACACAATCTTGGCTCTACGCACGCTCAAACCCTACCCGTGACAGCCCTGATCATGGCGCTGCAGGGGTGCGGATGGGAGAACGTTCACCCGGCATTCATCGCGGGAGGTCGAACGCTCTACGACTCATGGTGGGCTCTGACAGGGCGAATCACTGCTCGCGCAGCGCGTCCAGGGCATGCCTGAGATCGGCCGGCGGATCGGACCGGAAGTTGACATAGTCACCATTGCCGGGGTGGACGAAGCCCAGCTCGGCGGCGTGCAGCCATTGCCGCTGCAAGCCCAGCTCGGCGGCGAGCACCGGGTCGGCGCCATAGAGCGGATCACCCACGCAGGGATGGTGCAGGGCCGCGAAATGAACCCGGATCTGGTGGGTTCGACCGGTCTCAAGATGCACCCGCAGCAGCGATGCGCCACGCATCATCTCAACGGTCTCATAGTGAGTGACCGAGGGACGTCCGTCGGCGGTCACCGCGAACTTCCACTCAGAGCCCGGATGCCGTCCGATCGGGGCGTCGATCGTGCCCTCGCTGGAGTCGAGATGGCCCTGGACCAGCGCCAGATAATATTTGTCGACCGTGCGATCGCGGAAGGCGCGCTTGAGCAGGGTGTAGGCCCGTTCTGATTTCGCCACCACCATGAGCCCCGAGGTGCCCACATCAAGGCGGTGCACGATCCCCTGGCGCTCGGCCGCGCCCGACGTCGAGATGCGGAAACCCGCTCCAGCCAGGCCACTCACCACATCAGGCCCGTCCCAGCCCAGGGAGGGATGGGCGGCCACTCCGGCCGGCTTGTCGACCACCACGATGTCGGCGTCGTCATGGACGATGCGCATGCCCTCCACCACGGCGGGCGTGACGCGGGCGACGCGGGTGGGCTCCGACAGGTCAATGTCGAGGGTCTGCCCACCGCGGACCCGCTCGGAGGGCTTGGTGACGACAGAACCGTCGATCAGCACCTTGCCCTCATCAATCAGATCTGCGACGCGAGAGCGCGACAGGCCGGTCATTCGGGCCGCTGCGGCGTCGACACGCTGCCCTTCGAGACCATCGGGCACGAACAGGACGCTCATCGCTGAGCTCCCGTGCCCCCGTGACCAGCATTGCCCCACCGCGCGGCGCCGAGCTCTTCCGGCTGGGCGTCCATGCCCGTGGGCTCCATGGTCTGCTCCGCGACGTCTCGGGACTCAATGCCCCCAGGCTCTGCGTTCGTGTTTCCGAGCCCTGTGCTTGCAGGCTCGGTGTCGGCAGTCACGGTGTTTTCGGGCCCGGCACTCCCGGCCTTGGCCGCACGCTCGGTGATGAACAGATAGATGGCAAAGAGCACCACCGAGCAGGTGATGAAGACATCGGCGACATTGAAGACGGCGAAATGCCGCACCGCGATGAAGTCGACCACATGACCGCGCAGGACGCCCGGCGGACGCACCAGCCGATCCGTGAGATTCCCCGCAATGCCGGCAACGATCATCCCGGCACAAACAGCCGTGAGCCAACGATCGGCTCGCGGCCAGCCCCAACCGATCACGGCAACCAGGGCAATGATCGCTGCAACGGAGAAGACCACGGTCACCGAACTGCCCATGGAGAAGGCGGCACCCGGGTTGAGCACCAACTGCAGACTCACCCAGCCGCCAAGAAAACTCGGTGGCTCATCGGTGGCAAGACTGCTCAGGGCGAGCTGTTTGGTCCACCGATCAAGTCCATAACCCACCAGCGCGATGGCCACCATGGTGGCCCTCATCGCGCGGCGCCGGTTGAGCCCACTCACGTCTTCGCGGCGTCCGCTCAGCGTCGTTCCAAGCGGGTCTTGCACTTCACGCACATCGTGGCCTTGGGAAATGCCTCGAGCCGTGCCTTGCCGATGGGGTTGCCGCAGTTCTCGCATGACCCGAAATGACCCTCGTCGAGACGGCGCAGGGCCGACTCATTCTGCTCGAGGAGCTCCCGCGTGTTCGCGTTGAGGCTCATCTCCTGGTCGCGCTCGAAATTGGACGATCCGACATCCCCCGGGTCCTTCCCGGTGGTGTCCACGCCCTCGCCCATCAGAGTCGCCAATTCCTCGTCGGAGGTCTCGACGGCCTTGCGCATCCGCGCGATCTCTGAGACGAGCTCCTCGCGGACCTCGGCGATCTCCTGCTCTGTCCACGGCGTCTCGCCCTCAAGGACGGGCAGATCGACTGTGGGATCAGACGCTGTCTTGGCCTTCACTGCCATCAGTTCCAACTCTCCTGGTCGTGGATTTACAACTGATGGCAGAGGCTACACCCATGGTCAAGTCGGCCGCTGTCATTCCTACTCGGACTTGCGGTCTTCCAGCAGAGCGTGGAGCCGCGGGCTGTCCTCGTCCGATTCGGGCGAGAGGCTCAGCTTTGAGAACTTCTCCATGGAAGCCTCCAGCTCACTCTTCACCGAGTTGCGGTATTCCGACTCGAAGCTGCGCAGACCCTTGATGCGGTCGGCCAGCTGGTCACGCTGCACCTCGAGGGCCTCGAAGAGCTCGGTGCGCTTCGCGGCGACCTCAGAATCAAGGTTGTTCGCGCGGCGCTGGGCGTCACTGGTGATGCGCTCGGCGTTGTTGCGTGATTCGTAGTCGAGGCGAGCCGCCTTCTGGGTGGCCTCCTCCACCAGGGCGTCAGCCTTGCTCTTGGCCTCGGAACGCATCCGCTCGGCATCGGCCGTTCCCCGGGCCACCAGGCTGTCAGCCTGCTCATGAGCCTCGGAGACGAGCTGATCGGCCTGCTGGGTCGACATCTCGAGCAGGCGAGCCGCCCAAGCGCCGGCCTCGGGCGAGGCGGTCACGGTGATGTGCTGCTGGCCATCGGCAGAGACGACGGGCTGCGAGGCCGTCGCGGCCGCCGCGTTCTGGGCGGCGCGGGCCTGCGCCTCGGCAAGCTGCGCACGCAGAGCATCAAGCTCCTTGCGCATCGACTCATTCTCAGTGGTCAGCTGCTGGTTGGCGGCCGAATCACGACCACCAGAGGTGCGCAGCTCATTGAGCTGTCCATGCAGCTGCTCGTTCTCGCCGGTGAGACGCTCAACGTCGCCGGTGAGCTTCTTGTTGGTCGCGGTGAGCTCATTGACCTGGCTGGTGAGCTCACCGACCCGGGCGTCATCACCCGAGTCCTTGCTCCCGGCCTGCTCGCCACCGCCTTGCTTGAGCTTGTCCAGCTCCTCGGTCAACTGTGCATAGCTGACCTCAAGGTCATCCATGAACTTGTCGACGGAACTGGCGCGGTAGCCGTCCTCATTCGGCTTTCGGGCCAAAGGGAAACGGATACTGCGAACCTCGTCAAGGGACAGCGTCATTGTGCGCTCCAAACCTCGCTGCTGTGATTCTCTTGCCCGCAACTGCGGGGACACCGCAAGAGGCTACCCTTCCGGGCCATCCGAGGTCGCGCGGGGCATGGAAATCTCGACCCTTGGTTGAGGGTCCCCCGCCTCTGCGGTGCCCTGTGGGCGACGACCTCAGACGAGGAAGATGAGCAACCGCTGAGCGACGATGACCGCGAGCACGACCACCAGGAAACCCATGTCCAGGCCCACGGTGCCGATGCGTATCGGCCTGATGAATCGGCGCACGAAATTCAGCGGCGGATCGGTGACGGTGTAGATCGCCTCAAAGATCACCAGGATGGGCCCACGCGGACGCCAATTGGGCGCGAACAGCGGAACCCACGACAGGATGGCACGCACGAAGAGAAGGCCCAGGTAGACATTGAGCAACCAGAGCAGGACACGGACGATGAGAACGACTGCCACGGATCAACTCTGGTTGAAGAAGCTCGATGTGGCCAGCCGCTGCTTGTCCTCGGCGGTGACATTCACATTGCGGGGGCTCAGCAGGAAGACCTTCGAAGTGACCCGCTCGATGGAGCCGTGCAGCCCGAAGATCAGGCCCGCGGCGAAGTCAACGAGCCGCTTGGCATCGGAATCGTCCATATCGGTGAGGTTCATGATCACCGGGGTGCCGTCGCGGAAAGCCTCTCCCACGGTGCGGGCCTCGTTATAGGTGCGCGGTCGCACACTGATGATCCGTGCCAGATCTGCTGTCTGCGTCACCTGGGCATGTGGTTGGCTCTCGGGTTGGGCACCGATGGTTCCGTGCGCCGCCGCCTCAACCGCAGCGGGCTCCGGCGTGGGACGCGCCGACCCGCGGTCAACCACGTCCTCGGTGTACACCGATTCTGAGAACTCGTCCTCGGGGGCTTCCTCGTCGTAGCGGTCGTCGGTCACAAGGCCCAACCACACTGCGGCCTTTTTGACTAATTCCGGCATGAAGAGCCCCTTCTCGTTGCGTCGCGTCAGGTCGGGACGGCGCCACCCATGAGGTTACCCGGTTGACCCGCCGGGCACACAGCCCGTCCCGGCGTGGCGCAGTGATCCCGGGGCAATGCTCTGGCATGGCCCCCGAGAATCTGACCGGGCGTCAGCCGATGCTCACTCCTGTGGCCCGGCCCGCCAGATCAGGCCAATCTGGCGCCCCGCTCGGCCGCCGCTGGCCCGATGACTGAAGAGCCGATCGGCATGCTCATAGGTGCAGGGGTCGACCCGATGCACCCGGACGCCCACGGCTTCCAGCACGGCCTGCGCGCCCGCGCCAAGATCGAGCGAGGCAGTGTGCCATCGACTCTGCGCCGCCAATTGGGGCACGGCCCGGTAGGCGTCCGCGGCCATCGCCTCGGGCACCTCATAGCAGCGCCCACAGATATGGGGGCCGATCCAGGCCTCGATCCGGGATGTTCCCCGAGCGCGCATCACCTCGACGGTGGTCTGCAGAACCTCCCGCAGCAGCCCGACCCGCCCGGCATGAGCGGCGGCGATGACACCAGCACGCGCGTCGGCCAGAAGCACCGGGACACAGTCGGCGATGCGAATCGCCAGGGGAACGCCCCGAAGGGTGGTGACCATGGCGTCGGCCACTGGGACGGCGCTGCCGCCGGGCACTCGGTCACCCAACCAGCCCGTGGCGTCCTGCAGATCGGCGGGCCTATCGATCGTGCGGACGACCGTGCCATGCACCTGATGCACCGTCTGCACCGGGGCGATCCGCAATCGGCCGCGCAGCGCAGCCATGTTCATCTTCAAAGCGGCCAGATCGTCCTCGTCGGTGCGCCCGAAGTTCAGGGAGCTGAAGGGGCCCACCGAGCTGCCGCCATGACGGTCCGTGAAGGCGACACCGATCGTCTCGGGGCCGTCGTCATCGAGCCCGCGCGCAGGCGGCTCACGCAGGAAACTGAACATGGCTCAGTTCTACTTCATGGGCTGTTATTTCATGAAGTCAGGCACATCGAGGTCGTCGTCATCATCGGGCGGCAGCTGAGTGCGCTGCGGGCTCTGGACGGATGCCTGTCCCTGACTCGGCTGCGGCGCCCCGGTCGTCGGGGCAATGGTGCGACGCGTCGGTTCATCGAGCTCTGAGCTCGGCTGAGGAGTGGGTTCGGGTGAGACGAGCGGGGTGCGTGCAGAGGTGCCCGGAAGGGTCCGGCCCGTGGGCGCTGACGCGGCATTCTGATCGGCGGGAGCCGCCGCAGCGTCGCCGTCAGCTGAGGCGGCGGGTTTGCGCGCCTGCCCGTCCTGGGGGCCATGGTTGGCGTCGAAGCCGGCCGCTATCACCGTGACGCGGACCTCGTCGCCCAGGGCATCGTCGATGACGGTGCCGAAGATGATGTTGGCGTCGTCGGCGGCAGCCTCCTCGATGAGGTTCGCCGCCTCGCTGACCTCGAACAATCCCAGATCGGAGCCGCCCGCGATCGACAGGAGAACTCCCCTGGCGCCGTCTATGGTCGCCTCGAGCAGAGGACTATTGATGGCCTGCTCGGCGGCAGTGCGCGCCCGATCCTCGCCGCGGGCTGAGCCGATGCCCATGAGCGCTGAACCGGCATCGCTCATCACCGACTTCACATCGGCGAAGTCAAGGTTGATCAGGCCTGGAGTGGTGATCAGATCGGTGATGCCCGAGACGCCCTGCATGAGCACCTGATCAGCCTGCTTGAACGCATCAAGGATGGCGACCTGTCGGTCGGTCATCTCCAGCAGCTTGTCATTGGGGATGACGATGAGCGTGTCGACCTCTTCGCGCAGCCGCTGAATCCCCTCGTCAGCCTGCTTGGCGCGGCGGCGTCCCTCGAAGCCGAAGGGCCTGGTGACAACGCCGATCGTCAGAGCGCCGAGCGAGCGGGCGAGCTTGGCGACCACCGGTGCGCCGCCGGTGCCCGTGCCGCCGCCTTCGCCCGCGGTCACGAAGACCATGTCGGCTTCCTTGAGGGTGGCCTCGATCTCATCGGCGTGGTCCTCGGCGGCCTGACGCCCCTTGTCAGGGTCGGCTCCGGCACCCAGACCACGGGTGAGCTCACGACCGATGTCGAGCTTCACATCGGCGTCGCTGAGCAGCAGTGCCTGCGCGTCGGTGTTCACCGCCACGAACTCAACGCCCTTGAGGCCCTCTTCGATCATGCGGTTGACCGCATTGACGCCACCGCCGCCAACGCCCACCACCTTGATGACCGCCAAGTACTTCTGCGACGCTGCTGTCACGAGAGTCCGCCTCTTTCTTGCTGTTCGTGCCGATTCAAGACCGTGTCGAAATGCTCATGAACGCTCTTCGTTCCACCGACACGGGCGGCCCGCTGCGCAGTGTCAGGCTAGGGAAGCCCGGGCTGGGGTGTCCACTGGGGGCGTCCACAGCGCCTGAGAGCCTCAACCATGGGTCGAGACATTGACAGTGCTGATGGCTCGCCTCGCGGTTCCCCGCGCCGAGGCGCATCAGCGTCGTGCCCTGCCGTCGGTGTCCTGCTGCCTCTATCCCACTGCATTCATGGCGTCATTTCCACTGACAGGGTCTGGTGTGCGGGTCCGTCCCGCGGCCTCCAGATCGCCACCACCCACTTCTGCCCATTGCTTCGCCACACCTACTTCGTCCCCTTGACTTCACCCCATTTGCTTCGCCTTATTTACTTCACAGCGGGATGGGAGACCGAGGAGATGTCAAAGTTGCTCCCCTGCTGGCCCAGCAGCACCGGCAACAACGCCGCCTTCTCTGGCAGCTGCTCGGCGCTACCCCAGAACACGGTCCGATCATTGATCAACTGAAGCAGGATGTTGTCGCTGGAGCTCGCCGACACCGACTGGACGAGCGACCGCACCTGTGGGGGAAGGGCTTCCAGCACGGCGGCGATATTGGCTCGCAGCGACTGGCTGGCATCACTCGGGAGACGCGCGATGGGCACCTGCTGGGCCTGGGGGGTCACATTGAACACGGCCCCGGTGTGATCGGTCCATTGGAAGGCACCGGAGTCCTCGGCCTGATAGACCAGTTGTCGCTCGCTCACCTGGAGCGTGACCGTACGCGGCCAGGAACGCACGAGATGGCATGAGGCGACGGCGGGCAATTCGCTCACCCGCTGCTCGATCGCGTGGGCGTCCAGGGCGGCGAGCGGCTTGCCGGTGGCAATCTGGGCGGCCTGACGCACCTGGTCATCGGTGGTCACCGAGGTACCGCGCACACTCACCCGGGAGACCGCGAGCAGCGGCGAGAAATACAGCACCCAGCCGAGGACAAGGACCAGCGCCACCAACCCACAGACCCAGGCGATACGCCGACGGCGGCGCCGAAGGCCCGCCTGATAACGCACCAGGAGCGCGGGGTCGACCCCGGTACCGGGGCTCTCGTCAGTCATTGTCGCGACCTAGTCATGGTCTTCCCGGTGCGATTGCCCACGGAGAATCCTCAACAACGCCGGACCCACCCTGGTGATATCGCCCGCACCCACGGTGATCACGAAATCACCGCCGCGAACGATCTCGGCGAGCTTGGCGGGCAGCGCATTCTTGTCGGGCACGTAATAGGTCTCGGCGCCGGCATCGATGGCGGCATCGGCCACGAGCTTGCCGGTGACACCGGGCACAGGCTGTTCCCGGGCCCCATAGATGTCGGTCACCACTACGACGTCGGCAAGCGCCAGGGCCTTGCCGAAATCGGTGGCGAACTCCTCGGTCCGGCTGTACAGATGCGGCTGGAAGCAGGCTACCAGCCGGTGATCGCCGGCCACCCGGCGACCCGCGTCAAGCACAGCCCTGATCTCGGTCGGATGATGGGCATAGTCGTCGAAGACATGGACGTCGCCGTCGGCAAGAATGACGGTGCCCAGGGGCTGGAACCGCCTCAGCGTCCCCGCAAAGGCATGCGCGCCACGCACCAGATCGTCGGCGGCAAGACCCAGGAGACGTCCCGTGACGAAGGCGGCGGCGGCATCCCACAGATTGTGACGACCCGGCACGGCGAGCCGCAGCTGATGGTCAACCCCCTCGAAATGGAGCGTCGCCGACGAGCTCATCCCCGAGAATTGAATATCGGACAGCCGCGCATCGGCTTCGGCCGACTCCCCATAGGTGATGATCCGAGGGGCATTGTCACGCGCCCGCAGCTTACGGGTGAGGGCACGCGCTCCCGCGTCATCGGCATCGATCACCACCTCGCGCACGGTGGGCCTGGTCGCGAAGCGCTCGAAACCCTCGGCATAGCGCTCGGGACTGCCCCAGTTGTCGAGGTGATCGGCCTCGACATTGGTGATGACGGCGATACGCGTCGGATATTGAAGGAAGGAGCCATCGGACTCGTCGGCCTCGACGATGAACGGCCGGCCCTTCCCGATCTTCGCGCTCTCCCCCGTCGACGCCAGGGGCGATCCCACCACATAGCTGGGATCGGCACCGGCGACAGTGGCCATGGTGGCGATCATCGCAGTGGTCGTCGTCTTGCCATGGGTGCCGGCCACCGAGACGGCCTCATGATCGAGCATGAGAGCGGCCAGGGCGGCGCTGCGGTGCCAGATGCGCAGACCGCGGCTGCGGGCGGCCACCAGCTCGACATTATCCGGGCGGATCGCGCTGGAGATCACCACCGTGTCAACCCCGGCGAGTTGAGCCGGATCATGACCCACCCAGGTCTCGATGCCATCAGCGCGCAACTGCTCCAATGCCTCGGTGTCGGCCTGATCGCAGCCGCTCACCGGCACGCCGAGCTCGTGATACGCCAGCGCCAGCCCGCTCATGCCCGAGCCACCCATGGCGATGAAATGGACCGTTCCCAATTCCCGGGGATGGACCAGCTCAATCGGTTCACGCAATGTCATCGTGATGCCTTCCAGTCATCGGTCATCGTGTGCCTCCTGCAAGACCACATCGGCCACCCTCTCGGCCGCTCCGGCGGGCATGACGCGCTGTGCTGACTCGCCCATCCGCGCGAGCCGATCCGGATCCTTGATCAGGGGCACGACCTGCTGGACGAGGCCCTCGCCGCTCAGCTCGTCGTCGGCGATGAGGACCGCCGCATCCGCCGCCACCAACGGCTCGGCATTGCGAGCCTGCTCGCCGTTGCCGATGGGCAGGGGCACCATGATGGCGGGCAGGCCCACCACGGCTGTCTCCACCACGGTCCCCGCACCACTGCGGGCGAGCATCAGATCGGCCGCAGCATAGGCGCTGGCCATGTCATCGACATAGGCGAGCGGATGGTAGCCGGCTCCCGTGGCGGAATCGGTGACCGTCTGATCGTCATGAAAATTCTTCAGGCCCAGCACATGGACTATCTGCACGCCTTGTGCCAGCAACTCGTCGCGGGCGGCAAGAAGAGACTCATTGATCGAGCGAGCGCCCGAGGAACCACCGCTGACCAGCAGCACAGGTTGGTCGACACGCAACCCGAAAGCGGCACGCGCCGCAGCGCGGCGCCCAGCCCGGCCCTGCTGAGCAAGCTCGGCAATGGCGGCACGCACCGGAAGTCCCACCCGCTGAGCGTGGGGTAGTCCGGTGCCGGGGAAGGTCGTCAACACGGCGGCGGCGAAACGCGCAGCCACCCGATTGGCGAGTCCCGGCAGGGCATTCTGCTCATGGACCACGACGGGGATATGGGCGTGACGGGCTGCCAGATAGACCGGCATCGAGACATAGCCCCCGAAGCCGATGACGACATCGGCCCGAGCCCGTCGCAGGATCTGCGAGGCCGCCCGGACCGCTCCGATCAGCCGCGCCGGCACCTTGAGCAGATTGACGTTCAGCTGGCGGGGCAGGGGCACGGGCGGGATCAGCTCAAGGGTGAGCCCGGCCTCGGGGATCACCCTCGTCTCCAGGCCCTTGGCCGTGCCGACGCAGATCAGTGACCCGCCGGGATCAGCGATCGACAGCTGTTCGGCGGTGGCGATCAGCGGCGAGGTATGCCCAGCCGTTCCACCACCGGCCAATACGACGTTGACCATCACCGCACCTTCCTGTCGACCACGGCCGTCACCCGGACAGGCTCACCCGCGGGCAGATGTTGCCGACGCAGCGCGCGCCGTGCAGCCGGTTCATGCCTGGCCGCTGCCAGCAGGACTCCGACACCCATCAGATTCGCCAACAATGATGATCCCCCATAGCTGATGAAGGGCAGCGGCACGCCCATGACGGGCAGCAGTTTCATGGCCACGGCGATATTCGTGCATGCCTGCACAAGGAACCATGCCGTGATCCCTGCGGCACTGAGTCGCCAAAAGGTCTTCGTGCTGCGCAGGGCGATGCGCACGCCGGCGATACCGAAGACGAGGAAGAGGACGATGAGCGTCAGGGTGCCCACCAAGCCCATCTCCTCGCCCAACACGGAAAAGACATAGTCATTGAGCACGCCGTCGTACAAGCCGCCCCATTTCATGCGCGAGCGCCCCAGCCCGACACCCCACCAGCCTCCGCTGGCCAGGGCATAGAGCGCGTGCAGGGGCTGATCGGACGACACCCCCGAACCCGAGAGGAAGGCCTTCACACGGGCCATCCGGTTGGCGCTGGTCACCACCATGCCCAGAGCGCCCGCCCCGGCCAGGCCGATGATCGCGGCGAGACTCCATCCGGGAGCACCGACGAACCACAGCATGGCGATCATGATGGCCACAATGATCACGGCGGTGCCGAGATCGCCGCCGGCGAGCACCATGCCCAGGACGATGCCGAAGCCCAGCAGATAGGGCAGGAAGAGCTTTTTGGGGTCTTGCAGGGTCTTGTCGCGGTTGGCGAGCACGCCCGCGGCCCACATGATCAGACCCAGCTTCGCGAACTCGGCGGGCTGCATGCTGAGCGGGCCCAGGTAGAGCCAGTTGCGGTTGCCCTTCGAGCTGATACCCGACGGCGGCACGCCCAGCGGGGTGACCAGCACCGCGAACTGGGCCACCAGCGATCCGATCAGCACGGCCCAGCCGAGCAGCTCCAGGAAACGCTCGCCGCGGCGCGAGAGCCACCACAGGGCGAAGACACCCGCGATGAGGAAGGCGAGCTGACGGATGAAGAAATAATAGGAGTCATTCATATTCGCCGCGGCATAGGCCGACGACGAACTGAGCACCATGATCACGCCGAGGACAAGCAGCAGCCCGGAGCAGGAGAGCAGCAGATAGTAATCGGCCAGTGGATGTGAGAAGGCCCTGGTCCAGGGCTTCGACTCGTCGACAGCCGACTCCTCAAGCCCGCGGGCGATCTTGCCGTCCGTCGTTGTTGGCATCTATTCCTCCCCCATCCACGGACGCCCGTGCCCGCGGATCAGGCCTGATCTGCCTGTGGCAGTCTGTTCACGGCTGCTGCGAAATCATCGCCGCGCGCCGCATAGCCGCTCCACATGTCCTTGCTCGCCGCGCCCGGCGCCAGCAATACGGTGTCACCGGGACGCGCCATGCGGGCCGCTTCGCGCACAGCCTGATCCATCACCTCAGTCTGGTTGCCGTCGAGCACCACCACCGGAACCTGCGGCGCGTGTCGCGCCAACGCCTGGGCGATCACCTGGCGGTCAACGCCCAGGAGAACGACGCCACGCAGCCTCGAGGCATGGCGGGTCAGCAGCTCGTCGAAGCTGGTGCCCTTGGTTTGTCCCCCAGCGATCCAGACGATGTGGTCATAGGCACGCATCGACGAGTTCGCAGCATGCGGATTGGTCGCCTTTGAGTCGTCGACCCAGGTGACTCCGCCGCGCACAGCGACGGTCTCAATGCGATGCCCGCCCAGATGCAGATCACGCAGACCCTGCGCCACGGCACGCGGCGGAACACCGAAACTGCGCGTGAGCGCAGCGGCAGCCAGGGCGTTCTCCACATTGTGGGGCGCGAAGGGATGCACATCGCCGAGTGCCGCCAAGGGCATGGCTGAGGTCTGGCGCTCCTGGACGAATGCCCGGTCGACGATCATGTCGTCGACCACGCCCACCTCAGCGACCTTGGGGATGCCGAGGGTGAAGCCGATGGCGCGGGCGCCCTCGATCACCTCGGCGTTCTCGACCATCTCGCGGGTGGCGGGCTCAGCCACGTTGTAGACACAGGCATGCTGCACGTTATGGAAGATCCGCGCCTTGTCGGCGCCATAGGCCTTCATCGCGGCCTCGGAGTCGCCGGCATAGGAGTACCACTCCAGATGATCGGCGTGCAGGTTCAGCGCGGCGGCGGAGTGCAGGCTCAAGGAGCTGGACCAGTGCAACTGGAAGCTCGACAGCTCGACCGCCAGCACGTCGTAGCCGGCCGGGTCGTTGATGGCCTCGATGATCGGGCGTCCGATGTTTCCCACCGCGGCTGATTTGTGTCCCGCGGCCCGCAGCATCGAATCGACCATCTGGGTGGTCGTCGTCTTGCCGTTGGTGCCGGTGATCCCGATCCAGGGGATCACCCGGTCGGGATGCATCAGCCGCCAAGCGAGCTCCGGCTCACCCCAGATCGGCAGACCGCGGGCAGCCGCCGCGGCCAGCAGCGACTCATCAGGGCGCCAACCCGGCGAGGTGACCACCACATCGGCGTCCGGGGGAAGCCGTGCGCTCGATCCGGGACCGAGCACCACAGTGGCGCCCAAGGTCTCCAGGATCGTGGCGTGGTCGTGCATGCGCTCGGCATCGACGTCATCGATCACGGTGACGCGTGCGCCGAGCTCCAGCATCGCGTCAGCTGCGGCGAAGCCCGATGTGCCGAGCCCGGCCACCACCACATGGGCCTGCGCCCAGGGTGAGGTGCGATCTGCCTGTGCGATCCAATCCTTGACCGAAGTCACCATCCCCACACCCATCCGCCATAGAAGAGGCCGAGTGCCGTGGCGACCGACACCCCGCAGATGATCCAGAAACGCACCACGACTGTCGGCTCGTCCCAGCCGAGCAGCTCGAAATGGTGGTGCAGAGGTGCCATCTTGAACACCCGTTTGCCGCCTGAGATCTTGAAATAGCCCACCTGGATCATCACCGAGAGGGTCTCGATCACGAAGAGCAGGCCCAGCACGATGAGCAACAGCTCGGTGCGGGTGAAGATGGCCAACCCGGCCATGGCGGCGCCCAGTGCCAGTGATCCGGTGTCTCCCAGGAAGATCTTCGCCGGCTTTGCGTTCCACCACAGGAAGCCGAAGCAGGCTGCGGACAGAGCAATCGCCACCACGGCGAGATCGGAGGGATCGCGCACGTCATAGCAGCGGGGCAGGTGATTGCCCGTGAGGCACCACTGATTCGACTCGAAGATCGCGATCAGTGCGAAGGCCCCGAAGACCATGGTGGACGCTCCGGTGGCCAGCCCGTCGAGACCATCGGTGAGGTTCACCGCGTTGGAGGCCGAGGTGATGAGCACCGTCATCCAGACGATGGCCAGCACCACGGGCAGCCGCAGCCAATCGATGTCGTGCAGGAAGGAGACATATTGGCTTGCCGGGTGAGCGCCGACATTGCCCGAGGCAGCCGGGAAGATCAACGACAACACCCCGAAGGCGACGCCGATGGAGAGCTGCCCGACGAGCTTCCCCCGTGGTTTGAGTCCCAGGGAGCGCTGATGGGAGATCTTGCGCCAGTCGTCCAGGAACCCCAGGAAGCCGGTCGCGACCAGAACCCCGAGCACGAGCACGCCCGAGATGGTCACCCTGGTGCCGGAGATCAGGTGTGACAGGAAATAGGCGATGACGGCGGCTGCGATCACTACGAGCCCGCCCATGGTGGGGGTGCCCCGCTTGGCCCGGTGAGTGGTGGGGCCGTCATCACGGATGAACTGTCCATAGCCACGATGGACCAGGAAGACGATGAAGAACTTCGTGCCGATGAGCGTCATCAATAACGCGAGGACTCCCGCCCCGAGAATCGTGATCATCGCGGGAGTTCCTCCTGACCGGCCGCGTGACGGATTCTGGCGGCATCGAGCGAAAGGAGCTGCCCAGTGATGTCCTCCAGGGCCATCGAGCGGCTGGCTTTCACCAGCACAATATCGCCCGGACGCAGTTCAAGCCCGTTGGCCGCCTCGGCCTTGCGTGCCGCCCGAGCCTGCGCGCCGGCCCGGCTGGCTGCCTCGGCCATCGTCTGGGCGTGGTCGCCCAGAGCCACCACCAGGTCAATCCCCAGCGTGCCGGCCAGTTGTGCCACCTCAGCGTGAAGCCGATCCGATTGTGGTCCCAGCTCGCCCATCTCACCGATGATCGCGATGGTCCGCGCCTCGGGATAGTCCTTCCGGCGTGCTGCCCCCATCGCTGCCAGAGCGCGCAATGCCGCGCCCATCGAGTCGGGATTGGCGTTGTATGAGTCATTGATCACGGCGACGCCATCAGCGCGCTCATGGAGCTCCATGCGCAGGGGTGAGCGCGTCGTGGCCCCGCTCAGGGCCTCGGCCACTCCAGCAGGATCGAGACCCGCCGCGATCGCCATGGTTGCCGCAGCGACGGCATTGAGCACCTGATGGGCGCCGATCAGCTGCAGGCCCACCCGGTGAGAGCTCTCCGCGCCATCGCGGCGCACTGTCAGCGTGAACGAGCCGCGTTGCAGGGCGTCGGTGGAGATCCCGGTGGCGTGCACGAAAAGCTCGGTGTCGGCAGCCGGCTCGGCGTCCTTGACGCTCCACCGGGCGATATGGGCGCGGGTGCGGGGAGCCATGGCGTCGACCCTCGGATCGTCGGCGTTGAGCACCGCCCAACCCTGCTCGGGCAACGCCTCGACGATCTCTCCCTTGGCCTCGGCAATGGCGTCCCGACTGCCGAACTCCCCCAGATGAGCGGTGCCGACGTTGAGCACCGTGGAGATCAGCGGCGGCACGATCCGGCACAGACGAGCAACATCACCCCTGCCCCGCGAGCCCATCTCGCTCACCAGATAGCGGCTGTCTGCGTCAACGCCGCAGGCGGACAGCGGCACCCCGATCTCATTGTTGTGGTTGCCCGCCGGGCTCACCGTGGGCCCCTCAGCCTCAAGCACCTGAGCCAGAAGATCCTTGGTCGAGGTCTTGCCGCTCGAGCCGGTGATCGCGAAGGTCGTCAACCCCCGCGCCAACTCGATGGCGACGACTCCCGTGGCCAAGGCGGACAGGCCTGCCACGGCGTCGTCAACCACCAGGCGAGGCAGCCCGGCACTCACCTCATGGCCCACCAACGCCGCGCCGGCACCCAGCTCACCGGCCTTGGCTGCCAGATCAGCACCGTCGACGTGGGTCCCCGGAAGCCCGACGAAGAGACTTCCCGGGCTCACTTGACGGGTGTCGATGACCACCTGCGGCCCAACCGGCACCGCATCACTGCCCCGCACTCGGCACGATGAGCCATTGGCCGAGATGAGCTCGGCCAAGTCGCCGGTGGTGGTGAGACGCACGTCAGATTCCCCTCGTCGTTCGTTGATCAGTCTTCAGGCCCGGAACATCAGGGTGCGTCGAGGCCCACAGCTCGCCGACGACGGTCACATCATTGAAGGGATGCAGCACCCCGTTGATCTCCTGCGTGGTCTCATGTCCCTTGCCGAGGATTGCCACGGCATCGCCGCTCGTGGCCATCGACAGGGCAAGCGCGATGGCATGACGCCGATCTCCCCCATCGATCACCGTCGTGCCGGGCACAGTCTCAGCCCCGGCGAGCACCTCAGCGCGAATCGACGCCGGGTCCTCGGTGCGCGGATTGTCGTCAGTGACAATCACAACGTCGGCATGTTCGGCGGCGGCCACGCCCATGGGCCCCCGCTTGGCCTCATCGCGGTCGCCCCCGGCGCCCAGCACGGCGATCGTATGGCCCGGCAGCGCCGACAACGCCGATTGGACCGCCTGTGGGGTGTGCGCAAAATCGACATAGACGCGCGGCGCCCCGACGCCCAGGTCCAGGCGCTGCATGCGCCCGGGCACCCGGGCCTTCTCCAATCCGGGCATGGCACGGTCAAGGTCGATACCGGCCTGGCTGAGCACGGCGACCGTGGTGGCGGCGTTGGCCACGTTGTATTCGCCCGGCAGGGCGATGTCCAGGGCCATGGCCCCGGTGGGGGCCGCGAGCTCAAGATGCTCCCCGCCCTCTACCGTGGGGGAGAAGTCGAGCACCCGGAAGTCCTGCTCCGGCGTGAACCCGGTGGTGACCACCTTCGGTGCGCCCGCCTCGTCGGCGCGCTCCACCAGGATGTGGCCCCAGGGATCGTCCCCGTTGATCACGGCCCGGCTGGTCATCACCGGGCTGAAGAGCTTGGCCTTCGCCTCGAAATAGGCCTCCTGGGTCTTGTGGAAGTCAAGATGATCACGGCCCAGATTGGTGAATGCGGCCACGTCGAAGTGCACTCCCTCGACCCGGTCGAGCGCGAGCGCATGGGAGCTCACCTCCATGACCACCGCATCGGCGCCGCGTTCCGCCATCACCGCGAACAGCGCCTGCAGATCACAGGACTCGGGGGTGGTAATGGTGCTGCGCGAGCTGGGCAGTGGCTCCCCCTCGAGCCTGAAGCCGATGGTGCCGATGGTGCCGACGCGGTGTCCGGCGGCGATCAGCGCCCCCTCAATGAGGAAGGCGCAGGTGGTCTTGCCGTTGGTGCCGGTGATCCCGATCATCAATAGATCACGCGTGGGATCGCCGAACACCCGGGCCGACATATGGGCCATGGCCACCCGCGGGTTGTCAGCGACCACCACCGGCAGGCCTGAGTCGGCGGCCAGCTCGACGCCGGCCATGTTGGTGAGCACCGCGACCGCCCCGAGCTCCGCCGCCTGGGCGGCGAAACGGGCACCATGGGTGCGGGTGCCGGGCAGGCCCACATAGAGGCTGCCGGGCACGACCTCCCGAGAGTCCAGATAGACGTCACCGATCAGCAGCTCAGCGGCGCCTGCGGGCAGCTGCACGTCAAGGCCTCGGGCTGCCTGCGCCAGGGAAATGGGTTGGGTCGACTCCGGCCGTGCTGCGCGCGGGCGGTTCGAGGGCTTCTGCATATTCGTCATCACGGTGTATAGGTGAGGGGATCGGTGTCCTTGGGTACATCTGCCTCAGGCAGAACACCATAGCGGGGTAGCGCGATCTGCATGAGATTGCGTGAGGTCGATCCGGCGACGGTCGCGCCATATTGTCCATGCACCTGCATCACGGTATAGACGAGGATCTGGGGATCGTCCAGGGGGGCCACCGTCGCATAGGACGACATATACAGATCGGAATCGTAGGCGCCGGTCGCCGGATTGATCGTCTGGGCCGTGCCCGACTTGGCTCCCATCGTGTAGCCGTTGAGCATTCGGGCGGCAGGATTCGGACCCGACGCCACCACGGTCTCCATCATATTTCGCAGCTGCGAGCTCGCCTGCTCCGAGATGACCCGCTTGCTCGTCTTCGCAGGCAGCGAGACCGCCTTGCCCGACGCATCGGTGGCGCTCTTGATCAGCGTGGGCTCGTGGTAAATGCCACCATTGGTCACCGCCGCCAGCCCGGCCGCCATCTGAATGGCCGTGACCGAGACGCCCTGACCGAAGGCCATCTGGTCCTTCGTGTAGTCCTGCATATCGGCCCCCGGCAGATAGCCGGACTGCTCACCGGGCTGTTCGATCCCGGTAGTGGCGCCAAGCCCGAAATCAGCCATGTAGTTGTGGAAGGTCGTCTTGTCCATGAGACGCGAGAGCAGGGCCGCGCCGACATTCGAGGAGTTGTAGATCACGCCCCGGGCCGTCATGTACTTGGTGTCGGCATGCAGATCGGCGTCGCGAATCACGCTCCCACCCGATTGCACTCCCGAGGGAACCTCCACCTTGGTGTCCGGGGTGATGAGCCCGGCGTCCAACAAAGCGGCCATGGTGAAGACCTTCTGCACCGAACCCGGCTCATAGGAGTCACTTACGGCCCGGTTGCCCAATGAGCCGGCGTCGGTGACATCACCGGGTTTGTTGGAGTCAAAGCTGGGGGTGGTGGCCATGGCCAGCACCTCACCGGTCTTGACGTTCATCACGATCGTGGTGCCGGTGGTGGCCTTCCACTTCGTCGCCTCCGAGGCGAGCAGCTGCTGGGCCTGATATTGCAGCTCGGAGTCAAGGGTCAGCTGGTAGCTCGTGCCATTGGTCGCTTCCTTGACTGTGGAGTTTCCCAGCGGGATGCGACCATATTGACTGGTCTGGTACTGCTCGAAGCCCTCGGTCCCCGCCATGCTTCCGTTCGCATAGGATTCCAGGCCCGCGGCGCCTGAGCCCTCGGAGTTCATGAATCCCAGGACATTGGAGGCCAGAGTGCCAGAAGGATAGATCCGCTGGGGATCGTCCTCCTTGGTGATGCCGTTGAGCCCCGTGTCACCCAGGGCGTCAGTCTGCTGGGCAAGATCGGACAGGATCTCCTGATAGACGTCAGCCGAGACCTTGGTGGCGAGCACCTCATAGCGGTCCTGCTTGCCATTGGCGTCGGTGGCCCGGGAAAGCTGTGGCAGATAGTCCTGGGCGGTGCCGCCCAGATGCTTGACGAGCACATCGGCTATCTGCCCGGGCGTCTGCTGCGCCAGCGTCGTCTTGCTTGCCGCGGACAGGGAGTCGGCGTTGTAACCGTTGAGCGAGATCGCATAGGGATCGGCGATCACCTTGACGGCGGGCAGGGTGGTGGCTAAGACCTCGCCGTTTCGGTCAAGCAGGGCGCCACGCACCGGTTTGAGGGTCCTGGTCTGGTCGAGGGAGACCTTCATGCTGGCGGCAGCACCCTGTGCGACAGCCTGCGAGTTGATCCCCTGCACCACCAGGGCACGCCCGGCAAGGAGCGTGATCACGATGGCCATGATCACGAAGAAGACTCTGATGCGCAGCGATGAGTCGGCGATCCTGAGGCTCCTGCCGCCAGATCTGCGCGTCGGATGGGCCGTGGGGATCTGTGAGAACGCGGCGCGGCGGCTGCGCGCACCGGACCCCCGCCCGGTGTCCGAGTCGTCATGGCGAGGAGGACGACGTCTGGGGCTCGGCCCCCTCTGCGATGACTGCGAGCGATCGGCCATCAGCGACCCCCCGGGGTGGATCCCGCGGCGGCGGGCACATTCGGGCTCGGGCTGACCGAGGGGACGATACCGGGCATCTCAGTGCCCACGGCGGCCTGTGGCTTGCCGTGCAGCGAGCCATCGGGCATCTGGATCACCAGTGGATTGGGATTGGGCACCATGCCCAGGTTCGCGGCCTTGGAGCCGAGGGTTCCTGTGGTCCCCAGCTGATCCACGCTCTGTTCCAATGCCGCCTCGTGATAGTCGAGGCGCTGTGCCGAGGCCTGTAGATCGTCCAGTTGACGTTGTTGATCCTGGATACGGGTGTTGAACAGCAGCACGGCAACCATGCCGACCGCCAACAGCGTCACCAGGGCCAGAGCGAAGGGGACGCCCGAGATGCGCCGCCAGAAGGATGAGCCGCGAGCCCTGTCGCGGGCATCACCGAGGCGCCGACGACTGGCCCGCAGGAGCCTTCTCACCGCCGGCCGCCCTTCATGGATGCGGTTCCTGTCACCGCAACGTCGGGGCGAATCCGCTCGATGCCTCTCAGCCGGGCGGAGGCCGCCCGGGGATTCACGGCGATCTCGTCGGCGGTGGGTTTTTCGGCGCCGCGGGTGAGCAGAGCGAAGCGCGCGACCATGTCCTCGGGCACGACCGGCAGCCCGGCCGGGGCCGAGTCGGCCGCAGCGCGCGCGAACAGCTGTTTGACGATGCGGTCTTCCAGCGAGTGATACGCCAGCACCGCCGCCCTGGCATGCAAGCTCATATGGCTCAGCATGACAGGGAGAACTGTGGACAGGGCCTCCAGCTCGCCGTTGACCTCAATGCGCAATGCCTGAAAGGTCCGCTTGGCGGGATTGCCCTTGGTCTTGGCACGTACCGCAGCGGGGATCGCCCGCAGGACCAGGTCGACCAGTCGGGCCGAGTTGGTGAAGGGCTCGCGTTCCCTTTCCACGACGATCGCGCGGACGATACGAGGCGCCTGACGCTCCTCCCCATAGTCGCGGAGCACCCGGATGAGCTCGCCCGCCGAATAATCGTTGAGCACCCGTGCCGCCGTGAGCTCGTTACGGGTGTCCATGCGCATATCGAGCGGCGCGTCCACCCGATAGGCGAAACCGCGGTCGGCACGGTCAATCTGCAGGCTGGACAGGCCCAGATCAAACAGTGCGGCGTCGATGTTGGTCAGGCCTGCACTGTCAAGCACCTGGTCCAGCTCGTCGAAGCGGGCACGCGCCAGGAAGACCCGCTCACCGAAGGGAGCGAGTCGGCGCGCTGCGAGATCGAGGGCGTCCTGATCACGGTCGATGCCCACCAACCGGGCCTGCGGATTGGCCGCAAGGATGAGTTCAGCATGTCCGGCCATGCCCAGGGTGCCGTCAACATAGACCGCATCGGGATGGTTCAGGGCCGGGCTCAGCAGCTCGACCACCCGGTCTGCCATGACCGGGATGTGGATGGAGGCGGGATCGGGGCCGGGCTCATCGGCCATGGCTATCCCTCCCCCTCCTGATCGACTCCCTGCCAAGGGATGATGTGGCCAGCGCGTAAGCGCAGACTGCGGCATCCGGTCTCAACCCGAGCCCTGTCATCACCTGGCGCCGGGGAAGTGGAGCCAGGGGATTCAGCTCGGGCTGAAGCCGCATACCGCAGTCAGTGATCGGCGTCCCCCGAAAGGATCTCCTCGTTCATCTCAGCGAAGACATCCTCTTGAGCAGCGGAGTATCCCTCCCATGCCGCCGAGTCCCACACCTCAACCCGGTTGATGGCACCCACAACGACGATCTCCTTGTCGAGCCCGGCGTAAGAACGCAGGGCCGGCGGGACGGTGACTCGTCCTTGCTTGTCCGGGATCTCATCGCTGGCTCCGGCCGCCAGCATGCGCTGGAAGTCGCGAACCTGCTTGAGCGTCGCCGGGGCGGTGCTCACCGACTGGGTCATCCGGGCGAAGGTCGCCATCGGGTAGACGGCCAGACAGCGATCCTGAGATCGGGTGATGACCAAGCCCGGGGCGAGCTCCTCGCGGAACTTTGCCGGCAGGAAGAAGCGACCCTTCTCATCGAGCTTGGGGGTGTACGTGCCCAGGAACATCTGGGTAGCCCCCTCATCCTCTGATCGGGATCATTCCTCCACTGCGCTCCACATTACTCCACTCTCCCCCACATGGGTAGCCAATCCATCCTCCATGGGCCCCACATGGCCCACCAGCCGATCACCTCGCGGCGTGGAGCCGGACACGTGACGGCTCAGGAGCGACGCCACGGGATCCGCGATTTGTGGAGCCGTCAATCAATCGGCCCACGAATGCCCCCCGGCCTCTCAACTGACCCAGTCCATAGACGAACAAAGCCCCCGGACCATGGTCCGGGGGCTTCAGGGGTTGTCAGCTGGAGATCAGCGGCGTCCGTCGTCTTCGCGACGACGCCAACGACTCTCCATCTTGGTCATGAAATCAGTTGACGGACGGGGCGCGGTCTTCGGTGAGCGCACCCTCTCCTTGGGCTTGTGGGACATGCGGCGCCACGATCCCAGCGCCAGAATCGCGCAACCGAACATGACGACGAAACCGAGCACGCTCAGCACCCAGATCGTCTGCATGCCGATCAGCAGCAGGCAGACACCGAGCAGAAAGCCCAGTCCAGCAAGTCCGGCGCGGCGACCATGCGTGCGCTTGGGCGTGCGGGGCGAGCCCATGGTGTGGGCCAGGCGCGGGTCCTCCGCGAGCAGCGATGCTTCGAGTTCTTCGAGCGTTCTTTGCTCTTCATTCGACAGGGGCATCACACGCCTCCTTCTTCAGGAGTAACAGATATGTCCAGTCTAGGCGGTCCATCCCATAGAAGTAACGCCGGGCGGCCCGCTAGGGAGATTTGACAATGACTCACGGGTAAGGCGGGCACGCCGGGCGGCCCGAGCGCCGAACCGATAGTTCACATCATCGGCGGCCAACTCCAAATCCCGCATCCCTCGCTCCGGCTCATCAAGGGCCGGTTGCCGATAGGCCTCCCCGCTGGCCACCAGGCCCTCCACACGCACCCCGACCCTCCGGATGCGGGCACGCTGCAGCCCCAGCCCATCGAACAGGGACCGGGCCCGGGCATAGATCTCATCGGTGACATCGGTGGGATTCTGCAGACGCCCGCTCCGGGTGATCGTGGTGAAATCGGCGAACCGCACATCCATCACCACCGTGCGCCCGCACAACCCGGCCGCACGCATCCGGCCGGCGGTCCGGGCCGACATCCGAAGCAACTCGGTGGACACCTCCTCGGGATCGTCGGTGTCACGACTGAAGGTGGCCTGGGAACCGATGCTGCGCTCATGCTCCTGCTCGGCCACCATCGACTCATCGCGCCCCCAGGCCAGGTCGAACAACCACTGCCCGGTGCGGGCGCCCAGGGCACGGCGCAGGGTGGCGGCCGGGGTGTGGGCGACCTCGCCCACGGTTGCCAGGCCGAGCTTGTGCAGGCTCGCCGTGGTCGCCGGCCCGACGCCTCCCAGCTGTTCCACCGGCAGGGGATGCAGGAAGGCGATCGCCTCCTGCGGCTCGATCATGAGCAGGCCATCGGGCTTGGCCCGCTGGCTGGCCAGCTTGGCCAGGGCCCTGTTCGTCGCGATCCCCACCGAGCAGGTGATGGCCTGCTCGTCGAACACCCGGGCCCGCACATCCTCACCGATCTGGCGGGGCGTGCCGAGACGACGCTGTGACCCGGTGATGTCGAGATAGGCCTCGTCGATGCTCGCCGCCTCAACCCGATCGGTGATCCGATCAAACAAGGCGAAGACCCCCGCAGAAACCGCCGAATAGTGCTCGAAATCAGGTGGGACCACCGTGCCCTGCGGGCACAATCGCCGGGCCCGCGACGCGGGCATGCCACCATTCACCCCAAAACCGCGCGCCAGATAGTTGGCGCTTAGCACCACTCCCCGCTCCGCCCCGCCGACCCAGAACGGCCTATCGCGCAGCCCCGGATCGCGCGCCGCCTCGACCGAGGCATAGAAGGCATCCATGTCGACGTGCATGATCACGCGCTGCCGCAGGGAGTCAGACATCGGGGGCCTCGACCGCAGGGGGCGCAGCGTTCAAGGTGGCGCCGTTCCGGGCGGTGCCGTTCCGGGCGGTGCCGTTCCGGATGGCGTCGCGCACAGTCGTCATGGGCGGATCAGCCCCCCGAGCTGCCCGGACTGGCATGCCACAGCTTGCGCGAGGCGGTGATCAGCGACTCACCGGCCACCTTGGTGTCGGCATAAGGCGACTGCACGAAGCCGTTGGGATGGCTCTGCATTCGATGGAGCTGCGCGGATCGTTCCCGACCCTCGCCCGATTGGTCCTCAGCCAGCCGTCGCCCGTCCAGCGGCCCCTCGTCCATCCGGGCACGCACCGCGGCAACCGCGGCGATCCGCCCAGATACATCACGCACCCGGCAATAGAGCTCATGGAGTTCCTGCATATCCCAGGCGCCGGTGGCGTTGATCGAGATTCCCCGCGGCCCGGTGCGCCTGATCTCGCCGCGCACCACGAGCAGCCAATTGCTGAACACGGTGGAGGCATAGCCGGCTTGCGCATCCTCGAAGAAGGTGGCATCCGCAGGACCCGTCGCATCGTCGAGGCTCAGGAAGACCACCCGACGCCCCGAGCGCACCGGAGGGGTCTGGGTGGCCACCTTGACCCCGGCGATCAGCACCTGTTCGCGGTTGCGATGGTCGAGCAGCTCTGCTGAGGGCACCCAGCCGAGCGCCTCGAGCATGTCCCGGTAGAACTCCACGATGTGCCGGCTCACATCCATTCCCAGCACTGCCAGCTCGGCCTGCATGCGTTCGGCGCGCGACATCTCGGGAAGCCCGCTGACCTGGACATCACCGCCCGCAGCGAAGTCGAAGCTGCCCTGCATGCTCACCGAGGCCCCATGGGCCCGTCGTCCGGCCCGGGCATCGCGCACGAGATCGGCCAGGGTGAGCAACAGATCGCGTCGGGTCACCTGATCCCCACCCGACGGGCGATCAGGGTCAATGCCATAGAGGGAATCAAGCGCCCCCACCATGATGAGGTCCTCCGCCACGGGCGCGCTGACCTGCGAACGCGCGAAGAAATCGGACAGATCGTCATAGGGTTGCCCGGCCACCAGGGAGTCGATCATCTGGTCGGTGATGCCCCGCACATCAGCCAGCGACAACCGAATCCCCCAATCGCGAGCATCAGGCAGGCCTTCCGCCGGGACGGGCAGCTGGGGATCAACGGTCACCGGCTCGGCATGGAAGGAGCCATCGCAGGCGTTCACATCGATCCCGAGGATGGCGATATTCATGCGCCGCGCCTCTTCGAGCAGCAGCCGCTTGGGGTACATCCCCGGATCATGGGTGAGGATGCCGGCCATGAACTGTGCCGGCCAGTATCTCTTCAACCAGGCCGACTGATAGGTGGGCACCGAGAAGCTGGCGGCATGGGCCTTACAGAAACCGAAGGAGGCGAACGATTCCAGGGCGTGCCAGATGCGTTCGGTCTGCCTCTGGCTGTATCCATTGAGACGGGCACAGCTGAAGAACCATCTCTGCGCCTGTGGCTTGGCCGCCAGGCTGCTCAGCGCTCGACGCATCTCGTCGGCACGCCCCAGCCCTTTGCCGGTGACGGTCGCGATGATGCGGATCACCTGCTCATGGAAGACGATCACGCCATAGGTCTCAGCCAATATTGGACGCAGACGCTCGTCCACATAGCTCGGTTCCGTCCATCCGGCATGGGCGTCAAGGAAGGGCGAGACCATATCGGCCTTCACCGGGCCCGGCCTGAACAGCGAGATGTCGATGACGATGTCGTTGAAGCAGCGGGGTGCGAATTTGCCCACCAGCTCCCGTTGGCCGGGAGATTCGATCTGGAAGCAGCCCAGGGTCTGGCTGTGGTCGATCAGCTCGTAGACCTCCGGGTCGTCGAAGGGCTCCAGGGCATCAAGATCGGGGACATCGCGCCCACCGCGGGTGCGCGCGATCTCGTCGAGCGAATAGGCGATGGCCGACTGCATGCGCACCCCGAGGACATCGAGCTTGAGCAGGCCCATCTCGTCGACATCGTCCTTGTCATATTGGCTCATCGGGAAATCGCTGGCACTGGTCTGCACGGGGCTGCGGTCGTACAGCGACTCATCGCTGATGATCACCCCACTGGGATGCAGGGCCAAGTGTCTGGGCAGCCCATCGAGCCCTTCGACGAGATCGAGCACCATGCCGAAACGCTCCTCGCTGATGCCCGCCCTGCGCAGCTCGGGCAGCTCGGCCAGGGCATTGCGCACCTCGGCCGCCCTGATGTGCGGGAAGGCCTTGGCCATCGCGTCGACCTCCCCCGGCGGCATGCTCAGGGCCGTGCCGACGTCACGCAACGCATGGCGCGCCCGGTAGGTCTCGACCATGGACAGGCAGGCGATCTGATCGGCACCGAAGCGGTCAAGCACCATTCGATAGATGTCGGTTCGGCGGGCAGATTCCACGTCGAGGTCGATATCGGGCATTTTATGGCGCTCGGCCGATAGGAAGCGCTCCATGAGGAGCCCATAACGCATCGGGTCGACCCCGGAGATGCCGAGCAGATAGTTCACCAGGCTGCCCGTTCCGGAACCGCGGGCCGTGCACCGCAGCCCGTCGGCCCGCACCATGTCGACCACCTCGGCCACGGTGAGGAAATAGGAGGTCATGCCGCAGCCTTCGATGATGTCGAGCTCATCGGACAGCCGTCGCGACGCCTTGTCCAGGTCGGCGCCATAGCGTCGGGGCAATTCATCAAGGCAGCGCTGTCTCAACCGCGCAATGGAGTCATTGCCGGGGGGCAGGTGGATTTCGCCCAGCCCCATATCGCCCCGGGGATCCAACAGACATTCCTCGGCCAGCGCCCGGGTATCGGCCATAAGTCCTCTGCCGCCGTCAGCTCGTCCGGAAGCATCGCTGATCCGGGCGGCCAGCACACTCATCGCCGACGATGACTTGAGCCATCCCTCGCCAGTGCCCAGCCCCAGGCGGTTCATGGTCAGGGGTTGCAGGCGACGGGAGGCGTCCAGCACATCGCAGACCGGGGCCTGATCCGCCCCGACCATGCGCACCTGATTGGTGAGCACGCAGCGCAGCCGATGTTGGTCGGCGAATCTCATCATCATCACGGCCTGCGGCAGGCTGTCCTGTCCATCGCGGCCCAGATGGTCGCTCACGGCCACAACGATCCGGTCGGAGGGAAGAAGTCGCCGCCAGCCGGCCAGCTCCTCGGACGCCGCCAGTCCGTCCCCAGCGATCAGCGCCCGTCCCAGCGCGGAATCAGAGCCGAGCAGCATCGACAGATCCCCGGACCCGGCCCACTCGGCGAGCATCTGCCCGGTAACAGCGGGGTGTGCCCGATCCGGGCTCTGGTGGGCTGCGCTCACCAGACGACACAGCGCCCTCCACCCCGCCTTCGACCGAGCAAGCGCCACCACGCGCGGCGCGTTGTCGTCGCGCAGGACACCTCCTTTTGCCGGAACTCGGGCCTTGCCCGGGGACCCATCCCCCCTCCCCCGGGCAGATGAGCCGCTGCGAGCAGCCGCCTGCGGATCGGAGGGCTCACGCCCGGCGACACCCGAGCTGTCCATGGCGAGATCAACGCCGACGATGGGAGAAAGATCGGCCTGCTGACAGGCCTTGACGAAGCGGATCGCTCCGGACAGACCGTCCCGATCGGTGAGCGCCAGGGCACCCATCCCCAGCTCGGCGGCGGCCGTGACGAGCTCCTCGGGGCGGCTGGCGCCATATTGCAGGGAATAGGCCGAGGCGACACGCAGATGCACAAAGGGCTCCGGGCCTGTCATCCCATGGTCCCTCATCGCCACGGCCTCAATCCACCGCTGCGATGAGGGACCATTCCCCCTCGCAGCAGGCCAGATCGTAGACACCCTGTCGTTGTCCCGAGCCCGCCAGCACCCGCCACACCGTGCGTTGCCGAACCGCTCGGGAGGAGCCGTTCGCGCCGGATTTGAGCCACCAGGGCACTGCCTCCACCCACCTCCGCTGGATCTCGCTCACCTGCCAGACATGCGAGCGCCAGATGAAGCGATGGGGTTCGCCGCGCACCGGCTCACAGATGATCGCCTTCTCATAGCTGCGCATGACGCCCTCGCTCTCCCCTACATTTCCCGCGCACCTGGCACGGATCCTGTCTGGATTCCGGCTTCCACGACCACCGCCAAGCCCCCGCATATCGCGTGCGTCTGCCGGTCGGTCAGGACTGCAAACTAGCACATAATCGAACATCTATTCGATAGTTGAGCTATTGGGCGCGATCCTCGTCCCCCATCGCCGCCGATCTGTGGACGAGCCAGGCGGACCGTCATCGCCACGGAGTAAAGTTGATCGACCCGTGGACAGGACTGAGACACTGTGACTGAATCTGCACCACACGACGACACCGAAATTCTGAAGCATGAGCTGGAGCTTGAGCAGCGCCATGTGGACCACGTCTATGAGCGCCTTGAGGCGGCCATGGTCGAGGCCCGCAATGTCGAGGCCGAGAGCCGGGCCCGCTTCACCAGCGATCGTGCCGACTGGCTGCGCGAGGAGGACAGCACCGCGCTGTTCGAGCGTGATGCCTTCGCCTATCAGGCGTCACGTCGGCTGGCGATCCTCGACGAGGAGCACGAGGGGCTGGTCTTCGGGCGTCTCGATCTCTCACTCGACCAGGAGATCCGCTATATCGGCAGGCTGGGCGTGCGCGACGAGGACTATGAACCCCTGGTCATCGACTGGCGGGCTCCGGCCGCGGAGGCCTTCTACCGCGCCACGCCGAACAATCCCATGGGGGTGGTGCGCCGCCGCGTGCTGCGCTGCCGTGACGACAAGGTGATCGGCATTGAGGACGATCTGCTCGACAATGACGTTGACACCGATCTCGTTGTGATCGGTGAGGGCGCTCTGATGGCCGCCCTGGGCCGCGCCCGGGGCCAGCACATGCGCAGCATCGTGGCCACCATCCAGGCCGAGCAGGATGAGGCGATCCGCGCGCCATATCAGGGCGTGACGACGATCGCCGGCGGGCCCGGCACCGGCAAGACGGTGGTGGCGCTGCACCGCGCCGCCTATCTGCTCTATACACATCGCAAGCGCCTCGAACGCGGCGGCGTGCTGGTCGTCGGCCCCTCCGATGTCTTCATGAACTACATCGAGCGGGTGCTGCCCGGTCTGGGCGAGGACGCCGTGACGCTGCGCAGCGTCGGACGTGTCGCCGACGATGTGCTGGGTCTGGGCTCCGATCGGCAGGACGGCGCCGAGGCCACGATCCTCAAGGGATCATTGGTGATGAGTCGGCTGCTGAAGCGCCTGGTCAATGAGCCGCTGGTGGCGGCCGGCGCCCAGCAGCTCCGGGTCACCTTCTCCGGTGAGATCCTCACTCTCGGCGCCAAGGAATTGACCGCGATGCGCAATCAGATCCTGTCGAGCAGAAAGCTCAACGAGGCCCGCAAGCTTGCCGAGAACACCCTGCTGGGCGCTCTCTACGCCAAGCTGCCGGCGATGCTCGCCCGCACCGTCGAGCGCGATGAGTTCGACGAGAAGGTGACCACCCAAGCGAGCTGGCAGATGTTCGTCAACGCCTGGTGGCCACCCTTGGATGCCGAGCAGGTGCTCGCCCGGCTGGCGGAGCCCACGCTGGCGGCGAAGGTCTCCCATGGCCTGCTCGACGCCGATCAGCAGGCTGTGCTGTCGGAATCGCTGGCCGGGGCCCGCGGCTATGTCCCGGCAGCCGGGATGGACCATCCCCAGTGGTCGGTGAGCGATGTCCCTCTGCTCGACGAGCTCGCGACGATCCTCGGATCATTGCCCGAGCCCGCCGACGTCGAACCCGATCTCTTCCTCGAATCGTCCAAGCAGGAGCTGGTGACCACTGCCGACCGGCTGTCCGATCAGCGTGACAGTGCCGACGATGATCCGCTGCAGAGCTATTCGCATGTGCTGGTTGACGAGGCCCAGGACATCACCCCGATGCAATGGCGGATGATCAGGCGTCGCGGCCCCCAGGCGAGCTGGACGATCGTCGGCGATCCGGCGCAGAGCTCCTATCCGGAGGCCTCCCAGACCGAGCGGGCGATGCGCGAGCTGATCGGCCATGCGCCCCACCGCACTTTCCGGCTGGCGACGAACTATCGATCCCCGGCTGAGGTGATGAACCTGGCCGGACGCTTCATCCGCACCTATCTGCCCGACGCCGATCTGCCGAATGCGGTGCGCAGCACCGGCATCGAGCCCGAGCTCTTGGCCACCACCCCCGACGAGCTGGATGCCACCGTCAGCTCGCTCATCGCGCGTCTGGCCGACCAGGTGGAGGGCACCATCGGGGTGATCGTCCCGCCATCAGCGGTCGACGAGATACGCGCCGTGCATCCCTCCTCAGACCGGGTGCTGGTGGTCACCGCGCTCGAGGCCAAGGGTCTTGAATATGACGCCGCGCTGGTGATCAATCCCGATCAGATCATCGCGGAGGCCCCGGGTGGGCCGCGCGTGCTCTATGTGGCGCTCACCAGACCCACCCAGCGACTGATCACGCTGGACGTCACCACGGGCGGCGCGCCAGGAGAATGGCGAGAATCTCTCGGGTAGCGGCCGAGCGGTTGCGGGTGAAGAACTGGAGGCCGGGCGCGCCGCGCTCCAACAGATCCGAGGCCAGCTCGGCGCAGATCTGGGCTCCGGTGGCACGCACGGCCAGTGGGTCATTGGCCACCGCGAGCAGCCGCTCGGTGACGCTGGCCGGCAGCGGCACTCCCGACAGCTCGGCGAATTTGTCAAGCTGACTGATGGCGGTCACCGGCATCATGCCGGCGATCACCGGGAGATCACAGCCTTCCGCGTGCATCCGATCGAGCAGATCGTAATAGGCACTGGGCCTGAAGAAGAGCTGCGTGATGGCGAATTCAGCGCCGGCCTTCTGCTTGTCGTGCAAGACCCGCACATCCTGCTCGGGCGTCGACCCGGGGTGGATATCGGGAAAGGCGCCCACGCCCACGCAGAAGTCCCCGCGGCTCTTCACCAGCGAGACCAGTTCGGTGGCGTTCTTCAGGCCCTGGGGATGCGGCTCCCAGGGTTGGGTGGGACCGCCCGGCATATCGCCACGGATGGCCAGGATGTGGTGCACCCCGAGCTCGCCATAGGCGTCGATCACCGATTTCAGCTCATCGACGCTCTGTCCGGTGCAGGTGAGATGTCCCACCACGCGTAGCGAGGTGGACGCCACGATGTCGCGCACGGCGTCGAGGGTGCGATCACGCAGCGAGCCATTGGCGCCATAGGTCACCGAGACGAAATCCGGGTTCCAGGGCTCCAGCTTCTCGATGGCCTCGTGCAAGACCCGGGCGCCTTCGTCGGTCTTCGGGGGGAAGAACTCCACGCTGAAGGTGGGACGCTCACCGCGCGCCAGAAGCTGCGCGATGGTCTCGGAGTTATCCGTATGACTCCTTCGAGCGGGGGCGAGATCAGAGGGGCGATAGTTGTCCGGCACGTTGGTCAGCGTATCCAGCCGCCCACTAGGCTTCCGGGCGTGTCCATGTCCGCCTTTGATCCTGCCGACCCCGCCGGGCCCCTGTTCCGCGATGCCGTGAGCTCCCGGGTGGATCTCTTCTTCGATCAGATCGCCCGGGATCTGCAGGGCCTCGCCCCCGAATCGTCGTCGCTGGTGAACGATCTGGTTGATCTGGGACGACGCTTCACCGCCGGAGGCAAGCGGCTGCGTCCTGCCTTCTGTTATTGGGGCCATGTCGCCGTGGCCGGCCAGACCGGTGATCGGCTGCCGCTGCTTGATGCGACGGTCGGCTTCGAGCTGCTCCACGTGGCTGCGCTGATCCACGATGACCTCATTGACGACTCCGACACCCGTCGCGGCATGCCCGCCGCGCACCGTCAGCTGGAGGCGATGCACCGCGACGCCGGCGGTTCCGGCGACTCCGCCGCGTTCGGACGCTCCGGCGCGATCATCCTCGGCGATCTCATGACGGCCTGGTCGACGCAATGCTTCGCCGCCGCCGGGCTTCCCGCACGCGCCTTCGAACGCTCACGCTGGGTGCTCGACGCGGTGCGCACCGAGGTGAACCTGGGGCAATTCCTTGATCTCGCCGCTGAGGGAGGACTCAGTGGCGACGATCTGTTGGGCACCGCCGAGCAGGTCGTGGAATACAAGACCGCCCGCTATACGGTGATCCGCCCACTTCAATTCGGCGCGGCGCTGGCGGGAGCCCGGCAGGGCTTGCTCGACCAGCTGGCGGCGGTGGGCTCGGCCGTGGGGCGCGCCTTCCAGTTCCGCGATGATCTGCTGGGCGTCTTCGGCGACGAGGAACTCACCGGCAAGCCGGCCGGCGATGACCTGCGCGAGAACAAGCGCACCGTCCTGGTGGTCGACGCCCTGCGTCATGTCCCCGAGCTGGCCGACTATCTTGGCCGACCGCTGACCGGACAGCAGCTGGACGACGCCCGCGCGCTTCTGATCGACAGCGGCTCGGTGGCCCGGCTCAATGCCCGCATCGACGCCGACTCGGCGACGGCCCTGGAGCTGCTCGCGGGCCTGGACATCACCCCGGAGGGCCGGGAGGCCCTGGAATCGCTGATCCACGTCTCCGTGGATCGTCAGTTCTGAGCCTGACCAGTCCCGGCGAATCCACGCCCAGCGGTGGTGCGGGTACACCAGCCGCGGCAATGACGCCTACTATGTAAACGGGCTGACACGGCCTACTTCCCCTGACCGTGTTTGGAGCATTTCTGTGACAAAAGACAGCACTAGTGACCCCTTGGTGGGTGATGTGCTAGCTGGCCGCTATGAGATCGTGCGGAAACTCGCGCGTGGCGGCATGGCTACCGTTTACCGTGCCCGGGATCGCCGTCTTGGACGTGTCGTCGCCGTGAAGGTGATGCATGAGGGCCTTGGCGATGATGCTGACTTCGCCCGTAAGTTTGACCGCGAGGCACGTGCCGTGGCCCGCCTCTCCGACCCCCATGTGGTCGGTGTCTTCGATCAGGGACGCGATCATGGTCGTCCCTATATCGTCATGGAATTCGTCGAGGGTTGCACGCTGCGCAATCTGATCACCCGGGAGGCTCCCTTCAGTGCGAGTCGCGCACTTGAGCTGATCGAGCCGGTGGTTGCGGCACTCGCCGCCGCCCATGACTCGGGCCTGGTCCATCGTGATGTGAAGCCTGAGAACGTGCTGATCGGCCCCCATGGGCAGGAGAAGGTGGCCGACTTCGGTCTGGCCCGTGCGGTGACCGCCCAGACGGTGACCGCCGCGCACGGCCTGGTGATCGGTACGGTGAGCTATCTGCCACCCGAGCTGGTAACCAGCGGCCATGCCGATGCGCGCTCTGACATCTATTCCACCGGCGTGGTGCTCTATGAGCTGCTCACCGGGGAGAAGCCCTATTCGGGAGACACGCCCATCCAGGTGGCCTATGCCCATGTGAACAAATCGGTGCCACCGCCTTCGGTGACCCTGCGGCGTTCGAATCATGCGCCGGTCCCCGACTATGTCGACGCGCTCGCTGTCGCCTGCACCCGTCGCGATCCAGCACAGCGCCCTCGCGATGGCGTTGACCTGCTTGCCCGACTGCGTCGTGCCCGCATGGCCCTGGCTGCCGGTATCGGCAACGACCCCGCCCTATCGGCCATCATGAACCCGGCAGCGCAGGGATCGTCGCTGCAGTGGAGTGATTCCCCCACGGCCCGGGTTGATGTGGTGCACACCGAGCCGGCGGTCGCTCCGACCGCGCAGTCGCGGTCTGCCGCCACGGTCCGGACCGAGATCCGACGGGTCCCCGCAGCGATGGCGCCCGCGCAGACTGTCCAAGCCCCTGTCGGTGCAGCGACGATGCGGTCCGGCGCACCCGCCGATCGTCCGCATCCTTCTGCCGGCTCTGTTGATGTGCTCGCCCGCCAGGCCACGACCGCGCCCCCCCGGACGGCACGCACCAGCTCCGATCCGATCCCTCCGGTGACATCCGCGTGGCGTTCCATGTCGGGTGGCTCAGGACCACGTACTCCGGTGAGCCCCGTCGACTTCAGGGCCAGGCTCGGCAACGATCCGGACGGACGTCGCGAGCGAGGGATCCGCACTCCTCGCTTCCCTGAGCTCGTCAACGACCCGGTCCACCGGCGTCGGCGAGGAATCGTTGCCACCGTCCTTGTGCTTCTCATCGCCCTCGGCGTGGGCTGCCTGGCCTGGTGGCTCGCCAGCGGGCGCTATGTCGCTGCACCGGCCGTGATCGGGGTGAACCGCTCGGTGGCCCAGGAGGCCGCCCAGAAGAGCGGGGTGACCATCAACTTCTCCGAGGACTTCGACGACTCGGTGCCCGCGGGCACCGTGATGCGCGCCACTCCCGAGGCTGGTTCACGGATGGTGCGCAAGGACGAGCTGCATGCCGTGATCTCCCAGGGTCCACGCAGCTATGCCATGCCTGCCGTGGTGGGAATGGACAAGGACGCCGCCACCCGCGCCCTCACCGACGCCCATCTGAGTGTCGGAACCATCTCTCAGGCCTATGACAGCGACCATGCCGCAGGCCAGGTGACCCAGGCCAGCGCCGCAGCCGGTTCGCAGGTGCGCCATGACAGCGCGGTCGATCTCACCGTCTCCAAGGGCCCCGCGCCGGTGAGCGTGCCGAGCCTGACCGGCAAATCCGGTGACGATGCACGGCAGGCCGTGGAGGCCCTGGGCCTCAAGGCGGACAGCTCCACACAGCATTCCGACACGGTGCCCTCAGGCACCGTGATCTCGCAGAGCCCGACGGGAGGCACCCTCAAGCCGGGCGACACGGTCAAGCTGGTGGTCTCCGATGGCGCCACACCGGTGTCCATCCCCGATGTGCGCGTGCGTTCAACGGCCGATGCCCACAAGATCCTTGAGGCTGCCGGTTTCACCGTCACCGAGGTGATGGTTGATCCCGATGCCCGCGTGCGCCTGGGACGAGTGCAGCGCACGGATCCTGATCCCGGATCACAGCTGCCCAAGGGCAGCACGGTGAAGATCTACATCATCTAGCCCGGGCTCGTCCTCGCCGTCGGCCCTGGTGCAGACGGCGGCAGTGGTCTGCCTGGCTTGATGGCGAGGACGGGGACCGCAGACCGTAGATTTGGCCGTGTGAGTTCTGCGTCCGAGTCACCCGCCGCCCAGCCACGCCGGCGGCTGGCCTCCGCGGTGCTGCTGCTGATCGCCATGCTCTGGGGCTCGAGCTATTTCATGAACAAGACCCTGGTCGGCGTCATGCCAGCGGCCGATATCACCGCCGTGCGCTTCTCGATGTCTGCGGTGGTGCTGGCGCTGGTGGCGCCCCGGGCTTTGCGCATGAGCCGACGCACGGCGCTTGAGGGCATCGCAATGGGCTCGGCCTATGGCATCGCCCAGCTGCTGCTGATGTTCGGCCTGGTGCACACCTCGGCGTCAGTGTCAGGATTCCTCACCGGCATGTACGCGGTCGTCACCGCGGTCATGGTGGCCCTCATCCTGCGCCGTAATCCGCCAGCGCGGGTGTGGATTTCCGTGGGCCTGGCCACGGCGGCGCTTGGCGTGTTGACCCTTGGCGGCGACGGAAGGGGCGGGTTCGGGATCGGCGAACTGCTGTCGGTGGGCGCGGCCATCGGCTTCGCCGCGCACATCGTCCTCACCGATATTTTCATCGACACCGATCGCGTGATGAGCCTGGCCATCGCTCAGACCGCGACGGTTGCCGTCTGGGCGCTGGCCATGGCCGCTCCGGGAGGAATCACCCTGCCCCACGACGGCATCCAGTGGACGGCGATCATCTACCTCGGCGTGCTCTGCGGAGCGCTCACCCTGTTCCTGCAGGCCTGGGGTCAGGCTCGCGTCGAGGCGAGCCGGGCTGCGGTGATCATGAGCTCGGAGCCTCTGTGGGCGGCTGTCTTCGCCGTGCTCGTCGGTCAGGAGACCCTCACGGCGCGCACCTTGTGCGGCGGGGCTCTCATGATGGGGGCGATCTGGCTGGCGGTGCGCATCCCCCAGTTGCCGCGCCCCGGCGATCCGCCGAGAGACGATCCCCGGTGACGACAAACCGCTGAAACCATCACGGGGTCCGGCCGGACAGCGCCCCCGCAGCCCCGGCCAGGCCGCGACGCCGGACGATACCCGCGAGGGTATCTGGGCGACAGGCCGCCCTCCTCAGAGGGTGATCGCGTCAACGGCGGTCCACGGCCGGGGATCGCGTACCGGCACGAATTCGGCTGCGGTCTGTGCTCGTAGATGCCCGGCGATCATCGCGAAGCCGTCGTCGTTGAGCAGGCCGTCGTGAATGGGAATCATCTGGCGCGGCGCCACCATTCGCACGAAGTCGATGGTCTGTGAGACCTTCTCCCAGGGTGCCATCATCGGCACGCACAGCACGTCAACGTCGTCTGGCACCACATCGAGGGCGTCTCCGGGATGGAAGAGGGAGGGCTCGGCCGGCACCCGGAAGATCAGGCCGAGATTGCCCACCCGGGGGATATCGGGATGGATCTGGGCATGCAGGCCACCCACGACGCTGATCACGAGTCCCTTGACCTGCACCTGCTGCCCGGCAGACATGGTGACGGCGGTCGGCACGATGAGTTCTTCGGTGACGCCCGGCTCCACATAGGCGGGCAGCTCTGGATGATCCGAGAGATAGCGCGGCAGGAGCACCGGGTCGGCATGGTCGCCGTGACGATGCGTCACGAACACCGCGTCGAGATCTGTCAAGAGATCCCAGCCCCGCGAATAGACGCCGGGATCAACCAGAACGCGCGCACCCCCGGCCTCGACCAGGATGCAGGAATGACCGAATCGGGTGATCTTCATGCACCCACTATGCCCCGGTGGGGTGAGTTCGGCCGGGACACCTTCATGACAGGCAGTCAGTTGTCGGCCGTGCGACCAGAGGACTGCGGAACCTCAACGACTCCGCACAACAGGGCTGGGCCACGCGGATCAACTCCACATGGCCCAGCCCTGTGTCCGAGAAGCGGTCAGGCATTCCAATCAGGAGTGACCGGCGCGGCCGCATATCGATTGCGGTAGTCATTGAGGCGTTCGGCGATCATGAACGCCAGCTCCAGGCTCTGGTTGCGGTTCAGCCGGGGATCGCAGGTGGTCTCGTAGCGGCTGGCGAGGTCTTCCTCGCTGAGCTGGAAGGCACCGCCCAGGCATTCGGTGACATCGTCGCCGGTGAGCTCCACATGCACACCGCCGGGCCAGGTGCCCAGCTGCTCGTGCACATCGAAGAAGCCATTGAGCTCGTCGACGACGGCAGCGTATTCACGGGTCTTGTAGCCCTTGGCGGTCTCGAAGGTGTTGCCATGCATGGGGTCACAGACCCAGGCGACCTTGCGGCCGGACGCCTCGACGCCCTCGACCAGCGCGGGCAGCAGATCGCGCACCTTGCCGGCGCCCATCCGGGTGATGAAGGTGATGCGACCAGGAATGCGATCGGGGTCCAGCCGGTCAGCGATCTCCAGGGCGTCCTCCGCGGTGGCCGTGGGGCCGAGCTTGACGCCCAGCGGGTTGCGTACGCTGCGCAACAGCTCCACGTGGGCACCATCGGGCTGGCGGGTGCGCTCACCGATCCAGACCATATGGCCGGAGGTGTCGTAGGGCTCCTGCGAGCGCGAGTCAATCCGGGTCATGGCGTTCTCGTAGTCGAGCAGCAGTGCCTCGTGGCTGGCATAGAAGTCAACCGTGCGCATGGTCTCGGCGTCGACGCCACAGGCCTCCATGAAGCCCAGGGCACGCTCGATCTCACCGGCCATCTCCTCGTAGCGCTTCTCCACATGGGAGTCACGCACGAAGCTGGCATTCCATGCGTGCAGCTGGCGCAGATCGGCAAAACCGCCCTTGACGAAAGCGCGCACCAGATTCAGCGTGGCGGCCGAGGCGTTGTACATCTGCAGCAGGCGCTCAGGGTCCTGATGACGGGCCTGGGCGGTGAAGTCGAAACCGTTGACGGCATCGCCACGGTAGGCGGGCAGCGTCACGCCCTCACGGGTCTCGGTGTCCTTGGACCGCGGCTTGGCGTACTGCCCGGCCAGCCTGCCGAGCTTGACCACCGGGACCTGGCCGGCGTAGGTGAGCACCACGCTCATCGCCAGCAGCACCCGCAGCTTGGCCTTGATCGGGTTGGCCTGCACGCCGTCAAAGGTCTCTGCGCAGTCACCTCCCTGCAGCAAAAACGCCTTGCCCTCGGCAACCTGGGCTAGCTTCTCGCGCAGATCATCGCATTCGCCGGCAAACACCAGCGGCGGCAGCGAACGCAATTTGTCGACGACGCGGCGTTCGGCGGTGGTGTCGGCATAGTGCGGCTGCTGCACCTGGGGCATGTCGTGGAGACTCAGCAAGGACGGGAACAAATCAGGCACGCGCCCAAGGATAATGCGCCCGGCACACAGTCCGGCTCGCGTCCGCCGTGGGCGTGACCGCGCCGAATCGAACCACTCCTGGGGCAATGACTTCCGACCCCGGAACGGCCACCTCCGGCGGGGCTGCCGCTCTCGAGACGGCCGCTCTTGGCAACGACACCGCCGGGCCGATGTCTCCATGGTCTGGCGATGTCGTCAGGCGACCGGTCGAGGACTCAGCGGTCGCGCCGCACCCGACCGCCCGGCTCGCCCCCGGCATAGCGCTGGGCATTGCGGGCGGCCTCGGCAGCGGCCCGCTCCAGATCGCGTTGATCCTCCACCCGCAGCTGTTCCCGCTCGATCGCCGCGGCCCGACGACGCTCCCACAGCGTGGGGTAATCCTCTGCGCGCTGCTCGGCCTCGCGATGACGCCGCTGACGCACCAGCTCCTTGGCCTGGGCCGGGGTGTCATCCTGATAGACCTGCCCCGAGAGATCGGCGATCGCCGCCATGATCTCAGCGGTGCAGCCGCGCAGCAGCACCCCGTCAAGAGCATCGGACAGAGCCGGACTGGTCCAATAACGCGAGAAGTCCAGGGGCCTGCCGAAACTGATGGTGGGCCCGAGCACCCGTGACAGCCGGCGCGCGCCCATGCCCTCATGCTCGGGCAGGGCAATGCCCACCGGCACCACCAACACCTGTGTGGCCAGGGCCAGCCATGCCACCTCGGGGTTCCCCCGATGCAGCCTGCCATCGGGAGAGGGGTCGCCCTCGGGGAAGACCACGACGAGACCGCCGGCGCCGAGCACCGAGACCGCATCGTCATTGCCCGGGGCAGCTCCGTCCAAGGGGATCGATCGTGACCGGCGGCGCTTCCTCCTGCTGTCCGCCGTCAGATCGACGAGCTGCAGGGGCCGGTCCACCGCGGCCTCCAGTCGGGAGAAATCCGAGGGCAGACGATGATTGCAGGCCAGGATCGCGCCCACCTCGGGGATGTTCTCGATCCCCTCCACGTGGGCGGTAAGCGCCTCTCGCGTGTCCTGAAAGACGCCGCGGGTGAATCCGGCAGCCCGAACCGCGGCCTTGATGCTGCCACGCAGGGTCAGTGGCTTGTCGGGCACGACCTCACGTCCCGTGGCCTTGTCGGGCACGACCTCACGTCCGGTGGGCTCAGTCATCAGTGGCGTCCCGACCCTCGGTGAGACCCAACTGCGCGTCGGTGGCAGGCATGCTCAAGCCCTGCGTCGGCGAGGCCTTGACGAAGGGCGTCAGATCCTTGCCGCGCAGATTCCCGTATTTCACCCGCACCCCATAGACGTCCACATAACGCTGTCCGGAAAGATCCTGGACGTGTGCCAACACATCATTGGTGATCCACCGCAAGACCTTCACGTCGTCGCGCTGACGCCGCCATCCGGAATAATCGAGCGGCTTGCCGATGATCATGCGTCCGTCATGCATGGTGGGCAGGCCCAGCCGGTTTCGCGTGACATTGGTGTTGATCATCGCCACCGGGATCACCGGCACATTCATGTCGAGCGCCATCCGGGCCACACCGGTGTGTCCCTTGTAGAGCGAGCCATCAGGTGAGCGGGTGCCCTCAGGGAAGATGGCCGCCAGGCCCCCGTCCACCAGCACCTGGTCGATGGGTCCCAGCCCACTCGCGCTGGCGCGTCCTCCCGAACGATCGAGTGGCACCATGCCCACGGTGGTGAGGAACCAGGCGACGATACGACCCCACAGGCTTGCGCCCTCGAAGAGCTCCTTCTTGGCGGGGAAGGTGAGCCGCCGCGTCATGAGCGCCGGAAGTGCCAATGTGTCGGCAATGTCGAGATGGTTGCTGGCCAGCACCGCTCCACCCTGGCGCGGGATATTCTCCTCACCCTCCAGGACGGGATGCAGCAATAGCTTCACCCCTGGCCTGAACAGAAGGTATTTGAACAGGTTGTACCACACGGCCGCCTCCTTGACCCTGTAACCCTATTGGGCGCGCGAAGGCCAGGAAAACCACCACCTCACTCCGCGCGCCAGAAGCCGCGGGGGTGCCGTGCCTGTGCGAATCTCGGTTATCACCCCGCGTCGCCATCACATGAGTCATCACACCGGCCAACTGCACCGAGTCACCGCGCAAGGGCTCTATTGGGCCTTCCCCGCGCGCAGAAGCACACGGGCGGGCATGCGCGAGCACTATTTGCCGAAGATGGGTGCCGGATCCACGGCGATGCCGTTCTCGATCACGTGGAAGTGCAGATGACAGCCGGTTGAGTTGCCGGTGCTGCCCACACGAGCGATCACATCGCCCACCGTGACCTGCTGTCCGGCGCTCACCGAGAAGCCCAGCAGATGGTTATAGGCCGTGGCCAGACCGTTTCCATGGTCGATCACCACGCGGTTGCCCCAGCCACCTGACAGCGACGCGGCGATCACCGTGCCACTCCATGCAGCCTGCACCGGGGCGCCGCAGGGTGCGGCGATGTCGTCGCCATCATGGAACTCCGCGTAGCCACCGATCGGGTTGACCCGGGAGCTGAAGCTTGACACCAGGTCACCGGAAGCCGGCCAGACCTTGGGACGAGCGAGGGCTGAGCGGATACCAGCCAGATCGGAACGGCTTGCGTCGCGCGAGGCCCCATTCGACGTGGAGGTGCCCACCTGCACCTTGGTGGCCTGCGCCGCGATCACCTGCTTCTGCTGATCGGTGGTGAGCCCGTCAAGCACCTTCTGGGCCTGCGCGGTCTGTTCCCTGGCCCTGGCGAGCAGCTCGCTCTGATGCGCAGTCTCAGCCTCTACCTGCGAGAGCGAATCGGCGGCCTCACCCCTCAGCGCTTCCAACAACGATTTCTCGTTGTTGTAGCGGGCCATCTTTTCCCCGGTGAGGGTGCTGACCGATTGGACCGTGGACAACTCGGCGAGCAGATCGTGCGGGTCATCGCTGGTGAGCAATCGCGTGGTCTGCGGCAACGAGGCGCCTTGATAGCTGCTTAGCGCGATTCTGGCTGCCTCTGCCCGCAGGGTCCCCAGCGTGGACTGCTCGTCGGCGATGCGCTCGGTGGCCTGGTCGTAGGCATCCTGGGCAGCCTTCTGCTTGGCGACCGAGCTCTGATAGTCGGCCTCCACCTGCTGGCTGTCGAATTTGATCTGATCGAGCTTCGCCTGAGCCTCATCGACCGCGGAATTGCTGACGGCAGAGTCAGTCCCCTCGGCCATGACCTGACTGGGAGCTGACAGCGTCATGGCGCTGAGCATGCCCACCGTTGCGGCGCCGACGACGCACAACCGGGCCAGACCCCGTGATGTCTTCCTCGCCATTCAACTGTCCTCGCTGTGGTGAGCCCGCCGTCTTGATGACATTCGTATGCGTGAGCGACGGCGCTCACGACGGACGAATGGATTGAAACTAAGGAAATCTTAGATAATTCTCATGAAACCCGCAAGGTCGTCAGCTTTCCCATGGCTTCGCCCGCAGGGCTGTCGACCCATACTCGGCTCCGCCCGCGTAGAGCCCGCTCGTGCAGCCGGACGAGGCGGCATTAGGATGCGTTTATGATCACCGCGATTGTCTTCGTCCACGCCGACAACGACCGCATCTCGGAGGTCGCCGAGCAGATCGCCGGGTTGGAGCATGTCACCGAGGTCTATTCCGTGACCGGGGATATCGACCTGGTCGTCATGGTGCGCGTCGCCGGTTACGAGGAGATCGCACCGGCCATCACAGACCAGCTGAAGAAGGTGCCGGGCGTGATCGACACCGACACCCACCTGGCCTTCAGGGCCTACAGCGAGCATGATCTCGCGGCCGCCTTCTCGTTGTAGTCGCTGACCACCGGATAACCAACGGCGCAGCCGCTGACGGCTGTGGCGTTGCCGGACAGTTCTCTGGCCAGACGAGGGCCACATCAATTCGTCACCGCCATCGCGAGCCATGCCCCCTCATGCGACAGCCACGCCACGCGGTCGGACTGCCACACCGGTTCTCGTCCGCCGCGGCGAGCGATGCCCATGAGGTTCTGAAGTCAGCTGACCGTCTCCCGTTGCCGGGTGATGGCCCCCCCCATCGTCATGGCACCCCCGGAGACGCAATTTCGCCGTGGCAGCCACGTGGCTGCCACGGCGAAATCTGTCTGCGACGGATTATCCCCGACCGGAGACTCTGGTCATTCGGTGATGTCCACCGAGTTGATCACCACATCGTCAACCGGGCGGTCGCCCCGTGCCGTGGGCACCGCACCGATCTCGTCGACGACCTTCTTTGAGGCGTCATCGGCGACTTCGCCGAAGATCGTATGACGCATATTCAGATGCGGGGTCGGCGCCACCGTGATGAAGAACTGCGAGCCATTGGTGTTGGGGCCGGCGTTCGCCATCGCGAGGATGTATGGCTTGGAGAAGGTGAGATCGGGATAGAACTCATCGGCGAACTCATAGCCGGGACCACCGCGACCAGTGCCCGTGCGGTCACCGCCCTGGATCATGAATCCGTCGATGATGCGGTGGAAGATCGTGCCGTCGTAATAGGGCTCGGTCTTGCGCTGCCCATCGGTCATATCGAGGAATTCCCTCTTCCCCGAGGCGAGCTCCACGAAATTCGCCACGGTCTTTGGCGCGAAATCGTCAAACAGGTTGATCGTGATGTCACCATGATTGGTGTGCAGGATGGCTTGCGTCATGGGCAGGCCCCTTTCCGCTGTCGGATGTCTTGTCTCCATCATTCCAGCACCCGCGGGTCGCAGATCATTCCGGCCTTCGTCAGACCCACGGCAGCGGCGATTTTGGTTTCTGGTCGTTATCGACCCTGAGCCGCTACCCGGCCCCTTTCGGGGGCGGCGTCGGCATGGGTAGCGTGGCAGATAGCTCGATCACGAGCAGCTCGACTACGAGCACAGATCAGTATCGGAGGACACTGTGAAAGACAAGCAGCTCAAGCATTCAGTTGCCGACGCCGGCGATCACGCCCGCGATGCGGCGGCCGACGCCGTCGCCGCGACCCAGGGCCTGATCGGCCGGGTCTCGTCATTCATCTCACCCAAGGTGGCCGAGGCCCGCGAACGCGTCGAGCCCCTGGTGGCTGACGCGATTGACCGCGCCGCGCCGCACGTCGCCGAGGTGGGTGAGAAGGTGGCCCCCTATTACGAGAAGACTCGTGAAGCGGTCGTCTCTGGCTATGACAAGAATGTCAAGCCCCATGTGCAGGAATTCATCGACAAGGCGAGCGAGAATGAGCACCTTGCGAGGGCAGCTCACCAAGGAAGCGACGCGGTGGACAAGCTGACATCAAGAATCGATCTCCCGACCCCGGCCATGGCGGCTCCGAAAAAGAAGCGTCATCGCCTCCTGAAGGGTCTCGGTGTGCTGGCCGTGGTGGGCGGCGTCGTCGTGGCGGTGCGTCAGTTGCTTCTGCCCAAGGACGATGGCTGGACCCCTCAGGAGCCCAGCACCGCCTATACCGATGATGATGCGAGTTATGCCTATGAGCCCTCAGCTCGCTCCGAGCTCAAGGAGGACTCGGCGGATACCGAGCCCGGCGGAGCCAGCAAGCTCACCGAGCCCGACACCGCTACCGAGCACCTGGAGCCAGCCAATGTCACGGTGAGCACCGAGGAATCTGATCTTCCCGGCGGCGTCCCAGATCAGGACTCCACGGCCGGTGCCAACTCTGAGAAGGGCAGCGCCGATACCCGCGAGGAAACCGTCGATGCTGAGCCGACCCTGCTCGACGAGGCCAATGATTCCCATGAGCCCACCACCGGTTACCGTGGCGACAATCCGCCCGAGGGCTACACCATCAAGGGCAATGACCGCTCGATGAAGTTCCACGTTCCCGGCGGTGCCGGTTATGCCCGCACCAACGCCGACGTCTGGTTCACGACCGTCGAGGAGGCCGAGGCGGCCGGCTTCACCAAGGCATCACGCTGATCACTCGATGAACAAGGATGGCCGACGCTCCTCTCAGGGGTCGTCGGCCATCCTCTTTTTGTGCGCGGATATCGGCCCTGCTTGATCGCCGTTCCACCCGCGAGCATCCGCGTTCCCAATCTCCGCCAGCGCCCCCGACGATCGCCATAGGCTGCCTCCATGGAGCCAACGATCTCTTCCTCAGACGGGCTTCGACTCCGGGCGACCACGACTGCGGATGCTGCGCGCATTCAAGCGCTCTGCGAGCAGCCCTCGGTTCGCCGATGGACCTCGATTCCCAGCCCTTTCACCAAGGCAATGGCGATCCGCTTCGCCACAAATCCCCCCAGTGCCCGTCTACGTGTCAACGACCGCCTGAAATGGGCTGTCGTCTCGGGGGGCTACGGCCACGCAGACGACCCTGACAGCGGCACCCACACAGGAATCGTCCAGTGCAGCACGCAGTTCCGTCACGACACAGGCGGGGAGCACCATCGTTGCGCACTAGGGTTTGGCGTCATGGAAGCGTTTGACATCACCGCCGAGGGATTGCTGCTTACCCCGCCCACCGTCCACGACGCCGAGCGGGTCTATGAGCTGTGTCAGGATCCCCAGATCGCCCGGTGGACTGCGGTTCCAAGCCCTTATACCCGCGCCCACGCAGAGTCCTTCTGCGCCCAGACGGTGCAGGAATGGCGCATGGGCCTCAGCCTTACCTGGGGCATTCGTGATCCGACAGCCGGGCTCATGGGCATGATCACCCTGATCAGTCGTGGCGACGGCAACTGGGAGATCGGCTATTGGATGGGCAGCTCCTTCCGCGGAAAGGGCCTTATGGTCACTGCCGTGAACGCCGTGCTCGACGCCGCCTTTGACGCCGCGGGCCCCATCGGCGCTGCGCGTGTGCAATGGCGCTGCGACTTCGACGGTGATGTCCCCAACTGGGCGTCATGGCGGGTGGCCTGGCACACCGGTTTCCACAAGCAGGGACGCACCCGGGCAAGCCAGCTCAGCAAGGGCACGCGCCGCGACAACTGGCTGGCCGATGTGCTGCCTGACGATCCCCGCACTCCGGCGACCCCCTGGGACGGACCCGTCGCCCACGGTGACCGATCGCTCTATGAGCAGGTGACTGTGCCCACTGACGCCACCGCCACCCGGGAGGGAGACTCCCCCGAGGGATTCGTCGCCCGCTTCCATCGTCTCTATGGACGACCGATCGCCACGGACGGACCCAGCCTGAATCGTGACAGCCTGGGCCTGCGGATGAGTCTGATCAGCGAGGAGTTCGGCGAGCTCTTCGAGGCTGTCTATGGCACCACCGCCCGCAACGTCGTCGACAAGGCGACGGCTGTCGCGATGGACAACGACGAGGAACACCGCGATGTCATCGGCACCGCCGATGCCCTGGCCGATCTGGTCTATGTGATTTATGGCATGGCCCTGGAGATGGGCATTGACCTGCCCGCGGTGCTGGCCGAGGTCCAGCGCTCGAATATGTCGAAGATGGGCGCCGACCACCATCCGATCCTTCGTGACGACGGCAAGGTCCTCAAGGGGCCGGATTATTTCCCGCCGGATGTCGCGGCCGTGTTGCAGCGCTCTGCTCGAGACCGCGATGAGCTCGCATCCCGGGACCGCGACGAATCCTGAGAATTCACCAAGAATCCCGCCGAGGCCTCACAAATGGTCTGTCTCGATGGGCAAGGAGGGTGACACCCCCTGCACCCAAGGAGAGACCCCATGGCGACGATCGTCCGCTCAGTCATTCCCCTGTCCTCGGGCACGAGCGATGCCCCGCCATCCGAGCCAGCCACACCGTCTGCTCCCGACACGGCGCGAACACTCACGCCAGAGCTTATGGGAGGCGACGGATCCCCGATTGCCGATCAGCCCAGCGACCCAGTCGGAATCGATGATCCCGACGCTGCCAGCGGATGGGTCGACGCCGTGCCCTTCCGGGCGTTGGCTCGTCGCCTCATTGAGGACACGGGCTGGCATTGGCGTGTGGTGGCGCTGGCCACAGAACTGCCGGCTGGCACGATGCGTTCCCTGCTGGGTCTGGGACGCGCCCCACGCCACGCCCATCCACGAATCAGACGCAGTCATGCCCTATCGCTGTGGGAGCGTGATGCGAACTCGCTGCTGGCGCGCGCCCAGCGCGGTGAGCTGGCCCGCACCGCCCGAGCCTGCTTGCGCACGCTGATCGCCCACGGTCACGACATCAGCGCGCTCGCAGCGGCGACAGGGCTGCCCAAGCCCATGATCATCGAGCTCGTCTCAGGCCGTCGGCGCCGTTGCCCTGCGATGACCACCTGGCGCTGCCTGGCCGCAGCGCAGGCCCATGACGAGCGTCAACAGCAGATCCGGCTCAGAAGGCAGCGCTCGGATGCCACCCCGATCAAGGCAACCAACCAGCCGATGCGAGCCATCAACGGTCCCGGGGCACGAACACTGTCAGCATCAAGGCCGACAGCAGGGGAAATTGGGCTGGAGGCGGCATGAGCCTCTTCGCGATGGTGACCTTGGACCGGGTCGGTGCGGCATTGCTCGCCCATCTGCCGTGGTTCATTACAGGTGCCGCGCTGGTGATCGTGCATGCCGGTGTGTTGCTGGCCCGCCAGCCCGAGCCCGCATCCGAGGTCCCCGGAGCCGATTCCAAGACCAGCTATGCCCAACTGGCCAGCCCACGGATGATCATGACCTGTCTAGCGCTCTTCTGCCTGTGCCAACCCATGGTCATGCGCGCCGACCTGGTTCACCGGCCGGCCTGGCTGGTCTGGTCGTCGGCTTTCGTGGTCCTTGTCGCGGTGGACGCCGCCTCCACGTGGATACCCCGACGGCTTGCGAGGCTATGCCTGATCGAGCTCTGCGTGGCATTGGTGGTCGGCGCGGTGGCCATGGGTGAGCGACCACAAGCGCCGGCACCATCGCTGCCCGGCAATGAGCTGCCGGCCGGGTGGGCGACCACATTGCTGATGATCGGCGCAGGTTCATGCCTGAGCGCCGTGTTCCTGTCCGCGATCTTCTGGCTGATCTGGCGAACCGGCTCCGGACTCGGCTTCGCGGATGTGCGGATGGCCACGGCCGTAGGAGCCCTCACCGGATCGATCTCGGCTGAATTCACGATGATCGCTATAGTCGCAGCCGCCGTGATGGGGGTGGTCCTTGCGCTCGTCCATCGCCTCATTGCCGCACATGTCATTGCCACACATGCGGGATTCTTCGCCTATGCGCCGGCATTATGGACCGGACCCTGGGCGGCGTTCCTGGTCAGATTGCTCGGTTAAGGAACCACTGCCCGGCACACCCTGCCCGCCAGCGTCACGCGATGACGGGGGCTAGAAGGCAAGCCCCGTGTCACCAGCGTCGCTCTCGATGAATGCCTGCGTCGCCGCCCCCGAACGGCCACCGCCAACTCGTGCATCAACTCGTGCGGACGCTCCCGCTCTTGCACGACCGCTCCCGCACGCAGCCACATATTCCCTGTGACGGTCTCGCGTCCAACGTCAGCGGCGCTCCGACATCCACCCACGACGTTCCCGCCTCCCCGCCGCCCCACGACGATCCCGCTTCCCCGCCGCCATACCGTTCCTTGTGCCATTTCCCTCCCCAGAAATGGAAGCCTTGAAGGAATCTGCGGTCTCTGGCTCCCGATAGCCAGATATCACTTCGCAGGCTGGCCTCCTCGGGATTCCTTGACGAAGCCACTCACATCACAGGGTGCGAGCCGTAATATGGGTGGACTGATATCCACGACCCCCGCGTCATTCGTGGCGCGGACGATCCCGGGAGCCCCCATGACATTGGCACGGCATTATTGGTTGAAGGTCGTTTCAGCGGTGTGGGTGTTGGCGTGCATGTGGTCCACAGCGATGCTGTCAATCACCGTCGTCATCAACGATCATCTGCCTGTGAGGATCCTGGCTGTGGTGGCGGCCATCATCCTCACACCAGGGCTGATCATGCTTCTCACTGCCGAGAGCACTCCGAACGGCCGTCTCCACCGGATGGGGCGCATCATCACCTATGTCGGCTGCGCGGCGTTGTTCGTGCGGATTCTCTTTCAGGCAGGTTCGGATTTGACGAGCCTGGGCGGCTGGGTTCTCGTGGCCCTGGTCTCGGGGCTCATCATCGCCCCGGCCCTATTGGTCACTGTCCCCTCGTCAAAGGTCGCTGCCAGGGCAGCGTCGACACCGATCGTGGGCCATCAGTAGCGCGCGCCCCAATAACCCGTTCGACACCAGAACCCGTTCGGTGTCGGCGGGGCATCAATCAAACGCCGGCGACCTCGTGGCTGATAGCCACCCAGCGCTCAAGAAGCTGCGTCGCCCTGCCCTCATCAAGGGTGGCAAAGGCCTCGGCGAGCCGGGGACGCATCTGTTCGACGAGCGGCTCGTCGAAGCTGGGTCCGTCGAAAGCAAGCATCGCGGCGGCCGCGTTGAGACCGACGATGTCGCGCACCGGGCCGGTCTGTCCAGCGAAGACATCTCTGGCGACCTGCGCGTTGTGCGCCGGATCGCCGCCCACCAGATCGCTCGGCTTGGCCGGGGCCAGGCCGAGGGCAGCTGGGTCAAGGGTCGTCTCGTGCACAGCGCCGTCGCGGATCAGCCAGATATCGGTCTCACCGGTGGTGGTGAGCTCATCAAGCCCATCCTTGCCGTGGAAGACCAGACCACGGTTGCCGCGATCGGCCAGCACGCCCGCCACGAGCCCCGCCATACGCAGATTGGCCACACCGATGGCCTGCGCCTGGGGGCGCGCCGGGTTGGCCAGCGGGCCGAGGAAGTTGAATGTGGTCTGGATGCCCAGCTCCTTGCGCGCAGGCGCGGCGAAGCGCAGCGAGGCGTGATAGAGCGGCGCAAACAGGAAGGAGATCCCCGCCTGCTCGAAGACCTCCGGTTGCTTGGTGGGATCAACGTCAATCACCAGCCCAAGGGCCTCAAGGCAATCGGCCGTGCCCGACATCGAGCTGGCGGCCCGGTTGCCATGCTTGATCACCGGGCGACCGCTGGCAGCGGCGACGATGGCGGCCATCGTCGAGATGTTCACCGTATTGGCCCGGTCGCCGCCTGAGCCCACCACGTCAACGGCGTCATTGGGCATTGTCAGGCTTACCGCCTTGTCGAGCATCACATCGGCCATGCCGCGGATCTCGCCGACGGTCTCACCCTTGGCCCGCAGGGCCACCAGGAAGCCGGCCACCTGCACGGGGCTCGCATTATTCGACAGGATCTGGTCCATGGCCCACGACACCTCGGCCGTGTCCATGTCCTGATGGTCAAGCAATCCGGTCAGCACGCTGGCCCAGGTGAACTGGGCCATCACTCAGCCATCTCCTGGGGCTGATCGTGCTTGTCAGGGGCATGGCGGCTGGCGCCACCGGGAGCTGGCAGCGGCTCAGGCTTCATCGGGAAGGCCTCCCCGGCGCGAGCACGGCGCACCACCTCGGCGGCCGTATCGGGCAGCCGGATCGGATCGATCGGATAGGGAGAGATCGCCTCGGCGTTCGACCAGGCAGCCAACCAAGCATCGGTCGGGCGCGCGATCAGCAGCACGACCGGAGGCGGTGAGGCGAGCTCATCCTTCATCTGATGCGAGATGCCCATCCCGCCTGACGGCACGGCCTCACCATCGAGGATCGCCAGATCGAAATGCTCATGGTCCAGTGCCGCGAACAACGCATCCTGGGTGGCGAACTCGGTGACGGCGATCTCCGGCAAGTCGCGGGCGATCTTGCGTCCGAGCGCAAGTCGCACCTGCTGGCGCACCGTGCGATCGTCGGAATACACGATCACCTTCAGCGGCGTCGCGCCGTTCGTGGAATCGGAGCTGGCCACACTACTCATGGAACCGTCCTTGGCTGGGCATCACAGTGTTGTCGCGCGACATGCTACCGCGTGCAGTCCGCCCGAGGTTGCTCTGGCCGAACAGCCTCGTGGCGACCCAATGACGCTATCAGCGTGACCCGTGAGCGTGAAAACACATTCGATAGCCGTGTTTTCACCATCATGAATGACCTCGAATATGAGAACTTGTGTGGGCACGGCACAATTGAGCAGTGCGATTTCTCAATCAGCAGCCCGCCTACGACCTGACGTACAACGACGTCTTCATGGCTCCGAACCGCTCGTCGGTCAAGTCGCGTCATGACGTAGACCTCACCAGCCGAGATGGCATCGGCCTTCCGCTTCCCCTGGTGGTGGCCAATATGACCGCCATCTCCGGACGGCGCATGGCCGAGACTGTGGCGCGTCGTGGCGGCATCGCTGTACTCCCCCAGGACATCCCCGTTGACGTGGTGCAGCAGGCGATCGGGCGCGTCAAGCGCGCTCCCGTGGCCTTCGAGACCCCGGTGACCGTCTCCCCCTCGATGACGGTTGGCGAGGCAATGGCGCTCGTGACCAAGCGCGCCCATGGCGTCGCCGTGGTGATCGACGAGCAGAACCATCCGATCGGACTGATCGGCCCTGCTCAGACTGAGGGCGTCGACCGCTTCCTCCAGGTGCATGATGTGATGCTCACCGATCTCACCGTGGTCGATCAGCACACCGAACCGCAGAAGGTCTTCGAGATCCTCGACACCACGCGGCACAAGCTGACGATTGCCGTTGACGACGACAAGAAGCTCGTCGGCGTGATGACCGCCAAGGGTGCGGTGCGCTGCGGGATCTATCCGCCGGCGGTCGACGCCCAGGGACGCCTGAAGATCGGTACTGCCATCGGGATCAGCGGGGACGCCGCCGCGCGTGCCGGGGCGCTGCTCAACGCGGGTGCCGATGTGCTGGTGATGGACACCGCCCACGGCCATCAGGAGCGCATGATCGACGCGCTGGGCCAGGTGCGTCCGGTGCGGGACGCCTATGCGGACAAGAGCGGCATCCGGATTCCGATCGTGGCCGGGAATGTGGTCACCGCCCAGGGCACTCTCGACCTGCTCGACGCCGGCGCCGATGTGGTCAAGGTGGGCGTGGGACCCGGCGCCATGTGCACCACCCGGATGCAGACCGGTGTGGGACGCCCCCAGTTCTCGGCGGTCGTGGAGTGCTCCGAGGCGGCAGCCTCTGTCGGCGGCGCCATCTGGGCCGACGGCGGGGTGCGTCATCCGCGCGATGTGGCCCTCGCCCTGGCCGGTGGCGCAGGCTCGGTGATGATCGGCTCGTGGTTCGCCGGCACCTATGAGTCCACCGGCGCGCTGCTGGTCGACCCCGAGGGACGCCGTTACAAGGAGAGCTTCGGAATGGCCTCGGCCCGCGCCGTGCGGAACCGCACCCGTCAGCAGACCTCCTATGAGCGAGCCCGGGCCGCTCTGTTCGAGGAGGGCATCAGCTCGTCGCGGATGTATCTCGATCCGGTGCGCCCTGGCGTGGAGGATCTGCTCGACTGGATCACCGCGGGAGTTCGCTCCTCATGCACCTATGCCGGAGCGCGCAGCCTGCGCGAATTCCACGAGAAGGCCGTTGTGGGTGTGCAGTCACCCTCCGGCTATGAGGAGGGCAGGCCGCTCCCGGTGAGTTGGGCCTGACCGGCTCATAACCCTCGGGACATCGATGAAGACATGATGAGAGGGGCTCCCCAGCTGGGGAGCCCCTCTCATCATGTTCGAAAGCATTGACCGACTCAGGCCACGCACCAACTCTGGCCCTCGGCTCAGCAAATCAGACTGGTGAGTCAGCTGATGACGGGATCAGTGGAATGAATCGCCGCAGGCGCAGGTGCTCTGCGCATTCGGGTTGTCGATGGTGAAGCCCTGCTGCTCGATCGTGTCGACGAAGTCGATAGTGGCGCCACCGAGATAGGGAGCGCTCAGCCGGTCGACGACCAGGTCAACGCCGTCGTAGGCGTCAATCAGGTCATCGGGCAGGCGCGAGTCGTCAAAGGCCAGCCGATAGCGCAGCCCGGAGCAGCCGCCGGGCTGCACCTCCACGCGCAGGGCCAGGTCGTCGCGACCCTCCCCTTCCAGCAGGGTCTTCGCCTTGAGAACGGCGGCGTCGGTGAGCGTCACGCCGGTGACCCTCTCCTGGGTGATCTCTGACATATCGGTTCCCTTCGTCTGCATGCATCGGTGACGACTGTGGCGACTGTGTCACACTGCTGCCGCCCGGTCAGTTGATGAGATGCGAATGCTGCGCGGCGTCGGCCATCAGGCCAGCGAACACATGAGCATTCCCACCGCAACACAGCTTATGTGCCCGATCTGTCTGCTTCCAAGACCAACCGGATTCCTTTACCCGAGGAAGCCGAGGGCGCAAGAACTCGCGCTGCGCCCTGAGTTCGGGTGCCTGGCGCTCCCAGGTGACGCGCGGAACCCGATGGTCATTCACCCGAAGAGTCCTGTCTGCTGAGTTGCTACCAGATCCAGGTACGGGCGAATCCCGCGCAGGCGGCCGTCACCTCGGCAGCATCGCCAATGGCGTGCACCGCCTCAACGCCTACGCTGCGCTGCCCGATCTCATTGGTGTGATTGGTGCGCGTGATCACCACGACCGGACATCCCTTCTCATTGGCCAGTTCGGTGACAAAGTTGGTGACCGGGCTCCCCCAGTGGTCGACATCAAAGTTGTCACATGAGGTGACCACCAGGTCGGCGTTGGCCACGGACTGCTCCAGTCGCGCCTGCTCCGCCAGGACTTCAATGCCGCTGCGCACCCGGCCGCCGAAGGCCTGAATCACGCAGCCCGCGCCGCCACCGGCACCCGAGCCGGGCACTCGACCCGGCAAGAAGCCCTCATCGCCTTCGGTGAACAACGGCGCTGCGGTGGCGCCCCCGGAATCCGGACCGCCGGGGCCTGGCCATGCTTCCTCGACCGCTTTGCGCAGGGACTGCGCCCACTCCTCCAGGGCCCGGTCATAGCCGAGTCGCTCGGCCAACCCGAGATCGGCGCGTCGACCCGCCATGCCCAACGGACCGGTGAGCGGCTGGAGTTCCTGTCCGGCCAGGGACAGCCCGATCAGACGTCCCCTCCGGGCAACCAAGCGCGACACCATCGTCACTGCGGCCCTGACATCGAATCCGGCGGGATCGAGGCCGGGCGACCAATGCTGCGGCAGACCCGTGACTCCCAGCACCGCCAACGTCTGCAGCATCGCGTCTGCCTCGACGCCCACCACAGGCAGATAGAGATCATCGTCGTTGCCGCCGAGCTCGTCATGGGCACGAGCCCAATCCGGTCCCGCCTCGGCGAGCCCCAGAGCGGCGACATCGGCACCGACGGCATGCCAAGCGCGTCCAATCAGAACGGCGGCGTCAACACCGTCATGGTCACCAAGACGCCCCGCCGCGACGAGTACGCGCACCTCTCAGCCCGGGAAGAAGCCGTCGCCACGATCATCGGAGGCAAGCAGCTTCGCGACATCCTCAAGCGAGGAATCCGGGCCGGGAATGATCAGATCAGAATCGTGGAGATCATCATCGGCGATGGCAACGCCTTCATGCCTGATCCGCGAATCAAGCTCCCTCAGGGCGATGCCCAATCCGGTCGCGTCCTGGACCCGCACCGCCGATTCGATCCTGCGGTCCAATTCGTTGAACTCCGGGATCACATCATCGGGCAACTCCCACTGCCCCTCGCCGCTGATCCGCACAATCATGACTGCGACCCCCCTGAGTTGTCGGACTCAATCGCCGGCGAGGCGGCTCCGGGCTGCACCTGAGCAGCCCCCGACGCGCCAGAGCCGGCGATGCCCAGCTGATTCTTCATCGCCTCCAGCTCGCTCTCCACCCCAGCGCCTGATGCCATGGCATCGAGCTCACGGGTGATGTCGTCCTGCGCCAGCCCCGTGGGATCCTCCAGGGCGCCCGAGGCGATCAGCTCATCGACAGCGCTGGCGCGGGCCTGCATCTGCTGGGTCTTGTCCTCAGCGCGCGCAATGGCCTGACCCACATCACCCATCTCTTCGCTCAGCCCGCTGAAGGCATCGTTGACGCGAGTCTGGGCCTCGGCGGCGGAGTACTGGGCCTTGATGGTCTCCTTCTTGGTGCGGAAGGCGTCAACCTTGGCCTGGAGCCTGGTCGACGCGCGCACCAGCTTCTCCTCCTCCGCCTGGAGCGAGGCATGCTGCGTTTCCAGGTCGGCCAGCTGACCCTGCAAACCTGATTTGCGCGTAAGGGCCTCGCGGGCCAGATCCTCACGGTTCTGGGCGAGGGCGCGCTGAGCGGCCACCGTCAGCTTGTCCATCTCGGCGCCGAGCTGGCTGGCCTGCAGTTCAACGCGCTTACGGCTGGTGGCCACATCGGCCACGCCGCGGCGCACCTTCTGCAGCAATTCCAGCTGGCGCTCATAGGAATAGTCCAAGGTCTCCCGCGGATCCTCATGCTTGTCCAAGGCCTTGTTCGCCTTGGACTTGAAGATCATCGAGAGCCGCTCGAGAATGCCGGCCATGCGCTATCGGTCCTTCCGATCGGGATAGGTCATCTGCACATTTCGTTGTGATCGCAAGGGCCCCGCCGAAACCTTCCGAGATAAAAAACACGGTGAAGACCGCGGGACGCCAACGTCACGCCTACCATTCTTCCATCCTGCACACGTGGCAGGAATCCGCCCAAGGCAGATCGACCCCGATCCTTCCCTCTTTCGCACCGACATGGGGGCTGAGCAGCGATGCCTTCCGCGGGCACGCCACGTCAAGGACGCCGGGCGTCTCAACATCTGCCGACACACGCCAGTCAACTCCCCACGCGTGCCGACGCACGCCAGCCAACTCCCCACGCGTGCTCACGCACGCCGGGACCGACCCGAGCCACGCACCCGTTTAGACTGGCTGTGGAACTCACAGGATCTTCGAAGGGGTGCACAGTGGCAATCAGCCGTTCACGCGCGGCGGCCGAGGCCGTCGACGAACCGAACGATCGGCCCGCGACGCAGGAGCCGGCGGATCGGAAGGGGGCACCGACGCCCACTCGTCGCCAAGCCGAACAGGCACGCATGCAGCGCCTCCATCCGGTGCTCACCAAGAAAGAACAGCGAGCGCGCGACCGTCAGGCCCGCACTCGTAAGCGCGATGAGCAATACCGCAAGATCGAGGAATCACCCGAGCGCGTCCTGCTGCGCAACAATGTGGACTCGCATTGGTCGGTCGCCGAGTTCGCCTGGCCGGTGGTCTTCCTCCTGTTGGCCTGCGTGCTCGCCACCCAGATCCTGCCCGTATTGTCGCTGGTCGGCACCTTGGGCATCTGGGTCTTCTTCCTTGTCTGCGCGGTGAACATCTGGTGGCGCTGGCGCAGCTTCAAGAAGGAGGCCAGCGAACGAATCTCCGGTTTCACCACTCGTGGCAAGGGCCTCATCGGATACATGATGTCGCGCATGATCACCATGCGTCGCTTCCGCAATCCCGGACCCGCGGTCAAGCGCGGGGAGGCCTACTGATGGCATTCATCTGGACGGGGCAGGCAACACCCGAGTCCGATCTCAGTGACGACGAGATGAGCGCGCTGGGCCTGGGCAAGCCCTTCGACAGCAAGACCGACGCCGAGGCATGGCTGACGGCGGTCTTCGAGGAGTTGTCCGACGCGGGCATCACCTCGGTGAGCCTGCACGACGGCGATCAATTGGTTTACACGATGAGCCTGGAAGAGGCCTGACCGAGCCAGGCCGCCAAAGAATCACGCATCACAAGACTTACCAGGGGCGGGGCCGGACCAGCTGGTCCGGACCCGCCCCTGTGTTGGAGAGCTCAGCGCTCCAGCATGAGCACCCCGGTCAGCCCGCACACGCGCCGATCAATGCCGGGAGCGCGTTAGCCGGTCTGCATACTCCCAGGTCAGCGTGCCGATCGGCTCGGCATCCACCGGTCAGCGGACATGGGTCTGCACGAAGGGTGGCTTGACGACGTCGAACTGCTCCACCCGGTTGCGCACCACGACGCCCACCGTGTCTCCGGGCTTCACCGAGCCATCGATCAGGGCCAGACCGATGCCCATGCGCAGGCTGGGGCTGAAGGTGCCGGAGGTCAGCGTGCCGATCGGCTCGGCATCCACCGACGCTCCGGCCGGCACCACGGCCATCCCGGGACGCGGGATGCCCCGGCCCACCGCGCGCAGACCACGACTCCGTCTGGCCGGCTTGTCAGCGCGGATCTTCCGCAGCGCCTCGGCCCCCCTGAACTCAGGCTTGTCCCATCCGATCGCCCAGCTGAGCCCGGCGCTCACCGGGTCGATGCCAGGGGAGATCTCGTGGCCATGGAGCGAATAACCCATCTCCGTGCGCAGTGTGTCCCGCGCCCCAAGGCCACAGGGCACGATCCCGAAGGCCTTTCCGGCGGTCATCACCTGTTCCCACACCCCCTCGGCATGATCGGAGGGCACCACGAGCTCAAAACCCGTCTCGCCGGTATATCCGGTGCGGCAGACAGTGAAGCTCGCATCACCCACGGGCACCACCTCAAAGGCCATGTAGTCCATGTCGGTGGGAAGGCCCATCGTCGCCAGCACATCGGGCGATTTCTGCCCCTGCACGGCCATGACGGCAAAATCATGGTGCTGGTTCACCACCTGCACCCCCTCGGGGGCATCGGCTGCCAGAATCTCAGCCACCGTCGTGTTGTTCGCCGCATTCGGTATCAGGAAGACATCATCGTCCCCCAACAGATAGGCGATCATGTCATCGACGACCCCACCGCTCGGAGTACACAAGAGCTGATATTGCGCCTTGCCGGGCACGAGCTTGTCGAGGTCCGCGGCCAACACCCGATTGAGATAGTTCTTGGCACCAGCACCAGTGACCCTGATCTTGCCGAGATGGGAGACATCAAAGATGCCCACCGCCTCACGCACGGCCTTGTGCTCGGCCAACACGCCGTAGCCCTCGTATTCGAGCGGCATAAGCCATCCGCTGAACTCGGAGAACTTGGCACCAAGCCGCTCGTGACATTCATTCAGCGGCGAAAGCTGCAAGGAATCGGATGAATCGGCCATGGTGTGCTCCTTCGCGACATCGGTCTGTGCTCCATACGCTAACGGTCACACGCCCACCGGCGCACCGCTGCCCTGATCTCGGTGTCATCACAGCTCGGTCAATCCCCGTCCGAAGCCCGATAACGACATCACGACGCCTTGTTCGCTGCTGGCATGCGTCCCTAAGTCAGCCAAGGGTCTCGGCAACACGGACATGCTCGCGTTAGGCTGAGCGTGTCCACCGGAATGACCCGGTGCGAGCAGCTGCAGAGCCTTGGCATTGCTGCAGATTTCTGGCAAAGGAGTCACGTAGAACCATGTCGACCGAAGTCACACTGCCCGAACTGGGTGAAAGCGTCACAGAGGCCACAGTCTCAAGGTGGCTGAAGGAAGTCGGGGACCACGTCGACGCTGACGAGCCCTTGCTGGAAGTGAGCACTGACAAGGTGGACACCGAAATCCCCTCGCCAGTCGCCGGAACACTTCTGGAGATCAAGTTCAACGAGGACGACACGGCGCCGGTAGGCGCCGTCCTCGCCGTGGTCGGCGACTCTGCGGAGGCACCTGCTGGCGCACCGGCTCCCGCCGCGCCAGCCCCTGAGGCCGCCCAAGTCCCACCGCCCCCGCCGCTTCCCACCACCGCGCCGGCACCTGTCGCCGCACCGACCCCGGCTGCCCCTGCACCGGCAGCAGCGCCGGCCGCAGCCGCACCCTCGGACTCAGGCACCTCGGTGACCCTGCCCGAGCTCGGCGAGAGCGTGACAGAGGCCACGGTCTCACGCTGGCTGAAGGAGGTCGGCGATCCCGTTGAGGCCGATGAGCCTCTTCTCGAGGTGAGCACCGACAAGGTCGACACCGAAATTCCATCACCCGTGGCCGGCGTCCTCACCGAGATCAAGGTCAAGGAGGACGAGACCGCAGAGGTCGGTTCCGTGCTCGGAGTCGTCGGGTCATCGGTTGCCACTCCGGCAGCTGCGGCACCCCCTGCCCCGGCGATACCTGCGGCCCCGGCGATACCTGCGGCCCCGGCGGTACCTGCGGCCCCCGCAGCGCCCCAGGCAGCCGCTGCCCCGGTCGCCCCTCCGGCTCCGGCTGCTCCCGCGACGCCCCCGACGCCCAGTGCACCCGCCGCTCCGCCGGTTGCTCCATCTGCCGCGCCCGTTGCTGCCCCTGCGGCAGCTGTTCCGCCGAGTGGCCCGGCTCCGCGCGCCACCGAAGGCGCCGCGTTCACCGGCTATGTCACTCCCCTGGTGCGCAAGCTGGCCCAGCAGAATGGCGTCGACCTGAACCAGTTGACCGGCACCGGCGTGGGCGGGCGTATCCGCAAGCAGGATGTTCTCGACGCGGCTGCGGCCAAGCAGAAGGCCGAGGCCACCCCGGCACGGCCCAAGCCGGCGCCGTCCCCCGACGCGAGCAAGCGCGGCACCACCGAGAAGATGTCGAATCTGCGCAAGATCGTGGCCAGCCGGATGACCGAGTCCCTGCAGACCTCGGCCCAGCTCACCGCCACCGTCGAGGTGGACCTGTCGGCCGTGGCAAGAGTGCGGGCAAAGGCCAAGGACGATTTCCGCAAGCGCGAGGGCGTCGGACTGACCTATCTGGCCTTCATCACGCAGGCCGCGACCGAGGCCCTGCGCCAGTACCCGAAGGTGAACGCCTCGATCGACACCGATGCCGGAACCATCACCTATCACGCCTCGGAAGACATCGGCATCGCCGTTGACACCCCGAAGGGCCTCATGGTCCCGGTGATCAAGGGCGCCGGAGACCTCAACGTCGGAGGCGTCGCGAAGGCGATCGGCGATCTCGCAGCCCGCGCCCGTGACGGGAAGATCGGACCCGACGAGCTGTCCGGGGCCACCTTCACCATCACCAACTACGGCTCCACCGGCACGCTGTTCGACACCCCGATCATCAACCTGCCGAACGCCGGCATCCTCGGCACCGGCGCCATGGTCAAGCGGCCCGTGGTCGTCACCGACGAATATGGCAATGACACCATCGCCATCCGGCCGATGATGTATCTGTCGATGACCTACGACCACCGGCTGGTCGACGGCGCTGACGCGTCGCGCTTCCTGTCGTTCGTCAAGGCCCGGCTCGAAGAGGGCGACTTCGGTGCCGAGTTCGGTCTGACGCCGTAAGCACACCGGTCGCGGGCATACCACACGGGTACGCGACCCACAGAAACGAGAGGGTCGGGCGGGGCGGCTGAGAGGCTCCCCGCCCGACCCTCTTCATCGCATCCCGGGCAGTCCCAGGCCCCACACTTGGGCCACAAGAGGCCTACTCGGGTGCGAAATCCTCGCAGGAGTGACCGCTGAGACCATGCACTAGACTGGACCGGCATGCCAGACGGCCCACGGCGATGGGTCCATGGCGCAATCCATTGACCCGAGCACGGAGGCACAGCGATGGCGAGCGAGGCGGCCAAGGAACTGGCCAAGAAGCAGAAGGCTGAGGCGAAGGCCCTCAAACAGGCCAAGAAGAACTCCGACAATCCGTCGGACTGGGGCACGATTCGTCAAATCCGTGAGACCTACAAGCTCACCGCCGAGCATCAACCGCGCATCGGTCTCCTGCTCGCCGCCGCCGTGCTGGCGCCCACCATCGTCACCACGGTGATCGGCATCCTCATCGGATCGATGCTGGTCTTCTGGATCCTGATCGGTCTGCTCATCGGGCTCACCCTGGCCCTGTTCGTGCTGCAACGACAGGCCAAGAAGGCCGCCTTCGCACGCGCCGCCGATCAGGCAGGCGGGGCCCAGGTGGCTCTGTCGCTGCTTGACAAGAAGAAGTGGCATTACACGATGGCGATCGCCCTGGACAAGCAGGCGAATTGCGTGCACCGCGCCATCGGGCCGGGCGGCCTCATCCTGATCGGCGAGGGCAAGGGGAAGGCCGCCGCGACCATGCTGCGCAATGAGGCCCGCCGCCATCGCCAGGTGCTCTATGGCGTCGATGTGTCGACCGTGATGGTCGGCAAGGGGGCCGACGAGGTGCCCCTGCCCAAGCTCTACGATTACATCAAGAAGCTGCCCAAGAAACTCTCGGCTGAGCAGATCGAAGAGATTGAATATCGCCTGGTGGCCCTCGACTCGATGCGCCCCCGCGTCCCCCTTCCGAAGGGTCCCCTGCCCACCAGTGGCAATATGCGCGTTTCACGTCGCGCCATGCGCGGCTGATCCCGCTATCGCGTTCTAGCACCTGCATATGGCATTTCTGCTCGGAGCCGAGTCTCTTCACGTCGAATATCCGACAAAGGTCGTCTTTGATTCCGTCACGCTCGGAGTGAACGAGGGTGACCGGGTGGGCATCGTCGGACGCAATGGCGACGGCAAGTCCACGCTGCTGGCTCTGCTCGACGGACGCAAGCAGCCCGACGAGGGACGCGTCATCGCCCGTAACGGCGTGCGCATCGGGGTGCTCGACCAGGCTGACGATCTTCCTGAGGGCCAATCCGTGGCCCATGCCGTCGTCGGCGATGTGCCGGAGCACGTCTGGGCCTCCGATCCGCGCATCCGAGACATCCTCTCGGGCCTGCTCGGCGAGATCGACTGGCACGACCAGATCGCCACATTATCGGGTGGGCAGCGCCGCCGCGTCTCCTTGGCCAAGGTGCTGGTGGGCGACTGGGATGTGCTGGCCCTCGACGAACCCACCAACCATCTCGACGTGGAGGCCATCACCTGGCTGGCCGCCCATCTGAAGGCTCGTTGGCCCGACAACGCCGGCGCCCTGCTCGTGGTGACCCACGACCGTTGGTTCCTCGATGAGGTGGCCAATCTCACCTGGGAGGTGCACGACCGCATCGTCGAGCCCTTCGAGGGCGGTTATGCGGCCTATGTGCTGCAACGTGTGGAGCGTGACCGCCAGGCGGCTGTGAACGAGGCGCGGCGTCAGAACCTGGCACGCAAGGAGCTCGCCTGGCTGCGCCGCGGCGCGCCGGCACGCACATCGAAGCCCAAATTCCGTATCGAGGCGGCGAACGAGCTCATCGCCGATGTGCCCGAGCTGCGCGATCCGCTCGCTCTGGAATCGATGGCGATCTCTCGTCTTGGCAAAGACGTGATCGACCTACTCGATGTGAGCGTGAACTATGGCGACCATCAGGTGCTGCGCGATATCACCTGGCAGCTCGCACCCGGTGAACGCTCCGGTGTGCTGGGTGCCAATGGCGCCGGAAAGTCCACCCTGCTCGGCCTCATTGACGGTGAGCTCCAGCCCTCGTCGGGCCGGGTCAAGCGCGGCAAGACGGTGCGCACCGCCACCCTCAGCCAGCAGCTGGACGAGCTGACCGAATATCAGGGCACCCCGGTGCGCACAGTGCTTGAGGGCCTGAAGACCAGCTATGTCTTCGGGTCCGGCTCGAAAGCCCAGGAGCTGACCCCAACACAGCTGCTGGAGCGGCTCGGCTTCTCACCGGCCCAGCTGTCCACACCGGTTGAGGAGCTGTCCGGCGGCGAGAAGCGACGCCTTCAGCTACTGCTCATCCTGCTCGGTCAGCCGAATCTCCTCGTGCTTGACGAGCCGACCAATGATCTCGACACCGATATGCTCACCGCGCTGGAAGACCTGCTCGACACCTGGCCGGGCACCCTTATCGTCGTCTCCCACGACCGCTATTTCTTAGAACGCGTGACCGACCAGCAATATGCGCTCATTGACGGCCATCTGCGCCATCTGCCCGGCGGCGTTGACGAATATCTGCAGCTGCGTGCCGAGGAGCAACGCGCCGGCGAGGCCCGCGAGGCCGCCGACCGTCGACAGTCCCGCACGAGCTCATCGGACGAGAGCACGCTGAGCGGCGCCGAGCAGCACGAGGCCCGCAAACGGCTCGGCGCCATCGAACGGCGCATCGACAAGCTCCAGCGCGCCATCGACGCCGATACCGAGTCGATGGCGACGGTCGACCCCACCGACTATGTGGAACTCGCCCAGCGCGCCAAGCTCATCGACGACAAGCGGGCCGAGATCGATCAGCTCGAGGACGAATGGCTCACGCTCGGGGAGCAGGCGGAGTAATTCCGCCGGAAGGGGTCTGGGCCGGGCGTCGCGCTGTCCGATATCTGGTTTTCAAAGAGTCCGGGTCCGGCGCTTGAGCCCCGGCTCACATCCCTTCGACATCTGATGTCCCGAGGATTCCGAGCACTCGAGCCCCCTGACGGCCCATCCGCCATCCTTGGAACCGCGGGCCCTGCCTGCCGTCCGTGAAGCCGAAAACCCGGGCTCATGCACCGGCGCGATGGTGCGGGCCAGTCCTGGAGCCGCGCCAAGGGGCCATGGCTCAGAGGCCATTCGGGCGCGCCTGCCACAGGGACTCCCCCCGGCTCGACGAGCGCCAGAGCGGGATCGCGCCACAGGCGCAAAGCCAATCTGCTGCGGCGGCGAACCAGCCGGAGATACGGGGGGATCGCCCCACAGGCGCAAAGCCAACTCTGTAACGTGGCTGCAACATGGACGCAACGCGGGATTAATTCGATTTACTAACCTGTGTCTATCACCTCAATCCGAGCCTGAAGCGGCCCGGACCATGACTGCGGAGGAATAAATGTTCAGTGGCCCCGACGAAATGCTGGAGTACGTAAAGAGCGAGGGCGTCGAATTCATCGACGTTCGCTTCTGTGACCTGATCGGAATCATGCAGCACTTCACGATTCCGGCCAGCGAGCTCGAGCACGAGGCCTTCGAGGAGGGACTCGCCTTTGACGGCTCGTCCGTCGCGGGCTTCCAGAAGATCAACGAATCGGATATGGCCCTGGTCCCCGATCCCACCAGCGCCTGGCTCGATCCCTTCCGTGAGCACAAGACGCTCATCGTGAACTTCTTCGTGCACGATCCGATCACCCATGAGCCCTACAGCCGCGACCCGCGCAATATCGCGCGCAAGGCCATGAGCTTCCTCGCCAGCACCGGCATCGGCGACACCGCCTTCTTCGCACCCGAAGCCGAGTTCTATGTCTTCGACGATGTGCGCTATGAGACCAACGGGCATGGCTCCTTCTACAGCGTCGACTCCGAGTCGGCCGCCTGGAACACCGGGCGCGTCGAGGAGCGGGGGAACCTGGGTTACAAGGTGAAGGTGAAGGGCGGCTACTTCCCGGTGGCCCCCACCGACCATTACGGCGATCTGCGTGACGAGATGGTCAAGCACTGCATCGACTCGGGCCTGATCATCGAGCGCGCTCACCACGAGGTCGGCTCCGCCGGCCAGGCCGAGATCAACTGGCGCTATGACAAGCTGCTGAAGAGCGCCGACGATGTGATGAAGTTCAAGTACATCGTGAAGAACACCGCCTACCAGCACGGCAAGACGGCCACCTTCATGCCCAAGCCGGTCTTCGGCGACAATGGCACCGGCATGCACTGCCACCAGTCGATCTGGAACAACGGCGAGCCGCTCTTCTTCGACGAGAACGGCTATGCCCAGTTGTCGGATATGGCCCGTTATTACATCGGTGGCCTGCTCAAGCACGCTCCCAGCCTGCTGGCGTTCACCAACCCCACCGTGAACAGCTACCACCGTCTGGTGCCCGGCTTCGAGGCCCCGGTGAACCTGGTCTACTCGAACCGCAACCGCTCGGCCTGCATCCGCATCCCGATCACCGGCCCGAGCCCGAAGGCCAAGCGCATCGAGTTCCGCTGCCCCGATCCGAGCGCAAACCCCTATCTGGCCTTCGCGGCTCAGCTGCTGGCCGGCATCGACGGCATCCAGAACAAGATCGAGCCCCCGGCGCCGATCGACAAGGATCTCTACGAGCTGCCCCCTGAGGAATATGACCAGGTGCAGCATGTTCCCGGTTCGCTGGGCGAGGTGCTCGACGAGCTTGAGAAGGATCAGGATTATCTGCTCGCCGGCGATGTCTTCACCCCCGATCTGCTGAGCACCTGGATCTCGCTGAAGCGTCAGGACTTGGCGGAGCTGGCCCAGCGCCCGCATCCCTATGAGTTTGACCTCTACTACCAGATCTGATTCATGGCAGATCTGGTTCACACAGAGCTGATGCGGATTCGCATCTGATCTGCGTGACAAGGCCATGAGCGCGGCATCGTCGTGTTCAGCGGTCTGCAATGCCCGTTCCCGGAAGTCTTCCGGGAACGGGCATTGTGCGTCCCCGACGATCCCCTGGCTCCACCCACCACATCACGGGGATCCGCAGCACATGACGAAGGGGCATACTGAGCCCATGTCCCGTTCACGTCACATGCTCACCATCGTTGTGACAGGCGCGGCATGCGCGCTGCTCGCGCTCGGCGGCTGCGCCGGCTCACCGGATGGCTCGGCCACCACGAGCCCGACAGCCCTCAGCGCTGCCCCCAGCAGCGCACAGGCCTCAGCCACCCCCAGCGCAAGCCTTCGACCAGCCGCAGGCGCCGTTCTCCCCTCTGCTTTCGACGGCTGGCAGGCAGACGCCGCCCCGACCGCCAGACCCACCGAGATCGACAGCTCACAGGCCACCCTGTCCACCGCGATCTACCAGGGCCCGCAATCTCAGGGCAGCCGGATCGTCACACTCGTGGTCACCGATGACAAGGGCTATGCCGCCGCCCAGGTGAAGGCCTTGACCGATACGAGCGTCTCCACCCACAGCGTGTGTGGCTCGCTGCCTCAGATCGAGAACTCCGTGAGCTGCGTGGCCGAGATGTCTGGAGGGCTGCTGCAGACCACGGCCACCGGCACCGATCTCGCCCCCCTCGCGCAGTTCACCGACGCGCTCTATGCATCCCTCAACAATTAGGCTGGCCCTGTGGCATTGACCAAGACCGAAATCATCCGGACGGCTTTGGCCATCCTCGACGACTACGGCCTCACAGATCTGACCATGCGGCGCCTCGCTGACAATCTGAACGTCAAGGCCAGCGCCCTGTATTGGCACGTCGCCAACAAGCAGAGTCTGCTCGCCGAGTTGGTCAACCAGATCTTGGCGGGCCTCACCATGTCCGAGTCCGGTCCCGAGCCCGCCGCCCAGGAGTGGCGACGTCGCCTGGCGGCGTGGTCGATGGAATTGCGCGCGCGCCTGCTGGAACACCGTGATTCGGCCGATCTCGTGGCATCGATGCGCGCCATCGGGCTCGCCGGCACCGAGCTGTCCGCGGCACCGTCGTCAGTGCTCCAGGCCACGGGCATGGATCCCGAACATGCCGACGTGGCCGCCCAGACGCTGCTGTACTTCATTCTCGGCCACGTCGACGAAGAGCAACAGCGAGCCCAACTCGGCGCGCTGGCCAAGGCAGGCCCCGCCGCCGAGCCCACAGGCGAGACCACCGGCGAGGCCGCCGCCGTGAGCTACCGCGCCGGGATCGGACTCATCCTCGACGGCATGGCCGTCGCCCTGCCCCAGCCCGGGCATCCCGACAGCGGCTGATTGGTCTTCCCGTCCCGGGGGGCAAGACCGGCCCTCTACTGGCGCGGCGCCACCTGGCTCTGATTTGTTTCCCGTCCGAAGGGGCAAGGTCTCACAGCGGCAGTAGCCGGGCCAGGCGAGCCGGAAGATTGCGATAGACCGCCATCAGGGGCGTGAACACCGCGGGCACTCTGACCACCCTCCGGTGCCTGTCCAGGGCTCGCACGGTTGCCCGGGCGACTGTCCTGGGCTGCACAGCCAGTCCTGCGCGGCGGCCCGCCGTCATCGTGGAGTGCACGAAGCCCGGACGTACCACCAGCACCTCGATGCCCTCGACGGCCAGCGCCTCACCCAGCCCCAGGAAGAAGCCGTCCATGCCCGCCTTCGAGGCCCCGTAGACGAAGTTGGAGCGTCGCACCCGCTCCGCCGCCACCGAGCTGATCGCGATGATCCTGCCCGGTGCCTCGCCCGCAGCGTCCACCCGCTCCCGCAGTTCCGCGGCCACCAGGGCGCCGATGCTCGCCGCGGCGGTCGTGTTCACCGTGAACATGGCGCGGGTCGCCGCCGCATCGGTCCACGCCTGCTCCTGATCACCCAGCAGTCCGAAGGCGATGATCACGGTGGGCGGTCCGACCACCGCACCGCTGGGAACACCGCTGGCACCCGACTCCAGCGGGGCGTCAATGACGCCGCCTGCCTCGGGCAACGGGGAGTCGACACTCGCCGCGGTGGCTCCAACCGGTTCCCCATCGTCACCGAGGGCACGTCTGACGGCCCGCTCATGCGCGTCGAGTTGACGCACATCGAGATCAACAATTCGCACCTGGCTGGCACCCGCGGCGACCACCCGAGCGCGAGCACTCTCCAGCCGCGGCGAGTCGGCGCGAGCCACCAGACGCACCGGCGCAGGCCCTCTGGCCAGCAGCTCCTCGACGATGGCAAGGCCAATATCGCTGGTGCCACCGAAAAGCACCAGGGGGCCCGGGTCGGCAGCGCCGGCGTCCGGTGTGCGCGCAACACCTCCGGCTTCCCGCCGGGCATGCCCGAAGAGCGGACTCATTGCTCATGACCCCAGAACAGCCTGTCGACCACATGCGAGGCCAGACGGGTAGCCCGTTCATATTCGTCGATCAGCAGGGATGCCTCACCCTTGTTGCGTCCCAATTGCACGGCCACCGCCGACAGATCCCGAGGATCCGTCGGAAGGCCATCACTGGGTCGCCCCCGCACCAGCATCGTGTGATTGCGCAGCTGGCTGGCCAGCTGCCATGCCTCCCGCAACACCGCGGCGTCGTCGGTGATGATCACACCCTCATGCTCACAGGCGTCCAGGGCCATCATCGTGGAGGGGGTGCGCAGGGTCTCCACGGCGTGGGCATGGCGCAGCTGCATCAGCTGGACCGTCCACTCCACGTCGGATAGACCACCGGGCCCCAGCTTGAGATTGCGGCGGCGCTCCTGCCCGCGTCCGGCACGTTCAGTCTCCATGCGACCCTTGAGCCGGCGGATCTGGGTCTCCTCGTCGTCGCTGAGACCTCCGAGGGGCCAGCGCAGATAGTCAATGCCGGCCAGGAACTGATTCACCAGGTCGAGATCACCGGCACCATAGGCAGCCCGGATGAGGGCCTGATGCTCCCAGGTCTGCGACCATCGCTCGTAGTAGGACAGATAGCCGCTCAGCGTGCGCACCAATACCCCGTCGCGGCCCTCGGGTCGCAGATCCGCGTCGAGTTCCAACGCGGGGTCGGCACCGGGCAGCCGTAGCAGTGAGGCGGCCTTCGCCACCACCCTGATGGCGGCAGCGATCTGGGTGGGCGTGGCGTCGTCGGGCACCACATACATCGCATCGGCGTCGGAGGCATAGCTCAGCTCCGCGCCTCCCCAACGCCCCATCGCCACCACCCCGATCGGTGGCACCGTCTCGGACTCGCCGCGGCTGGCCACCGCCAGGGCCGCTCCCACGGTCGCTCCGGCCAGATCGCTGAGCCCCCGCCCCAGGGCGTCGAGGTCGATGCGTCCGAGCACATCGCCCAGGGCCAGACGCAGCAGCTCGCGACGCCGAAGGGCACGCACCGCGTCGATCGCCTCCTTCTCGGCGTCATGGCGCCGCACCACCGCCGTCATCGAGCCATCCAGCGAGGTGCGGTCACGCGGCACCAGCTCATCGGGCTCCGCGAGCAGCTGCACCGCGGAGGGATCGCGCTCGATCATGGCGATGTCATAGCGGCTGGACGAGAGGATCGTGGCGAGCAGCTCGGCCATCTGGCCGCCGTCGCGCAGGGCCCGCAGATACCAGGGAGTGGTGCCCATCGTCTCGGAAAGCCGCCGGAAGCTGATCAGGCCGAGATCGGGGTTGGGACCGGTGGCGAGCCAACCGAGCATCGCCGGCATCAGCTGCCGACGGATCTCCACGGCCCGGCTCGAACCCGTGGTCAGGGCCTCGATGTGGCGAAGGGCCGAGGCGGGATCGGAGAAGCCGAGTGCCTTGAGACGATCCTCCGCGGCCTGGGGCGAGAGCCTGATCTGGTCGTCGGACAGCTTGCTGACGGTGACCAGCAGCGGAGAATAGAAGATTCTGGTCTGGCGCCGGGCCACCTCTCGGGCGGTGGTGCGCCAGGACTTCCACAACTCGTCGGCCTCCGACATGCCCAGGCTGCGAGCGATGCGACGACGATCAGCGGCGTCGGGGGGCATCAGATGGCTGCGACGCAGCTTTGCCAGCTGAATGCGGTGTTCGATGCACCGCTCGAAGCGATAGGCCGAGTCAAGGGCCGCGGCGTCCTCACGTCCGATATAGCCGTGGTCGCCCAGGGCCTGCAGCGAGACCAGAGTGCCTCGGTGGCGAAGGCGCTCGTCCACCCGGCCATGCACCAGCTGAAGGGCCTGCACGCTGAACTCGACATCGCGCAGCCCGCCGGAGCCCAGTTTGATCTCGCTGTCGGCATCCTTGGCGGGAATGAGGTCGATCACGCGCCGCCGCATCGCCTGCACATCGCTCATGAAGTTCTCGCGTCCACCCACCTGCCAGACCTCGGGTGTGGTGATCTCGAGGAAGCCGTGGGTGAGCTCGGGATCTCCAGCCATGGGACGGGCCTTGAGCATCGCCTGGAACTCCCAGTTCTTCGCCCAGCGCTCGTAATAGGCACGGTGACCCGCCAAGGTGCGCGCCAATGGCCCGGCGTTCCCCTCGGGACGCAGCGCTGCGTCAACCGGCCAGATCGTGCCCGCGGCCGAATGCGCCGAACAGATGCGCGCGGTGGCGGCGGCAAGTCGATTGGCGATGGAGACGGCCTCGTTCTGACCCACATCCTCCCCGGCGGGCTCGGCGACGAAGAGCACATCGATATCCGACAGATAGTTGAGCTCCTGGGCCCCACATTTGCCCAGGGCCACGATCCCGAGCCTGGCCTTGGCACTATCGGGGGTCTGGGCGCGCGCGATGGCCAACGCGCAGACCATGATGGCATCGGCCAGGTCGGACAGCTCCCTGCAGACGTCGTCAAGGATGACGGTGGGATCGGGTGCCGACAGATCGCGTGCGGCGATGCGCAGCAGATGACGCTTGTTGGCCAGACGCAGCTGGTCGGCGGCTCCCTCACCCTCGGCGGCCACCATCGCCAGCTCCTGTGCCGAGGCCGAGGCGAAGGAGGCAAGCCCGACCGCGGTCAGCAGATCGCCACGAATCCGCTCGGCGCTCCATCGCTGCGGGCTGGCTCGCAGGGCGTTGAGATCGTCCGGATGGGCGATCAGATGCTGGCACAGGGCCTGACTGTTGCCGATCACCGCGATCAGCCGATCACGCCACTCCCGTTCGGCGACCATCTGCATTGTCGCGATCGGGTCAACGTCCTGGAGATCGACCAGTCCGGCCAGCGCCTGATCAGGATCGGCGGCGGCCGCGACGGCGTTGACCAGCTCGTCGTCGCATTCGTTCAGCGAATAGAACAGCTCGGCGGCATGGCTGGCATCCATGAATCCCTTGCGGGCGAGTTCCCCCGCAGGTGTCCTCGTGCGTCCGTTCATCTGCCCCACCATTTCCAGGCTCTCGCGCCATTCCCGGTCTCCCCGTTGAGACTAGCCAAAGCGTGACCCGAATCGAGGTGAGCCGCATGGACCTCAGCCGAATCGAATCCAATCGGGTGTGCCCATGCGGTTGAATCCGCGGAGTAGCCTGAGTAGCTGTGTCCTGACGTCTCGCCATGGCACATATCCAGGGACGCCACAGGGCGCCATGAGGTCAATCGTCAAGAGCCCGCAGGGCACGGCGCCAAGCATCGACGGCCACCCTGCCGGACCAGTTGACACATATTCTCGGGAGCTTCACATGGCCGATCGTCAACTTCGACTCACCAGGCGCGCCGCCGCAGTCCTGGCCAACGAGCTGCCAGCCCTGCTTGAGCCGGCCACCGCCACCGGACGTCAATCGCTGTCGCGGCTGATCGCGATCTGCGATGCCATCACCTCGGCGATCGCCACGCCCACCAGGACGGCGCCCCAGTCGATCTCCCAACTGCTCATGGCCTGGAGCGAATGTCGCTCGCAGCGCAGCGCCGCCATCTGTCAGGTGGCTCACGGCTGCAACGAGAAGCAACTCCACGACCGTGCTGCCGCCGCCATCGACGAGGCCCAGCAGGCGCTGACCAGCGACCCACTGCCCACGGCCGTCGTCAGTTTCGTGGGGCCGGTGCGCCTGTCTGATCTCATCGCAGGCCTGACCATCTCGCTCGACAGACTGGCCCATCATGTGGGTGCCACGCTCGACCCGGCGAGCAGCCAGCAGGCCCTGCGCGCGCTCGCACTGACCCTGGAGGAACGCTATCCGGGCCACACCATCGAGCTCCGAGTGCCACCGGTCACCGCAGTCCAGCTCGGCGCCTTCGGCGAGGGCCCGACGCATCACCGGGGTACTCCGCCCAATGTGGTGGAGACCGATCCGGAGACCTTCTGGGCGCTGTGCACCGGGCTGCTCGGCTGGCAACAGGCCCGCGATGACCACAGGCTGCGGGTGTCGGGCGTGCACGCCGATCAGGTGGCGCGGATGCTGCCGGTGATCACCCACTGAGTGATCGGTCCCAGCGCCCCAGCACCACACTCGTCCCACGATCGGGGACCAGACGCCGAGCACTGCACCGCCGACGCCGGAACTCTCGCAGGCCGCCTCTCGGCAGCGGGATGATCACATATGCGGCAGATGGGTGCGCAGCTCGAAGGGCGTCACCTGCGCGCGGTATTCCTCGAACTCGGCACGCTTATTGCGCAGGAAATAGTCGAAGACATGCTCCCCCAACGTCTCTGCCACGAGCTCTGAGGACTCCATCGCGTCAATCGCCTCGTCAAGGCTGCGAGGAAGAGCCGTGATGCCCAGGGCGCGACGTTCCCGCTCCGACAGAGCCCACACATCGTCCTCGGCCTCGTTGGGCAGCGGCAGCTCGCGGGCGATGCCGTCCAGCCCAGCGTTGAGCATCAGCGCATAGGCCAGATAGGGATTGCAGGCTGAATCGATCGCGCGATATTCGATGCGCGCCGACGAGGGCTTGTTCGGCTTGAACAACGGCACCCGGATCAGCGCCGAGCGATTGTTGCGCCCCCAGCAGACATAGGCGGGAGCCTCGCCGCCACCCACCAGGCGCTTATAGGAATTCACCCACTGATTGGTCACCGCCGTGATCTCTGCCGAGTGGGCCAACAGCCCGGCCACGAACTGGCGTCCGATCTTCGACAGGCGCACCTCGTCGGTGGCGTCGTAGAAGGCATTGCGGTCACCCTCGAAGAGGCTCATATGGGTGTGCATCCCCGAGCCGGCCATGTCGGTGAAGGGCTTGGGCATGAACGACGCCAGGATGTTCTGCTGCGCGGCGATCTCGCGCACCACCACCCGGAAGGTCATGATGTTGTCGGCCATCGACAGGGCGTCGGCATAGCGCAGATCGATCTCATGCTGGCCGTGGGCGGTCTCGTGGTGGCTGAACTCCACCGAGATGCCCATCTGCTCAAGCATCATCACCGTGTCGCGGCGGAAATCGGTGCCGTCGTCCATCGTCGTGTGATCGAAATATCCGGCCATGTCGAGCGGCTCGGGCGTCTGGCCGGGAACGATCGGCTTCTTGAGCAGGAAGAACTCGATCTCGGGATGACAGTAGAAGGTGAAGCCCATATCGGCCGCCTTGTTGAGCGCGGTCTTGAGCACATGCCGCGGATCGGCCATCGCCGGCGAACCGTCGGGCAGCGCGATATCGCAGAACATGCGGGCAGTGCTCGCCTCAGTGCGCCAGGGCAGCAGCTGGAAGGTGGTGGGATCGGGCTGGGCGATCATGTCCGATTCGAAGACGCGGGCATAGCCCTCGATCGCCGAACCATCGAAGCCAGTGCCCTCGGCGAAGGCCCCCTCGAGCTCGGCCGGCGCCATCGCCACCGACTTGAGGAAGCCCTGCACGTCGGTGAACCACAGGCGGATGAACTTCACATTGCGCTCTTCAACGGCCCGCAACACGAACTCGGTTTGACGATCCATGTCACCAGTGTGCCAGTGCGCACAGGCCTCCACCGCCCCGACCACACGCTGACTGACCGCCCAGAGCGAGCTGTGCCCTGTCTGGGCGTCGGCCACATGATCAGGCGATAGGCTGCCGCGCAGGCCGGTTCCGCGTCCCTACGGAGCCGATGGGCCTTCGAGTGCCCGAGCGAATGCGAGGTGGTGACATGCCGACGCCAGGGTGGTATCCCGATCCCGCCGGAAGCCCCGGCATGTACCGCTATTGGGATGGCCAGAGCTGGACGCAGGCCACCACCACGGACCCCGCGTCGACGCCGGCACCGGTGGCCGGACCTGACGCCAAGGCCAACACGGTGACGCGACGCGGACATCGCGGCTGGATCATGGCGATCATCGTCGTTGTGGTGGCGGTCGCGGTGATCATCGCCGTGGCGCTCACCCGCAGCGGCAACACCCCCTGGGGCGGCGGCGGGGCCAAGGAGGACACGAACAGCTCGTCGCCCACCGGATCGCAATGGGATGAGACCTCCACCCCGACGCCCACCCAGCCCTCGAATGCCTCATCGATCCAGTGCCCGGTGACCACCGTGACCACGAACACCACGCAGAAGTCGGGCACGCTCACCAGCGGGAATCTGCAGGTCGACCGCATCTCAGGATGGCGCTATGACTCCACCTTCTATCTCAGCTGGGTGAGCGATCTGCACTCGGTTGCCGATCAGGTCTACCCGGGCTGGATGTCGGATATCGCCGTGGGCACCCTCAACTCCCGCGATGGCTTCACCAATCTCACCAGCTCCGCCCATGCGACGCTGGAGTGCTATGCCAGCTCGGGCTATTACGAGGGCTTCACCGGGCGCAAGGATCTGGTTGACGAGCAGACCACCGTTGACGGACACACCGCCTGGCGCATCCAGACCGAGGTGACGGTGAGCAACCCGACGATTCCCCAGGCCAGGGGCGACCGTGTCGACATCTATGTGATCGACGTGGGCAGCCAGGACAGTTTCGGGCTGTTCATCGGCAGCTCGAATCTGGGTGACGCCGCCCGCAATGGCAAGGTCGACGACATCATCAAGACCCTGAAGGTGGGCCGCTGATCACACCGCCCGACGCTCGCCGAGCTCTGGTGTGCCGCTCCTAGAATGGAGATGTGACCGCAATCAAGCCGTATCCCAAGTCTGCAGAACTCACCGTTCCCGCCGAGATCGAACGTCCGCCCTATGTGGGGGTGATGGGTCCCGAGGTCTACAACGGCTCTGATGTGCAGAGCTCGGAGATCGTGGAGAAGATGCGGATTGCCGGACGCATCGCCGCCGACGCCATCCTGGTGACGGCCAAGGAGATCGCACCGGGCGTCACCACCGATCACCTCGACAAGGTGGCCCATGAGTTCATGCTCGACCACCACGCCTGGCCGGCCACCCTGGACTACCGCGGTTTCCCGAAGAGCCTGTGCACCAGCGTTGACGAGGTGATCTGCCACGGCATCCCCGATATGCGTCCCCTTGAGGACGGCGAGATCGTCAAGCTCGACATCACGACCTATATCGACGGCGTGCACGGCGACAACTGCGCCACCTATTACGTGGGTGACGTCGATGACGAGTCGAAGAGGCTCACTGAGGTGACGCGCGAGTCGATGTACCGCGCCATCAAGGCCTGCAAGCCGGGTCGTCCCATCTCGGTGATCGGACGCGTCATCGAGTCCTATGCCAAGCGCTTCGGCTATGGCGTGGTGAGAGAGTACACCGGCCATGGCGTGCACACAGCCTTCCATTCGGGCCTGATCATCCTTCACTACGATGAGCCGCGCCTCAACACGGTGATGCAGCCCGGGATGACCTTCACCATTGAGCCGATGCTCACGATTGGCAGCCCTGAGACCGAGCAGTGGGACGACGATTGGACCGTGGTCACTCGCGACGGCTCACGCAGCGCGCAGTTCGAGCAGACCCTCGTGATCACCGACGACGGCGCCGAGATCCTCACCCTGCCCAGCAGCGGCCAGCCGATCCTCGGTGGTGACCCGAGCCTGATCGATCTATCCGACATCCGCTGAGGCAATTCGGCCCCGGGGTGACGTCCGGCTGTCGGGCCGGCTCTGATGGCGCACCGGGATCGACTGGTTCTGGCGTCCATTGGCGGCGTGATGAGGCAGAGGGGGACGAGCCGGCCGGTAAGCCGGATTCTGTGACTCAAAGAGCCGATGATCATCCATCTGCGACCGCCGTCACCGACGGCCTTCCCCCGGCGCTTCCACGCCGGGCGTGCGACCTACCCGCAGGCATCGGGCGGGCCGCCCTCAAACGCCTGCGCGGGCGAGGAATCCTCGCCCTTCTTGGTCTTGCTCCGGGTGGGGTTTGCCCTGCCAACGCAGTCACCTGCGTCGCGGTGGTCTCTTACACCGCCGTTTCACCCTTACCCGATCGCTCGGGCGGTTTGATTTCTGTGGCACTGTCCCGCGGGTCGCCCCGGGTGGATGTTATCCACCACCCTGCCCTGTGGAGTCCGGACTTTCCTCGACGCCGAAGCGCCGCGATCATCTGGCCGACTCGTCCGAGGGACAACTCTAGCGCCCGCAGCGCTCCCACTGCGACGCCGCGCTCCCGCCGGTATTGCGCCGCGAGGCGCGAGAACCTCCCCTAGAGGCCGGATTCGCTGGTGCGCACCAGGATGCGTCCACACTCATCGCAGCGAAGCACAGCGTCGGCGCTCTCCGCCGCGAAACGATGCAGCTCAGCTGAGTCGATCTCCAGGCCGCAGCCACCGCATCGCTTGGCACGCAGCTCTGCGGCCCCGGTATTGCCGGTATGCGCAGCCACATGGTCATAGAGCTTCATCAGGTCCTCAGGCAGGCCCCGGGTGATCTCCAGGCGTTGGCGCTCAAGCTGCTCGCGCTTGGTCGCCAGCCCGGCCTTGGTGTCATCACGCTGGGTGAGCAGGGTGCGCATCTGATTCTCGATCTCGGTGCGATGCCCCAGGAACTCGTCGTATTCGCGACCCGCGGTCTCCACCCGGTCCATCGCCTCGAGCTCGACGTCCTCCAGATCGGAGATTCTCCCCTTGAGATGCTCGATCTCGTCGGTGATGCCCTTCAACGCACGCTCGCTGGTGATGTCGCCCGAATGCACGCGCTTCTCGTTGCGAGCCAGGCGCTCCTTGGCCGGATCAAGATCCTTCTCGACCCTGTCGACCTCTGCCTGGGCGTCACCCTTGCGGGTCTGCGCTTGCGTGATCCGCTCCGACAGTGCCAGACGTTTCGTCTGCAGAGCCGACAGCTGCTCGTTCTCGGGCAGATGCTCGCCGGCGTGACGCAACTGCACCAATTCGGTATCGATATGTGCCACATCAAGCAGTCGGTGCTGGGCAGAGGGGTCAGCGCGCATAGATGATTCCTTTCAGTTTCGCCCAAGCCTATCTGCGGGGCGGGCACATCGATGATGATCGTCGCGGCCCCCGCCATAGGATCGAGAAGGAGGCATGGCGTGTCTGGCAGGCGCGCCAGCGCATCCCGTGTCCACAGGTATACAGCAACAGCGATGGTGATGATGAGCGAAAAGCAACCGAAAATCCCCGAGGGACGCACACCCTTCTCCAGTGCCTTCAAGAAGTTCATCTGCGAAGACTGGGCTCCCTACAGCGATCAGCTTCCCCGCACGCTCGACAGCTCGGCCAGCGCCGCCAACCACCGTCGCGATATTGCCGCGCAGTTCCCCGGGGAACGCCTGGTCGTGCCCGCCGGTAGTTACAAGCAGCGCAACAACGACTGCGACTATCCCTATCGTCCCCACACCGCCTTCACCCATCTCACCGGCCTGGGCACCGACCGTGAGCCTGATGCCGTCCTGCTCATCGAGCCCGATGGCGAAGCGAAGCTGTATTTCCACCCCCGTGCCCCCCGCACCGATCCCGAGTTCTACGCCTCGTCCCGCTATGGCGAGATGTGGGTCGGACAGCGCGACTCCCTGGAGGAGATGTCGGCGCGCTGCGCGATCCCGACCCTCGACATCCGTGGCTTCGCCGATGCCCTGTCGGCGGGAAATGTGCCCCTGCGTGTGGTTCGCGAGGCTGACCCGGCGGTCACGGCGAAGGTCGATGACACCCGAGGGAGCAGTCAACTCGAGCGTGACGCGCAACTCGCCACCGCACTCAGCGAGCTGCGCCTGGTCAAGGACGATTGGGAGCTTGATCAGCTGCGCGAGGCCTGCCGGGTCAGCGCCTTGGCCTTTGAAGATGTGGTGTCGAACTTCGACAAGGCCGTTGAATATGGCCACGGAGAGCGTTGGATCGAGGGGATCTTCGGTCTGCACGCCCGTCATGAGGGCAATGCGGTGGGCTATGACACCATCGCCGCCGCCGGCGACCATGCCAACACCCTTCACTGGGTAAAAAACGATGGCCCGCTGCGTGACGGTGAGCTCGTGCTCATGGACGCCGGGATCGAGATCGACTCCCTCTACACCGCGGACATCACCCGCACGATGCCGGTCGGAGGCAGCTTCTCGACCCCGCAGCGGCAGGTCTACGACGCGGTACGCGCCTCGCAGCAGGCCGGGATGGACGCCGCGAAGGCGGGCGCAGGCTTCATCGATGTGCACAATGCCGCGGTGCGGGTGCTCGCCGAGACCTTCTCTGACTGGGGAATCCTTCCGGTGAGCGCCGACGAGGCGCTGTCCCCCCAAGGCGGCCAGTGGCGCCGATGGATGGTGTATGGCACCAGTCACCACCTGGGCCTCGACGTGCATGACTGCGCCCAGGCCCGCGTGGAGAACTACCGCAAGGGCACTCTGCGGGCAGGCATGGTGATCACCGTGGAGCCGGGCATCTATTTCAAGTCCACCGATCTTAAGGTGCCGCCGGAGCTGCGCGGCATCGGTGTGCGCATCGAGGACGACATCGTGATCACCGCCACCGGATGCGAGATCCTGTCCTCGCATCTGCCGCGTGAATCACAGGCCGTGGAGGATTGGATGCGGGGCATCGTGCGCTCATAGGGGGTGCCATCGGCCAGCAATACCCGGCGACACCGTGTTGGTCACGACACCGTGTTGGTCACGACGCCGAGTTGGTCACGACGCCGAGTTGGTCACGACGCGGCGTGGTGGCGACGCCGTGTTAGTACCAACGCTGCGTCAATAACGATTCAGTGTCAGTGACACGGCCGTCATTCCGCCCCGGGAGTCAAGAATCGGGCCGCCCGAGCAATCCCAGCTCGGACGACCCGATCGTCGTGCATTCCGTCACTCGGCGGACTTATCTGCCAGCGGGCTGGACCAACTCAGCTCTGATCGCGACCGCCGGTCGGGTCAAAGGTGCCGGTGCCTGCGGTGGGCGGCAGATCGGTACCCGACTGTCCCTCATCCGACTGCCCTGCGCCTGTCTGTCCCGCGCCTGTCTGTCCCGTGGCTGGCTGCACACCGCCCGCGGCGGCGTTTCCTGAAGCATCCGCCGAGCGTGCCGGAGTCTGCCCCGGCACGAATGCGCTCTGCCCGGAGGCCGGTGCGGCCGAGCCCTGGCCCCCAGTCCCCTGAGTAGCCGAGCCCTGAACAGATGTGCCCGTGCCACCAGCGGCAGGCGCAGGCCACGCCGGCGGCGGGAAAGAGGAGGTCTCGGCAGGCCGCGCCTGGGGCGCCTGATTGCCGGACTGAGGCTGCTGCGGCGCCTGCGCCGGATGAGGTGCATAGCCCTGACCGCCGGTTTGGGCTGTCCGATGAGCGTTCGCCTGATTCTGGCTCCCCGAGAGCATCGCGCGCGCCTGGCCCGCGACCTCCGCCTCACCGAGCACCTCATAGTGGGTGGCGATGATCTGAGTGGTCGAGGTGAAGTCGCGGCGTCCACCAGTCATGCGATAGCCGATGGCGGAGGTGATCATATTCGCGGCCACGAAGATCATCAGCGAGCTGACAAGCAGCACGAAGGGATTGATGTTGGGAATGAACAGCCACAGAAACAGCGACGCCATGATGCCCCACACCACACCACTCATCGCCGATGAGCTGAGCACCTTGCCCCAGGTGAGCCCACCTGTGATGCGCTCAAAGCTCTTCAAATCGGTGCCCACGATGGACAGATTCTGCACAGGGAAACGCTGATCGGCCAGATAGTCAACCGCGTGCTGGGCGTCCTGATATGAGTTATAGATGGCGATGGACACCGGACGCTGCAGGGTGAACCGACCTTCCGGGCCGCCACTGTGCGCCGCGGAGCCCTGGGGGCTGAGGAAAGACATGGGATGCTCCTTCTGGGCCCGCCGCCTGTCGGCGGAACTGTCTCCAGCCTAGCGACCAGATGTGACGATTCCACGGCGGCGGCTATGGGCTTCCCATGAGCTTTCTGTGCAGTGTGGGTGCGCCCGCTGAGCGGGCTTCCCGTTCAGCGCGAGCGAATCGCCTCGCTCATATCGAGCACCCGGCGCGCATTGTCCACGTGCAGATTCTCGATCATCTTGCCCTTGAAGGTGACCACGCCCTTCCCCGCGGCCAACGCCTGATCGAAAGTGTCGATGAGCTCGCGAGCCTCGGCCACATCATCGGCGCTGGGCGCCCAGACGCGATTGGCAATGCCGACCTGGGCCGGATGGATCAGGGTCTTGCCGTCAAAGCCGAGCACACGTCCGTCAACGCATTCCTGCTCGAAGCCTCCGATGTCGCGCACATCATTGAAGACGCCGTCGAGCACCACCTTGTCGTGGGCGCGGGCAGCGCAGATTGCCGCCGACAACGCATAGTTCAGGGGGCGGCGACTGGGCACCGGCTGGGCGCGCAGCTCATTGAGCAGATCGTTGGTGCCCAGCACCACCACGGCCAGTCGATCGGAGGCGCCGCAGATCTCGTCGGCGTCCAGGATCGCCCGCGGCGTCTCGATCATCGCCCACAGAGCCATCTGGGGATCGGCTCCGAGCTCATCAAACTTCGCCACCAGCTGACGCACCTGCTCGGCCGATCCCACCTTCGGCACCGCGATCGCCGCCGGGTGGGCAGCACAGACTGCGGCCAGATCATCGTCATGCCATTGCGTGCCGACGCCATTGGCCCGCACGACGAGCTCGCGATAGCCATAGTCCCCACCCGCCACGGCATCGCAGGCCGCCTGGCGCGCCGCGGGCTTCGCATCGGGGGCGACGGCGTCTTCAAGATCAAAGATGATGGCGTCGCAATCCAGCGTCTTGGCCTTCTCGAGGGCACGCGCATTGGACGCCGGCATGTACAACACAGAACGACGAGGACGAAAGCTCATGACCTCACGCTAATGCCCTCTCCTCATCCGCGTCATCTGCCCCGTCCCAGCACTCGGCGTCCACGGACGCCATGGTGCAACGACCGCTGTTCGCGAACACGGCGCCACCAATCCGCACGACGCATCGCGTCGGCCATTGACGGGCACGCGGCGCGCACCTGTCCGACAGGTAGCCTTTGGGCGTGAGCCCTCAAATGACATCGATCTTCCTCTCGCGGCTCCAGGGTCTTCCGGTGCTTGACGCCTCCGGCGACCAGGTGGGCAAGGTGCGTGACTTCGTCTGCCAGTTCCGATCGCCGGGCCGATTGCCCCGCGTCAAGGGAATGGTCGTCGATCTGTTGGCTGCACGACGCATCTATGTGCCCATGGAGAGGGTCCATTCCGTGGACGCCAACCAGGTGGCCCTGTCCGGGGTGATCGATGCCCGACGCTTCGTGCAACGCGATAATGAGACCCTGGTCTTCGACGATCTCTTCGACCGTTCCGTGATCACCACTGAAGGCAAATCAGCCACCATCTTCGACGTTGCCATGCGGCAGGTGCGCACGCGCCAATGGGAGCTGGTCGAGGTCGCACTGCGCGAACGGCTGCCGAAGCGTCCGTTCAGTTTCGCCAGCCGCAAGGGAAGCGTCTTCACCGCCCCATGGACCGATATCGCCAGCACGGTCGCGCGCGCTGACCAGGCGACCGATCAAAAGGTGGCGCAGCTCACGGACATGCCCCCCGCCGATGTCGCCCGCGAGCTGCACGACATGGACCCAGAGCGCAGGGTCGAGGTGGCGGAGGCTCTCGATGACGAACAGCTCGCCGACGCCTTCCAGGAGCTGCCCGAGTCAGAACAGGTCTCCCTGTTGAGCACTCTGGAGGTGGAGCGGGCCGCCGATGTGCTGGAGGAGATGGATCCCGACGACGCCGCCGACCTGATCAATGACCTGCCCACCGACTTCGCCGAGGATCTCCTGGAACGCATGGAGCCGAAGGATGCCGCCGATGTGCGCAACCTCATGCAATACGAAGACCTCACGGCCGGCGGCATGATGACCCCGGAACCGGTGATCCTGGCCCCCGATGCGACCATCGCCGATGCATTGGCGGCGGTGAGCCGTGAGGATGTCACCCCCGCCACCGCATCGATGGTCTTCATCACCCGACCCCCCACCGACACGCCCTCGGGACGCTATGTCGGGGCCGTGCACAGTCAGCGGCTGCTGCGCGAGCCCCCCAGCGTGATGACGGCCTCGGTGATCGACGCCGATCTGCAGCCATTGGCCCCAGAAGCCGGCTTGTACCAAGTGAGCCGCTATTTCGCCACTTACAATCTGGTGATCGCACCGGTGGTCAACTCACAGGGACAGCTGGTGGGCGCGGTCACCGTGGACGATGTGCTCGACCACATGTTGCCCGACGACTGGCGCGGCGATCAGATGGACGGCATCCAGTCCGATGAGGATCAGGAGGCGGGCGCATGAGCGATGGCAACTGGAACGACGACCGGCTCAATACGCCGGGTGACCGCACCCATTTCAAGCGACGCCTGAAGAACCCATTCACCGGCGACAGCTTCGGTCAGTTCGCCGAATGGATTGCCCGCTTCATGGGCAGCCCCACCTTTCTGTTGTGGATGACCATCTTCGTGGTCAGCTGGATCACCCTCAATGTCCTGGGAGGTTGGCGTCACTGGGATCCCTATCCCTTCATCCTGCTCAATCTCGCCTTCTCCACCCAGGCCTCCTATTCGGCCCCCCTGATCCTGCTGGCCCAGAACCGGCAGGAGGCCCGCGACAAATTGAGCCTTGAGGACGATCGCCGGGTCGCGGCCCAATCGCGCGCCGATATGGACTTCCTGGCCCGTGAGATCGCCTCGCTGCGTGCCAGCGTCGGCGAGATGGCCACGCGTGACTTCGTGCGTTCCGAGCTGCGCGATCAGATTCGTGAGCTCATTGCCGAGCTTGAGGATGATGACGAGGATTCCACGAGCGAGGTCGATGATCGCCGACCAGACCCAACCCGTGGCGCCGGTCACAGTAATGGCGGGGACAGGGCCTCCGAGGGTCTTCCCGGCAACGCCGCGGACCAGGCGACCACGACGGATGGCGACGATGGCTGAGGTGCCGCCGATAGCCCTTGCGGGACGGGTCGAATGTGCAGCGCGCGCCTGCGCGCGCAGGATAGTCGCCCGAGGATTTGAAATCCATGCTCCCGGTGACGTAAACACGAAGCTATGAGCGATGCTGATAATCCCCTGCTGCCCCAGATCAATGAGGCGCTGAAAACTGTTCAGGATCCTGAGATCCGCCGGCCGATCACCGACCTGGGCATGGTCGACGGGGTCAGCGTCGACGATCAGGGCAATGTGGACGTCAAGGTCCTGCTGACGGTGGCAGGCTGTCCCCTGCAGACCACCATCCGTGGCGATGTGCAGAAGGCCCTGGACAAGGTCGAGGGCGTCAACGAGGTCAAGATCGAGCTGGGCACCATGAACGCCCAACAGCGTGAGGCCATGCGCAACACCCTTCGCGGCGGTGAGCCGGAGCACGAGATCAGCTTCGCCCAGCCCGGCAATCTCACGCGCGTGTTGGCCGTCGCCTCGGGCAAGGGCGGCGTGGGCAAGAGCTCCGTCACCGTGAACCTTGCCCTGGCTCTGGCCCAGCGCGGCCTCAAAGTGGGCCTTCTCGACGCCGACATCTATGGCCACTCGGTGCCCGACATGCTTGGCATCCCCGACGCCCACCCCACCGTGGTCGACGACATGATCATGCCGGTGCCCACCCTGGGCATCAGCGCCATCAGCATGGGCATGCTCAAGGAGTCCCGCGATCAGGTGATCGCCTGGCGCGGGCCAATCCTCGACCGTGCACTCACGCAGCTTCTTGCCGACGTCTATTGGGGCGACCTCGACTGGTTCCTCATCGATCTCCCCCCTGGCACTGGCGACGTCGCCATGTCCATCGGTCAGAAGCTGCCGAATTCGGATGTCATCGTGGTGACCACCCCGCAGGCCAATGTGGCTGAGGTGTCGGAGCGTGCCGGCACGATGGCGAATATGATGCACCAGAATGTCCTGGGCGTGGTCGAGAACATGAGCTATCTCGACTACACCTGCCCCAAGTGCGGCAACAACGACCGCATCGAGCTCTTCGGGGCCGGCGGCGGGGCACAGACGGCGGCAGCGCTGAGCGATCGAGTTGGTCACCCGGTGCCGCTACTCACCCAGATCCCGATCGATCCCGTCATCAGCTCGGGCGGCGAAAGCGGCGATCCCGTGGTGCTGGCGGCTCCGGACAATCCGAGCGCCAAGGCCATCACGACGCTGGCCGCGATGCTCGCGACCAAGCCCAAGGGCCTGGCGGGCAAGCCCCTCAAGATGGCGGTCAAATAGTTCAGAGGGTCAATTGATCCCAGATCCGAAGTAGTGGGGGGTCGGCGCCTGCAGGTGCCGACCCCCACTACTTTGGCATTCATTCTTGTCATTCAGCGCTTTTCATTCGCCCGGCGCCGACGCCCCGGGGGCCTGTTTAGTGCCACGCAAGAGGCCTGAAGAATGGAGACCGACTCCCCGCCCGACCGATCACAGTGGTCACCCGGTCGCAGCGATCAGGTGGCCTCGGTGTCGAAGCACAGGCCGAAGCGCGCCTGCGCGGAACCCGGTTCGCCCCCCCCGATGGCTCCCGGGTCCGCCGTCTCATTGCGCATGGCCGCATTCACCCCCGCCGTGGCGGTCGCGATGTCGCCACTGGCCATGTTCAGCTCTGACTTCACCACATTCAGATCGTCCTTGACCTCGCTGATCTGGTCCTGGATGTCGTCAAGCAGATGCTTCTTCACGAATGTCTTGGGGTTCAGATCCTCGACGGTCAGATCCTTGTATTCAGGCCCCAGCTCTTCCTTCAACTGACTGGTCGCATCGTTGGCGATATTGCGCACGGCAAAGATCACCCGGGCAGCCTTGCGGCTGAACTCCGGGATGCGCTCGGGACCGAAGAAGATGACCGCGAGCACGGCGAGAATGACGAACTCGCTGGCGTTGATGCCGAAGATGGCCATGGGAACCACGCCCCAAGGCTAGTCGCCCCGCGTTCCCGGAACGAAGCAGACCGCGGGTGGACCCGCGCCTGCTCAGAGCTCGGCGGCGTCCAAAGTCGCGGCGAAGGCCTCGGCAAGCTCTGCCGGAGCCTCATCGAGGGGGGCCCGGCAACGGCCCACCGGACGGCCCTGATGGGCCAGGCCCGCCTTGACCATGAGGCAGCCCTGCGTCGCGAAGACCCCGGTGAACACGGGCAGCAGCTGCCGATGCAGGCGCAGGGCCTCGGCGAGGTCCTGCGCGACGAAGGCATCGATCATCTGGTGGGCGATCCGACCGGTGAAATGCGTCGAGGTACCCACCAGACCCACACCGCCGAGTGTCATCAGCGGCAGGGTGATGGCATCATCGCCCGCGTAATAGGCGAGATCGGTCTGGGCCATGACGATGCCGGAGGCATCCAGATCCTTCTTGGCGTCCTTGACGGCCACGATGCGGGGGTGCTTGGCCAACTGCAGCAGGGAATCGGTCTCGATGGCGCGGCCTGTGCGGTGCGGGATGTCGTAGAGGACCACCGGAAGGCTGGTGGCGTCGGCGACGGCCACGAAATGATCGATGATCGAGGACTGCGGCGGCAGCGAATAATACGGAGTCACCACCAGCAGCGCATCGGCTCCGTCCTGCTCAGCCTGCTTCGCCAGCGCGATGCTGTGGGCGGTGTCATTGGTGCCCACTCCGGCGATCAGGTTCGCGCGGTCCCCCACTTCCTGGCGCACGGCCCTGAGCAGCTGTGACTTCTCCGCGTCGGTGGTGGTCGGTGACTCTCCGGTGGTCCCCGAGATGACCAACCCGTCGTTGGTCATCTCGTCGACCAGATGGGATGCCAGCCGCTTCGCCGCGTCGAGGTCGAGCGCCCCCACGGAGTCGAAGGGGGTCACCATCGCCGTCAACATTCGGCCAAAGATCGGTTCAGTCATTGCGTTCGCCTTCCTGCCTGTGGCACACCCGCTTGTGCCCCACCTTCGTCATCGGCCGCGAGCCCAGCCCGGTTCCTGCACCGGGCTGACCATTCACATGCCTCAGTACATGGTAGAGACATTGGCCGCTAGGCTGGGCGCGTGACAGCGCCGCTTAACGATAAGAATTCGCCATCCATCGACCTCAATGCGAGTTCCCTGGTCTTCGCCGAAGACTTCGTGCCCATGAGCGATGCCATCCGGGAGGCCCGAAATCAGGCCGTGCTGATGGGTGCGCCCCAGCTCAGCAATGGCTCCTGTGCAACGCTCAGCATGCTCACGCGCGCTATCGGCGCGCAGGCGATCGTCGAGGTCGGCTCATCGACGGGCGCCTCCGGGCTGGCCTTCTTCGCGGGCATGGGTGACTCGGGAGTGCTCACTTCGATTGACCCGCAGTCACAATGGCAGATCGAGGCGCGCAATGCCTTCCTGTCGCAGAACATCCCCACTCGCCGCTTCCGTCTCATCCCGGGGCTGCCCCTCGATGTGCTCAATAACCTGCGCGACAGCGCCTATGACCTGGTGTTCATCAACGGTGACAAGCTCGAATATGTCGAATACTTCGCCCAGGCCCAGCGACTCCTGCGCCCGGGTGGGCTCATCGTGATCAACGACGCCCTGTGGCACAACAAGATCGCCGATCCGGCCAATGAGGACGACGAGACGGTCATCATCCGCGAGGCCCTCCAGTCGGTTGCCGACACCGAGGAGCTCACCATGGCGATGCTGCCGGTGGGTGACGGGCTGCTCGTGGCCGTCAGCGGCTGACCTGACCGCACGATTGACTCGACGGCACAGATTCGCTGTCCGGGACGATTCCGCGGTCCTGGCGCTGTCACGGCCCGGGACTCACAGTGACCCCGGCCCGCCAGAGAGCCGGCGGGCGGCGATGACCGTGTGGCCAAGCCGTTCGAGTGATCCTCGCCTGCACGCAGAGCCCGCCTTCCTGGCATCGACGACACTTCTCCCTGCGCTTCTTCTCCGAGTAGGTGCCGCACCGGGTTCGGGGCGTCCGAGACCTTCAGCCAGGACCACCCATCAGCATCGTGGGTTGGTCCGCCTTCCGACCCCACCATCACCGAACGCGAACGTCGGCCGCCCGGAGATCCGAACGGCCGACGTCTCACACAATCCGCCCATCAGCGAGCTGAGGCACCCATGGAATTCCTCACAGGGGATTCCCCGGTGCCGAGCCCTCCCTGGTGACCACATAATCCTTGGGCACCACGGTGATACCGCCGTCACTCACCGTGAGACCGCGACGACGATCCTCCTCGGGATCGATGCCCACATTTGTGCCCGGTGTGATCACCACATTCTTGTCGAGGATCGCATTGCGCAGAATGCAGTCCTCCCCCACCTGAGCCTCTTCCATGAGCACGCAGCGATCGATCGAGGCACCCTTCTCGACACGCACCTTGGGACTCAGCACCGAGTGGTCGACATCGCCGCCCGAGATGACGCAGCCCGGGGCAACCAGTGAGCTCTCCGCGTTGCCATGCAGAGTGAACTTCGCACCGGGCGCCTGCACTGAGTCAGCCCAGATGGGCCATTCCTCGTTGTACAGATTGAACTCGGGCACGACACTGACCAGATCCATGTGTGCCGAGTGGAAGGCATCGACCGTGCCGACGTCACGCCAATAGTCCTTGTCCTGCTCGGTGGCACCGGGCACGACATTGTCCTTGAAGTCGTAGACGATCGCATCGCCGGCGTCCACGAAGGCGGGCACAATGTTGCCGCCCATGTCATGCTTCGAGTCCTCGTCCTGGGCATCGGCCTCAAGCACGTCAACCAGCGCTCTGCCGGTGAAGATGTAATTGCCCATCGACGCCATCGACTCCTCGGGGGATCCAGGCAGGCCGGGCGGGTCCTCAGGCTTCTCCAGGAAGCTACGAATGCGATGGTCGGGGTGGGAATCGATGATGCCGAACGACGACGCCTCCTTGCGCGGCACCCGGATGCCGGCGACGGTGGCGCTCACGCCCGCGTCGATATGGGCGTCGAGCATCTGCATGACGTCCATCCGATAGATGTTGTCGGCCCCGAAGACCACGATGTAGTCGGGACGGCTGTCCTTGATCAGGTTCATGGACTGATATATCGCGTCGGCGCTGCCCTGATACCAATGTGGCCCGCGTCGCTGCTGGGCCGGCACCGGCGTCACATAGTTGCCGAGCATCGCCGACATCCGCCATTTCATCGAGATATGACGGTCGAGGGAATGTGATTTGTACTGGGTGAGGACAGCGGTGCGCAGCAGATTTGAATTCGCCAGATTGGACAACACGAAATCAATCAACCGATAGGTCCCGCCGAAGGGGACGGCTGGTTTGGCCCGATCAGCGGTGAGGGGCATCAACCGTTTTCCTTCGCCTCCAGCAAGCACGATGGACAAGACACTTGGGGTTGCCATGGCCCATAATTTAGCCGTCATGGCAGCCTCATGAGGCGGCCATGACAAATCGCTCACAATCGACCTGACAAGGGTCGGGTTATGACACCATCGAGGCATGCACGTCTCGATCCTCACTCGCGAATATCCCCCGACGATCTATGGTGGCGCGGGCGTCCACGTGGCCCAGCTGGTACCCCAATTGCGCAAGCTGGTTAACGTCGACGTTCAGTGCATGGGCGAGCCCCGCCCGGGCGCGGTGGCCCACAGGGAGGACTATCCGCCCAATGCGAATGCCGCACTGCGTGTCTTCGGCGCCGATCTTGCGATGGTCGCCTCCCTGGAGGCCGACGCCACCGTGGTGCACTCCCACACCTGGTATGCCAATCTCGGTGGCCATCTGTCCGGGCTGTTCGCCTCGATCCCCCATGTGGTGACGGCCCATTCCCTCGAGCCGCTGCGACCCTGGAAGAAGGACCAGCTGGGCGGCGGCTATGAGCTGTCGAGCTGGGCGGAACGCACCGCCTATGAGGGAGCCTCCGCGGTGATCGGCGTGAGTTCCGCCATGGCCGCCGATATCCTGCGGTGCTATCCCGAGCTGGATCGCGACAAAGTTCACGTGGTGCGCAATGGCATCGATGTCGACGAGTTCTATCCCGACGACGCCCACGATTACTGTGATCAGATCGGCATGGACCTCGACCGTCCGACCGTGGTCTTCGTGGGACGAATCACCCGTCAGAAGGGGCTGGTGCATCTGGTGCGCGCCGCCCGCGAATTCGACAAGGGCACCCAGCTGGTGCTGCTCGCCAGCTCACCGGACACTCCCGAGATGGCACAGCAGTTCTCCACGGCCATCGATGAATTGCGCTCGATCATGGGTGACGATCTGATCTGGGTTGAGGAGATGGCACCCCGGGCGGCGGTGCGGCAGGTGTATTCGCATGCGACTGTCTTCGCCTGCCCGTCGATCTACGAGCCCCTGGGCATCGTGAATCTGGAAGCCATGGCCTGTGAGGCGTCGGTCGTGGCGTCGGCGGTCGGCGGCATCCCTGAAGTGGTTGACGACGGCGTCACCGGGTCACTCGTTGCCTATGATCCCAATCGGGAGGACGATCCCGGCTATATCGCGGACTTCGAGCATCGCTTCGCCGACGAGGTCAATGCCCTCACGCGTGATCCGGGCAAGGCGAAGGCCTTCGGCAAGGCAGGACGTCAGCGCTGCATCGATCACTTCAGCTGGGCCAAGATCGCCGCCCAGACGGTCGACGTCTATCAGCAGGCTGTCAGTTATTACCAGGCTCACCGCTCTGAGCTGTTACCGACGGGTGGCCAGTAGGTCACGGGGCTGTAGGCCGCGGGATCTGGTGGAACTGGGTGGAATTGGCCTGAGCCGCCGGTTCCACCAGGCAAAGCGCCCTCGATCATCGACGAGTCCAGACATTGCCCAGCCACCACAAGACAAGATGAGGGACGGCGCCTACCGGCGCCGTCCCTCATCACATGGTGTCTATGCCGTTGCGCGTCCGATTATCAGCCGACAACGCCCTTCAGGCACTCAAGCAATTCGCTGGCCTCGGTCGCATTCAACTCCACGACGAGACGTCCGCCACCATCGACCGGCACTCGCATCACGATTCCCCGGCCCTCTTTCGTTACCTCCATCGGGCCATCACCGGTGCGCGGCTTCATCGCTGCCATTGGATCCTCATTTCTCGTCGTCCTGAGCGTCTCATTACCCATTATCTCCCATATACGCCATGAGTGCCCATTAGACGCCGTCAGGAAGCGCCGACAGCTGGGCAATCACTCGATTGATCACCGCATCCACCTGCGCCATTTCTAAGCCTCTCGTCACCACATCAAACCGGGTGGCGAGCAATCTGGTGAGGGCCTCCTGGGGCTGTCGTCGCTCCGATTCCAGCAAACCGACCAGGGCATCGATCGTGCCCTGCACCTGAGCCGGCGCATAGCCCCGCATCACCGTGGCGAAGCCAACCTGGCGCAGATCGTCGGCGGAGATCTCACCCACGGGTAGATCCGGGCCCGGCCGATCAGGAATGGCCGGCGCCAGCTCCCCAAGATTCCCGCGCGCCGCGAAGACGCCGCAGGCGATGGCCACGACGATGAGAATTCCGATTGCCCACACCACGAGGTCGATGCTATCCGCTAAGACTTCCGGGCCGGGCTCACGCCCGTGAGCGCAAACACGAGGAGGACCCTGTCAGCCACGCGGCGCGGAGCGGGCCCGAACCTGCGCGGCCTCATGCCGGTCCTTGAGCTGGCTGTGGAAGATCGATTTCTGGCCCACCACCATGGTGGCCACCGCCACCGCGATCATCGCAGGCGCCAGAAGCGAGAGATTCCCCGTCATCTCGGCGACCATGAGCATCACGCCGAGGGGCGCATGAGCGATCGCTCCGAAGCAGGCGATCATTCCGATGATCACATAGGGTGCTGGGCTGGTCGAGACCGCAGGCAGATCATGCAGCAGCCGCCACAGCGCCGCACCGGTTGCCCCACCGATGACCATTCCTGGTCCGAACACACCGCCGGAGCCGCCTGAGCCGATGGACAGCGTGGTGGCGATGATCTTGGCCAGGGGAATCACCAACACCAGCCACAGTGGCGCGGACAGTAACCAGTCACGCGTCATCTCCAGCTGCACCCAGCCGTAGCCGGTGCCGAGCACAGCGGGCACCGCCAAGCCCAGGAGCCCGACGCACAGCCCGCCGATGGCTGGCAGGACCGCCTTCGGCACAGGGGTCCGGCGCAAGAGCGCACCGCCACCGTAGAAGCACTGCGCATACCAACGCCCTGCCAGACCTGCACCCACTCCGACGAGCGCGAACCAACCCAGTTCCAGCGGATGCACGAAGTTCAGCGAACTCATCGTGCCGAATATCGGATGGAAACCATAGACCGAGCCGTAGACGGCGAAGGCGACGATGGACGAGATCAGCCCGGGCATGATGGCATCGGCCTCGAGGTCGTCGCGATAGAGCAATTCGGCGCCCAGCAGGGCCCCGCCCAGCGGAGCCCTGAAGATCGCTCCGATACCGGAAGCCATGGCGGCGGACACCGCGATTCGGGCGTCGGCACGAGGAATATGAAGTACAGCGCACAGACGCGAGATCACCGTGGCGCTGATCTGCGCGGTCGGTCCCTCGCGGCCGCCCGAGCCGCCCGAGCCGATGATCAGGGATGAGGCGATCACCTTCACCACGGCGGCGCGGAATCTCAGGCCGGTGGGGTCGTGATGCACCGCCTCGATAGCCGCGTCGGTGCCATGTCCCCGAGCCTCCGGAGCGATTTTGGCGACGAGGACGCCCGCCACCAGAGCCGCACCACAGGTGACCGCGGGAATCGCCCAGGGCCGGGTGAACTGTCCGCCGGGCAAGCCCGTGCCCTCCCCGACGGTGGTTGGTGGACGATATCCGCCGAGGTCGACCAACAGCCATTGCGTGGCGTGGCTCAAACACCAATAGAAAATGACGGCGCCCAACCCGGAGACGACACCGATGACCAGTCCGAAGACCAGCCATCGGGACAGGGAGTCGCGAAAAGAGGTCGGGCTGGACGGAGTGATATATCGCACGACCGCCCGAGCACGGGCGATCACTGATCGTGCGGGCGATGTGCCCGAATGAGAGTTCTTCGGGACATCAGGCACGTCGGCCATTATCCGCCCTTCACGTGTTGGGCCGTGCCCGGCCCATTCTGTAACGAGCGCAGAGGGTCAGGCGGTGAAGGCCGAGTGCCGAACGACACCACCGGGCGGTGACGCCGACCGCCCTGATGGCCCGCTGACCGCGGGCCCGCCGTCACGCGCTCAGGCCAGGGATGACCGGGCCCTCGTCCCGGGAGATCTCGCGCAGAATGTCGAGAGCTGTCAGTTCTGAGCGCGGTCAGTCCTCGCGCGACTCGAAGGGCGGCGCCTGCGTGACCAGGCGAACCGCTTCCTCGACATCGTCGGTGACGGCCACCAGATCGAGATCAGGCTCGGAGATATTGCCCGAGGCAAGCACCTGCTCGCGCATCCAGTCAAGGAGCCCGGTCCAATAGGACGAGCCGAACAATACGACCGGAAAGTGACTCACCTTTCCGGTCTGGAGCAGGGTCAATGCCTCAAAGAGCTCGTCGAAAGTGCCAAACCCGCCGGGCATCACAATGAATCCCTGAGCGTATTTGAGGAACATCACCTTCCGCGCGAAAAAATAGCGGAAATGCACGCCCAGGTTGATGTATTGGTTCATTGACGACTCGAAGGGCAGCTCGATGCCGAGCCCCACGGAGCGTCCATGCGCCTCGGAGGCACCACGATTGGCCGCCTCCATGGTGCCCGGACCACCACCACTGATCACGGCATATCCTGCCTCGGCCAGAAGACGTCCCATCTGCCGGGCCTGCTGATAGGCCTTGGCCCGTGCCGGGGTGCGCGCCGAGCCGAAGATCGCTATGGCCGGCCCAAGCTCCTCAAGCGCGCCGAAGCCCTCGACAAACTCCGCCTGGATCCTCATCACCCGCCAGGGATCGCTGTGCAGCCATGAGCCGTCGTGATGGCTCTCCAGAAGCCTTTGATCGGTGGTGGAGCCGTCCACTTCCGCGCCGCGTCGCAACACCGGCCCGGCGAAGACCTGCCCGAGCTGGGCGCCCGGCACATTGTCGGCGCTCGTTTGATCAGCACTGCCCGAGGCAGGCTCATCCGTGGTCGCCGACCCGCCAGGGATATTCCACTCCGATGCGCTGCGCACATGCGCCGGATCGGGTCCGCGCAATTCCTCGTCCTTCATTGCCATCTACGTCTCTTTCTTTCGTCGTGAATGATTGTCGTCTCCAACTCGGCGCACCCTGATGGCCGTGCTGTGCCGCCGCTACCGCTATCCATCGTGCCCTGTTCATTCTCAATTCTGAAACCGCCCCGCCAAGACCCTTGGGTCCGGGGCTCGTCGTCGTGAAGCCACCACCCATGGTCCGGAGTCGGCTGCTCAGCCCTCGGCCAGGCCGACAAGCACCTCAGTGACCCGTGAGCCAGGTGGTCAACGCCTCGGCACATCGGTCGAGATCCGCCAGCGGGCATTCCTCATCGACCGCGTGGGCTTTTCCGGCGTCGGCCGGGCCATAGTTGACGGCGGGAATCCCCAGAGCGCCGAAGCGCGCGACATCCGTCCAGCCATATTTTGGTCCCGGGGTGCCGCCCACCGCGTCGATGAACTCCTTCGCCTGCGCACGGTCAAGGCCGGGCCGCGCTCCGGGGGACAGATCAAGCAGGTCGAAATCGACGTTCGGCAGATCGAACAGCTCCCGCATCTGGGCCAGAGCACGCTCGCCGCTGAGATCCGGCGCGAAACGATAGTTCACCTGGATCTGGGCGCGATCGGGGATGGTGTTGCCGGCCACGCCCCCGCTGACGATCGTCGCATTGAGGCCCTCACGGTATTCCAAGCCCTCCACCTCGACGCGTCGCACCGGGAATGACTGGATTCGCTCAAGGATGGGCGACAGGTCATGGATGGCGTTGTGTCCCAGCCAGCTGCGCGCCGAGTGCGCGGCCACGCCATGGGTGGTGAGCAGAAACCGTGTGGTCCCCTGGCAGCCGCCCTCGATCCGTGCGCTGGTGGGCTCCATGAGCACCGCGAAATCGCCAGCGAGCCAGTCGGGATGGGCAGCGGAGATCTTCGTCAGGCCATTGGCGCTGGCCTCGATCTCCTCGCACTCGTAGAACACCCAGGTGAGATCATGACGCGCCTGCGACAGCGCTGCCGCGAGCTTGACCATCACCGCGATCCCGCCCTTCATGTCCGCCGTGCCGCGGCCCACCAGATAGTCGCCGTCAGCCCGGTGTTCGAGGCGCGCCGGCAGATTGTCAGCCACCGGAACGGTGTCCAGATGCCCGGCGATGATCATCCGCTGAGGTCTTCCCAGATGAGTGCGGGCCACCAGGCTGTTGCCGTGGCGCAGCACCTCGAGGTGGGCATAGGGCTCGAGCGTCTGCTGCACGGCATCGGCCAGGCGCTCCTCGTCACGGCTCACCGATTCGATGTCCACGATCTGGGTGAAGAGCTCATGGAGCCCGCGGATGTCCAGCGTCATGGCGCCAGCGTAGCGAGCGGGGTTGCCAGCGGTCGTCGTCAGCTCCGGGCCAGGGCACGGCGGACAACGCCTGATGCCCACAACCAGGGCTCACAGCTGGCTGCTATTTCGCATCCATGGGGCCGGCAGCGGCGTCGCTAAGATCGAGGTCATGACGCAGAACACCGCATCGCAGGCAACCGGCGAGCACAGCGACGAGACATCCGGCACCGGACAGCGCAAGGCCTGGGGCTGGGGTCTGGCCACGGTCCATTCCTCAGGGCAGGTGCTCGACACCTGGTTCCCGGCGCCTGCGCTGGGCACGCCTGACGGAAGCGATGCCCCCGAGGCGGTGACCAATGGCGTGACGGTCGATGAGCTGCGCCACGTCGCAACCGAGGCGCGATTGGTGGAGATCGATCTCGACCAGCCGCCCGCAGACACCAGCGACGCCTATCTGCGTCTGCATCTGCTCAGCCATCGGCTGTGCCAGCCGAATACGATCAATCTGGACGACATCTTCAAGGCTCTGCCCAATGTGGTGTGGACGAGCGCGGGGCCCTGTTCCCCCGATGACTTCAATGAATTGCGCGCGGGCCTGCGTGCCGCGCGGGGCACTCTGCTTGTCACCAGCATCGACAAATTCCCCCGAATGGTCGACTATGTCGTGCCCTCAGGAGTGCGCATCGGCGACGCCGACCGAGTGCGCCTGGGAGCCCACCTGGCCGAGGGCACCACCGTGATGCATGAGGGCTTCTGCAACTTCAATGCCGGCACCCTCGGCGCGTCGATGATCGAGGGAAGAATCAGCCAGGGCGTCATCGTGGACGTCGGCTCGGACATTGGCGGCGGCGCCTCCACCATGGGCACGCTGTCGGGCGGCGGGAAGGAACGCGTGCGCATCGGGAAGGGCTGTCTGCTGGGTGCCGAATCAGGTTGCGGGATCGCACTTGGAGACAACTGTGTCATCGAAGCCGGGCTCTATCTGACCGCCGGCACCAAAGTGACCATGCCCGATGGATCGGTGGTGAAGGCCCGTGAGCTGTCGGGCGGACACAACATGCTGTTCATCCGCGACTCGGTGACCGGCGCGGTGAAGGCGCTCGCGCGCAAGGGCAAGCAGATCACCCTCAACGCGGCTCTGCACCACAACTGACCCGATGACCTCGCAGCCCGCTCGCCGGATCACGCGGCGATCCCTGCTGGCGATCGCCGCAGCCGGCTCGGTTGCCGCGCTCGCCGCCTGCTCGGGGACCACTTCCCCCTTCGTCGCGCCGGGCTGTGCCGTGACGGTCAACGACACCAGTGACCTGCGTGATCTTGAACAGGCCGGCAATGTCGCCATCATCGTGGGTGAGGCCATCCGTCGGGGCCTGCCACCCCGCGCCGCCACCATCGCCATCGTCACGGCGCTGCAGGAGTCGAAGCTCTACAACCTCGACTACGGCGACGCCGACTCCGTGGGGCTCTTCCAGCAGCGACCCAGCCAGGGCTGGGGCACCGTCGACCAGATCATGGATCCCTGGTATTCCGCCGGAAAGTTCTATGAGTCCCTGGTGAAGGTTGACGGCTGGCAGAGCGGCGACGTCAATGACATCGCCCAGACCGTTCAGAAGTCGAATTATCCGCGCGCCTATGCCCAGCACGAGGACATCGGCCGAATCTGGGCCAGTGCCCTGTGCGGCTACGACCCGGCGGGGGTCACGAGTGTGGACACCAAGAATGCCGCCGGCAACCCGGAGCTGCTGCGCGAATTCGTGGTGCGGGTGTGGGCCAGCGCCATCCCCATCACGGTGAACCCCGACGGCCTCAGCTTCACCACCAACTCAGGCACGACGGCCTGGTCGGTGGCACTGCTCTGCCTGTGCCTTGGCTCCCAGGCCGGACTGGTCGAGCTGAAGGTCGGCGATATGTCGTGGACCAACAGCACGTCGAAACGCGCCAGCTGGGTGGGTCAGAACACCACCGATCCGACCACGGTCACGGCGATCTGCCGCACCGCCTGAGCAGGGACGACGTCCCGGGCACAGGCCGGGGCGGGAACGACGATCAGCCGATCAGACGTTCGGCCGCGGCGTTGATCCGCTCATCGGTGGCGGTCATGGACAGGCGCACATGATCGCTGGACCCCGGAGCATAGAAGTCCCCCGGGGCGCCGAGGATGCCCCGCTCGGCGAGCCAGTCGATGGTGGCGCGGCTGTCCCTGCCCTGAGTGGCCCACAGATAGAGGGATCCCTGAGAATCGTCAATGCGGAAACCCGCGGATTCCAGGGCACGACGCATGATGGCGCGACGCGCGGCATATCGGGCGCGCTGCTGGGCGACATGGTCCTGATCACCCAGGGCCGCGACCATGGCCGCCTGTACGGGAGCCGCGACGATCATGCCGAGATGCTTGCGCAAGGCCACCAACTCGGTGACGAGCAACGGATCGCCGGCGACGAAGCCTGCCCGATAGCCGGCCATATTGGACCGCTTCGACAGCGAGTCGACGACCAGCAGGCCGGAGAGATCCCCGCCATTGATGACCGGATCGATCACGGAATAGGCCGCCGCCTCGAAGGCATATTCGCCATAACACTCATCGGAGGCGATCACCGCATGGTGCTGACGGGCAAAGGCCACCCAGCGCCGCAGCAGTTCATCCGAGGCGACGGCACCGGTGGGGTTCGAGGGACTGTTGAGCCAGATCAGCCGCGGCGATCCCTGGACCCGATCCGGGTCGTCACAACGCTCGATATGGGCACGGGCCATGAGCGCCCCCACCTCATAGGTGGGATAGGCGAGCTCCGGGATGACCACCAGATCGTCGGCGCCCAGGCCCAGCAGGGTGGGCAGCCAGGCGACGATCTCCTTGGTCCCGATCGCCGTGGTCACATTCCGATCGTCCAAACCGCTGGCGTTCCATCGCCGCGTGAGATAGCCGATGACGGCGGCGCGAAGCTCAGGGGTCCCCCATGCGGTGGGATAGCCCGGAGCCTGGGAGGCGTTGGCCAGTGCATTGCGCACCAGCTGGGGGGTGGGGTCGGTGGGCGTGCCCACCGAGAGGTCGACGATCCCCCCGGGATGCGCCTGCGCGGTGGCTTTTGCCCGCGCCAGCGAATCCCAGGGGAAATCGGGCAACGATTGTGAGAGTTTCACGAAGTCTGTGGCGGCAGCTGGGCCACCGAGGGCTCGTCGAAGCTCTGCGGACCCAGTCGAGCGGCGCCACCCGGGGAACCGAGCTCGGTGAAGAAGCCGGCGTTCACGTCGTACCAGCCCTTGTACTCGTCGGGCAGATCGTCTTCGTAGAAGATCGCCTCGGTGGGGCATACGGGCTCACAGGCCCCGCAGTCGACGCATTCCTCGGGGTGAATGTAAAGGGTGCGCTCACCCTCATAGATGCAGTCGACGGGGCATTCCTCGACGCAGGCTTTGTCTTTGACGTCCACGCAAGGCAACGCGATGACATAGGTCATGAGAGCTCCTGGAAAGGTCAGGCAATATCGTGGTGTCGGCGCTCAAACCGACGCTTGGGCCACCCTACAACCGATTGGTCCGACAAGCCCCTGGGCCTCTCGACCCTCGGGCAGCCCATCGGACCCTCCCGGTCGTCTGCGGAGAAATGGGGTAGGCGCCCGGTATCGTCCCATGCATAGGGAAAGAGGTATCAACCATGGCAAGAATCTGCATCACCGACGCGGTCCCCACCGAGGGCATCGAGGCCCTGCGCGCCGCTGGCAATGAGGTCATTACCTGGGACGCTCCAGAGCCCCCCACCCGCACCGAGCTCCTGGCCCATGTGAAGGGCGCCGACGCCGTCCTGACCGTGCTCTCCGACGGCGTTGACGAGGAGTTCATCGCGGCCGCCGGCCCCCAGCTGAAGGTGGTGGCCAATATCGCCGCCGGCTTCAACAACATCGATCTGGCCGCCTGTCGCGCCCATGGCATCGTTGCCACGGTGACGCCGGGAACCCTTTTCGACGCGGTCGCCGATCTGGCCTTCGGCCTGATGTTGTCGGTCACTCGTCGCATGGGCGAGGGCGAGCGCCTGGTGCGCGCCGGGAAGCCCTGGCGCTATCGCACCACCTTCCTGCTGGGACACTCCATCGAGTCGAAGTCGATCGGACTCATCGGTGCCGGGCAGATCGGCACGGCCATGGCCCGCCGCTGCAAGGCATTCGGGATGGACATCTTCTATGCCGCCGAGCATCCCATGCGGGAGCCCGCCCGCAGCGAGCTCGACGCGACCGGCCTTCCGCTTGATGAGCTGGTGGCGCGTTGCGATGTGATCAGCTTGCACACCCCGCTGACGCCCGAGACCCACCACATCATCAACGCCGAGCGACTGGCCTCGATGAAGAAGGGCGCCTATGTGATCAACACCGCGCGCGGTGCCTGCATCGACGAGAAGGCGCTGGTCGCCTCCCTGCTCAGCGGTCACCTCGGGGGCGCTGGGCTCGATGTCTACGAGAACGAGCCAGCCATCGAGCCGGAGTTGCTCACCATGGAGAATGTGGCACTGCTGCCCCATCTCGGCTCAGCCAATGTCGAGACCCGCACCGCGATGACCGCCCTGGCGGCCAAGAATGTGCTGGAGGTGCTGGCCGGACGCGACGCCCCCACCCCTGTGCCCGGTCTGTGATCCAGAGCTGACCACCAATCCCGGCATCGGTTGACCTCGGTTGTCGCACTCGGCAACCGAGGCGCCGCCGGGGGGCACTGATATCCGGGGTGGCCCGCCGCGGATGCGCGGGCAGGCCCGGTACAGATGTCCGGGGTTGACCCGGTACGAATGCAGAGGTCCCAGGCGGCCCAAGGCGAGTGCGTGGGCAGGCCCGTGCAGAGGTCCCAGGCGACCCAAGGCAAGTGCGTGAGCAGGCCCGGTGCTGGCGTCCGGCTCACCCCGCCGTGGCTCCGCCCGCGCCGTCGTTGGGTGCCTGTCACACCGTGTGGCTCGATGAGGCCGACCTCAGTCCTGAGTTGCGCGTCACCCGGTGAGTCGATGCCGCTACATGGCTGCCCTGCCCCTCACGGCCAAGCCCGCGACGGATCGCTAGGCTGAGGCCATGGCTGATAACACCAGCGCGAAGACGCGCACGGAATCCGACTCGATGGGCACCGTTGAGGTGCCGGCAAACCACCATTGGGGGGCGCAGACCGAGCGCAGTCTGCACAACTTCGACATCGGTCGTCCGACCTTCGTGTGGGGACGCCCGATGATCAGGGCCCTGGGCATCCTGAAGAAGGCCGCCGCCCAGGCCAACGGGGAGCTCGGGGAGCTTCCCCAGGACATCTCCGATCTGATTGTGAAGGCCGCTGACGATGTGATCGCCGGCAAGCTCGACGACGATTTCCCCCTGGTCGTCTTCCAGACCGGCTCGGGCACCCAGTCGAATATGAATGCCAACGAGGTGATCTCGAACCGCGCGATTGAGATCGCCGGGGGCGAGATGGGCACGAAGACGCCCGTCCACCCCAACGACCACGTGAACCGTGGTCAGTCCAGCAACGACACCTTCCCCACTGCCATGCATATCGCGGTGGTCTCGGAGCTGCAGAACATGTACCCGCGGGTGCTGAAGCTGCGCAACACCCTGGACGCCAAGGCCAAGGAGTTTGACGATGTGGTGATGGTGGGCCGCACCCACCTGCAGGACGCCACGCCGATTCGCCTCGGCCAGGTGATCAGCGGTTGGGTCGCCCAGATCGACTTCGCCCTCAAGTGCATCCAGTTCTCCGATGAGCAGGCACGCGAACTCGCGATCGGCGGCACCGCCGTCGGCACCGGACTCAATGCCCACCCGAAGTTCGGCCCGCTCACCGCTGAGAAGATCAGCCAGGAGACCGGGATCACCTTTGAACAGGCACCGAATCTCTTCGCCGCCCTGAGCGCCCATGATGCGCTCGTCCAGGTGTCCGGCTCGCTACGCGTGCTGGGCGACGCCCTGATGAAGATCGCCAATGACGTTCGCTGGTATGCATCGGGCCCGCGCAATGGCATCGGTGAGCTGCTGATCCCCGAGAACGAGCCCGGCAGCTCGATCATGCCCGGCAAGGTGAACCCCACCCAGTGCGAGGCCATGACCATGGTTGCCACCAAGGTCTTCGGCAATGACGCGACCGTCGGCTTCGCCGGCAGCCAGGGCAACTTCCAGCTCAATGTCTTCAAGCCGGTCATGGCCTGGTGCGTGCTGGAGTCCATCCAGTTGCTGGGCGACACCTGCGTGAGCTTCAACGATCACTGCGCGGTGGGCATTGAGCCCAACCTCGAGAAGATCAAGCACAACCTTGACATCAACCTCATGCAGGTGACGGCGCTCAACCGCCACATCGGCTACGACAAGGCCTCGAAGATTGCCAAGAACGCCCACCACAAGGGCATTGGCCTGCGCGACTCGGCCCTTGAGCTGGGCTTCCTCACTCCCGAGGAGTTCGACAAGTGGGTTGTCCCGGCCGATATGACTCATCCCTCAGCCGCCGACGACTGAGCAGCTCCCGGCGTGGCCATGATGACGCCACACCGAGCCTGATCTGGGGGGAGGGTCCCGAGACGATCGTTTCGGAGCCCTCCCCGCTTCGTCCTCCCCGCTCACAACCCTGTCTCGACGCCCCTGAAGGACCTACACCGCGCAGAATCCTGGCGATGCCCCCTGTTCGGCAGCCAATGCCCCCTGCCCACACCCGGCATATCGACGGCGAACGCGCTCCGCGCAGACACGATGTCGCAGCAGACACGGTCTTGGTGAGCACCCCCCTTGGGTAGACACAGCGCCACAGCGGGCGAGAAGAATGGCGCTGGGTTGATTATGAGCAAAAAGGAAGGCAAGTCATGAGCACACGAACCGAAGTGGATCTGCTGGGCAGCCGTGAGGTGCCCGACGACAAGTACTACGGGATCCACACCGTCCGGGCGCTGGAAAACTTCAAGTTGTCCGGGGCAACCATGAATGATGTGCCTGAGTTCATCCGCGGGATGGTTCAGGTGAAGAAAGCCGCAGCCCAAGCGAACAAGGAACTGCATGCCCTGCCCGTGGACGTGGCCGATGCGATCATCGCCGCCTGCGATGCGATCCTCGAGGAGGGCCGATGCATGGATCAGTTCCCCACCGACGCCTTCCAGGGCGGTGCAGGGACCTCGATCAATATGAACACCAATGAAGTGATCGCCAACCTGGCCTTGGAGATCGCCGGCTTCCCGAAGGGCCGCTACGACCTGATCAACCCCAATGACGACGTCAACAAGTCACAGTCGACCAATGACGCCTATCCCACCGGCTTCCGGCTGGCCGTGTACACCCTTGCACGCCGCCTGGTGGCCGAGGTCGATCGACTCCAGGAGAGCTTCGCGGCCAAGGGCGGCGAGTTCGCCGATGTGCTGAAGATGGGCCGCACCCAGCTGCAGGATGCGGTGCCGATGACGCTGGGCGAAGAGTTCCGCGGCTATGCGACGAATATCCGCGAGGAGGTCAAGCGCATCTCCGTCGCCGCCGATCTGCTGCTGGACATCAACCTGGGTGGCACCGCGATCGGCACTGGGCTGAACACCCCGCCCGGATATGCCTCTGTAGTCACCCGCAAACTGGCCGACATCACTGGCTACACCGTTGAGGTCTCCGGCGACCTACGCGAGGCCAGCTATGACAACGGCGCTTATATCGCGGTCCACTCAGCCATGAAGCGGCTGGCGGCCAAGCTGTCGAAGATCTGCAACGACCTACGGCTCCTGTCGTCGGGGCCACGGGCCGGGATCAATGAGATCAACCTCCCCGCGATGCAGGCGGGTTCGTCGATCATGCCGGCAAAGGTGAATCCGGTGATCCCCGAGGTGGTCAACCAGGTGTGCTTCCGGGTCTTCGGCAATGACGTCACGGTCTGCTTCGCCGCCGAGGCCGGCCAACTGGAGCTCAACGTGATGGAGCCGGCATTGTCCCAGGCGATGTTCGAGACCATCCTTCTGCTCACGAGGGCCTGCGCCACCCTGCGGGAGCGCTGCGTTGATGGCATCACCGCCAATAAGGAACGGTGCCGCGACTATGTGATGAACTCGATTGGCATCGTCACCTATCTCAATGACGTGATCGGCCATCGCAACGGCGATCTGGTGGGCAAGGAAGCCGCTCGCACCGGCAAGTCAGTGCGCCAGGTGGTCATCGACATGGGGCTGCTCACCGGCGAGCAGGTCGATGCGATCCTCACCCCCGAGAACTTTCTCAAGCCGAGGTACACCGGCAAGGTCTACGCCCCCGACGAGCGTCGGTTGCCAACGCGGGACCGCTGAGGAAAGCCGGTGATCACTGACCCGCTCAATACCAACACGATGGGCTCCGATGCTTGTGCACCGGAGCCCATCGTGTTGTCGCAGATCTCCGCTCGCGCCGATAACAATATCTCCTTCGGTCATCGCCTCGAAGAGCAAGAAAAAATGGCGTCGGCACCCTGCGAGAGAACCGCCAAACGCCAAATCTTCAACAAAATTCAGTGCATATGCCATAGATTTCGACCAGATACCCCCTCTGAAGCCCAACATGAGACGAATGTTACGGTCATCATGACAACACCGAAGTTGTCAGCCGACGGCCTCGCAAGAGACACGCCAGCGACAAGAAACTCAAAGGAGAGTCATGTCCACGCGTACAGAAGAAGACCTTCTCGGCAAGCGGGAAGTGCCGAACGATAAGTATTACGGGATCCACACGCTTCGGGCACTGGAGAACTTCCAGATGTCCGGACGGTCGATGAATGACGTTCCGGAGTTCATCCGGGGCATGGTGCAGGTGAAGAAGGCGGCCGCGCTGGCCAATAAGGAGCTACGGGTACTGCCGGCAGACATCGCCGACGCAATCGTTGCCGCCTGTGATGCGATCCTCGATGAGGGCCGTTGCATGGACCAGTTCCCCACCGATGCGCTGCAGGGCGGTGCCGGCACCTCGGTGAATATGAACACCAATGAGGTGATCGCCAACCTGGCCCTGGAACTCATCGGATATCCCAAGGGTCGCTACGACCTGATCAATCCGAACGACCACGTCAACAAATCGCAGTCGACCAATGACGCCTACCCCACCGGCTTCCGGCTGGCCGTGTTCACCCTGGCTCATCGCCTCACCGAAGAGGTCTCTCGTCTGCAGACCAGCTTCGCCGCCAAGGGCATCGAGTTCGCCGATGTGCTGAAGATGGGCCGCACCCAGCTGCAGGACGCGGTGCCGATGACCCTGGGCGACGAGTTCCGCGGCTATGGGAGCAATATCCGCGAGGAGGTCAAGCGCATCAACATCGCTGCTGATCTTCTGCTCGAGATCAATCTCGGCGGCACCGCCATCGGCACCGGCCTCAACACCCCTCCCGGCTATGCGCCGGTGGTGACCCACAAACTCGCCGAGGTGACCGGATACCCGGTGACCAGCGCCCCGGACCTCATGGAGTCGAGCTACGACAACGGCGCCTACATCGCGGTGCACTCGGCCATGAAGCGCCTGGCGGCCAAGCTGTCGAAGATCTGCAACGATCTGCGCCTGCTCTCGTCCGGCCCCCGTGCCGGCATCGACGAGATCAACCTCCCCGCGATGCAGGCCGGCTCGTCGATCATGCCGGCGAAGGTGAATCCGGTAATCCCCGAGGTGGTGAGTCAGGTCTGCTTCCGCGTCTTCGGCAATGACGTCACGGTCAGTTTCGCCGCCGAGGCCGGCCAACTGGAGCTCAACGTGATGGAGCCGGCATTGTCCCAGGCGATGTTCGAGACCATCCTTCTGCTCACGAGGGCCTGCGCCACCCTGCGGGAGCGCTGCGTTGATGGCATCACCGCCAATAAGGAACGGTGCCGCGACTATGTGATGAACTCGATTGGCATCGTCACCTACCTCAATGATGTGATCGGCCATCACAACGGTGACCTGGTGGGCAAGGAGGCCGCTCGCACCGGCAAGTCAGTGCGGGAAGTGGTCGTCGAGATGGGCCTGCTCACCGGCGAGCAGGTGGACGCCATTCTCACCGACCAGAACTTCCTCAAGCCCCATTACACGGGTCGCTTCTACAGTGCCGATGAACATGGGTTGCCTGAGGATGTTGCACCGGAGCTCGTGAGTCACGAGGCCTAGAACAGTGCTTGCGCTACAGCTTGCGGTAGTTCTTGTCTTCATTCTGATTGGCGCCCGTCTGGGTGGTTTGGGAATCGCATTCGCCGGAGCAAGTGGCGTGATCGTTCTGGGTTTGCTCGGCTGCCGAGTGAATCCGACCACCGGCATTCCCTGGGATGTGCTCGGCATCATCATCGCCGTGATCTCTGCCGTGGCCGCCATGCAGACAGCCGGCGGCATGGATCTGCTGGTGAAGATCAGTGAGCGACTACTGAGAAAACATCCCCGCAGGATCACCTTCTACGCACCGATCATCACCTACGTCATGACATTCCTGTGTGGCACGGGAAATGTGGCCTTCGCCACCCTTCCGGTGATCGCGGAGGTGGCCAAAGAGGGCCATGTTCGTCCCTCCCGGCCGCTGTCGATCTCCGTGGTCGCCTCCCAGATCGCCATCTGCGCCTCACCCATCTCGGCGGCGACCGTGGCCATGTCCGCCATCGTCGAGCCACGTGGTGTGTCGTATACAAAGATGGTGGCCTTCGTCACCCTGGTCACTTTCGTGGGGGCAATGGTGGGTGCCCTGTTCGCGAGTCGTCAAGGTGTTGAGCTCGACGATGATCCCGTGTACAAGAAGCGGCTTGCTGAGGGTCTGGTGAGCTCCAGGTCAGTCACCGAGTACGAAATCAAGCCCTACGCCCGGCGTTCGCTGATCATCTTCGGCGCCTCCCTGGTGGTCGTCATGGTCTATGCCACAGCGGTCACGGGTATGGACAATCCACCGCTTCCCCGCACCGCGGCGATCATGTGCGTGATGATGACCGCAGCGCTGGTCACGAAGCTTCTCTGCCACATCGATCTCACGTGTGTGTCAGATCAGCCCACCTTCAAGGGCGGAATGAGTGCGGCATTGTGCATTCTCGGTGTCGCATGGCTGGGGAACACCTTCGTCACGGAGAATCTGGACGCCCTGCAGCAGTTCGGTCAGAGCGTGATCCAGCAGTACCCGTGGTTGCTGTCGGTGGTGTTGTTCTTCGGCGCGGCCCTGTTGTACTCACAGGGCGCCACAACGGTGACCTTCATGCCAGTGGCGGCGGCAATGAATGTGTCGGTCGGTGCCATGGTGGCATCATTCCCGGCAGTCAGCGGACTGTTCGTGCTGCCGACCTACCCAACGGTGGTGGCGGCCATCGAGATGGATGACACGGGGACGACGCGAATCGGCAAGTTCGTGTTGAACCATCCCTTCCTCTTGCCCGGTGTCGTCTCGATCGCGGCGGCGGTGGCGCTGGGTTTCGTCCTGGCGCCGCTGATGCTCTAGCAGATCTGTTCGGACGACCCCTGCCGTGGCCGTGGCCCCTTCTCGGGGCCGCGGCCACCTTCTTGTCATGGCATTCCTGTCACGGCATTGCGAGGCAGATCGTGCGCCATTGCGTCAATCTCGCGACTATTTCTCGGGTTCCCCCGCTACCTGGGCGGCGGCGGCCTCACTGGTCGTCCACACCTGCAGGCGCAATGGTCTGCCCCGTTGGAGTCGCACTCGCACGCCCTTGTGGACGAAGAAATACAGCCCGACGACCACGCATGCCAATCCGGTGGCCAATGATCCGGTCAGCAGCGACCACCGGGGGCCGGCCAGGTCGCCCACCCAGCCAATGATCGGCGCACCCAGTGGGGTGCCACCCATGTTGATCGCCGCATAGATCGCCATGACGCGTCCCCTCATCGAGGGGGCGGTGGAGATCTGGACGGTGGAGTTGGCGCTCGTCATCACCGTGAGCGCGCACAGGCCGGTGGGAATGAGCAGGATCGCATAGAACCAATAGTTCGGTGCCAGCGCCAGGAAGGTGTTCGACAGCGCGAACCCGCCCAGACCGAGCATCAGCACCGAGACACGAGGAGCTTTACGACGGGCTGCGATGATGGCCGCCCCGAAGGTGCCGATGGCCATGATGGTGCCCAAAGCCCCATATTCTGCCGCACCCCGGCCAAATACCTTGGTGGCCATGGTGGCGTTGGTTATCTGGAAGTTCATACCGAAGGTGCCCAACATGAAGACCATGAACAGCACCAGGACGATGTCGGGACGGTGCCTGATGTAGCTGAGCCCCTCCCTGACCGAACCCCTGCCCTTGCGCTTCGGCGCCGGATGCAGCAGCTTCGGATTCATCGCCAGCAGGGCAAGGATCATCGCCAGGAAGCTGAGCGCATTGATCAACATGCCCGGTGCCACGCCCACTGCGGCGATGAGCAGACCGGCTGCTCCCGGGCCGATCAGCCTGGCCGCGTTGAACGACATCGAGTTGAGTCCCACGGCGTTGGGAATCAGCGAGTCGGAGACCATTTCCGAGACGAATGCCTGACGGGCCGGCATGTCGAAGCTGGCCACCAGCCCCTGGGAGAAGGCGAACAGGTAGACATGCCACAACTCCACGTGATTGGTCACCACCAACAACCACAGCAAGGCGGCGTTGAGTCCGAGCAGCGACTGGGTGACGAGCAGGATCGTCCGCTTCGGATAGCGGTCGGCGACGGCCCCGGAGAACGGTGCCAGGAAGGGAATCGCCAGGAATTGCAGGGCGCTCACGATGCCCAGTGCCGACGAGGAATGGTCGGTGAGTCGGGTCAGTACCAGCCAGTCCTGGCTGGTTCGCTGCATCCACGTTCCGACATTGCTGAGCAGTGCCCCAAAGAAGTAGAAGCGGTAGTTGGGTTGAGCCAGGGAAATGAAGGTGCGTCCCACATTGCGCCAGAACGCCATCACCTTGCCGACGGGTTCGGTCATCGCCGCAGCAGCCCCTTCCTCCTGGGGAGTCGCCGTGTTATCAAGGGCCCTCCTGTTGTCGTCAGGGATCCCCTCGTTTCCAGAGGTGCCGGTGGGATCAGGCGAATTCTGTGCGGGGCCGGTCATCGGGTCTCCACCTCGTCGGTCAGCTCGGTGAGCAAGCGGGCGGCATCGCGCAGCAGCGTCCGCTGATCGGCGTTCAGGCCGTCGAGGCAGCGCAGCATCCATGTGTCACGTGCCGCCAGGGTGCGACGCAGCTGGGCGTGACCCTCCTCGGTCAACCCAATGAGCACCTGCCGGTGATCGTTCGGATCGGGCGTGCGTGCCACCAACCCCTGCGCCACCGCCGCATTGATCGCCCGGGTGATGGCCGGCGTGCTCACACCCGCATAGGCGGCGATCGCGGTGGGCGTCTGCGGATTCACGCGGTGTAGCTGCATGAGGACGCTCATCAGCGGGCCCGGAACCTCGTCACTGGCGTGTCGCACGCCGCGCGCCACCCGCTGGCAAGCGATGCGCACATCGGTCGCCAGGCTTGCCAGTTCCTCGTCCGGTGCTGACTGACCGGGCGCTGGCGTCACGCGCCCGGACTCGGAGCGCCCTTCCCTGTTCGAACCACTGGTACCCGGGCCGCCAGAGCCCTGCCCCCGCGCGCCGTGCTCGCCCATGCCTTGTGCCATCACGGCGATAAGGGTAGCTCGTTAACCAAGTTAATTAGCTTGGCTAATTAACTTGGGGATCAGGAATGGCAGGCAGGCGTCATGGCGGTGGCCGTCGTCCACCGACCCGCCCCGCTGGCTCGGACCGTCACCCCGGTCTGCCCGCCCCCGGATGATCGACACCCAGCACGCCCAATCCCCAGCAACGACCGCATCCTGAGCGGACCGATGATTCGGGACTGACCCGCCCCGACGGGCCCTGCCATCCTGACGGGCGCTGCCATCCTGACGGGCACTGCGCCGTGGACTGGCCGATCGTTCTAGGCTGACGACGTGGCCACACCGATCACCGTGCGCGATGCAACCGACGCCGACGCGGAAGCCATCACCGCCATCCACAATGTGCAGGGCGTGGGCACCACGGCTAGCTATGCCCTGACCAAGGAAACCGCTGCGGAGCGAATCGCCTGGCTGCATCGTCAACGCGACCACCGCCACCCGGTGCTCGTCGCCACCGACACCCAGGGCAGGGTGCTCGGATTCGCCGACTACGACCGCTTCCGCTCCCTGCCCGGTTATGACCTCACCGTAGAGCACAGCGTCTACGTGACCGCTGGCCATGAGCGTGAGGGCGTCGGCGCAGCGCTCATGGCGCGCCTGATCGAGCTGGCACGAGACCTCGGAATGCATGCGATGGTCGGGGTCATCGACGCCGACAACACGGCGAGCATCGCCTTCCACGAACGGCTTGGTTTCCGCAACTGCGGCACCCTGCCCCAGGTCGGACGAAAATTCGGTCGCTGGCTCGATGTGAGCCTTCTGGTGAAGATCCTCTCCCCGGAATGACGCTGGATCTCGTCCCTCGCGAGGGAGGATGGACCAGAGCACAATCCAACACGCTCATGTAGTCAACACGCCCATGTGGCTCGCCGGCGTCCCTTCACGAGACGACAGGGACACCGGACGCACAGACCCGGAAAGCGGCCCGGGACTCACCTCGATAGGATTCCTCTATGACGGCTTATCACGCGGATGCGGTCGACCAACACGACAAGGAAATTCTCACCTGGGATGGGCTGGGTGAGGCATCACGTGAGCTGGCCCAGACGATCGTGGATTCGGACTTCGACCCCGAGATCATCATTGCAGTGGCCCGAGGCGGCATGATCCCGGCCGGCGCGCTGACCTACGCCCTGGGCACCAAGCTGACCGATGCGATCAATGTCGAGTTCTACACGGGTGTCGCCCAGACGCTGCCCGACCCGGTGCTGCTGGCGCCGATGCTTGACACCGAATCGATCAGCGGCAAGCGTCTGCTCGTCGTTGACGATGTCGTTGACTCCGGTCGGACCATGCAGCTGGTGATCAAGCTCCTGCGCGGCTTTGGCGCCGATGTCCGCAGCGCAGTGCTCTATGCGAAGCCGACCACGGTGGTCTCCCCCGACTTCGTGTGGCATCACACCGCCCAGTGGATCGTCTTTCCCTGGTCGGCCCAGCCGCCGGTTGAAGCCTCCAAGTAGAGCACCACAATCGCTGATGCGGATGACCCCGATCGAACCGGGGCCATCCGCATCGTCGTCCCAGATCGCCGTCCTGAGTCACTCACGTCAGGCTGGCTTCGACGCCGTGCAACCAGATGGGGGTGATCCCGGCTGCCCTCACCGAATCGGCTGAGGCCAGTCAGGCGAGCAGAGCAAGCGGGATGAGTTGACCCTCCCGGCGCGTTGCCGATGACGACAGATCCGGATTATTCGGGCAGGGCCCCCGTCCATGCCAGAGATGCCAGGAGGGCTGCCTGATCACCCAGTACGGCGTCGTCATAGCGAGCCAGCGGTGAGTGCAGCTGCGGAGCCGTCGCCGGGTCAACGCCGGGATACAGGGCTCCCATGAACAGGAAGGCGCCACGCACCTTCTGCAGCACATAGCTGAAGTCCTCGCTGGCCATCACCGGATGCTTCATCTCCACCACCCGGTCGGCGCCGAAGAGCCGGGTCGCAGTGTCAAGCACCACCTGGGCGGCCACCGGATCGTTCATCGTGGTGGGGCAGTTCACCCTGAACTCCGCCTCCACGGAGCAACGGTGGGTCGCTGCCACCGACTTGGCCACCTCCACGCCTCGCCGGGCGAACTGCTCAGTGGCTTCCGGAGAGACGGCACGCACGGTCGCCCCGAGATAGGCGGTGTCATTGATGACATTGATCGCCTCACCGGCGCGCAGCTGCGTGGTGGTGCAGACGACCGGGTCGAAGACGGAGAACTCACGGGTCACCAGGTTCTGGAGCTGCTGGCCCAGGTCGAGCACTGCCGGTACCGGGTCAATCGCCGTATGCGGCGCCGAGCCATGGCCGCCCAAACCGGTGAAGGTCGCCGTGAGCTGGCAGTTGCTGGCCATCTGGGCTCCGGCGCGCACATGCACGGTGCCGAGCGGATAGGGAAACTCATGGATGCCCCAGGCCACCACCGGCTCATCGCCGGCCGCGTCGAGCAAGCCATGCTCAAGCATCTCGGCGGCGCCGTTCGCGGTCTCCTCGGCGGGCTGGAACATGAACAACACCGAGCCGGCGAGATCCTCGCGCACCCTGCTCAACAGTCTGGCGGCACCCACGAGGCCGGACATGTGGAGGTCATGTCCGCAGGCGTGCATCCGTCCATTGGTCGACTTGAAGGCTTCATCGGTCTGCTCGGTCACAGGCAGGGCATCCATATCGCCGCGCAGCAGGACGGTGGGGCCGGGCCGACCCCCGCGCAGGACGGCGATGATCGAGCTCGATCCCTGCCTGGTCGTGATCTCCAGCGGCAGGCCGTCGAGAGCCTCCAGAAGACGCGCCTGGGTGCGGGTGAGATCGAACTCCAACTCCGGGATCTGATGCAGATCCCGACGCAGGACGGACAGATCCGAGCCCAGGGAAGCCCCCATGGCGCGAAAATCGGGGATTGTCACATCGCTTGTCGCATTGCTCATGAGGCCATGGTCGCACCGACACCAAAGCGGCAGGCGGGAGTCCATCCCCGCGGCGGGTAACGTGCCCGTCATGGCCGATGAATCACCGTCCCGGAAACCACAGAGCCACGGGACGGGCGCGCCAGCGCAGGAAGGACAAGCGTCAGCGCTGATCGAAAACAATGCGCAGGAACAGCCCCACCAGACGATGCCGGCTCCCGCGCCATATGTCGACACCACAGCGCAGCTCCAGGCTGTGCCACCCTTGCACGCCCCCACACCGGGCAGACCAGAGCTGTATGTTGAATCGGGCCGTCAGGCGCTGACCCTGATCGCGCGCTGGTGTCGTTCCCGGGGCATCGAGCTTGCCCTCCTGCCCAGCTATCACTGTGACTCGATGGCCCTGCCCTTCTGGCTGGAAGGCATGCGAGTGCACTTCGTGGGCGTCGGCAACGATCTGCAGTTCAGTCCGGACGCGCTGAACTCGGCGCTTGCCAATCTCGACGAGACGGCAGTGGTGCTGTGGGCCAGAGTCGGGGCCATTGCCGCCTCACCGGAGCTCGCTGAGGCACTGGGCCGTGCCCGACGCGTCGGCCATCTGGTGGTCGACGACGCCACCCATGCCGTTCTCGACGACGAGTTCAGCGGCCGCGATCAGGCGCCGATGCCCATCACGGACTTCCGGATTGCGAGCCTGCGCAAGCTGATCCCGGTCACCGATGGCGCCCTCCTGCGCTGTCGCCCCGGCATCACGCTTGACCCGCCGCGGGAGCGCACCTGCCTTGACGATGACCTGGTCATCTCCCGCTCGACCCTGCTCGCGAAAGCCGCATCCCTGAACTCCGCCACGCCCCTGCCCCTCGCCTCCAGTTCTGGCTCTGGTTCTGGACAGCATTCGCCCGTGCCTCCCCGGCGCGCTGAGGGCTATCTCGAGCAGCTCAGCGACTCCGAGGGATTCTTCGATCGTGCGCTGACACCGGTGCCAATGAGCCGGGGCGCGCGCTCCCAGCTGTCCTCCTTCGACCTCGGGCGTCAGGCTCGCCGTGAGCGTCGAGCCAATCGTCTCTTCGCTGAGGAATTGGAGCGTCAATCGTCTGCCCATCATGCGCACGACGGCACCTCGCGGCCTCCGCAGACGCCTGGGATCGGGACGATTGAGGTGCTCAATGCCGGCCGGGCGTGCTTCCCGCTGATTCGTACATCAGCCGCTGCGGCGGTCGAGGAGGCCCTTGTCACCCGAGGCCTGTTCAGCCCGCAGAGCTGGCCTCGTCCCGACTATCTACCCTCACACCTCGAGTGGCCCAGCGATGTACTCAGCATCGACTGCGGCCAAAGCCGCACGACCGAACAGATACGTCAGATCGCAGAGATCGTGTACCAGGCCTCGCTCAGCCCAGCCGGGGATCTCCCACGTGAACACTCACCTGGCCACTGACCTCGGCAGTCATCTCGACCGCATCGCGACAGATCACATCGCCGTCAGCCTGCACCGGCACGGGTTGGTCGGCCCGGAGCTCCACACGATGACCCTGCCCACGTTGGAGTCCATGCGTCGCAATCGCGGGATTGATCGTTCCTGCTGCCGCGATCCCCAACCAGTGCCCCGGATTGCTTGGCCGCACCGCCACGACGTCAAGCAGGCCGTCGTCCATGCGCGCCGCATTCGCCAACACGATCCCGCCGGGAACAACGGGCGTGTTCGTCGCCAGGATCGACCAATACCGACCCCGATGCCACAACTCGTCATCCACGCGCCAGGAGAGCCGCAGCCCGGGCCTGGCAAGCTGTGGCAACCCGGCTATTCCATAGGCCAGCGGACCCAGAACACGTTTCGTCCCCCGGGTGGTCGCCCGCACCGCCATGGCATCACGCCCTGTGCCGACCATGGTGCAAAAGGGTTGCCCGGCCACCGAGTCACCGCGCTCGTCAATACAGCTGGCCGATCCGACGTCGATGTCCACAAGATCACCCAGCACCGCGATCCTGGCCCGACCGGTGAGGGATCCGCGGCGCAGACCCAGCGAGGAGGCCAACACATTGCCAGAACCCGCGGCGATCACCCCCAGGGTGCAGTGCGGCGGAGCCTCAACCAGCACCCCAACCGCCTGACGCACCGTGCCATCCCCTCCGGCCACCACCACCGTGTCAGCACCCGCCGCCAGGAATCCACGCACCTGCTCACGACCAGGATGATCAGGGGAGGTGTGCCGCACCAGCAGGTGAGCTCCCACCTCGGCGCAGATTGCCCTGACCGCCGTGATGATCGTCCCCTGATGAGGCGACAAGGAGTGCACGAGCAGGCCCACCACCCGGGGACGACCACAGGCCCTCGGGGACTGCGCGAGTGGCTGTGGGCGCATCCGCGCAGAGCTGCCTCCCGTCCTCGACTCGTCGAGTGATCGGGATGAGGAGGCCGCAGAGGGCCGGGATTCACGCCGTGTCATGCATAACCTGCCATGCCCACTAGTGTGCCCTGCGGGTCGGGTTGGCGCGTCTGTCCACCTCGTCTTCGTGCTCAACGCCATTGGCCACAAACTAATCGGTACGACCAATACCCGACAGCGCACCCCCGGCCGTCCAGAATTCGACCCGGTTTGGCAGATGTCATTTCTCCGGCTATGTTGAATCTCGTGAACAACACTTCCGACCTGAGCCACGCGGCGTCGTCGCGCGATGCCGTCGTGATGATGTGTTGTCTCTGTTGCTGCTAGTCCGGCGCAGCTCTGTGCGGTAACCCCGCAAATCCTTCGCGCGGCCCAGCAAGGCCTTGTCCACTCCACCTCGGGAACGGCGTGCTTGCACACCCGAATCCTCCCGATATCGCGGAGCAAAGGCTTCTCAACCTCTTGACTGCTCCGTCACAGCAATTGACGGAAAACTCTCTTTCATCACGGTAATTCCATTATTCGAAAGGCCCTCGCATGTCTGCAATCCATGATTCCATCACCGAGTTGATCTTCAACACCCCGCTGGTCCGCGCACCCCATTACTTGAAGGCAGCCGGCGCCCCCGACGCCGATATCGCCCTCAAGCTCGAGTACTTCAACCCGGCCGGCTCAGTCAAGGACCGCATCGCCCTGGCAATGATTACCGACGCCGAGAAGCGCGGCACCCTCAAGCCCGGTGGCACCATCATTGAGCCCAGCTCGGGCAATACCGGCATCGGACTGGCCGCCGTGGGCACCGCCCGCGGTTACAAGGTGAAGGTCGTCCTTCCCGCCAGCCTGTCGGTGGAGCGCCGCGCACTCATCCAGGCATACGGCGGCGAGGTCATCCTCACCCCCGGACCGCTGGCCATCAAGGGCTCCATCGCCTACGCCAAGCAGCTTCACGCAGCCGATCCCACCTCTGTCATCCTCGGCCAGTTCGACAACCCGGCCAACCCGGAGATCCACTACAAGACCACCGGACCGGAGATCTGGAAGGACACCGACGGCACCGTCGACGTCTTCGTAGCCGGCATCGGCACAGGTGGAACCTTGTCGGGCGCCGGCAAGTACCTCAAGGAGCAGAAGCCCGATCTCAAGGTGATCGGCATCGAGCCCGCCAAGAGCCCCATCCTTGAGGGTGGCAAGCCCGGCCCCCACGGAATCCAGGGCATTGGCACCGGTTTCGTGCCGAACACGCTGGACCGTTCGGTCTACGACGAGGTCGTGGGCATCACCGACGAGGACTCCATCGCCCAAGCCCGTCTGCTCGGCACCTCCGAGGGCATCTTCACCGGCATCAGCTCCGGTGCCGCCCTGGCCGCCGCCCTCCAGATCGCCGCCCGCAATGAGTACCAGGGCAAGCGCATCGTCGCCCTGCTCCCCGACTCGGGCGACCGCTACCTCTCCACCGCCCTGGGCCAATTCCCCGAGCTCACCGTGCATGAGGATGTCGAGCTCTAAGCGATAACTCAGCGACCACGCGCACATAGTCACCAGTGACGGGCCATCACCCTAGCCTGTCACACTAACCAGGACGCCGTCTCCGGGGGATGTCACCCGCCCCCGGACGCGGCGTCCTCGTGCGTCCGAGGCAAAGCTGGGAAGAGGACTGGGCATCGAGGGCTGGCGCCGACGGGCATACATGAGCGATAATGTGATATCAGTTTGATATCAGATTGAGAGGATTCATCATGACCACCACGCCCACGCCATCCGGCGAACAGCTCCCATCAGCGGCGACGATCGGCGACGCCGATGATTCGGTGCAGCTCAGCGCACATCCCGTGGGCCGTGAGGGCAGCCGCGTGACCATCGCTGAGCGGAAGGCCTGGGCGATCACTGGCTTGCCCGGCATCCTCATCGCGCTCGTGCTGGTGGGCGTGGGCGCCTGGCTTTTCCTCGGCGAGGGAATGCCCGAATTCGCGACCGTGCTGGGCGTCGTGCTGGCGCTCATCGGTTTGCTGCTCTTCAGCGGCCTGGCCGTGATCAGCCCCGGCCAGACGCGTGTGGTGCAATTCTTCGGCGCCTATATCGGCACGGTGCGACGCACCGGCCTGGTGATGACCGTTCCGCTGTCCACCCGTCGCAAGGTGTCGGTCAAGGTCAACAACTTTGAGACCAATGAGTTGAAGGTCAATGACTCCGAGGGCAACCCGGTGAATATCGCCGCGATCATCGTCTGGCAGGTAGCCGACACCGCCAAGTCCGTGTTCGCCGTGGAAAACGCCCACGAGTTCGTGGCTGTCCAGTCCGAGTCGGCACTGCGTCATATCGCCGGAGCCCATCCCTATGACAACGGCGAGCCCGGCGCGGAGACCCTCCGCGGTGCCACCGAGAAGGTCGCCGACGAGTTGGCCACTGAGGTGGCGGCGAGGATCGCCATCGCCGGCCTTGAGGTGATCGAGGCCCGCATCAGCTCACTGGCCTATGCGCCGGAGATCGCGCAGGCCATGTTGCAGCGTCAGCAGGCCTCAGCCGTCATCGCCGCCCGCGAGAAGATCGTGGAGGGCGCCGTGACGATGGTGCAGAATGCGCTCAATCAGCTGGAGGAACAGGACATCGTGGCCCTCGACAATGAGCGCAAGGCCGCCATGGTCTCGAACCTGCTCGTGGTGCTCTGCTCCGACTCCCACGCCACCCCGGTGGTGAACGCCGGGTCTCTCTACAACTGAGCCGCAGGCACCATGAGTGAGCGCAAGACGCTCCTTCTCCGCCTCGATCCCGCCGTTCATGATGCGCTGCAGCGATGGGCCAGCGATGAGCTGCGGTCGACCAATGCCCAGATGGAGATGCTGCTACGCGACGCGCTTCGCCGAGCGGGACGATTGCCGAGCGGCGTCAAGCCCTTGCGTCGTCCCGGACGGCCACCGCTGCGGCGCACGGCCGACGAGGCACCGCCGGGTGAAGGGGCTGAGAGCCCACTATCCGACCCCCGGGCTCCCGGCGACTGTGTGTCCGAAGCCAAGCCGGTCGCAGAAGCCGCCATCAGCGGCGAGTCGACCACAGACCAACGCCCCGGCACTGAACCCCCGAGCCGAGGCCAGACGACGGAGCCGACCGCCGAGTCACCCGATCACGAGGTCTGAGCTTCCCAGCCTGCCGAGACGATGATTGCCGCCCGAAGCGATGTCTTTGAGGCGGCAATCATCGCATCTCACCGATGTGGCTCAGCAGGTCGCTGCGCGGCTTAACGCGCGAAGGCGGGCAGCTCATCGTCGACGTCGCCACGGGACGAGGCGATCACCCCGAAGGTGACGAACAGGAGGGCCGAGATGATCAGGGCGATCAGCGGCACCGACCATCCCGAGGTGATTCCGTGCACCGTGCCCACCAGCCAGGTGCCGACACCGGCGATGAGATAGCCGAGAGCCTGGGAGAACCCGGAGAGCTGTGCGGTGACGAGGGGATCGCGGCTGCGCTCAGCCACCAGCGCGATCGCCAGCGGAAAGGCCCAGCCGGACAGCGACAACATCAGCGTCCACAGCCATGGCAGAGCGGCGGGGGCAAGCAGCAATCCGAGATATCCCCCAGCCAGGAGCATGCCCAGGACCACGATCATGCCGGTGGGGCGTGACAGCTTCTGGGCGACGATCGGCATCACCAGGCCGCCCGGGATCGCCACGATATTGAACAGGGACAGCAGCAGGCTGGCCTGCGCCACCGTGAGGCCGGCGTCGCGAAAGATCTGTGGCAGCCAGCCGAAGGAGACATAGGCCTGCATCGACTGGAGTCCGAAGAAGAGCCCGAGCGCCAGCCCTTTGCGCGTGCGCGCGATCTCCCACATCGTAGGGCCCTTGCGCTGCACCGCGCCTTCAGTCTGGTCGTGCATATGGCCCGCATGGGGCGCAATACCCGCCACCACCACCCAGACGATCAGGGCGACGGCCGCAGTCGCGCCCCACAACCCCATGTTCAGGCGCCAGTCTCCCGGGTGGGAGGCGAAAATCACCGGCACCATCAGGCTCGGAGCCAGCGCGCCAATGGGCAGGACGGTGGTGTAGACCGACATCATTCCGGCGACATGCCCGGGGAAGAAGCGCTTCACAAAGACCGGAGCCATCACATTGCCCACCGCCATGCCGGCCAAGGCCAGCACGCTGAGGAGCAGGAAGCTGATCTCATGATGGGCAACCACGCGCCCGAGCAATCCGCCGGTGATCACCAGTGCCGAGGCGGCCAGCACGCGAGTGGTGCCAAAGCGTCCGCCGATCCGCGCCGCGAAGGCGCCGAAGATGGCGAAGCAGAAGGGCGGCATGGCGCTCAGCAGCGCGGCCACTCCCGGGCCCATGTTCAAGCCTGCGCGCAGCTCACTGAGCAGCGGGCCCACTGAAGTGGCCCCTGGACGAAGGTTCACTGCCAGCACGATCACGGCCAGCACCGCCAGCCACACCGGCAGGCGGCGCCGAATCCGATGGCTCGGCGTCAACGTCGGCTCGGCGTCAACGGTGGTTGTCACATGCGACATGGATGCTCCTTCCGGGCTGAATCCCGAAGTCATAACCGGTCTATCGGGCTCAATCATCCCGACGATGCGCCGAACTGACGTGGTTCGCCATCGGCACAATGACCCGGCTTCCCCTCATGGGCACACAACGGCCCCGCAGGTGACCACCCGGATGTCTCCCCCCTTGGTTGTGTCCGAGGGTGCGGAACGGCCCTCAGAGGTGATCAGAGCAGCGACTTGGCGCGCAACCAACTGCGGGCGATATCTGAGGCCTTGAGCTGCTGGTTGACACTGGCGGCATTCAGCGCCACCAACTCGGATTGGCTCATCTGGGCGCTCACCTTGTTGATCAGTGCGGCAGCGCTGGCGTCCACCCGCGCCGACGCCAGTGGCGTGACATTCTGCGCCAGGATCAGATGCTTGGGATCGTCGAGCACGACGAGATCATTGGCCGCGATCGAGGGATCAGAGGTGTAGATATCGGCCGCTTGGACCTTGGCATCCACGAGCGCCTTGACCGTGAGCGGACCCCCCGAGTCCTCCACACCCAGGACAGTGGCATCCACCCCATAGACCTTCTTGAGACCGGTGGGCCCATAGGGCCGGGTGGCGAACTCAGAGTTGGCGGCCACCGTGATTGTCCCCCCGAAGGAGGCCAGATCACCGATCGATGACATCGAATGAGCAGTGGCCGAGGCCCGGGTGACGGTATAGGAGTCCTGATCGCCGGCGGCCGCCTGGTCAAGAATGTGCAGTCCCGAGGGCAGGACGCGCTCCAGGGCCTGACGCACAGAGTCCTGATCAGTCACCTGGACGTCCTTGTCGAAATACTGCAGCAGATTGCCAGAATATTCCGGGATCAGATCGATCTTGCCCGAGGTCATCTCGTCGACATAGACCTCGCGCTGTCCAATCTGGAATTGGCGGGTGACCGTCACTCCCGAAGCTTCAAGCATCTGCGCATAGCACTCGGCGATGATCTCATTGGAGTAGTACTGCTGCGAACCGATCACCAGGCCACTGCCGCTGGCCGATGAAGAGGATGTGATCGGGTTGTTCCGCGAGCAGGCGGACAGCGCCGCGATTCCTAAAGCCCCGAGTACGGCACGACGTGGCAGTCGCATGATCTCCTCCTGGTGTCCTCATGGTGGTGGTGCTCCCCCGCTGCGGTCGCGACCACCGGGCTTTCAGCGTGGGCCGTCGGCCCGGCACGGCCAGTGGCCAATCGCGAACTGGGATCACATCGGCTCAGCGCCAGTAGGCGCGGGTCGTCTCCGTCAATCCTCCGAGCTCCGTGAAGCCCGCATCAATGATGCTCACCGGTCGCGGCGTATCGCGCCAGTGCTCAGTACTCGGGAAGGCGACCTGAAGCCGGAAGGCGTCGGCGCGCCAGAGCGCATGAGCGGGCTCATCCGAGGACTCATAGAGCCGCTGGGCCGCGTGGGCGCACTGGGCCGCCATCTTGCCGCTGGTCATCTCCACCAAGGGGCTCACCTCCACCACGGCCAGGGCGTCCTGGGCGAGGCTATCGCCTCCATCGGGGAAATTGGTGCCGGCGATCTGGAGCTTTGCGATGGCCTTCGGCTGTGGCTCTTCAGGGCCGGGCACGAACGCCCGAGCCGCTGCGGCACCATAACCTTGCGGCCCCTCCTGTTCCACGGTCACGCCGTCAAGCTCCTGCACATCGGTCCACCGCTTGCCGTCGGCGCGCCTGACCAATTTGCGAATATGCCCGCCCGTCCATTGGGCCACCGCGTCATGCCAGACACCGCCCGGGGCGGAGCGGGGGTCGTCAAGCAATCGGACGACTGCCCGGGCGGTCGCCTCACAGACATCCACCTGACGGGCAGGCTCGCGCTTGTCGCGATAGACGACGAACTGCATCGCCCACGGCATCTCGCCACCGGGCTCGGGGTTGGGGATATGGAAAGACTCGACGCTCACCCGGCCACGTTATCCCGGGCCCGATATCCCCCGATCGCCGTCCGCGCGTCAGCCCACGGCGATGAGCGAATTGACCTGACACAGACGTCCGGGCTCTGTTGTGATGCATCGCGCGCTGTTAGCGTCCCTCTATGAACTCGAACATCGTTGCCTCGTTGTGGTTCGACCGGCGCGCCCGGCAGGCCGTTGACTTCTATCTGGATGTCTTCCCCGACAGCACCGAGACCCATCTGGCCCGTTATCCGGAGCAGGGCCTGCCCGCCTTCCAGGAGGACTTCGCCGGCGACATCCTGGAGATCGGCTTTCGGATCGACGACTTCGAATTCACCGCAATCAACGCGGGACCGGAGTTCACCATCAACCCATCGATCTCGTTCATGCTCAACTTTGACCCCTCACGCGACGCCAACGCCCGCGAGCACCTTGACGCCACCTGGTCGCGCCTGATCGATGAGGGTTCTGCGCTGATGGACCTTGGCAGCTACGACTGGTCTGTCCGCTATGGCTGGCTCCAGGATCGCTTCGGGGTGAACTGGCAGCTGATGCTCACTGATCCCGAAGGCGAGCCGCGTCCCTTCGTGGTCCCCCAGTTCATGTTCCCCTACCGTTCCGCGAAGGCCCGCCAAGCCCTCGACTATTGGACCGGGGTCTTCCCCAACGCGGCACCGGGCACCGTCGTGGGCTATGAGCCCGGCCAAGGCCAGCCCGAGGGAACGATCCTGTTCTCCGATTTTCGGCTGGCCGGCCAATGGTTCAGTGCCATGGACTCGGGCGCGCAGCTGCCTGAGGGCTGGGAGTTCAACGAGGCCGTCAGCCTGGTGGTGGAATGCGCTGACCAGACGGAGATTGACCACTACTGGGCCGCGCTGTCGGCGGTGCCGGAAGCCGAGCAGTGCGGCTGGTGCAAGGACCGGTTCGGGGTGAGCTGGCAGATCGTGCCACAGAATATGGACGAGCTCATGGCCCGCCCGGGCGCCTACCAGAAGATGCTCGCCATGAAGAAGCTGGTCATCGCCGACTTCTGAGCGCTCCGGAAGGCCGGCCTGGAGGGCCACGCGCCCTGATCCCGTCCCATCCAAGGGATCGCTGCACCCTGATCTTGTCTCGGATCTTGTCTCGCCCAAGGATCGCGACATATAGTCGCATTATCTTTGCGACAGGGTGTCGCGAAGTGGCGAACCGCAGGGGCTCGTGGATCCGGAGAATGAGGTGCCCACAATGAACGCCGAACGCGCAATCACCCCCATCGGCGCCAACCCGAGCGCTGACGCACACCAGCCGCCACCCGAACGCGAGGCCCCCTCGACCCACGCCCGAACGCCTGACGAGGCCAACGCCGCGCCGCCATGGAAGGCCCTGTGGATCCTCGCCGCAGGACTGGCGATCATCGTCCTCGACGGAACGATCGTCTCGGTCGCGATGCCCACCATTATCGATTCCATCGGCATCAGCCTGACCGATGCCCAGTGGGTCTCATCGCTCTACAACATCGTGTTGGCCGCTCTCCTGCTGCCCCTGGGCAAGCTGGGCGACGAGAAGGGCCGCAAGGCACTCTTTCTGATCGGCGTGGCCATCTTCGGCGTCGGCTCGGGACTTGCAGCCACTTCGGGATCGACCACCCCACTTCTACTCAGCCGCACTGTGCAGGCTGTCGGCGCCGCCATGATCATGCCATCGACACTGTCGATCGTTTCGGCATCATTTCGGGGCAGGGACCGCGCAGCAGCCTTCGGCGTCTGGGGAGCGGTCATGTCCGGCGCGGCCGCCCTGGGCCCTCTCCTGGGCGGAGTCTTCACCGAGACCATCGGGTGGCGTTGGATCTTCCTGGTGAATATCCCGGTGGGCATCGCGATCGTCGCCCTGGGTCTCAAATTCGTGCCCCATACCGGCGGCGTGAACTCTGTTGGGCGGGGACCCCTGTCCTTCCTGGATGTCCCCGGAACCCTGCTAGCCTCGCTCGGCTCCGCGTTGTTCATCTTCGGCCTCATCGAGGGAAACACCTATGGGTGGTGGGCGCCAGAGGAGGGCTTCTCCCTATTCGGCCTGGACTGGCCGGCAGGCTGGGTGTCGGTGACGCCGGTCGCCTTGGCCCTCGGGGCGGGGCTGATCGTCTGCTTCCTGGCGGTTGAGCGATTCCGCGCCCGGCTCGGGAAGAGCGTGACGCTTGATCTGCGGCTCTTCTCGATCCCCTCGTTCTCATGGGGAAATCTCACTGCCGGTGCGGTGTCAGCCGGTGAGTTCGCTCTGGTCTTCGTATTGCCGCTGTATCTGATCAATGCCGTGGGACTGACCACGATCAGAGCGGGTCTGGTGCTCATGGCGATGGCTCTGGGGGCCATGGTCTCGGGGGCTCTGGCCCGTAAGCTCGCCGCCCGCCTGGGAGCCTCCGGGGTCGTGCAGTTGGGCCTGCTGCTCGAGATCGCGGGAGTCATCGCCTCCATCACCATCATGAGGCCATCGATGTCTCCGTTGTGGTTCACCGCCACATTGGTCGTCTACGGCACTGGGCTTGGGCTGGCTTCGGCACAGCTGACGAGCCTGGTGCTGGGCAAGGTGCCGGTGGCGCAATCTGGCGAAGGCTCGGCAACACAGTCGACGGTGCGTCAGCTGGGCTCCGCCCTGGGAGCGGCCATCTCCGGGACGGCTCTGTCGGTGGCCCTGGGCAGGATCGTGCCCGATCTGCTCGCGACGATCCCCGAGCTACCGAGCACCGTGGCATCGGGCCTGGCGAACTCAGTGAGCAGCTCTGCCGGTGGCTCCATCGGCACGCTCTGCGCGCAGGGGGTCTCCGGGCCGCTGGGGCCTTTGGGCCCACAGGTGGCGGAGCTGTTGGCACAGGGATTCTCCCAGGCGGCCCAGTGGTCCATGGGCATCGCAGGAGCCATGCTGATACTCGGCCTGGTGGGTTCTTTCCTGGTGCGACGCTCGGTCGACTAAGCCTCCCCGGGCATGCTTTGTGGCCGTGGAGCACGGACGTACGTCGCGCCGGCTCCTAGGTCCCGTCATCATGCCCCTTAGCCAGCATTGTTTAGCCAGCACTGTCCTCGTGCCGGAAGCCCCACCCCAGACTCGACTCACGCCCGTGCAGGGGCGTGCGGTCGGGACGACGGATCATGCTGTGCCGATCCACGCCCGATGAAGCTGGTCATGTCCGATCAGGCCTGCTCCGGACGATGAAAATCGCGGGCCAGTTGAGCGGCCGCCATCTCCAGGAAATACGCCGGTTCCGCCATGGCCCGCGACGCACTGCCGGCGAGCTCGGTGAGACTGATCCTGGCAATGCCCCGCCGATCCAGGGCCTGGCTTCCCTCGGTGGTGAATGCCCCCGCCACCACCGCACACGGCGTATGGGTCGTGGCCGCCGCGTCGATGATCGTCGCCACCGCCTTCCCCGCCAGCGAGGACACATCGAAGGAGCCCTCGCCGGTAATGGCCAGGTCTGCCCGGGAGAGTTCGTCGGCGAGTCCGGTGAGCTTGGCCACTTCCTGGGCCCCGGAGACGATCGACGCACCCCACAGAGTCATCAGGCCATAGGCGGTTCCGCCTGCGGCACCTGTGCCCGGATAGTCCGGATCTCCACCAGCCACCTGGGCCAGGTGGCCCAGCGCATCGTCGAGATAGGCGACATCGTCGGGTGTCGCGCCCTTCTGGGGCCCGAAGATCGCCGCCGAACCGGTGGGGCCGGTCAGGGGGCTGGTCACATCGCAGAGCAGGCGCACTCCGCCGGTCGGTGCCTCGATCAACTCGGAGCTGTCGATCGAGGCGAGCTCGGTGAGACCTCGGCCCCCATCACTGATCTCGTCACCATCCTCCGTAAGGAAGCGGGCGCCCAGCTCTCTGAGAGCGCCCACTCCCCCATCAGTCGATGCAGAGCCCCCCAGCCCCACCGACAGCTTCGTCGCGCCAGCCTCCACGGCCGCGCGCAGGACCTGTCCGAGCCCGCGGGTCTGCGCCCCGCGCGGGTCCTTCGCCTTCATCAGCGGCAGACCCGAGGGGATGGCCAGCTCCACCACCGCCTCACCACCGGGCAAGACCACCCAGCGACCCGGCACCGGACGCCCATCAGGCCCGGTCACCGCATGGTCGGTCTGCCGCCACTGTGCGTCGGGCACGGCGTTGGCGATCACCTCACAGGTGCCCTCGCCACCATCCGCCTGGGGCAGCAGTATGACCTCGTCATCCGGGGCGACCGAGGCCCACCCGGCGCGCAGGGCCGCAGCCGCGTCCTCGCCGGTGATCGTGCCCTTGAACGAATCGGGAGAGATGATGATTCGGGACATATCGCCTTACCTCCTTGTGACCTGTACCGCGTCGATCAGGCCTTGACTGACAGCTCTGCCCGGTTCTCCGTCGGCTTCACGAAGAGCCAGGTGAGCACTGCACCCAAGGTCAGCACACCCGCCAGGGCGAAATAGCCCACCGCGTGATTCCCAGTCTTGTCCGACAGCCATCCCACCGCATAGGGCCCGAGAAAACCGCCCAGATTTCCCAGGGCGTTGATCAGGCCCAGGCCACCGGCCAACACCTCGATGCGAAGCATGCCCGCCGGGATCGCCCAAAACGGCCCATAGGGCGCATAGATGCCCATCGCCATGATCACGAGCAACACCAGGTTGAGGATCGGGGCGTGCACCAGCTGGCCGATCAACATCGCCGCCGCACCAAGAAGCAAGGGGAGGGCGACGGCATTGCGACGATTTGCCGTCTTGTCGCTCCACGTGGAGTTCGCCAACATGGCCGCGATCGCGAAGACATAGGGAATCGCCGTGAGCCAGCCCACCGACGACGCCGAACCCCCGGTGATTCCCTTGACCACGGACGGAAGCCACAGCGTGTAGCCGTAGAAGCCGGCCATCCAGCAGAAGTAGATGACGATGAGGAACCAGACACGACCATTGCGCACAGCGGACAGATAGCCGCCCTTGCCCTCGATCGTGGGCTTGGCGGCCTCGTCGGCAGCCAGCGAGGTCTCGACATAATGGCGTTCCTCGGGCGAGACCCACTTCGCGTTGCGGGGACGATCCGCCACCACGAGCATCCATACGATCGCCCAGATGAGCGGCGGCACGCCCTCCAGGAAGAGCACCATGCGCCAGGAGAAATGGTTGAGCAGGATTCCGGTGATCGGCGAGATGAAGACCGACGACAGGGGCAGGCAGCACATCCACAAGGAGTTGGCGCGGGCCCGCTCCTTGAGCGGAAACCAGCTTGCCAGCAGCACCAGCACGGCCGGCCAGACGCCGCCTTCGAAGACACCCAGGATGAAGCGCGCGATATAGAACTGGGCGTTGCTCTGCACGATGGAGCAGGCCATGGCCGCCGCACCCCAGAGCACCATGAGGATGCCCACGGTCTTCTTCGCGCTCCATCGCTCGGCGAGGATCGCCCCGGGAATCTGCAGGAACATATAGCCGACGAAGAAGATGCCACTGACCAATCCCTTGTCGGCCTCGGTGAGGACGATCTTGCCGCCCGATTCCGAGGTGATATAGGGAAGGATCATTGCCGTATTGGTGCGGTCAAGATATGCCAGCATATACATCACCACGGCGACGGGAATCACGTAATACCATCGTCGCGATGTTTTTGCACCACCAGTGGGCGCCACACTTGTCGAGGCAGACATCAGAAGCTCCTTTGCTTCTCGTTCAACTCGGATTACCTACATTGTGTTTATTACTGCGAGATATCCGTTCGATATTCTTCGCGGATCTCAGGAACGAACTCGGAGAAGTCAACGCCCACACGCAACGCGGACTCCATCGTCGCCGACGAGGCCTTGCCCGTGCCCGCGATGTCGAAGGCGGTGCCGTGATCCACCGAGGTGCGCAGGATGGGCAGCCCGACGGTCGCCGAGATGGTCCCGTCGAAGTCCAGGGTCTTCGACGCGATATGCCCCTGGTCGTGATAGAGCGAAAGCACGCCGTCATAGGCGCCCTGCACACCCTGATGGAAGACGGCATCAGCCGGCACCGGCCCCACGACATCCCAGCCGCGAGCCATCGCCGCGTCCACGCCCGGACGCAGCACATCAATCTCCTCCAGGCCAAAGTGGCCTCCCTCGCCACCATGCGGATTGAGCGCCGCCACAGCCAGCTTGGCCCGCTGGGAGCCGAAGACGTGGAGAGCCTTGACCGACTTCGCAATGGCCTGCTCGATCAGCTCAGGCTGGATCGAGGCGACGGCCTGCGCCAGTGACATATGTCGGGTGGCGAAGAAGATCTTGAGACCTCGCACCACGAACATGGTGTCGGTGCTGGGCGCATGGCACAGGGCGGCAAGCATCTCGGTGTGACCCAGGAACTGTGAGCCTGTGGCCCAGATGGCCTCCTTGTTGATGGGTGCGGTCACAATGCCGTCAATCTTGCGCGCCAGGGCGTCAGCGGTGGCCGCCTCGATCGAGGCGATGGCCGCCCTACCGGCCACTTCCTGAACGGTCCCCCATTCGATGCCGGCGGCGTCGGACACGATTCCAATATCAACGACGTTGACCGATCCCGGGGCGAAGTCGGCCTGTGCTGGATCGGTAATCGTATGCACCGACATGTCCAGCCCGCTCACCTGAATGGCGCGTTCAATGATTGATGGATCGGCGTAGACGATGGCGCGGAATAGATTCTGATCAGCCAGATTCGCCAGGGCCTTCACCGTGATCTCGGGGCCAATTCCTGCGGGATCGCCTGCCGTGATGCCAAGAATGGGTTGTTCGCTCATATCTTTCTTCCTTACCGTATCCACTGGGATTTCGCGTCCCGGGATTGAATTACCCGTGATGTGATTCGTCGGATGTCGGCTGCGGTCAGGCGGCGACGGTTCGTTGGGTGCCGAGCCTTTCCTGCAGCGCTTCGACGCAGCGCACTGCAGCGTCCTCCTCGCCGATCAGCCCGCCCTTCGTGGCGAAGCCAAGGCCCTCGTAGGGACCCCCGACCAGGGCCCCGCAGACTGCCAGCGGCAGTACCTCGGATTCGATGGCATATCCGGTGGCGCCAAGTGCTCCGAGCACATTCATCCCCACATCGCCACCGGTGGCATAGACGCCTCCGAAGCCGTTCTCGGCACAGCAGTCCACGGCGAATTCCCTGATGAGCTCCAACACACGGTCGGCGCTGCCAGAGTCAGTCGCTCCCGCCTCCGAGGGCGTGGTCCGAATCCCGACCACTGGATAGCCCCCGGAGATGGCTCGCGATACGGCCAGCCGCGCCTCGTGCACAGTCGTGATGCCCGGCTGGATCGTCACCAGCTGGGCGTCAGCCTCCCGCTCCAGCGCATCGGCCTGCTGTCGTGATTGCTCGGTGGGGGAGCCGATGATCGCCAGGATGGGATCGGCGTTCTGACGCCCCGGTCGCAGCCCCCGCGCCCGGGCATAGGCCGCCCCGAAGGGTCCGGTATCGAAGATCACCCAGTCCACATCATCGCCGCGCACCGATGTCGCCGCCTCGGCGATGGCTGTCTGATGTTTCCCATTGACGCTGTCGACGATCACGATGTCGGCGTCTGCGGCGGCGGACAGCAGCGCCGAGCCGAGCACCTGCTCACCTGCCATCACTGTGTCGAGACCGATCTGGGCGACGGTGACTGACGACTGCTCTGTGACGATCGAGGCGACGTTGGAGTGGCGCACCGGGTTGAAGGGATCCGACCCGGCTGGGCCCATCAGGATCGGGCTGTCGTCAAGGATCTGATAGCCGCCAATCGTCACTCGTCGCGCCGAGGGGAAGGCGGGCACGAGCAGGCCGACCAGGCGACGGTGCGGGTTCATCGCGCGAGCACAGCCCAGTGCCGCGTCAAGTTCGGCGCCGATATTGCCCCTCAGCGTGGTGTCCACCCGCTTGACGATCACCATTCCAGGGCGGCCATAGCGCTCGATCGCCGATGTGACGGCGTGGGCGGCTGCGCGGGGAGTCATATGTCGCGAGTCGGTGGAGCAGGCCAGCACATCAAGGTCGGCTGGCAAGTCCTCGGCCCGCACCGTGCTAAGCACGGTGACCGCCCGCAGCCCGTCGCGGGCATACATGGCGGCTGTGGCATTGGTCCCGGTGAGATCGTCTCCGATGACGAGCACATCTGGCATTGGTTGTGACCGACCCATCTGCTGATTGGCGCCGACATCAAGATGATGCTCAGCGCGAGCTTCATTGCTCAACATGACAGAAGGTATCATGTTTATACGCATAGATGACATGGTTATTCATCTATTCACCGACAGCGATTCGTCGACACCAGGACGAGCAGGCCGGGTGACTCACTCTTCACAGCCATGACCTTCCACCGACTTGACCGCAGGCAGCCAGGGGCCAGCCGTCAGAGCATGGCCGACACCTTCGGAGATGACGGGACCGGTGACATGCCAACGCGGCAGGCGCACAGAGCACCGGGTGATTGCTCTGGACTATGACGGCCGGGAGTGCGCGCGCCGAGCACAGGAGGCGACCAAACCTGGTCGCATTTCTGCTCAGCTGGGAGAGCAGCTCAGCCGAGGAACGACCAGAGGGGAATCAAGGATCACTCAGACCAGGGGTCAATCAGCCCTGGGATCCTCACGCTGGGCCGCCGGTCGGGCGATGCGCACATCGTGACCATCGGCACGCAACCGCTTCAGCATGCTGCGCGCGGTCGCCGTGCGTGGCCCCACCGTGAGCAGGCCGACCGACGGAAGGAAGGGAACCCATGCGGGACGGCTTGGCTCCCCCGAGAACTTCGTCTCGTCGGCAAGCACCCAGCTCTCCTGGGAGACCTCCATCGCCTTCCGCTTGAAGGCTGCGGCGTCCAGCCCCGAACAGTTGAGGCCGCGGTCGACATCAAGGGAGTCGCAACCGATGAACGCCACCGAAGGCATGATCCAGTCCAGTCCGGACATGGCGAGGGGACCGAGCAGGCTCCCGCTCGTCTGACGCAGGTGGCCGCCCAGCACCACGACATCAGCCGGACCATCGGACAGCGCCATGAGTGACGAGACGCCCGCCACCACCAATGTCAGATCATCACGACGAGCCAATTGCCGCGCCAGGAAGGCCGTGCTCGTCCCGGAATCGAGAAGGACGACGTCACCGGCATGCACGAGATGCTTCGCCGCATACTCCGCCATGACCAGCTTTGAGTTCGGCGAGCTCACCGATTTCTCCGGCAAAGTCGCTTCGCGGCGACGCACCGTGACCAGACCACCGGCAATCTTCCATACATGACCCTGGTCAGCGAGGGCCTCAATATCCCGACGCACCGTGGAAGGAGAGATATCGAAATGCTCGGTCAACTCCTCGATCGACTGCGCACGGCCAAGCACCCGCAAATAGTGCAACAATTCCGCGCGGCGCTGCGCTGTCGCAGCACGCGGCTGAGGGATGATCTCATCGGTGGCCACGCGGACTCCTCCCCGGCTCAATCCCGGGCATCGGCGTCCGGATCGTGACGCCATTATTCAACAAACCGATGGTCGTTCGGAATCTCGCCGTCGACCCAAGGCCACCGCTGACAGCTGACCGTCCGCGCAACAGACTCGGTCGCTGAACTCGAATTCAGGGGCGGATAGGTGCATCTTTCGGTTCTCCGGGGCACATTTTTCGCGCTGATAACGCCATTTTGGTGGACACACCCCGAACGGACCCCTATTTTCCTAGAGTAAGCCCAGCCGGGTCACAGACCCGGTACAGCACTCTCTACCACGAAAGAGCACTATGTCTGCAGCTGTGAAAGAGGGCCTTCCTTCCTACACGCCAGAGGAAGAAAAGCTCGTCATACGCAACAAGCAAGGTGTCCCCGTGGGGGTCAAACCCCATAACAAGTGGACTGTCAAGAAGGTCATCCTCTGGGTGGTGATCACGGCGCTGGGTGTCCTCGGCTGGACGATGCTGGCCATTGTGCGCGGCGAGGAAGTGAACACAATCTGGTTCGTGGTCACGGCTATCTGTACCTATGCGATCGCCTACCGCTTCTATGGCCTCTATATCCAGCGCAAGATCATGCGCCCCGATGACACGAATGCCACACCGGCCGAGCGCGTGAACAACGGCAAGGACTTCGACCCCACCAACCGCGTGGTTCTCTATGGCCATCACTTCGCGGCCATCGCCGGTGCCGGTCCGCTGGTGGGCCCGGTGCTCGCCGCCCAGATGGGCTATCTGCCCGGCACCCTGTGGATCATCCTGGGCGTCTGCGTGGCCGGCGCCGTGCAGGACATGCTCGTGCTCTTCTTCTCCATGCGTCGAGGTGGACGCTCGCTGGGCCAGATGGCCACTGATGAGATCGGCAAGATCGGCGGCACTGTCGCCACCATCGCTGTGTTGGTCATGCTCATGATCGTGCTGGCCGTGCTCGCCATGGTCTGCGTCAACGCTCTCGCCGCCTCCCCGTGGGGCGTCTTCTCAGTGGGCTGCACCATCCCGATCGCCATCGGCATGGGCCTGTGGCTGCGCTATATCTCGCCGGGAAAGATCACCCAGGTGTCCATCGTCGGCTGTGCGCTGCTGATCGGCGTGATCATTGCCGGCCGCTGGGTGTCAACCTCCAGCTTCGGCAAGTATCTGCATCTGTCGCCCACGGCATTGGTCTGGGCCATGATCATTTACGGCTTCTTCGCTGCCGTCCTGCCCGTGTGGGTGCTGCTCACCCCGCGTGACTATCTGTCCACCTTTATGAAGGTGGGCACCATCATCGTGCTGGCACTGGGCATCATCATCGTGCGACCCATCGTCGAGATGCCGGCCGTCACCGAGTTCGCGTCCAACACCGCCGGACCCGTGTTCGCCGGCAAGCTGTTCCCCTTCTTGTTCATCACCATCGCCTGCGGCGCCCTATCGGGCATGCACGCCATGGTCTCCTCGGGCACCACGCCCAAGATGATTCAGAAGGAATCGCAGACCCGCATGATCGGCTACGGCGGCATGCTCATGGAGTCGTTCGTCGCCATCATGGCGCTGGCCGCGGCTGTCTCGCTGAACCAGGGCGTCTACTTCGGCATGAACACCTCCGAGGCCACCGTGGACAAGCTGGCCGGACCTGCCGTGGTGCAGGCCGCTGACGGCAACCGTGAACAGATCACCGCCGAGGCGGTGACCAATCTCGGCGTCACCGATGCCCATGGCAACAAGATCCAGGCCACCTGGGATTCGTGGGACGAGAACGGAAATGACAAGGTCTACTACGGCGCTGACGCGCTGAAGCAGGTGGCCAACGACGTCGGCGAGCCCTCAGTGGTCTCGCGCACCGGCGGCGCACCCACCCTGGCCACCGGCATGGCGCACATCCTGCACCAGATCGGCGGCGGCAAGACCATGATGGGCTTCTGGTATCACTTCGCCATCATGTTCGAAGCCCTGTTCATCCTGTCGGCGGTGGACGCAGTGACCCGAGTGGCACGCTTCCAGGTGTCCGACGCCCTGGGCAATGCCTTCAAGAAGTTCAAGGACCCCTCGTGGCGCATCGGCGCCTGGAGCAGCACGCTGCTCGTCGTCGCAGCCTGGGGCTCGCTGCTGCTCATGGGCGTCACCGATCCACGTGGCGGCATCCAGACCCTGTATCCCCTGTTCGGCATAGCCAACCAGCTGATCGCCGCCGTCGCCCTGCTGCTGTGCGTGGTGATGGTGATCCGCAAGGGCTACAAGAAATATGTGTGGATTCCGCTGGTGCCCTTCCTCTTCGACGCAGCGGTCACCTTTACCGCGTCGTGGCAGAAGATCTTCTCCACCGATCCCCAGGTCGGGTATTGGCAGCAATGGCGCAATGCCCGCGCGCTGCTGCCCTCGCTCACCGATCCGGCGAAGATCGACATCCAGAAGGCGATCATCCGCAACACCTTCATCCAGGGCACCCTGTCGATCGCCTTCCTGGCCGCCGTGGTCTTCGTGCTCATCTGCGCGATCATCCGGGTGGTCAAGGTGCTGCGCACCGGAGACACCACCACCTCGGAAGATCCGCATCAGGCGTCGAACTTCTTCGCGCCCAGCGGCCTCTTCGCCTCCAAGCTCGACAAGAAGCTGGTTGCCGAATACCACGAGGTGGGTGATCCGGCGCTGATCCCGGGTCTGAAGAAGACCGAGCGCATCGCTGAGGAAAAGGCGCGCCATGAGCAGTGACCCAGCAGTCAGCCTGCGTCGGCTCGCCGATACCCTGGCGGGCTGGCGCGAGCTGTGGCGCGATTTCACCGGCGAATCCGCCTACGACCATTACGTCGAGCGGCATCAGCGTGAGCATCCCGATCACGAGCCGATGACCGCACGCGAATTCTGGCGCTGGCGGGCAGATTTCGACGAACAGAATGTCTCGACCGGCTGCTGCTGAACGTCAGTGAGTCCGGGAAATATCTGCACGCACGACAGCGAGGATGTCACGCACCAGACGCGATGAGGTCAATGCGCTCTGCCAAATGGCGCACAAGGGACGTTTCGGCGGATCATGTGCCCACGGCACCAGGGCGACCTCTCCGGTGCGGGCATCCTCGCCTGTCGTGAGCTCACTGAGCACCGCCGGTCCCACCCCGGCGGCGACGGCCCGGACGATGGCGGTATTCGAGTCGAACTCGGCGGACGGACTGTTGCGATGGGGCAACACGGTGTCGACCATGGAGCGGGTCCCCGAACCGGGCTCACGCTCCACCAAATGGGCGGCAGCCAGATCGTCCAGGCTCACCGAGCGCCCCACCCATGGGTGGTCGGGGGGAACGATCACGACCAGCCGGTCGTAGAGCAGGATCTCGTGCGCCAGGCCAGGTGGCGCAGTGGGCACCTCAACGAACCCCAGCGGCACTTCACCGGCACGCACCTGCCGGATCACAGCGTCGGAATTGCCCACATGGAAGGACACCCGCAGGTCGTCGCGCTGCTTGGACAGGGCCGCCAACCAGCCCGGCACGAGCTGTTCCCCCACGGTTCGGCTGGCGGCCAACCTCACCGGGCCGGCCGTGCCCCGGGACAGATCATGCGCCATGGATTCCAGCTGGTCATAGGCCTTGAGCACCAGCCGGGCCTGCGCCGCCAGGGCGATCCCGTCGGGGGTCAACGATGATCCCAGCGCAGTGCGACGAAGCAGCAGACAGCCAAGACGGCTCTCCAAGCCCGCCAGCGCCCGGGAGGCGCTCGGCTGGCTCACACCGCACGCCCGCGCTGCGGCGCCCACTCCTCCCAGGTCCTCCACGAGCACCAGCAGGCGCAGGGCAGCCGGCGTGAGGCTGCGGTCGAGAGGGTGGGTCGCGCCAGCAGTGGTCATGCAAAAAGTGTATGACCCAATGCGCTGATCTACCGAGCAGGGTGGCCAACCCCCGTAGACATGTGACTCGTGGATAACCAAGACAGCCAAGTCCTTGACATCGAATCAGTGCCCGGCGTCGTCGACGCACCCGCCAAGCCAGCCCGGCGCCCGCGCGATTTCTGGCCGGGCCTGGCCCTGTGCTCGGCGGTGGGGCTCGCCGTTCTGGCCCTGGGTTCGGCGGTGCCCAGCCTGAGCCCGATGCTGGTGGCGATCCTGGCCGGTATCGTCTTGCGCAATGTGGTGCCGATCCACTCCGTGCTGGAGCCGGGCATCGCCTACGCCGCAAAGCGGGTGCTGCGCTGGGGCGTAGTGCTCCTGGGTCTGCAGGTGTCCATCCCAACGATCATCGGCCTGGGACCCGGTGTGTTGGTGATCGTCACCTGCGCCGTGGCCATCACCTTCTGTTCCACTCTGGCCATGGGCAAGCTGCTCAAGATGGACCGCGATATGTACACGCTGATCGCCGCTGGATTCTCCATCTGCGGAGCCGCGGCGGTCGCCGGAATGCAGGGAACCATTCGCGCCAGTGAGGAAAAAGTTGCTGCCGCCGTCGCGCTCGTCGTGCTCTATGGCACCCTCATGATCCCGGCCACTGCGGGGCTCTCCGCCCTGCTGGGCTTCGGGCCGGGCGACGCCGGAACGCTCATCGGCGCCTCCACTCACGAGGTTGCCCAGGTTGTCGCAGCCGCCGGAATCGCCGGGGGTGGACCGCTGCTTGCCGTGGCCGTGACCGTGAAGCTCGCCCGCGTCTCACTGATGGCACCGGTCGTGGCTGGGGTCTCACTCATCCGCAATCGTGGCACGGCCCGGGTGCCCGGCCAGAAGCGTCCCGCCATCCTGCCCCTGTTCGTGGCCGGATTCATCGCCATGATCCTGGTGGCGTCCACGGGTCTGGTGCCCGCGCCGGTGCTGGGCGGGGTCAAGCTCGTGCAGCAGTTCCTGTTGGCCACGGCGATGTTCGCCCTCGGTCTGGGCGTGCATGTGAAGTCGCTCATGAAACTGGGCGCGCGACCGGTGCTGCTCGGTCTGTTCGCCACCGTGGTGATCATGGCCGTGGTCTTCGCGGGCATCTTCCTGGGCTTGGGCGCGAACATCTGAGGGCAGCGCACGCTCGGCAATGCGGCCTAGACGCCCAGTGTGGGGTCGACGTCGCGTTGCCAGGCGATGACGCCGCCGTGCAGCTGCTTCACCCGGCCATAACCGGCGGCCACCAGGCGGTCGAGCAGCCTTCCGCTACGAGCGCCTGAGCGGCAGGTGATGATGATGTCGCGATCACGCGACAGAGTCACCTGGTTGGGGCTGCCAACGGCCATGGGCGCCGGGTCCACTTCAATGGTGCCCATAGGCACTGGGCTCACCGCGATGGTGCCCATGGGCACCAGACGCGAGCCCTCAATATGGCCCACCGAGTACTCCTCGGGTTGGCGGATGTCGATCAGGTCGAAGTCGAGGTCACCGCGGGCCCGTGCTTGCAACATCTCCTGGAGCTGCCGCGCGCTGACGGCCAGCGATGGGTCGTCGTGCGCGGCGTCCGGGACGGGCAGGGGCATCAGGCATGACACTGCCTCAAGGCTGAGCTGGCTTACCGGCACGCGATCGGGATCGGGGGCGATGCGCAGCTCGCGCCACGCTCCCCGCGCGGCGTCCAGGATCGCCAAGCGGCCCAGCAATGACTCACCCACCCCGGTGATCAGCTTGATCGCCTCATTGGCCATGGCCATGCCGATCTGTCCGGGAAGCACTCCCAGAACCCCACCCTCGGCGCACGAGGGCACCGACCCGGCCTCTGGTGGCTCAGGGAAGAGATCGCGGAGCGCGGGTCCGTGTCCCGACCAGAACACCGCCACCTGGCCTTCGTAGCGCAACACCGATCCCCAGACGACGGGCAGGCCCAAGATCTCGCAGGCGTCGGCGATCAGATAACGAGTCTCGAAGTTGTCAACGCCGTCAACCACCAGATCGTGCCCGTCGAGCAGCTCAACCACATTGTCGATGTCCAGGCGCTCGGCCCGCGCGTTCACCCTCACATGGGGGTTGAGGCGGGCGATCGCCTCGGCGGCGGAGTCGACCTTCAGCTGTCCCACCGAGGCAGTGGAATGGATCACCTGGCGGTGGAGATTCGAGATGTCCACGGTGTCGTTGTCAATCAGCGTCAGCTCACCCACCCCGGCCGCCGCCAGGTAGACCAGCAGGGGCGAGCCCAGGCCGCCGGCACCCACCACCGCGACCTTGGCATTCGCCAGCCGGCGCTGTGCCGTCATCCCGAAACCGGGCAGGATCATCTGACGCGAATAGCGGTCGAGCTCTTCTCGGCTCAGCGTTCGTTGCGTGGGCTCCACCGGCAGGGTCACGATCCTGCTCACAGGTCTGGCCGTCCCTCCACGGGCGATGAGGCCAGGGCCTCTTCGCGACGCGGGATACGTCCGCCCAGATAGGCCAGGCGCCCCGCCTCAACGGCCAACCGGAACGAGCGTGCCATAACGGCCGGATGGTCGGCGCGGGTCACGGCACTGGCCAGCAGCACGCCGTCGCAGCCGAGTTCCATCGCCTGGGCGGCGTCGGACGCGGTGCCGATGCCGGCATCGAGGATTACCGGCACCGACAGGGTCTGGCAGATGGTGGCGATGTTGTAGGGGTTGAGGATGCCCATGCCGGTGCCGATTGGCGAGCCCAGCGGCATCACCGCCGAGGCCCCGGCGTCCTCGAGGCGGCGGGCCGCGACGGGATCGTCGCTGGTGTAGACCAGCACCGTGAAGCCGTCCGCCACGAGCTGCTCGGTGGCGTGCAGGCACTCGGTGGCATCGGGGAGCAACGTCTGGTCGTCGGCGATGATCTCCAGCTTCACCAGGGAGGTGTCCAACGCCTCGCGCGCCAGCTGGGCCACCATGACAGCCTCGCGGACCGTCTGGCAACCGGCGGTGTTCGGCAGCACGGCGATGCCATGTCCGGTGATGGTGTCGAAGATATTCGGCCCGGCCGTGGGCTTGTGACGACGCATCGCAACCGTGGTGAGCTCGGTGCCCGAGGCCACCAGCGCCTCGTCAAGAGACTCGAGGCTGCGCATGCCGCCCGTGCCCATGATCAGGCGCGAGTCGAATTCGCGACCCGCGATGAGCAATGGCTCGTCGGGCTCGCCCATGACTTGTGCTGCGGACGCCAGCGTGTCTGCGGTCATCCCTAACCTCCCTGAGTTGCGGTGACGATCTCGATGGTGGCGCCCTCGGTCAGCGCGGTGGTGTGCCAGTTCCGGCGAAGCACCACCTCGTCGTTGAGTGCCACAGCCAGTCCGAGGCGCCCCCCATCGGCGGGCGTGCCATCAGGGGCGAGTGCGCGACCGGTGCGCTGGCTCACCAGCGCGGCCACGGTGTCGGCGTCGACCTGTGTGGCCTCGCCATTGATGATCACCTTCATGCCAATGCCTCCTGCTTCGACCAGCGCCAGGGGTCAAAGGCACGCCACTCGTCATCGTCGGCGGTGCCGTCCACGAGATCGGCGACGACCACGGCGGTCTGTGCGCTGAGCAGGATGCCATGGCGATAGGTGCCCGTGTCGGCGATCAGTCCGGGGGCGACCGGCCCCAGAATCGGGGCGTTGTCGGGGGTGCCGGGGCGTGGACGCGCCGTGGCCTCCACGAGCTCGAGTTCTGCGACAGCAGGCACCAGGTCCTGGGCGTCACGCAGGAGTTGCAGCACGCCTCCGCCCAGCACGGCATCGCGGCCGTCCTCGCGCTCGGTGGCGCCGATGACGATCGTGCCGTCCTCGCGCGGAACGATGTAGACGCTGCGGCCACGCACCAGACCGCGCACGGTGCGGGTGAGCAGTGGACGCAGGTTCTCCGGGGTGCGCAGGCGGATCACATCGCCGTAGACAGGCCGGATCGGCCACTCGATCCCCTCGGGAAGTCCACCCAGCTGGGGGCTGAGCAGGCCATTGGCGATCACGACAATGTTGGCGGTGAGGTCGGTGGTCTCGCCGGGGTCAAGCTCTTGGGACGACCAGGCGGGTGCGTCGCCGGTCATCTCGTTGGCGTCGACGGCGCGCTCATCGAAGCGGTGCGTGAACACCTCGGCACCGGGCACCGCCGCCGCGCGGACACCCACCACGCGACCGTCCGCCCAGAGCAGTTCGGTGGCGACGAGGGCTCGCACATCGCAGCCCTCATCAGCCTCGAGATCGCGCAGATAGGCGCCGGCGAGCACCCGCGGGTTCACCTGACGATCGTCGTCGGCAAGGAAGGCTCCGGAGATGCGCGGAGAGAAGAAGGGCTCCATCTCGCGTGCCTTTGACGGGGTGAGGGCCGTGACGGTCAGGCCGATGCTGCGCTGCTGGTCGCCAAGGTGCTCGAGGCGCTCACGGTCAGCCGAATCGGCAGTGGCGACGATCGTGGGAGTGTCACGGAAACCCGTGGGGCCGCCGGTGCGCCGGTCAAGCTCGGCGACGATCTGGGGATACAGACGCGAGGCGGGCAGTGACAGCGCCAGCAGCGATTCCTCCTCGAAGTAGTACTCGCTGACGGCGGCCAGCATGCCGGCTGCCGCATGACTGGCGCCAGACGCCGGAGATGGGTCGAGCAGGGTGACGCGGTGTCCGCGGCGCCTCAACCGCCACGCGCAGGCCAGGCCCACTACTCCGGCTCCGATGACAATCACATCTTTGGCCATGCTTCAACCGCCCCATTTCGCACGTCAATGACTGGTGCCCGTGGACGCCCCAACCACCATGGTTGAGCAGATGCGTCAGCGAGCTCGTGGAGTCCAACGCCCAAACCGTACCCCGATTGCATACCTGCTCAGGCCCTGGTCCCGGTTATGAAAGAACGTTCGTAGACTCGACACCATGACTTCACGCAATCGTCGCTGGCGAGCCGACCGTCTCCACCGTTCGCGGCTCTATCTGTGCACGGACTCGCGGGCCAGCCTTGACGATTTCTCAGCCTTCATCGAGGCTGCCTATGCGGGGGGCGTCGACATCATCCAGCTGCGTGACAAGCAGATCGATGCCTTGTCCGAGTTGCGCTTCCTGACGGTGCTGCGTGAGGCGGCCCTGCGCCACGACGCCCTGTTCGCGGTGAACGACCGGGCTGATATCGCCGCGGTCAGCGGTGCCGATGTGGTGCATATCGGGCAGGACGATCTTCCGGTGGACGCCGCCCGCCAGGTGGTGGGACCCGAGGTGCTCATCGGGCGCTCGACCCATTCACTCGCCCAGGCGCAGGAGGCAAGGGCCGCCGACACCGACTACTACTGCATCGGGCCGGTGTGGGCCACCCCCACCAAGCAGGGACGCCCCGCTGTGGGAGTCGACGCGGTGCGGCAGGTTGCCGAACAGTCCGACGACAAGCCCTGGTTCGCCATCGGAGGGGTCAGCGCCGAGAACCTCCACGAGGTCATGGCGGCGGGGGCCACGCGGGCCGTCGTGGTGCGGGCCATCACCCAGGCCGATGACCCCAGGGCCGCAGCCGCAGCGTTGAGAGATGCTCTGGCACTTCGCCGGAACTGACCAGTCCCCCATATCCCGCACTCGCCAATCCTGGGATTAATAGCGCCATACGATGGCGTCACTGAATTTCCCCAGACCAACAGCGGCCGCCCATATAGTGGGCATTTGACGCATCTCGCGAATCTCTGCTTAGATTTCTTTCATGACCTCCGTGGACCATCGCGCGCTCGCCTTTTCGGCGACCCCGCAGGAGCGCTGTTGTTGCAGCCTCCGCCCCGCCACGCGCGCCTGAGCTGATAACAAGCCCTCCCGCGCGCCGCAGACGCATGGCCCGATTCCTGACGCGCCCCGGCGGCGCACTGGGTCTTTTCCGAGCACCCCTGATGGGAAATTAGTTTCCCTTTCCAAGGTGGCTGCCGTGCGCCGATTTGCGGAATAAATCACCTTCCACCCGATTTATGGAGATTCCCATGTCCTTTTCACCCACCCCTGCAGAAACAAGTGAATCCACGCGAATATCTGGCGACGAACCCGACGGCGCCGGAAAGTTCTCGGCCAGCGAGGACTGGCTGGCGGTCATCGTCGGCCTGGTGCTCCTCGCCCTCGCACTCACCGGCGTGATCCCCGCAGGACTCATCCCATGAGCCGCGTCGAGGAGATCTCTGACCCCATTGAGCCCATACCCGGCGAGCCGGACCTGCTGAGCACCACCGAGGACGAAGCCGCGGTCCGTCCCGGACTTGGATGGGCCGTCGGGGGCTTCGCCATCGTCATCGCCCTGGGCATCGTGGTCTTCGTTCTCACCGACGGCGTCCCCGCGTGGACCAAGGGCACCGGATTCGGCAAGATCGCCGGATCGATCGAATTCCCCGTCTACGCCATCATCGTCGGCCTGGCCGGCAACGCCATCCTCAGCGCCCTGCATGTGCGCGAACGCCTCTCAGCCGGCTTCCGCACGGAGTTCCTGATCAAGACCGGGCTGGTGCTACTGGGCGCGTCCATCAACTTCTCCGTGATAGTCCGGGCCGCCGGGCCAGCGGTGGCACAGGCCGTGTTGCTGATCAGCGCCGTCTTCTTCGCCACCTGGTGGATCGGCGGAAAATTCGGTCTCGATGACAGATTGCGAGCGCTGTTGTCCACGGCGGCGTCGATCTGCGGTGTGTCGGCGGCGATTGCGGCGGCCGGTGCGGTGAAGGCGAAGAAGGAGCATCTGGCCTATACGGCCAGCCTGGTGATCCTGTTCGCCCTGCCCTCGATCTTCCTGTTGCCCTGGTTGGCTGGAGTGCTGGGTCTCAGCCCGGCCGTGACGGGAGCCTGGATCGGCGGCAATATCGACACCACGGCGGCGGTCACGGCAGCCGGCACTCTTGCCGGTGAGGCACCGTTGCAGATCGCGGCGATCGTCAAGTCGACCCAGAATGCATTGCTGGGCGTGGCTGCCATCGCCCTCACGGTGTATTTCACCTTCACGGTGGAGCGTTCCGAGGGAAGTCCCCGTCCCACCGCTCGGGTGTTCTGGAACCGCTTCCCGAAGTTCGTCCTCGGCTTCCTGGCTGCGTCGGTGGCGGCGACGATCTATGCCAGCACGGTTCCGGCTGAGGTTTCCAAGGCCGCGATCGGCGTGGCGAACAATCTGCGCACCTGGTTCCTGATCTTCGCCTTCGTGAGCATCGGGCTGGAGTTCAACATCTCGACAATCAAGCAGGCGGGTTGGCGTCCGGTGGCGGTCTTCGGGTCGGCCTTCGCGGTGAACCTCGTCGTCGGTCTGGGCCTTGCCCTGCTGTTGTGGAGCGGCTTCACGATCTGAGCCGCCCATTTCCGGCACTTCTGCGGCCCCGACCCCTTGGAGATGTCCCTCTGGGCCGGGACCGCAGTCCTGCCGCCGCCATTCGTTCATTCCGCCCCGGTGCCCAACCCCTTGACAGCGATCCCTCAGCCCGTCTCTGGGTGCCGCGTCTTTGCCAGCTACTGCGTCACGCAGGTCATGCCTGGGCGGGTGACTCCTCCGATTCCTTCCACACCGTGGTGAGCACCTGGCTGAAGGTCTCCGCCGGCTGGGCCCCCGACACGGCGTATTTGCCGTTGAAGACGAAGAACGGCACTCCGGAGATTCCGAGCTGCTGGGCCTGCGCGATATCGGTCTGCACATCGTCGGCGTAGGTCCCGGAGTCGAGCGCGGCCAGGGCGGCGTCCCGGTCCAGACCGACGTCGGCGGCGAGATCGGCGAGCACGGTGACATCACCCAGGTCGAGGCCTTCGGTGAAGTAGGCCTTGAACAGCCGCTGCACCATGGCGTGCTGCTTGCCGGCGTCCTTCGCGAAATGCGATAGCTCATGGGCGCGACGCATATTGGTGGCCCGGGCATCGTCAAAGTGATAGTCGAGCCCGAGGTCAGCGCCCTGCTTGGTGATCCGGGCGTTCATTGCCTCAGTCTCCTTGCGGGGATATCCGCGCTCATTCTCAAGCACATCGGATAGATCCCTGGTGGTACCCGCCGGCAGGTCGGGCATCAGCAGGAAGCTGTGATAGCGGATATCGACCCGGTCGGCTTGCGGGAAGTCCTCCAGCGCCTTGCCCAGCAGGCCGTCGCCCAGATAGCAGAAGGGGCACATGACGTCGCTCCAGACATCCACGGCGATGCGGTCGTCGGCATGGTCAAACAATTCCGTGGTCATCAGTGGCAATTCCCGTCAATATCGCAGACGCTGCCAGCGGGCTGGCCCGGCAGCATGGTGAAGGTCGGCAGCCCTGGGGCGAGCTCCGGCGCGTGAGGGGCATTCCGGGTTGCGTCGGCGTCGATGGTCTGGGCCGGGACGCTCGTGCTCGGGGCTCCTTTTTCCTCCGCTGTCGCGACGCCCTGCTCGGGTATCGGACGCGTGGTTGGTGACTCCATGGAGCAGAGCGTAGGAGCGGCGGGGAGCCCGAACAAGGATGGCGGGGCATTCACTTGTTGCGCCCACAGCGTTGCCCGCTGCCGCGGCGAGCGCGTGATCCCGGGATCGGCTTGGAATCACTCCCCCTTTGGCGCGTCAGGCGACGGTCTCCGGGCCCCGCAGCGTCACGACGACGAGGCATGCGGCGACACCGGCCAGCATCGCGATGAGGCCGATCAGGCCCGGCCAGCCCAGTCCGGCGAAGACGATTCCGGCGAACCAGCCCATCACGCTGGAACCGGCGTAGTAGGCCACGTTGTACACGGCAGGTGCCTGGGCACCTGCGGCTCGAGTGCGCGCACCCGCCCATCCCGAGGCCACGGCGTGGGCGGCGAAGAACCCTGCCGTCAGCACCACCAGACCAACGATGATCACCGGCAGCGACGACATCAGGGTGAGCACCACCCCGAGGACGAATACGGCGATCGCGCCGAGCAGCACCGGAAGGCGTCCGCGACGTCCGGCCATCCGTCCCGCCCGCTGCGACGAGACTGTGCCGGCAAGGTAGGCGAGGAACAGCAGCGATGTGACCGTCGTCGGCAGGCCGAAGGGCGCGGCCCGCAGCCGGAAGGCCAGGTAGTTGTAGACCGCGACGAAGCCGCCCATGAGGAGGAAGCCCACAGCGTAGAGCGTGAGCAGCCCGGGCTCGGACACAGCGCTGAGTATCGCTGGTCGGTCACCATCGACCCGCGTGATGCGACGGTGACGCAAGTGCACTGGCGGTGCGATCACCAGGAAGATCATGGTGGCGACCGCAGCGAACCCGAGCACCGAGGCCATCCCTACCCGCCAGCCGAACCACTCCGCGATCGGTGCGGCGACCAGTCGTCCAACCAGACCGCCGATAGATGTGCCGGAGACATAGACTGCTGCGGCGCGGGCGGTGAACGCCGGACTCACCTGGTCGCTCAGATAGGCGATGGCCAGCACGGGGACGCCGCCCAGCGCGACTCCCTCAGCGACGCGCAGCGCGAGTACCGCGCCGAAGGTGGGCATGAACAGCCCGGCGGCACCGCAGAGGGTGGCCGCGACCATGGCGGCCTTCATCGCCGTCAATCGCCCGATCCGGTCGCCAAGCCACGCCCAGGGCAGGGCTCCGATGGCAAGGCCGATGGTCGCCGCGGAGATCAGCAACGCCGAGCGGGCGGCCGTCACATGAAGCCGTGCGCTGATCAGCGGCAGGATTCCCTGTGGTGAATACAGCTGAGCAAAGGTGGCCAGTCCGGCACAGGTCAGGGCGACCACCACGCGGCGGTACTCCCGCGAGCCGGGCGCGAAGCCATCGCCTGCATCGACCCTCGTCGTCCCCATCGCCTTCATTCTGACGTTCACATGACGACGCTAAGACAATGATTTGCATAACACTAATGCATTAACTGATGCTCATCCATATCATTAACGTATGTCTGAGTCTCTAGATACCTCGTCACTCCGGGAGCTGCTGGCTGACCTGCCCTTCCTGGTGGCAGTCGCCGACGAGGGTGGCATCACGGCGGCCGCGGAGGTGCTGGGCGTTCCGCAACCCACCGTGAGCCGTGCGATGGCCAGGCTATCGGCGCGCGTTGGCACCGCTCTGGTGAAGCGCGACCGACGCGGAGTGACGCTTACCGACGCCGGACTCACCCTGCTGGAGTATGCGCGCAGCACCCGTGATGCTGCTCTCGATGGGCTCGCTGCGGTGCGCCGTGAGCAGGACCGGGCCAATGCCACCGTCACGATCGCCTTCCAGCACACCTTCGGACGCCGGGTGGTTCCGGCGCTTCTCCGCGCATTGCTTGCGGAACGACCGGGGACACATGTCGACCTGCATCAGGGTGCCCGTGAAAGCTGCATCGACCTGTTCGATCGCAGCGTCGCTGACGCGATCCTTGTCTCGCCGCCCCTGGCCGCGTCCGAAGGGGTCCATACGCTGCGCCTGTACGCCGAGCCGTTAGTGCTGACGGCTTCTCCAGAGCATCGCCTGGCTGGCCGTGACCGTGTCCAGTTGTCCGATCTGACGGGCGAGCGACTGTTGGCGATGGCGCCGGGCTATGGTCTGCGCGCGATCGTCGACGACTTACTGCGTGATGCGGGGATCGACCGCAGCTTCGCGTTCGAGGGCGAAGACATCCAGACGCTTCGTGGACTCGCTTCGGCAGGTCTCGGCGTGGCCATCCTGCCTCCGGCAATGCAACCCTGCGACGACGTCGTGGAGATTCCGATCGATCATCCAGCCGCCCGTCGGGAGATCGGCGTCTCCTGGCATGGCGATGGTGCCACGCCGGGGTCCGCAGTAGCGGCTCTGCACGAGCTACTCAGCAACGGCCACGGCTGGGTGTCCGAGCGATCCACACGAGAGTCGGCGTCTCCAGAAAAGGTCTAATCAGTCATCCCGAGGGATTTCGGCAGCACCGATCTCCTCCAACACAGTTCCCCCGTTGAGGCGCCAGAACCCTCCCGCCGCATCCCGAAAGGTAATCTCAAGGATCGACTTCGACCCTTCACCTTTGAGGAGGAGTTCCACCTTCTCGCCGTCTCGCGACAGGTCTTGCAGAGTCCCCCAGTGATATTTCCGATGTCCAGGAATGACAAACTGCCCGGGTGGGACGGCAGCCAGTTGAAGAGCGGGCCTCTCCAGCTCAGACTTGATTTTCTTGCTTCTCACCGTGACGTCATAGATCGGCTTCGACGATCCGTTATAGAAATACAGGCCCCATCTCTCATCGGAATCTTCCTGGGACTCGAGCTTCGCCCCGAGGGCAAAGACCAGACTCGCCTGTTCACGGCGACGTCGTTCCTGTGCCTTGGCATCGCGACGCTCCTCAACATCGAGCATTCGCCTGTTGACGCGCCAGGCAACAACCGCCGCCCAGGCAGCCAGGAACCCGCCGATCCCACCGACCCAATCCGCCAGCGATCCAAAGTCCATGCACAAACTCTAAGGTCGTAGGCCGTTTCTGGCTGGAAAACAGCCATCAAAGTCCCCGACGCGGCAACTGGGCTTCCTATCCACTCACAACGAAAGCAGTGACATCACCCGTCAATCACAGAACCCTTGCCGGAAACCCACCGGCCGCCAAGGCTCGTTCATCAATCTCACGGACGGCCTCCTGCTCGCGATTGTTGTCATCCGTTGAGGCCGTGCTGGCGCGATTAGATCCTCTCGCCGCTCGATGATTCGCCTGAGAATAGGGAGCCCGGTCATCATCATCGCGGCGCAAACGATCACGGAATATGCGGTGTTTCCATGATTCGGCAGCATCGGAATCAACGCCGCTTCCGAACCTGTCGTTTGCCCACAGCTTCCGCTGTGTCTACGCCACCTGGAGCGGTGTGGCGTCCTCAACCTGGTCACGAAATGCCCGGCGCTCCAGCCGAAGCTCATAGTTCGACTGGAGATTCATCCAGAATTCCTCGGATGGCCCGAAGTAGCGCGCCAGCCGGACGGCAGTATCCGCCGTGATTACCCGCTTGCCGTGCACGATCTCGTTGATCCGACGAGGCGGCACACCAATGGACACGGCCAGCTTGTGCTGCGTAATCCCAAAACCCTCGATGAAATCCTTCATCAGAACCTCACCGGGATGAATCGGCTCGATCACATTGGTGTTAGTAGCAACCGACGAGTTCGACGTCTTCCGCGGTGCCATTTCCAGGCGGAGAAGTGCGTCAATAACGCTAGACGTTAAACCGGAACTCCACCACGTCGCCATCCTGCATGACATAGTCCTTGCCCTCCAGGCGCACCCGCCCGGCTGCCTGGGCCTCTTTCATGCCGCCGTATTCGACCAGCTCGTTGAAGCTGACCACCTCGGCCTTGATGAAGCCCTTCTCGAAATCGGTGTGGATCACGCCAGCCGCCTGAGGAGCAGTCCAGCCCTTGTGGATCGTCCAGGCGCGCGATTCCTTCTCACCGGCGGTCAGGAAGCTCTGCAAACCCAGAGTGTCGTAACCCACCCGCGCCAGTTGATTCAGGCCGGGCTCCTCCACACCGGAATCGGCCAGGAACTCCGCGGCCTCCTCTTCGCTCATCTCAACCAGCTCAGACTCGAATTTGGCGTCGAGGAAGATCGCCTCGGCAGGCGCCACCAGCTTGCGGGTGCGCTCAAGCAGCTCCGCATCGGCCAGCTGGTCCTGATCGCAGTTGAAGACGTAGATGTAGGGCTTGGCGGTGAGCAACCACAGATCGTGCAGCGGCTCCGGATCCAGCCCGGCCTGGAAGATTCCGGTGCCATCCGCGAGCGTCTCATAGGCCTTGCGGTAGACCTCAGCCTTGGGCCGCGACTCCTTGCGGATCGCCGCCTCCTTCTCGATCTTCGGCAGCACCTTCTCCATGGTCTGCAGATCGGCCAGCACCAGCTCGGTGGTGATGGTGTCCAGATCGGAGCCGGGATTCACCTGCCCGTTCACATGGCTCACGTCCACGTCAGTGAACATCCGGGTGACCTGGCAGATGGCGTCGGCCTCACGGATATTGCCGAGGAAGGCATTGCCCATGCCCTCACCCTGCGAGGCGCCCTTCACGATGCCGGCGATGTCCACGAAAGTCACCGTCGCCGGGACGAGCTTGGCCGAGTCGAACATCTTGCCCAGCACGTCGAGGCGTCCGTCAGGCACGCCGACCACCCCCACATTGGGCTCGATCGTCGCGAACGGATAATTCGCGGCAAGAGCGTCGTTGCGGGTCAGCGCGTTGAACAGGGTCGATTTGCCGGCGTTGGGGAGGCCGACGATTCCAATGGTGAGTGCCACAACTGGCTAGGTTACCGTCGCCACGTTCTCATCGCCCGCCACCACCGGCTCCGAGCGCGTCCGCGAACACCTAGGCACCCATCCAATAGGCCTCCAGAGCACGGCTGAGCAGCTGAGGATCTTCACTGCCGCACATTTCCCGAGTGGAGTGCATCGACAGGATCGGAACGCCGACGTCGACGGTGGGCATCCCCAGCCGGGTGGCCGTGATCGGGCCGATCGTGGTGCCGCAGGGCACGTCGTTGTTTGAGACGAAGGTTTGATTGGCCACCCCGGCGGCATCACAGGCACGCAGCCACAGCGACGCAGTCCGCGAGTCAGTCGCATAGCGCTGCTTGGCATTGACCTTGAGCGCCGGCCCCTGGTTCATCAGGGGCCGGACCTGCGGATCGTATTTCGCGAGGTGATTGGGATTTACACTGTGTGCAGCATCGGCAGAGACGCATGAACTGCGCGCAAGCATCGCCTGATAGGCATCACCGGAAAGCCCGAGACCGCCAGCGATGCGAATCAGGGCATCCGAGAGCAGCGGCCCGGCCGCACCGCTCGTAGTGCCCGAGCCCACCTCCTCATGGTCAAAAGCGGCGAAAACAACCACATCGTCGGGATCCTTCACCCGCATCAGTGCCAGCAGGCCGGGGAACACCGACGACAGATTGTCGAGCCGGCTGGAGGCGAAAAACTCATTCTGGTTACCGAACAGTGCCGGTTCCTGCGTGGGATAGGCGTACACATCGGCGAAACCGAACTCGCTGGGAAGGATCCCGGCCTGCCCACACAACAGCTCGATGACATCGGGCTCGCCGCCAAGCCCATAGGAAGGCATCAGCTCGTACTGCTGGTCGATGGTCAGGGCCTGGTTCACCGAGCGATCAAGGTGCGGAGCGAGCTGACTCACACGCATGATCGGGCCGGTGCGCACGAGATGATCCACTCCAGCTCTGGTGGTGATGCGGCCGGCCAACCCGAGCTCGCGGTCGAGCCAGCTGTTGATCAGCGGCCCGCCATAGACCTCCATATTGAGCTGCTGCCATCCCGCATTGTTGTAGACCGGCTCCGGCTTGAGCTTCAAGGCCGGGGAGTCGGTGTGCACGCCGACGATGCGGAAGCCTGCGCTCGGCAGAGGCTTGTGGGGAGTCGTCCAGGCGACGACGGCGCCACCCCGTACGAAATATCGACGCCCCGAGACGTCCGGCCACGCCTTCTTCTCGTCCATCGGCTCAAAACCCGCCCGGTTCAGCAGAGCAGACATCGTCTCCGCAGCGTGATAGCTGGTGGGACTGCTTGAGATGAACTGGGCGAAAGCCGTCATGAATTCGCTGGGGTCTGCCATGCCTGCCATTGAACCAGCGACCACCGACATGAACCAGCCGGCGACGCGCAGCACCACGGCGGGCCCATAAATGTCAGTGGCTTGGGTAATGATGGCGCCATGAGCATCTCAACCGTGGTGATCGCCCTGCTGTTACTGGCCATCGGCCTTGCCGCCGGCTTCTTCGCCGGCAACCTCCACACGCGCGCCAAGAACGCAAGCGGCGCCGCCGAACTGGCCACCGCGCTGGCGCAGCGCGACGCGTTGCGGGGCCAGCTGGAACAGCTTCAGTCAGATCGCGAGGCGATGGCCAGGGAATTCCAGAGGCTGTCGGGTGAGGCCATGGAGCACCAGAACAGGGCCGCCGATCAGAGTGCGGGTCGGCGGCTGGCAGAGACGAAACTGCTGCTTGAGCCGGTGTCCAAGAGTCTGGCGCAAATGAATGACCGGCTGCTCCAGGTCGAGCGTGCCCGCGCCGAGGGGGCCGCAGATTTGTCCAGGCAGGTGGCCAGCGTGCGCCACAGCAATGAGGCCCTGAGACGCGAGACCGAGGCCCTGGTGACCGCGCTGCGCAAGCCACAGGTTCGCGGGGCCTGGGGTGAGACCCAGCTGAAGCGCACGGCAGAGATCGCCGGGCTGGTTGACCGTGTTGATTTTGATACCCAGGTGGCCACCGACACCGACGAGGGTGGGCTGCGACCAGATATGCGGGTGAACCTGGCCGACGGCAAGGTGATCTTCGTGGACTCCAAGGCGCCGCTGGGAAATTTCATCGACGCCTTCCAGACCGAAGATCCCGATCGACGCGCCGAGTTGCTCAACTCCTATGTCGCCAATGTGGTCACCCATATCAACCAGCTGGGCGCGAAGAACTACTGGCGTCTCGACGCAGGCAGCCCTGAGATGGTGATCCTCTTCCTCCCCAGTGACGCCTTGTTGCAGGTCGCCCTGGATCAGCGCCCCGATCTGCATGAATATGCGGCCAAGCACGGGATCTATCTGGCGTCGCCGTCAATCCTCATTCCGATGCTGCGCGCAGTGCAGCATGGTTGGAAGCAGGCGGCCTTCGCCGAGTCGGCCCAGCAGGTGGCGGCGCTGGGCCGGGAACTCTATGAGCGTCTGGCCACGATGGGCTCCCACTTGGACAAGCTGGGCCGTTCTCTCGGTGGCGCGGTGAAGGCATACAACTCGGCGGTGGGCTCGATGGAGCAGCGGATCTTCGTGACTGCACGCAAATTCGGGGAACTTCAGTTGGCCGACAGCAAGCTTGAGTCACCGCATCCGGCTGATGCGAGCCCTCGCGTGCTCACGGCACCCGAGCTCGTGGCGGATGCCGCCGCGATGGACTCCACCCTGCCAAAGCTCTCGCGCGGCACCGCTGCGACGTCCCGGGCGCATCGGGCACCCGACCCGGGGCAGGACGATCAGGAAGTCGGCTGAAGGGACCGGGGGCACGATCACCGCCCCGGCCCGCCCTCAATCGCGACGCACTGCGTGACCGGCGCGACGCTCACGCAGCTCCGGGGGCAGGGCGAAGCTGAGCGATTCCTCAACCAACCGTTCTTCGTCGGCGCGGGGATAGCCAAGCTCAGCGAGCCGGGCGATGACTCCGTCAACCAGCTCCTCAGGCACCGAGGCGCCGCTCGTGACGCCCACCGTGTTGACCTCGACCAACCACTCAGGATCAATCTCGTCGGCATTGTCGACGCGCCGTGCGGCTTTCGCACCGTTCTCGCGCGCCACCTCCACCAGACGCACTGAATTCGAGGAGTTCTGGGAGCCCACCACGATCACCAGATCGGAATGCTTGGCTATCAGTTTCACCGCCGATTGACGATTCTGGGTGGCGTAACAGATGTCGTCACTGGGCGGGTCCACAAGATTCGGGAAGCGTTCCCGCAACCGTTCCACCGTGGCCCGAGTCTCATCGACGCTCAGCGTCGTCTGGGTGAGCCACGCCAACGGCTGATCGCGGTCAATATCGAGGGCATCGACGTCCTCGGGAGTCTGCAGCAAGGTGATGTCATCGGGGGCCTCGCCGGTGGTGCCTTCCACCTCTTCGTGACCCTCGTGACCGATCAGCACGATCGGTACCCCGTCCTTGGCGAATCTCTTCGCCTCGTGATGCACCTTGGTTACCAAGGGACAGGTCGCATCGATGGTGCGCAGGCCGCGCCGTTCGGCCTCGTCCCGCACCGCCGGGGAGACCCCGTGCGCCGAGAAGATCACCAGAGCCCCGCTCGGCACCTCGTCGAGCTCATCCACGAAAATGGCGCCCTGCTGCTCAAGGGTCTCGACCACATGGCGGTTGTGCACAATCTGCTTGCGCACATAGACCGGCGCCCCATAGACCTGCAAGGCCCGCTGGACAGTGACCACGGCCCTATCGACGCCGGCGCAATATCCACGCGGCGCAGCCACCACCACATGCTTGGCGGGATGTCCGCCGTCCGCCCCGTGCCCGCCGGGCACGGAAGTGGAGAGCTCGGGTGTCACACGACCTTGCGCCGAGGGTTCGGACACCGGTGGCTCCGTCATCTGGGTGTCCTGGGCTTCGGGCGGCTGCGTCATGGCGTCCAGTGTAGGAGGACCGCCAGCGACTAGCGTGGTGATCATGTCCGAGCAGAACAGACGCCCCCCGGCGCCACCCGCCGCCTCGACGGCAGAGGCGACCTCGGGCACCCAGGTCAAACCCGGTCAAGACCCGGAGAACCCCGAACGACTGAGCGCCGTGGTCGGGATGGTCAAGAACTGGGTCGAACGCCTGGGCTCCATCTGGGTGGAGGCCCAGGTGATCGAGCTGCGGCGCCGCGCCGGTGCCTATATGCACTTCCTCACCCTGCGGGACACCAAATCAGAGGTCTCGGCGGGCGTGACGGCCACCACGCTCATACTCGATCAGGCCGGCCCGCTCACCGAGGGCAGCACCGTGGTGGCCCATATTCGCCCCCGCGTGTGGAACAAGAGTGCCCGGCTCAGTTTTGAATGCCTTGAACTGCATATCGCCGGCGAGGGCCAGCTGCTGGCAGACCTTGAGAAGCTCAAGCGCAAGCTGCAGGGCGAGGAGCTGTTCGACCCGGCCCGCAAGAAGCCCCTACCGTTCATCCCGCACATGATCGGCCTGATCACCGGGGCCAACTCGGCCGCTGAGCGCGATGTGCTCACCAATACCCGACGTCGGTGGCCGGCAGCGCAATTCCGAGTGCGACATGCTCTGATGCAGGGCCCCAACTCCGTCGATGATGTGATGGCTGCTTTGACGGAGCTGGACACCGACCCCGCGGTGGACCTCATCGTCATCGCCCGTGGCGGCGGTTCCCTGGAGGACCTGCTGTCATTCAGCGATGAGCGACTCGTACGGAAAGTCGCCCGCGCCTCGACTCCAGTGGTGAGCGCCATCGGCCACGAGCCCGACTCACCCATTCTCGATCTGGTCGCCGATCTGCGTGCATCCACGCCCACCGACGCCGCAAAACGCATCGTCCCCGACGCCGCCGAGGAGAGCCGCGTGATCACACAGCTGCTCGCCCGCACCCGCACCGCGATCATCGCCACGATCTCCACCGCCCAGAACGAACTCAACCAGCTGGTCTCGAGGCCGGTGCTCGCCGATCCCGCAGCTCTGCTCTCGGGCCACACCGAGCAGCTGGACATGATGCGATTCCGCCTCGACACAGCGATCGACCGCATCCTCGATCACGAGCGCACCGACATCGCCCATGCCGTGCAGCGCATCAGGGCCATGTCACCGAAGGCGACCCTTGAACGCGGTTATGCGATCATCGCCGACTCGGACAATGGCTCGGTCACCTCGGTCACCCAGACCGAGCCCGGAGACCAGCTCATGGTCTTCCTGTCCGATGGACGCCTCGTGGTGGAGGTTGACGACACCTTGCCCGGCGGATCAGACCCATCAACGTCACACCAGGACGACACGAGATCTGAACACGATGTCTCCGAGTTCCCCGACGAGCCATCGTGACCGACACCCGCAGCTGTCCTCGATACCCTCGACGGCCCGGCCACCGGACTCATCCGACGCCGGACCGCATGACCACAACCGATCAACCACAGACATTCCCGGCACACGTTTTCCCGACGCAAGCCCGTCCGATAGGAGTCAATCGCCATGACCGCTGAGCAGCAGCCCGAACTGAGTTATGAGCAGGCCCGCGAACAGCTGGCCGAGGTGGTCACCAAGCTGGAATCCGGCGGCGTACCCCTGGCCGACTCGATGAACCTGTGGAAACGCGGCGAACAGCTGGCACGCATCTGCCAGAGCTGGCTCGACGGCGCCAAGCAGACCATCGAACAGGCCCGCCAGGCAGATCAGACCCACCCAAGCGGCGAAGACGCCTAATAGGCGGATCACCCGCACGACCGGGTGCCACGAGAATCGCTCGGAGCCTCACAGCGCCAACGCACTCGTGGCTCACCCAGCCCGGAGCCAGCCAGATCGACATCCGCTGTGCACGATCCACATCGTCACCAACGAGGTCGAGCTCACTCAGCCTGCGGCCAGCCAGATCGCCGCCCAATGGCAAGCGGCACCCAGCACCGTCCCGGCATGAAAGATCTCATGAAACCCGAACCATCGCGGTGAGGGATTGGGCCATTTGAAGGCATAGACCACCGCACCAACCGTGTAGAGCACGCCACCCACGGCCAGCAAAATCACCACTGCAGGGCCACCGACCCGCCAGAACTGCGGCAGCCAGAACACTGCGGCCCAACCCATCGCCACGTAGAGGGCGGTATAGAGCACGCGTGGAGCACCCATCCACAGATTACGGCAGGCCACCTCAATAGCGGCGCAGGCCCAGACGATTACCAACAAAGCCACCAGCGAGCCCCCATGGAGCATCAGCACCGCCAGAGGCGTATAGGTGCCGGCGATGAAGATGGCGATATTTGAATGATCGAAACGCCGCAGCATCCCTGCGATCCGCGCATTCCAATGCCCGCGATGATAAATCGCCGAATTACCGAAGAGCATCAACGCGGTGACCATATAGACCGCCTCGGAAAGCCTTCCGGGCCAGGTGTCCGTGCGCACCATGAGCACCAGAATCGCCAGAAAGATCACCGGCGTCATCCCGGCATGCAACCAACCACGCATCTTCGGTTTGGTCAGGGGGTCTGCCTCACCCTGAGTATTTCCAGGAGCGTCCACCCCCGTGCCCTGATCAGCCATCGCGCGCGGGCTCGCGTGATGTGTCTGCCGCCGTTGTCCCTGCGTCCTCATCACGAAACCTACGGTACCGTAGGTTATTGCCCTTCCGTGCGCCGTGGAGGCTCTCAACAATCTCGACTCCGCCTCGCCACGGGCCGAATGTCAGACGATGGTCGTAGCCCGAATCCTGATAGCAGGACTCCGGTCGTGGGCATGGCGGTCACACCGGCGTCATCAGACAGCGGACTGGTGCGGGCGGATAGGCTGCCCCCATGGTGCACCACGACACGTCGAACGAAACGTGGGACCGTCTCTCTCCAACGCGGCTGCTCTATTCCACCTATGAATCGCGTCTACGTGCGGGCCTCGACCCTCAGGAGATGCCCCGCCATGTGGCGGTGCTCGCCGACGGAAATCGACGCTGGGCGCGCACAAACGCCCCCGGTCAACCGCTCGCCGTCGGCTACAAGGCCGGTGCCGACAAGCTGCGTGAATTCGTCGGCTGGTGCCGCGAGGTGGGCATCGGCGTCGTGACTTTGTGGGTGCTGTCCACCGAGAACCTTCAGCGATCGGGCCCCGATGAGCTCATGCCGCTCATGGGCGTCATCGACGATCTCACCCGCGATCTCGCCGCCGTGCCCGGCAACCGGGTGCAGCCAATGGGGGATCTCGATCTGCTGCCCGAATCGCTGGCGGCCACCCTGCGCGAGGCCAGCGCCAAGACCAAGAACAACACCGCGATCCACATCAACATCGCGGTCGCCTATGGGGGACGCCACGAGTTGCGCGATGCCGTGCGCTCATTGCTCGCCGCTGAGGCCGCCAAGGGGACGACGCTCGAGGAGTTGTCGCAGACACTGGATCCCGACCAGATCGCCGATCATCTCTATACGAAGGGCCAACCTGACCCGGATCTGCTCATCCGCACCTCCGGCGAGCAACGACTGAGCGGCTTCCTTCCCTGGCAGAGCGCACATTCCGAGTTGTATTTCTGCGAAGCGCTCTGGCCGGATTTCCGGAAGATAGACTTCTATCGGGCACTGCGTTCCTATCAGCAGCGAGAACGCCGTTTCGGGAAATAGCCCCTGTAAGGTGGCCCGGGAGAATTAGCCGCGATGCCGTTTCGGGAAACACTTCCTATGAAGTGACTGCGCGGATCAATCCCGCGGAGTGTTCCTCATCCGGTCTCGGGATTCATTCCCCGAAGTCAATGACATGACCGCCCACGATATCGCCGGGCCTGTATGCCCGGAAGCGGGTGAGCACCACTGCGGTGTCAAGGTCGAGCATGACCGGCGGCGCGCCGAGCGTGCGCAGGAAGACATCGGAGGTCCACAACGCCAGATGTGCGTCGCGCCACTGCTCAAGTGTGGGAAAACCCTCGGATTCAGCGTGAGCCGCGTCGACCTGTCCAAAGGGCACGATCTGGACGCGCGAGATGCGCATGATGGCCACCGGCTCGTCGCTGGAGTCCACCACGACCTCATAGCCACCGCGCTCGGCGAGCGGATCGCGACCTTCCCGCTCGAACTCGACCAGCAGGCTACTAGTTCCGATCTTGGTCCCGGCCATCAATGCGGTGAGCAGGATCTCACGTAGCTCCCCGGGAAGACCGAACTCAGCCCTGCGCAGCTCCTGCCAGGCGAACACCGGCTTGTCCTGCGTCGGGGGCGTCGTGGAGCCCTGAGCCTGGTCGGCACTCGGGATGATCCCGCTGGGCCATGGGCGGCTTCGCGGGGCGTTTGTCTTTTTGTCTTCCTGGGAGTTGTCTGCCGGGGATGATCCCTCGGACGATGACTTGAGCCGATGGTGCTGGGCGGCAGACTGTCCCGCGGACGATCCGCCGGCTGTGGGCTTGGCGACAGGGAACCCACCGGCAGTGGGCTTGGCGACAGGGAACTCGTTGTCGGGAAATGTGCCCGCTCCGGGTTCAGGCATCGGGCACATCGCTGAAGTCGATCACATATCCCCCGACGACGTCGCCGGGACGGTAGACGCGGAAGCCGAGCAGCACCACGGGCGTCTCATCGCTCAGCTCCACCGGCGGCTCGCCGAGCTTCGCCCTGAATTGGTCGGAATCCCAGAACTCCTCACGGGCGGCTCGCCACTCGGCGACGCTGCTGAAGGAAGAATCCTCGCGCTGGGCGTGGTCCAGGCCGACCTCGCCCAGGGGGACGGTCTGCACGCTGTTGATCCGGATCAGGGCCACCGGCTGATTCAATGAGTCGACGACCACCTCGTGATCGCCCAGCTCGTTTGCGGGATCAAGGCCGTGACGCTCGTAGCCGGCCAAGAGTTGGGAGCTCGCTGTCTTCGACCCGTCGAGTATTGCCGCAACCAGCGCATCTCGCTGGTCCCCCGGGAAGCCGAACTCGGCGACGCGCAGCGTGCTCCAGACGAATTTTGGCTTGTCCGCGCCCACATGGGAGGCGATCGGCGTTCCGGCCGGCACTGGATCATGGCTGTGGTCATGTGGCGCGGGTGCCCCGCCACGGGGACGGTCGGAGGGCAGGCTGGCGCGCACCACCCGGCGCCACAAAGGGTCGCGCAGCCGCGCGAAATCAGTGACCGGATCGAAGCAGGTCTCATCACGGCAGATATAGGCGGTGGGTCGTCCCTCGATATCGCCTCGCTGGGAGAACAACCCACCGAACCCGGCGGCGTCGGGCTTGCCGATGGCCGCCACCGTGCCCTCGGGCGCCAGACGCCAGACGGCCCTCGCCAGCAGGCCCATCGGGTCATGTGACGCATCGACCACGGCGACCTGAGCGCGGGCCATGCCGGCCCGCGCCTGCGCATCGATCGCCAGTTGGAGCAGCCCCCACCCTGATGCGAGCGGGCTCTGCTCCATGAGCGGCCATAGGGTGGTGGCCGCGTGATTCGCCCTCTCCGCCCAGTGACGCTCGCCGGTGAGCCCGGCAATCAGATGGAGGGCGGTGATCATGATGCTCGTGGCGGAGGGGCCGCCCTGATCGCTCAGCTGCCTGGCCCTGGTGAACAGGCTGTCGTCCGATTCGGCGTCCCAGAAGCCCCCGTCGTCGGCACCGAAACGCTCGACTGCCTGTCGCGCCACCGCGACAGCCCGCTCGAGAAGCTCGTTGTCGCCGGTGGCTCCCGCCAACCGGGCGGCACCAAGGATGAATCCGGCATAGTCCTCAAGCACGGCAGGAGCGGGGCCAGCCTCCCCTGCCAGCGATGTTCGCGCCGGGCGTGCGGAGTCGAAGTGGTGCACCCGCCACAGATAATCGACCACTGACCGGGCCATGTCGAGCCATTCCTGCTCCCCGAAGACCATGGCCGCCGAGGTGAGCGAATCAGCCAACAGCCCGTTCCATGCGGCGATCGCCTTGTCATCGCGGGCCGGAGCAGTCCGCGTGGCACGCACCTCGCGCAGCTCGCCAAGGATTCTCTTGAGTCGGTCGGGATCGGGATCTCCGTGGAGCCTCATCGTGGAGCTGTGGTCGGGCATAGTGCCCTTTGGCGTCAGATGGAAGACAGCCTGGGCGAACAGGGCATCACGGCGGTTGAAGACCGCCTCCACCTGCGCGGGCGTCCACAAATAATAGGAGCCCTCAATGCGTCGGCCCTCGGCATCAAGCGAATCGGCATCCTGCCCCGACGCGAAAGCAGTGCCCGCTTCTGTGGTGATCGCCATCTCGCGTGTCAGCCAACCGATGATGCCTCGAATGGCCAGTTCGAAGTGTTCTCTCAGATCGCCTGTTTGCGGACCGGTGCGCCGCCAGGCGCGGGTGAGGGTGCCCAGCAGCAGCGCATTGTCGTCAAGCATCTTCTCGAAATGCGGCACGGCCCACTCATCATCGGTGGCATAGCGATGAAATCCGCCACCCACGATGTCATGGATGCCGCCGCGCACGATGTGCTCAAGGCTCAGCTGCACCGCCTCGATCTGGTGAGGCTCACCGGTGACCATGAGCGCATCGAGCATGGCCGGCTGGGGGAACTTGGGCGCTGCCCCGAAGCCCCCGTTCGTCGGGTCGACGGCGGCGAGCGCCTCGGCGAGGAGCTGATCGGCTGCCGGCGACTCAGGTGCGTCCTCAGCTTGGTCGGAGACCTGTTCGGCCAGTTGGGCGGCGATATGGGCACCGGATTCAAGCACCTCGTCACGGCGCTGTTCCCAGGCACCCGCCATGGTCTGGCATAGCTGCAGGAAGCTGGGCATCCCCTCCCGAGGTTGTGCCGGGAAATAGGTGCCTGCGAAGAAGGGCTCCCCCTGGGGGGTGCAGAAGACCGTCGTGGGCCAACCGCCCTGGCCGGTCAGCGCCTGGGTGGCGTTGAGGAAGACCTGGTCAACGTCGGGACGTTCCTCACGATCGACGGCTATCGACACGAAGTGTTCGTTGACGAACTGGGCGACGACTGGGTCTCGGAAACTCTCGGCAGCCATCACATGGCACCAGTGACAGGACGAGTAGCCGATGGACACCAGCACGGGCCTTTGACGTGTCCGGGCCTCATCCAGGGCTTCGGGGCCCCAGGGCCACCAGTCGATCAGATCATCGGCATGCCCCCGCAGATAGGGGGAACTCTCGGCAGCCAGATGATTCGACATGCGCCAATCCTAGGGGTGCCTCATGACAGATCCATCGTCGGCGCAGTGCCATTGCCGGGGCTACTCGCTTCGCGATGCCAAGCCCCTGCACAGCTCGCCGTTGTTGCGGACGTGTGCATGACTCAACAACGCCCCTGACTCAGCCCGGCCGTGCCCGAACCGTCCCCGTCGCCGTGAGAGGCGTGGAAACACAGCGATGGAGCAATTCCCGCAAGAGCACTCGGATGATCACGATGAACCCGGCCCCAAGGCCAACCCGGGAGCTCAATGACCGGCCCGGAGAGCACGCTAATTCCTTCTCAGGGAGAATTCGACGGCCCACTCGTGCAGGGAATCAAATGATCCATTTCCTGAGGGGAACCAGATGCCCAGCTCCGAGAGGGAAACAAGTGAGCCGCTCCCGGAGGGAATCAGATAATCCAGGTGTCTGACGGGTCGGGGGCCGTCGTGCCCGGACGCAGTCCGTCGAACAGATCGCTCTCGGGAAGAAATGTGGGCACCGCGCTGTAGACCAACTGGAAGTCCTCGGTGGGCCAGACCTTCTGCTGAATGTCCAATGGCACCGCGAACCAGAAGCCGTGCGGGTCGATCTGGGACTCATGGGCGCGCAGGGCGTCGTCACGGCGGGCGAAGAACTCCCCGCACGGCACGCGCGTGGTGATGCGCTGCTCATAGTCGCGGTTCTCCCATTCGGCGAGCCGCTCGGAATAGGGCGAGTCCATCCCCCGCTCATGCATGGCCGCGTCCAGGGCGGCGTAGCGCAACCGGTGAAAGCTCATCTGGTAATAGAGCTTGCTCACCTGCCATGGCTCCCCGTACTCGGGCAACACCGTGGGATCAGCGGCCTGCCGGAAAGCGGCCACCGACACCCGATGGCATTGGATGTGGTCGGGGTGGGGATATCCGCCGTTCTCGTCATAGGTGGTCATCACCTGGGGCTTGAACTCGCGGATGATTCTCACCAGCGGCGCTGCGGCCTTCTCCGGGTCAAGCGTGGCGAAGGAGCCCTCCGGCAGCGGGTCCGGCGGATCACCTTCGGGAAGCCCTGAGTCGATGTATCCGAGGCTGCGTTGTTCCACGCCGAGGATCTGGCGGGCATGGGCCATCTCCTTGCGTCGGATCTCCGGCATGTGTTCCCAGATCTCGGGACGATCCAGGGCGGGATTGAGCACGCTGCCTCGTTCGCCGCCGGTGCATGTCGCCACCATGACCCGTGCACCCTCGTGCACATACTTCAAGGTCGTCGCCGCACCCTTGCTCGACTCGTCGTCGGGATGGGCGTGCACATGCAACAGTCGCAGGCCCTTGTTGTCGGGGTGATTGGTGGGCACTGACATGCACCCATTGTGCACATCGCGCCAACCGCTGTGACCGGGAGTCGCCCGTCGACGTCCCGTCCGCCGCCAACCCGGTCTCGATAGGATGGCCAAATGAGTGACAATCAGACGATCTGGATGACGCAGGATGCGTATGACAAGCTTCGTGAGGAGCTGGACTACCTCAAGGGCGAGGGACGCACACTGATCGCCAAGAAGATCGGCGCCGCCAAGGCCGAGGGCGATCTCTCGGAAAACGGCGGTTACCACGCGGCGCGCGAGGAACAGGGGCAGCAGGAGCTTCGCATCCGTCAGCTCGAGCAGATGCTGCAGCATGCCGAGGTCGGCGAAGCCAAGGGCGCCCCTGACGAAGTCGCTGCGGGGAGCACGGTGACCGTGGCCTATGACGGTGATCCTGATGACACCGATGTCTTCCTGCTCGGCAGCCGCGAGATGATGGGCGTGGACAAGTCGGTGGATACCCAGGTTTTCAGCCCTCAGTCGCCGCTTGGCGCGGCGGTACTCGGCAGGAGCGTGGGAGACACCGTTGAATATCAGGCGCCGAATGGCCGTTCGGTGTCGGTGAAGATCATCAAGGTCGAGTCGTTCGCACGCTGAGTCTGGTCCTGCTCACCCCCAGCCGGACGCCGTGAGCTCCGCCGCCGAGATGGCGCACCGCCCACGGTTTCAGAACAACAGAATTAGTACATTCTTCAATTGATCCGATCAAGGAGTTTTCTCATGGGAATTGCCCACCTGGCGGCACGTTCACTGTTCGCCACCGTCTTTGTGCGCCGCGGCTATGCGGTCTTCCAGAATGCCGAGCAGATGGCTGGCGTCACCGACGATCTGCTTGACAAGCTGCCCGCGCCGGTTCGCGACATCCTGCCCGATGTGCCTGCCACGACGCTCACGAAGCTGCAGGGCGGCACGATGACGGTTGCCGGCCTGGCACTGGCCCTGGGCATCGCCCCTCGCCTGGCCTCCCTGATCCTCGCCGCCCAGATGGTGCCCACCACCTATATGGGCCATCCTTTCTGGAAGCACGAGGGCGGCGATCGGGTGAACCAGCAGATTCATTTCGAGAAGAACCTGTCGCTCACCGGCGGACTGCTGGTGACCGCGCTTGGCGGAGCGAAAAAGGCCAAGAAAGCCAAGAAGGCAAAGAAGGCCTGAGCGCCAGGAACAATAATCCTGAGCTTTGGCCCCTGAGACACACGCGGGGACGCAGACATGGTCTGCACTGCCCCGAGGCCGTGGACAGGTTACAAGCGGGTGGTCCGGATCAATCCGGGCCACCCGCTTCGTGTTCGTGGGCTCAGACCCCGGATATGGCGGTGCCGCTGCGCGTCCTCACCTCCTCCGAACCCGAGCTTCCTGGCGTCGAGTCCCCGGGGAGTCCCGTTTTTGACGATCCGGCTCTGGATACGCGGTGATCACGAGCGGATCCTCTGGCCAACAAGCAGATGCGTCAGTGGCGCCAGATCTCCCACCACTGCTTGTCGTTCGTGTCCTTCTCGTTCGTTGCCTGGTTTTCCGCGTCCTCCCGGAACGAGTCCGTGGCACCTGGTGTGGTTGAGCCGTCCTGACGCACCGCGATACGCCCCACGAAGGCGTTGAGTTCAAGGCGGCCCGCACCATTACCGGCCACGAATTCATCAAGCTTCGCGCCACCGTCGGGCCAGCTCACCCCGCCCAGCCTCGCCGACGCGGTGATGGTGACATTCGCCGTGGGAGTGAGTGCCACATTGAGGTTGCCGGTCTCGACCCGCACCCGACTCCGGCCACCACGAAAATCGCCATGCAGGGAGGCTCCACCGGCCTGCACAAGCATGTCGCTGACCCGGGTGATGTCACGCAGATCGGTCAGTCCACCGGTCACCCGCACGGTGTCGAAATAGGGAACGCCTACCGAATTGAGACTGCCGCCGGTGAGCTCCACGCTCGTCTCGATGGCCGGATTCACTCGGACGGTCAACGCCTCCCCCAGACCGAGCCGACGCAGATCCTCCCCGCTGCGGGGAATCTTGCCGAGAATGAAACCCCGTGACGTGGCGTTGGGCTCGTCCTCACTGATCACCTCGAGCCGGTCGCCACGGCGCCGCAGCGAGTGAGGCCCCGACACGGCCACGGTGGCGATCGTGTCATCGCCGATCACCCGCACGCGTCGCCCGGTCACGCGCACCTGCACTGCCGCGATGCCGTGGCTTCCAGCCGGCTCATCGGCGCGCGTGGATGCTTGCTGAGCTGACGACTCCCGGGCCGCGCCCCGAGATGAGTTCTCGTACTCCGACGAGTTGCGAGCCCGCTCGCCATCGTGCGCCGATGTGTTTGACGGGGCCCCGAATGTCGATGACTCGTACGCCGATGACTCGGAGGTCGATGACTGGTGCGCCGACGCACCACGTGTCGGTGACTCGGCTGTCACTGACTCCGATGCCGAATCGGGGCCCTGTGTCGTCGGCCCATCGGTATGGGAGCCAGCAGCCTCGTCAGAGAATGGCGCCGAGAAAGGCTCAGCCGTGGGGCGAGCGTCAGAAGCAGCGTTGGGTCCGGGGGCTCGCTGTGGCCCCACCGAGGAGTCGTCCTTGGTTGCTGCTGTCTGGGGCTCGTGCTCAGAGGTCTGCGTGTGATCGTAGGCGGTTGTCTCGGCCCGGGTGTGGTCCGACGCAGCGGGCACGAGCGCCTTGATTCGACGCGAGGCCTCAGCTGTGCCAATGGCACCCGTGACCAGATCGGCAAGGATGGCGTCCAGTTCGGTGGAATCACTCATGCGATAAATCTATTGCCCGCGCAGAACTCTCCCCAGCCCCGGACAGGGCTTTGGTGGCCTGTTCAGGGCTGACCCGCAACCGTGGACACGCTGTCTGTCTGCGCCAGGTCCGTCGTCCATCAGACAGGACAAGTCGAAGGGCCCTGACAAACCCCGGTCGCAGCGCGACCACCGGCCACCACACGGGCGCCAGCTCACCCAGAAGGGTCATCGGCCAGTCTGAGGAGCCGGACGGGCCCGGGGCATCGGAGTCGCCTCGAGTGGCTGGCCCGTTGCCTGCCGTCGAAGATCACTTATCGCTGCCCCACCGACCATCCTGCTCAGATGGTCCGCCCTGTCCCTTCTGTGCTTTCTGTGCGGAGTGAGCATTCTGCACACCGTGGACGTCCTGCCCGGAGTGTTCCACGTGGACACTCTGCTCTGATTGGGCATCGCGTCCGGGCGGATCCGATCCCGGGTCACCGCCGCGCTGGTCCAATTGGTCAAGATCCTGATCCTGATGGCGCATCCCGCGAATGATGCCCGTGGCGAAGGCGACGATGGGAATCGCAAAGATGCCTCCCACCACTCCGGCCAGAGTCATGCCGATCGCGATTCCGACCAACACCACCAGGGGAGGAATCTGGACTGCCCGGCCAAGCAGAAGCGGTTGAAGGATGTGCGCCTCCAGTTGCATCACTGCGATGAAGACCGCCAGCATGATCACGGCCTTCCAGAAGCCCAGGGTGACCAAAGTCACCGCCACTGCGACAGCGCCGGAGAACAGCGCGCCGATCAGGGGCACGAAGGCGCACACGAAAGTCAGCGCCATGATCGCAAGCCACAGATTTGAGCCAAGAATCAGGGCTCCGATACCGGCGCCCACACCGTCAACCGCAGCGACCACGACGGCTGCCCGCACATAGCTCACCAACGAATGCCAGCCGCTCTTCAACGGCCCCTCAGCGGCAACCCGGTTTGCGCGAGGTAGCGCCCCGATCAATGACTTCGCATAGCGATCACCGTTTTTGAGGAAGAAGAAGGTGGCGAAGAGGGCCATCGCCAGGCCAGCCAGAAATGCCGCGATGCCAGAACCGGCAGCCGTCGCCACCGAGACGATCTGATTCTGTTGGTTCTCCAAATGGCTGCGCGCCTGGTTGAGCCAGGCGGTCATCTGGTCCTGGCTGATATGCAGGGGGCCGGTGCCCAGCCAGGTGATCAATGTCTGGAAGCCCTTGCCGGCCTGCTCCGCCAGCTGCCGCCACTGGGTGCCGATCTGAGCCCCGACCAGCGTCAGCAAGCCCCCGATGATGAGCACCAGCAATGCCAGGCAGCTCAGCGAGGCCAGCCAATTGGGCCAACGATGACTGCGCAGGAAAACATTGAGAGGCATCAACGCAGCCGTCAGCAACAGTGCCGTGGCAAGCGGGGTCACGATCTCTGACAGCGTTCCGCCCAGCCACCACAGCAAACCGATCACCGCCGCGATGATCAACAGGCGCCAACCCCATGCCGCCGCCGTGCGGAGCGGTCGAGGAACCAGGGCGTCCACGCTGCCGCTGCGTACCGCCTCGAGTTCGCGCAGCTCCTCCGCGGTGAGCGGACGAGCTTGCGAGCCGGAATGATCCTCGTCGGGCCTGTCCTGTCTGGGTGAGCGGCGGGTCATCCGTCGTCCCAGCGAAAATGCCGGCATAGGGCTCCCTTCACACTGACTCTGTGCATCGGTTGCGGCGCAACAGACACCCCATGGCAGGACACGCGACATCGACCATTCAGACCGACATTCAGCCGCGCCGACCATTCAGCGCCGCCGAGCCCGACCTGCCATGAGGCCCACATCATCTGCCCGCCTCGTTGATTTCCAGTCTGCCCCATGAACGGCCCCCTCCCCGATCGGATCACCGGCGACCCCTCACCCACAGCTAATGTGTTGCCCAATGGCGCAAGCCGTCCGCTGACCCCCGGGAGAATGTGTGAACGCCCAACCAATCGCCCAACTCATGGCACCCGATTGGGCGTCGGCGCTCGCACCCCAAGAGCAGCAGATCCATGCGATGGGCGAATTCCTTCGCGCCGAGATCGCCGCAGGCCACGGATATCTCCCTGACGGCGACAAGGTGCTCCGCGCCTTCAGCCGACCGATGGCAGACGTCCGCGTGCTCATCGTTGGCCAGGATCCCTATCCCACGCCGGGCCATCCCATCGGCCTGAGCTTTGCGGTGAACCGTGACGTGCGTCCGCTGCCCCGCAGCCTGGTGAACATCTACCAGGAGCTGAACTCGGATCTGGGGATTCCGCCGGCACCGCACGGGGATCTGAGCGGCTGGTTCAACCAAGGAGTCCTGCTGCTGAACAGATGCCTCACCGTGCGTCCAGGCAAGCCAGCGTCCCACCGAGGAAAAGGCTGGGAACCCGTGACCCAAGCCGCCATCGAGGCGCTCGTCGCCCGAGGCGGCCCGCTCGTGGCCATTCTGTGGGGACGCGACGCCCAATCACTGACGCCGATGCTTTCAGCGGGAGGGGTGCCCGTCATCGCCTCACCCCATCCCAGCCCGCTTTCGGCTCGCTCGGGATTCTTCGGGTCGCGGCCTTTCAGCCGCGCCAATCAGGCCCTGGTCGCCGCCGGGGCCAAGCCCATCGACTGGGATCTCAACGACCACTGAGCATCGTCGCGTCCCGTGTCCGGACTCCTCGACTCTTGGTTCACAGATGCCCCACGTGAGGCCGCATGTGGACGACCGATAAGGGCCTGCGGCCTCAACGATCGCGACCGTATCCAAGCCGGTCGGGCAAGGACCTCGAGAATCTCGCGACCGCTGACACCCGTCGTCTCATCCGACCACGGCGTCCTCACCTGCTGATGCCCTGCCGCAGGTGAGCCGACCAGGTCAATAACGCTGATTGCACCGGCAAGGCCGATTGCGCCCACAGCGTGCAGCGGCTCGTTGTCCTTGCTCGCACCTAAAATTGCCACGTGTTCCGCTTCGATGAGCCCGTGACCCTGACCGCAGAGAACGCCCTGCCCGGCCGTGATGAGCCGGTGCTGGCGATGCCCTTTTTCCACCGTGTCTTCGGCGACTCGCTTGATCGAGAGTTCCCCAGAGCGCAGATCGCCTATCTGGCGGCCGGCTGCTTCTGGGGCGTCGAGAAGCTGTTCTGGAACCAACCGGGTGTGTTGTCCACGGCGGCCGGCTATATGGGCGGCTTCACCAAGAACCCCACCTATGAAGAAACCTGCAGCGGGCTCACCGGCCATGCCGAGAGCGTCCGCGTCGTCTTCGACCCCACGCAGACCAGTTATGAGCAGCTGGTGCGCGTCTTCTTCGAGAACCACGACCCCACCCAGCTCGATCGCCAGGGAAACGATGTGGGCACCCAATACCGGTCGGCGTTGTTCACCACTGACCGTGAACAACAGCAGATCGCCGAGCGGGTGCGCGATGGCTACCAACGCGATATGACGGCGGCGGGCTATGGCCAGCTGACCACCCAGATCGAGCACGCAGGCCCTTGGTACTTCGCCGAGGATTATCACCAGCAGTATCTGGACGCGAACCCGCGAGGCTATTGCCCGGTGCACGCCACCGGGATCCCCTGCACGGCCAGCTGATCCTGCCGGGTCACCCCCGCACCTGCCGAACGAGCCCGGCGCTTGAGGCGGGAGTGCCGGCGGCTGTTCTGAAGCCCTGCCGAGGCATGGGTCGGCGGTGAACGACCGCGCTGGGATACTGGGGTCATGCGCCACTTCCCAGCACCCAGGCCTCGCACGCTGTGTGTGATGGCGGTGGTGCTGGGCTTTGCGACGCTGCTAGTGGTGCTGGCGTGGACGTCGTCGTCCAGCCCACTGCTACTCGTCTTGGCCGGCGCCCTCATCGTCGCGGCGGTGGTAGCCCTCGGGACCGCACGTGTCAGTGCCCGACCCGACGACCATCGCGACCTGGCCGGCGGCACCTCGGATGATGAGCCGGACGATGATGACGCCGACCTCATCTTCCTCGATCGCTCATCAGTCCCCCATGAGGCTCAGTTCGCCAAGCCACAGTCAGCTCTGACGAAACAGAATCCGGCGGGGCTCGATCCGACAGAACAAGCCCACGAGGGACCGGATGAGATCGGGCCCAAGAATGCCAACCACGGCGAAGACACAGAGCTCGCCGCCGATGACGATCACCGGGTCGGCTTAGAGGCCCGGGAGATCACGACGCTTGAGGAGCTCCTCGCCTGGATCACCATCACCAACTACAAGGGCCGCCCCGCCGGACGCGGCTCGTGGTTGATGCGTCTTGGCACCCGCAAGGCGGCGAAGATCCGGCTCGACGATTCCGTGGAATGGATCCTGCCGCCCAGCACAGGGCTGACCGCGGGCGACCATGTCACCTTGCAATGGATCCCCGCGAGAAGCCTGCGATCCCGCTGAGGCACGGCCTCGGCCCCATCATCTCCCCACCCGACGAGACCATTGCCCCATCTCGCCCGAGGGGAGCATCCGAGCCATCACCCCCTGGCGTTGATCGAGCCCTGACGAGTTGCTGATCAAGTTCTGAGGCGACACCGCTTGAGAAGATCACGCCTGGCGACCGGGCGGAGCGTCAACAGAGGTCTCATGCCATCCCAGTGAATCTGGCGTCACCCTTCCCGCCACTCGATCCATCCTCCCAACGATGGGCACCGATCGAGCGCTCAGTCGCGCCTGATGGCGCGCACCGATGGCGGCACAGGCCCTTGGGCCCAGGGCGCTGGTTGGGGTTCGCCGGTGACGGTGCGCAGCGGAACTATCCCACCCCAGGGCTGCCGGCCGTCCCAGCCCTCGTCGCCGGCGCCGTCAACATCGAGCACCATGTCGTCAGCGCTGGTGTCGCGCGCTTTGACGATCCAGTTGTCATCAGTGATCGCCAAGCTCAGCACCATGGTCGCGGCGAGCTGTTTTCGGGTCAGCGCCGGCACCTCCGTCATGCGTCCGGGCAGGAAACCGTCGGTGAGCTTCCCCACAAGGGTGATCTGCTCATCCCCACTCACCCGTGCGGCAATCCCCCGGACGCTCGCCGAGCGATAGTTCACCGAGTGGGAAAAAGCAGTCGCACCCACTACGAGGGCGTCGACGGCGGCCATGGTGAGCACGATCGGCGCCCCGGACGCCGCACGGCGCAGGGCTCCGGCTCCCGTCGATCCGTGCATGACGATGCTGTCACCAACACGCGCATAGTTGATCGGGATGGCCCACGGCTCCCCTTCCGGGCTCACCGTCGATAGCGTGGCGACGCACAACTCGTCGAGCAGCGCATCAAGCCTGGCGCGCTCGGTCACCGCACGTTCCGGATGACGGTGAATGTGATGATCCATGGGGGTTCCTGTCGGGTTGACCAGCTCAATCATGATCGCTGAGCACTGCGCTCGGCGCCTATGACACGGACTGACCGCGATCGGGACAGGAGCGCCGCCGGCCATTCCCCATCGCGCATCTCTCTGCTGCCCGGCGTCATGCCGCGCACAGCGCCGGTCACCAACGATGGACACCCGGCAGCGGGCACATGGCAAGGCTCCGTGGACCCAAGCGGCAAGTGGCGGCCCCTGGCTCGCCCGCGCCCACCGCACCGGCACAATGGGGTCATGACCGTGACAGCCCTGCTCACCGACATGTTCGGTGTGATCGCCCAAGTCCAGCCCGAGACGGCTCGCGAACGTCTGGTACGCATCGCCGCCGCACCCTCCGACGCATTCTGGACCGCCTACTGGGCCCATCGTCCCGCCTACGACCAGGGCCGGTCCACGCCATTGAGCTATTGGAACCAGGTGGGTGCCGACGTCGGCGTCACTTTCGAGGTCGAACAGCTGATGATGCTGCATGCCGCCGACATCGACAGCTGGTCGCTGCGCCATCAGGAGATGATTGACGCCCTGCCGACGATCAAGCGGGCCGGCTACCGCCTGGGGCTGCTCAGCAATATCCCCACCAGTCTGGCTGAGCATGTCGAGGCCGTCGACGAGTTCATGGACTTATTCGACGTGGTGGGCATGAGTTGTTATATCGACGCGGTCAAGCCCTCCCCGGCCGCCTATCAGTGGTGCATCGACCGCCTCAGCCTTCCCGCCGACCAGATCCTGTTCATCGACGATAACCAACGCAATGTGGACGCCGCCGCAGAACTCGGCCTTCAGTCACGGCTCTATCGTGGAGTTGACGACCTCTTCGCCGTATTGTCGATCGAAAAGAGCTAGGCATGAACGCCATTGACCTGATGCAGGACTGCTTCGTCCGCGTGAGTGACACCCTCCCCCACCTGCTTGACGGGTTGTCCGGTGAGGACTTGCTGTGGCGTCCGGGCCCGAAGGCTAACCCCATGGCATGGCTGGTCTGGCACATCTCGCGGTGCGAGGACTCTGAACTGGATGCCCTGACTCATATTCCGCAGGCCTGGACCCAGGGCTGGCAAAAGAAGTTCGGACTGCCCTATTCCCCGGAGGATGGCGGATATGGCCAGACCAACGAGCAGGTGGCGGCATTCAATGTGTCTGATCCCGACCTGCTGCTGGGCTATTTCTACGCGGCCTCGGCCCGCGCCGCCACAGTGCTCGAGCAGGAGCGCACCAACGACCTCGACCGCATCGTCGACACGAATTGGAATCCGCCGGTGAAGGCTGGCACGCGCCTGGTCTCGGTGGCCAATGACATCACCCAGCACCTGGGCGCCCTGGGCTATGTGCGCGGGCTCGTCGAGACCCGCTGAGCGCCCACTAAGCACCCGCCGTCCACGCTGCGGGGTGAATGCGGGGCCGCGGATCACCTCAGATCGGGCTGATGAGCCCCTGGCACGAGGCGGGCACTGGATTGATGCGCAGCCTGGACTGGTGCGCGGTCCGGGTTGATGCGGGCGCCATCACTGCCCGGCGCCAAATGTGAGCACCTAGCCTGTGCACGGAATTACTCGCCAGCAGAACTGTCTGCGTACAGGTCCATGGGTGAATTAATGCGTCAGGATGCATCCCCGGGGGCCGCCCCACCATCACTGTGGGTCTCTTCAGCATCGGCTGACCCGCTGCGATCCTTCCGCCCGGCCACGCCCGGATTGGCTCGCTTGGGCGCATCCAACGAGGCCGGTGCCGCAGAAGCGCCATGGATGCCGGCGCGATCGGCCTCTTCCCGCTTCTCCTCCTTGCGCACCTCGGTATAACGAGTGGCGAAGGTGGTCCTGGTCAGCGCCAGACCGATTCCGAACAGGAGTCCACCAATGAGCAACCCGATCGAGGTCACGATGAACCAGGGACGGGGATCGCTGTAGGCGATACTGCTGTTCGAGGAAGCCAGCGACCACAGCGCCTTGAGATCGAAGAAATAGACCTTGACGAAGATGGCCGCGGCGGCGACGAAGAACACTCCGCCGAGGATCATGAGGGTGCCCTTGAGGTACTTCATGCTTTGAGCCTAGACGTCGCCATCAGCGCTGGATGCGCCGCCCCGCGACGAACGCTCGCACGGGGCGGCAATCCACTGTGGGGAGAGGCTGAGCCTGATCTCCCGAGCGGCCCTCGGTCAGAAAGCGTCGCTCTCGATGCGTTCCAAGGACGCCTCCCACCAACCCTGCAGATATGCAGGATCGAGATCAGGACGTAGATGGGAATGCTCAACGGTCACCTGAGTGTGATTGTCGTCGGTGGCCGACAGCTTCAGATCAACCAGGGAAGGCGGAAGCTCCTCGCTCTTTCTCCACCAGAATCGGATCTGCTCACCACGGTGGACGCTGCGGACCACTCCGGTGCGGCCATCGGCCGCGGTCCACGTCTGTCCCTTTTCTCCTAGCACCGCGCCGCGCCCGAGCAGGGCCTCGGAGCCGTCCTTCGTCATCAACACTGCCCACACCTTGGAGATGGGCTGAGCGATGACGCGGCTCACGACGACGGATGTCTCGGGATCTTCGGTATTGACCTGCTCCGACATGGGAACCTCGATTCACTTCTCGGATTCAACGGGCCGGCCTGCCCCATCGGCAGTCGGGTACGCGGGACTCCGGTGCTTCGCTGCATCGACGTCCCCGGCCATGTCATGAGCCTATCGGTAGCGGTGGCCTCAGAGAAGGGTAAAGGGGCCGCCCCGAGGCGTCCACGGCACCCCGATCTTGCGGGACGAGACACTCGGCTCGTCGGGAAGCCAGAAGCGCAGGGGCTCGTCGCGAGCCTTGGTGATTCCCACACGCGGTCCCACCTGGATGTCCGGAGCCAGAGATGATGGAAGCTCGAGCTCGAACAGGTCGTCGGGACCGCCGAAGGGCTGCCCGTTGTCGGCCAGCGACAGGCCAATGGCCGCCCCGAAATTGCCGGGCCCCTTGGCCAGCTCGGCCTCGGGCCGTTGGGGCTGGTCCTGTGTCTGGTCGTCGTTTGGGCTCTGGGCCACGATGAAGCCCCTGTTGGTGAGTGCCTGATCGACACCCGCGACCACCTCGCCCGAGCGCATCAACACCCCCGATGCGGTCCCCTCGGGTGAGCAGACCACATTGCCCGACAGATGGATGCCGTAGCTTGAATAGACGTAGATGTGGTGGCTGGGGCCATACATCACCGCGGCACGCCCCTGTGGCCCGCTGACAGCATGTGATGCCGGGTCTTTCACACCGAGATAGGCCTCCACCTCGGTGAGGCGAATCGCGATCTTTCCTCGGCGCACGATGGCACCCAGCAGATATGGCGCCACGGCGTCGGCACGTCGGTCAAAATCGATCACGAGCCCCAGTGTGACACAGCCGCGACGCCACATCATCGGCCTTCGGCGCGTGGGAGAAAGACCACGATGGCCGGCATCCGGTGACGCAGATCTACCCGCATCCCTTCGACGAGCCGGGAACGAACCGCGTACCGTGGTGCGCATGCCACGTCGACCGGGATCATCTGCGCGCGCGCTCTGCGCCGCGGCAGCGCTCCTGCTTGCCGTGACCTCCTGCGGAGCCCCGGGCAGTGCCGGCAGCGCCTCGCCAAAGAGCGCGGCCAGCGCCGCCACACGCACCCCTGCCTTTGACCTCACCGCGCCTGGTGCGGCGCGTGAGGTGATCGACTTCCTCGTCGACGCCTCAGGCAACAAGCCGGTGCTGCGTGTGGAGGTGACATCGACGGCCGCCAACATCACCTATCTCAATGACGGGCAGGCCATCACCATCGGATATGCCGACGGCCATCTCAGCCAGCTGGACTCCACGGTGAAATACATCAACCAGGCCCAGTTCAATCCCGCAGAGTTCGATATCGATGATGTCGGCGCCCTGTTCGAGAAGGCCGGCGAGCTCTCCGGATCGCGCCAACAGCAGGACCTCCAGATCAACGAGTACAACCAAGGCGTCGTGCTCATGACCGTGACCACCACCCCCGAGACGAGCACTGTCTTCTTCCGCCCCAATGGGAGCGCGGTGAATCAACTGGACTTCAGCACCGCCTCGGGGATCCGTGAGGGTCTTGACGACACCGTGCAAGGCGCGTCCAAGGTCGATCAGGTGGTGATCAAGAGTGATTCCTTGGCCACCGATGTGCGCACCGATGCCGCGTCAATCCAGCGACGCACTCGGCAGAAAGGCCTGCCGAGCATCACCTCCAACATCAAGAGCTCCGACAGCGCCCCGGGCTTTGACCCGGCACTGATCGATCCGGATCTGATTGCCCGCCTGGAGGAGTCTCTGCCAGCGTCGGTGGGACGCACTCCTTCCACGAACACCACGGTGACGATCGTGCAACGCGACGGACGTCAGACCCCCTATATGTATTTCCAGTTCAGCGGCTCAGAGGTCGTCACCACCATGTCGGGTGATCTCGTCTCGAAGTAGCGAGGACTCAGACGATCTGAGCCCTGACAAGTGATTTTTCCCTCGTGGGACAATGATGGGATGCATGTGATCGGGGTTCAGCGGGTGGACAAGGCACCCGTTGTCCGCCTGCCCGTGGGCCATGGCGAGGATCCCCGCGTGCTGCTGTGGCATCAGGGCTGGGTGGTCTCGCGATGGTTGTCGGCAACCGGCAGCGACGATGGCCTGCTCGTCACCGCCCAGGTACGACGCCGCACTGCGACGTCGAAGACCCCACGCCGCCGCGGGCACCGGACCGATCCCGATCTGGTGATCGATCCCGGGGAGATTCCTGCCAAGCGACAACGCATCGCCGCCTATGCGATCGTGCGGTCCCCGCGCGGACTGCTGGGGACCATCTGCAGTGATCGGACGGCCGTGCCCGGTAGATGGCAGCTTCCCGGTGGCGGCCTTGAGGCCACCGAGACCTCCAGCCAGGCCGTCATCCGTGAGGTGCGGGAGGAAACCGACCAGTCGGTTTCACTGCGACGGCTGGTCGATCTTCAGTCTGATCATTGGATCGGGCGCGCCCCCACTGGGCGGCTTGAGGACTTCCAGGCGATCCGGATCATCTACACGGCTGTCTGTGCCAGCCCCACCGACCCCGAGGTGCTCGATGTTGGCGGCACCACGGAGGCATCCCACTGGGTGCCCCTGCGCGGCTGGCGAGCCCTGCCCTGGACGTCAAGCGCCCGCTCAGCCCTGGACCGCCATGTTGATGAGGTGACCGGCCCCTTCGAGGACTAGGCATCCGCCGGCGGCATCGACCAGCTGGCGATTGCCCGGCAGTCCCCGAAGGGAGCTCGGCTCGGACGCGGCGCCTCTCGGACACAGCGCCTCTCGGACACAGTGCCGCTCACCAGACATGGTGCCGCTCAAACACTGCGTCCCACGAGGATGTCGATCGGCTCGCGGGACTGGTTTCGTGTGTGCCGCAATCGGCCCGAGGACTCAGTTTCGGAAGAAGCTGAGGATCCGCAGCAGATTCGTGTACAGCCAGACCATGGTCACCATCAGCCCGAAACCGGCCCGCCAGGATTCCTTCGCCGGTGCCCCCGTGCGCACGCCGCGCTCGCATTCCTCGAAGTCCATCAGAAGGCTCACCACCGCCAGCACGACGCCGATTCCGGCGAACAGCCAACTCAGGGCTCCGGCCCCGGCCCCGATGTTGAAGAAGCCGAGGTTCACGCCGAACAGCAGGGCAATGAGATTGATCCCCGCGACGGCGGCATAGGCGATCATCGAGAAGACGAAGATCTTCTGCATGCGTCCGCTGATGCGGGTGCCGAAGGTGCGATAGGCGAACAGGGTCACGGCCGCCGCGGCGAAGGTGCCGAGCACGGCCTGCCCCACGATGCCGGGATAGAGGCTCTCCATCATCTGGCTGAACGCTCCGATGAGGATCCCTTCAAACACCGTATAGGCCATGATGGCCGGTACCGAGGTGCTGCGCCGAACAGTGACCAGGATCGCCGCCACCAGGGCAACGACCGCGGAGACCATGGCCAGCGGGAAGGCCACGGCGGGATTCGTCGCGGTGAATATCCAGGAGACAGCCGCCACCACGGTGAGGATCACGAACAATGTGGAGGTTTTCGCGATGACATCGTTCATCGTCATCCGGGCGCCCGCCGGGGGCGCTGCCTGATAGCCGGTGGCATATCCGCCTGGCGGATAACTCGCCTCCTGGAACCCCGGCTGGGCATATTGCTGACCCTGTTGGCCAGCGGGGACGAAGGCGTCCGGCCTGGTCAGTACTGGGTTACTGCTTCGCACCTGTGCTCCGATCTGAGAACTGTCCGTCATGACTCTGCGGTGATCATCCGATCCTCGCGCCATCCCCTATCCCGTGCGGGACCGACGGCCTGAGTGCAGAATCTGTCGTCTTGCGCTGGCAACATGGCCCGCAACAGCTGGGCTGGTTCGGTCAAGGCTACCCAGAAGCGGACGCCCCACCAATGGTCCGGGCTTGGCCACGGCACCCAGAGGTCCCTGATTCTGGCCCCATTCGATAACGCCCCCACCCGAGAGTGATGCGCCATTTCGTCGGGAATCTGCCACGAGTTCCTCGGGCGATTCGGCGGGTGTGAGCTCAGCGGATGGCATCGATCAGATGACGCGTCGAATGGGCGATGAAGGGCTCTCCTGCTCTGAACCTGGCGTCCAGGGCCCTCAACTGATTCCGATATCTCGCGACCGTGAAATCGGGCACCCACCACGGGCATTTCCGCAAGATCCAGACCACGGCGCCGACGTCGAAGAACTCCATCCGCGCCGTGGCGGCGCACAGTTGGGCGATATGCAGGCCGGCGGCCCGGGCTTCTGCGGTCTCGACAGCCGGGTCACGCAGCTTCCTGGCCGCAGGCTGGGGACCCAAGAAATATTCAATGAGCTCAAAGGCTGAGCCGGGACCCACATGTTGGGCGAAATAGTGGCCTCCGGGCGCAAGCACCCGGGCGATCTGCGGCCAGTCGGGCGCGACCGGATGACGGGAACTCACCAGGTCGAAGCTGGCATCGTCGAAGGGAAGTGAGGCCCCGGCCTCGAGCTCAACCACTTGCACGCCGCGAGGCCCGAGGAGTCGTCGGGCGCGGGCCGCATTGGGTGGCCATGACTCGGTGACCACCATCACCGGCGGCACTATGGGCGCCTCGCTGATCACCTCGCCCCCACCGGTGTCGAGGTCGAGCGCCCTGGCGGCCCCGGCCAGTCGATCAGCCAACAGATGCGCATATCCCCACGGCGGACGCTCTTCGGTGGCGCGTCCGTCAAGCCAGCCGAATCCCCATCCGGTGACATCGGCCTGTTCAGCCTCGGACACAAGCTCTTCGAATGGACGCACACACCGATTATCGCCCGAGAGCACGGCACGCATCGAGCGCCATCGCCGCCGGGCTCCACCTGTGTCGGTTGCCCGCAGCGACCTCAGGGCTTTCCCGGCATGAGCCAAGACCGGACCGTGAAACCCGGTCGGGCAGTCTTCTGACACGAGCGAGGCACTGTTATCTCGCTCGGCTTATCACCCGCCGGCCGCTGACCCTTGCCGTGGCTCCCACCGGCGCGCAAAACTGTCAGTGTTACGTCGTGAGGCAGCGCTCCTGAGCTGCCTATTCACCTGTCCCGACGGCATTCGTGACGACATCTGACACCAGATGGCCGGGCCCTTCGTCCCGGGCCATCTCATTCGAGAGGAATCCATGAGCACTCGACCGCACACTGTCCTTGTTGTCGGAGCCACAGGAAGCGTCGGCCGCTTCGCCGTGGCCGAGGCGCTGCGGCAGGGTTATGCAACGCGCGCATTGGTGCGCAATCTCGACAAGGCAAAGACCCTGCCCAAGGGCGCCTTTCCGGTGGTCGGTGATCTGACCGATGCCTCGACGCTGGACCGTGCCCTGGCTGGTGCTGATGCGGTGATCTTCACGCATGGGTCGAACAGCACTGAAGAGCAGGCGGAGGCCGTCGACTATGGAGCCGTGCGCGCAGTGCTCACCGCATTGGGCGACCGCTCGGCCCGCATCGCACTCATGACTGCGATCGGCATCACCAAGCGCGATTCGATCTACAACAAGGAGAACCACGGACGCGATTGGAAGCGACGCGGCGAGCGACTGTTGCGCGCCAGCGGCCTCGAATACACCATCGTGCGCCCCGCCGCCTTCGACTACAACGCCGACGACGCGCACAAGCTTGTGATGCGTCAGGGCGATCATCCCGCCAATGGTGGCGTCGCACGCGAGCAGATCGCCCGGGTGCTGGTGAACTCCCTGAGCAACGACGCAGCACGTCACAAGACCTTCGAGCTGCTCGACGAACAGGGCGAAGCACAGGACGATCTCACACCCCTGTTCGCAGCGTTGCAGACCGATGAGCCCGCCGCCTCTGATGCTCCCGGTGATGTGGAGAACCTGCCGCTGTCCGATGAGCCGCAGCGCGTACTCGACGATCTGAAGCGCCTCACCGACTACGAATAGGCCGGCGTCCGCGACACCGCGCGTCCCAGCCACTGATGATGGCGAGTTCTGGGACCGCGCTATCACGTTTCAAGCGTGTAACAGCTGGGTCGCGTCCCTTTTGCGCGCACGGGCGCGCCATTAACGTTTGCTCGTTGCACGCACACCCCCACCTGTCCACGTCGGACCACCCGGCGTTCCACAACGAGGAGGGCCGAGCCATGAGCACGCCAGATCGCACCGCACCAGCCTCTGCGAACCCGCCACCGGCCCCCGGCGACGACGAGGCATCTGCATCGCTGAAGCAGGTGCTGGGGCCCGGGCTGCTGCTCCTGTTCGTGGTTGGCGACATTCTGGGTACCGGTGTCTACGCCCTCACCGGCCAGGTGGCCGGCGAGGTGGGAGGCGCGGCTTGGCTGCCCTTCCTGATCGCCTTCGTCATCGCCATGATGACGGCGCTGTCGTATCTGGAGCTTGTGACCAAATATCCGCAGGCAGCCGGGGCGGCGCTGTATGTGCACAAGGCCTTCGGGGTGCATTTCATCACCTTCATGGTCATGTTCACCGTCATGTGTTCTGGCATCACTTCGGCCAGCACGGCGTCGCGGGCGTTCGCGGTGAACATGGTGCGCGGGCTCACCGGCACTGAACCATCCGATAGCAATCCGTGGCTGCTGGTGGTGGCGCTGGGTTTCATCATCCTGGTTATGCTGATCAACCTGCGCGGGGTGGCCGAGGGTGTCAAGACCAATGTGGTGCTCACGCTCATCGAATTGTCCGGGCTGCTGCTGGTGATCTTCATCGGCCTGTGGGCAATCACCCAGGGCCGGGCCGACTGGAGCCAGGTCGTGGCCTTCCAGACCAGTTCCGAGCGCAACACCTTCGTGGCAGTCACGGCCTCGACGTCACTGGCGTTCTTCGCGATGGTCGGCTTCGAGGACGCGGTGAACATGGCTGAGGAGACAAAGGAGCCGACGCGGATCTTTCCCCGCATCCTGCTCAGCGGACTGACCATCACCGGTGTGATCTATGTGGTGATCGCCATCATCTCGGTGGCACTGGTGCCGGTGGGCAATCTGGCGGCCAGCGAGGCGCCCCTCGTGCTCGTGGTGGAGAGTGCCGCGCCCGGATTCCCGATCAATCAGTTACTGCCGTGGATCTCGATGTTCGCGGTGGCCAACTCCGCGCTCATCAATATGCTCATGGCCAGTCGCCTCATCTACGGCATGGCCCAGCAGGATGTGCTGCCGAGCGTCCTGGCCCGGGTGTTGCCGGTGCGACGCACGCCATGGACCGCCGTGTTGTTCACCACCGCGATCGCCGCCGGGCTCATCACCTATGTGAGCCTGGCGGGCGGCAGTGCCGTGGTCGGCGTGCTCGGCGGCACGACCTCGCTACTGCTGTTGGCCGTCTTCGCCGTGGTGAACCTAGCCGTGGTGATCCTCAAGCGCGACCGGGTGGGACACAAGCATTTCCGCACCGGCCGGGTGGTGGCGATCCTCGCGTGCCTCCTGTGCCTGTTCCTGGTGCTGCCGGTATCGGGGCGTCCGATCGACCAATACCAGATCGCCGGGGTTCTCATCGTGATCGGGGTGGCCCTGTGGGCGGTCACGGTGTTCATCAACAAGCGCGTCGGCCGCACCGACCTCAAGCATCCCGAGGACATTCCCCCCGAGGTGATCTGAGGGAAATGCCCTCGGCTCCGTGCCCTGGATGCCGAAGGCATCGATACGACAGCGGGCCCGGTTCCCCGGAGATCAGGCGAGCCCGTAGGCGAGCTCCGGATGATCCGCCGCGATCTCCAGCAGGCGGTTGTACTTCGCCACGCGCTCGCCGCGTGCCGGCGCACCCGCCTTGATATGCCCGCACCCGGTGGCGACTGCCAGATCAGCGATGAAGGCATCCGGCGTCTCCCCCGAGCGGTGCGACATGAACTGCCCATACCCGGCCCCGGCGCAGATCTCCATGGCGTCAAGGGTCTCGGTGACCGTGCCGATCTGGTTCAGCTTGATCAGGGAGGCATTGGCCACATGACGCTCGATGCCCTCACGAATGAGCTCGGGGTTGGTGCAGAAGATGTCGTCACCGACCAGCTCTATCCGGGAGCCGAGTTCACGCGTAAGCAGTTGCCAGCCATCCCAGTCGTTTTCGGCCAACCCGTCCTCAAGCAGCCAGACCGGGTACCCGTGGACGATGGTCTGGTAGCGCTCGATCATCTGCTCACTGGTGAAGCTGCGCCCATTGACCAGATAGCGGCCATCGGCCTGATGGAACTCCGAGGACGCCGGATCAATAGCGATGGCCACGCCCTCGAGGCCGGGGGCATAGCCAGCGTCATCGATCGCAGCCACGATCGTGTCGAGCGCCTGCTCGGGCTCGGCGAAATCGGGCGCGAACCCACCCTCGTCGCCCAGCCCGACGGGCTGACCAGTGCCCTTGAGCCGGGCACGCAGAGCGGAGTAGATCTCAGAGCCGGCACGAACCGCGTCCGCCATGGAGCCCAGCCCGGTCGGGCAGATCATGAATTCCTGGAAATCGAGTGGATTGGCAGCATGGACGCCACCATTGAGCACGTTGAAGCAGGGTACCGGCAGACGAGGCGGCTGGCCCCCGATCCCCGGGAGATATTCAAACAGCTCCTTACCATCGCTGGCCGCAAGCGCCCTGGTGAAGGCCATGGACACCCCCAGGATCGCGTTGGCGCCCAGCCGGGACTTGTTCGGGGTTCCGTCCAGGGCCAGAAGGCTCTCGTCGAGTTCGCCGACGGACTCGAAGCCGCGCCCAACAATGGCATCGGCAATCTCATGGGTGACGTGCTCCACTGCGGTGAGAACGCCGAGCCCATTGAAGCGATGGGGATCGTGATCGCGCAGTTCCACGGCCTCATGGGTGCCGGTGGAGGCCCCGGAGGGGACCATCGCGCGCGCTCGGGTGCCGTCGGACAGGGACAACCTCACCATGAGCGTGGGTCGGCTGCGCGAGTCCAGGATTTCCATCGCGTCCAGCGTGGTGATTGTTTGACGTGGCATGAGTGCCCTCCCGCGTGCTCGCGGACGGCCATGCGCATCGCGCGCCTGCTCGATGCAGGATGCCCATGGCCATCCCTTGATTCAACGAACAGGAACTATCAGCAGGTCTGCGGTTCGGGCTCTTATGCCCCGGCGGGTCCCATCGCCGGTTTCAGGATAGTCCCGCTGCACTGCCCGGGCGCGGTTGGCCGCAGGAAAGATGCCCCTGCATCGGCGATCGCCGCGATCCGCGCGTCGTCAATGGCCCGCCCGCACCGGGCACTCAAACCTGAAACCCTGACGTCGGTTGGTTTCAGGCCTTCGGCGCAAACTCGGGCCAGCCGGCCTCCAAGCGAGCCATGATGGCGTCCAGGTCGGCCCGTGAGGCGTCCATGTCGGTGGCCGCGAGGTCGGGGATCTGCAGCACGATGCGGGCCAGGGCGCGGATCACGGCGTCCTCGGGGCGGCCCACGATCCCGGCCAGCAGGGCGGTGAGCCCGGGCTCGCAGCGCTCCCAGCGTTCCTTGGCGTAGGCACGCAGCGGCGGGGCCTCGACCACCCGGCGCACGAACGCCGATTGGGTGCCCGAGAAGGCACCGCGGTCGCGGAAGAACTGGTGGAGCGCGTCCAGCACGCTCTGCCCGTCGGCCCGCGATTCGACGGCGGTGATGATCGACTGCATCCTTTCGTCGGCCGAGTCGACGTCGTCACCAAAGATCACGGCGTTCTTGCCGTCGGGGAAGTGCTTGAACAGCGTTGTCACCGCGGTATCAGCCTCCTCGGCGATATCAGCCACGGTCACGGCCTCGTAGCCACGTGCAAGCACCAGCTTGCGCGCGGCGGCGGTGAGCGCCGACGAGGTGGCGGCCTTCTTGCGTTCGCGACGTCCTTGGCGTTCCGCTGTCTGGCTCATGGCTTCAGTGTACAGATCCCATTTGCGTAATCATTACACTTTTATAGTGATTACGCATATGCTGTCGCTGCGAAAGGAAGTACGTCATGACACAGACATTGACCGCCGCCGAGCCCGCCACGAGCTCGCGGCTCAGCAAGCGCCTCTGGGCGATCCTCACGGTCGTCCTCATCGCAGACGCCATCGACCTGATGGATTCCACGATCATGAACATCGCCGCCCCGACGATTCAGCGCGAGATCGGCGGCGGAGAGGGCCTCATCAAGTGGCTCGGGGCCAGCTATGCGCTCGCGCTGGGCATCCTGCTCGTGGTGGGCGGGCGACTCGGCGACCGCTTCGGACGCCGACGGCTGTTCCTCATCGGCATCGCCGGATTCGGGGTCGCCTCGGTGTTGTGCGCGGTGGCCATCGATCCCGGGTTCCTCATTGCCGCCCGGCTGCTCCAGGGTGCCTTCGGCGCCCTGCTTATCCCGCAGGGCATCGGCATCCTCATCGCCACCTTCTCCCGTGAGCAGTTCCCCACAGCTGCCTCGATGTTCGGCCCCGTGCTCGGTGGCGCCTCGATCGTCGGCCCGATCCTGGCCGGATTCCTCGTCGGCGCCAATATTGGTGGCCTGACATGGCGGCCCATGTTCCTCATCAACATCGTGCTGTGCGCGGCCGGGCTCATCGCCGGGTGGAAGCTGTTGCCCGCCGATCGTGACCTGCAGAGGGTGTCCATCGACGGACTCGGCTCGGCCCTGTTGGCGATTGCCATGCTCGGCGTCCTGTTCGGCCTCATCCAGGGCTCGACCAACGGGTGGACCATCATTCCGGTGATCAGCCTGGGTGTGGGTGTCGTCGGATTCATCGGCTTTGCCCTGCGTCAACGCCTCGCAACGAATCCCCTCATCGTGCCGGCACTGTTCCACAACCGTGGCTTCACCTCCGGGTTGCTCATCGGGCTGGGCTACTTCGCGGTGGTCAACGGCTTCGCCTATGTCGTCTCGCTCTACCTCCAGATGCACCTGGGGCTCAGCCCGGTGGGTGCCGCGCTGGCCATGATGCCGATGATGGTTGGCATCATCATCGCCTCCTTCGTGGCACGCCCGCTCATCCCGAAGCTGGGGCGCAACCTTGTGGTGGCCGGTCTGGCCACCACTCTGGCCGGGATCGTGACCCTCATCGCCATCAGCATCGGGGCGGGGGACGCCACCAATCAGTGGATGCTCGCGCCGGCGATCCTCGTGCTCGGATTGGGCATGGGCGCGTCGTTCAGCAGCATCTACGACGTCGCGATCGGTGATCTCACGACAGACCTTGCCGGCAGCGCATCGGGTTCACTGTCGGCGGTGCAGCAGCTGGCCTCGGCCATTGGTTCGGCGGTGGTCACCACGATCTACTTCCAGACCTCGGCAGCCGCCGACGCCAACCGACCCTTCATTGCCTCGCTCGTCGTGGTTGGGGCCATCACCGTCGTCTGCCTCATCGGGGCGCCCCTGCTGCCGAAGCGCGCACCGCAGGACGCCCACTGAGCGGGACAACATGTCCGTACAGAGAGCAGCCGGGCGCCATCAATGAAGTCACCGCCCCATCCTCATCCCGACACCCCTCGAGTTTCCCCTTTCAATTCTACGTAGTAGACTCTCCCTACGTCGTAGAGTTACGGCGGATGGAGCACGAATGCTGGTAGCCAAGGGAATCATCAAGTCGTATGGGAACCTCAAGGTTCTCCGCGGCGTCGATCTGTCGGTCGAGCGAGGGCAGATTCTCGGCCTCATGGGGGTGAACGGGGCGGGCAAGACGACACTGATATCGATCCTTGCCGGACTGACGCGGCCGGATGCCGGCGATGTGCACATTGGGGGCGTGGATCTGCTGCGTCACCGCCGCCAGGCCGCCCGGCATATCGGTGTCGCCCCACAGGCGTTGGGCATCTACCCGACCCTGACAGTGCAGGAGAACCTGGACTGCTTTGCGGGGCTGGCCGGCTACTCCGGTCGGAAGGCCCGTTCCCGAACCGCTGAGATCGCGCGGTTGATGGGTCTGCACAATCTGCTTGACCGGCCAGCAGGCCACCTCAGCGGTGGCCAACAGCGGCGCCTGCATACCGGGATGGCGCTTCTGGGTCACCCGGACGTCTTGTTCCTGGACGAGCCAACAGTCGGTTCGGATGTGCAATCACGCGAGGTGCTGCTCAGCATCGTCACACACATGGCGAACGAGGGCACCGCCGTGATCTATACGACGCACTACCCCGCTGAGCTTGAGCAGTTGGATGCAACCATCAACGTGCTCGTCAACGGCAGGATCACAGTGACCGGCAGTGTCCAGGAAGTCACCGGGCAGTGGGCCTCATCATCGATACTCCTTCACTTCCGGGGCAAGACACCGGAAATGAACGGGTGGAAGGAAGCCCGCGGCGGACTGGTTCCAATCCGGCCGGTCAGCGATCCCGGCCACGTGCTCGGACAGACATTGAGCACGCTCGGGGCTGCTGCGGGCCGTCTGGACGATGTACGCATCACCCGGCCCAGCCTCGAGGCGGCGTATCTGGCGATCACGGGCGACCATGCGCTTGCGGAGAAGAGGGTCAGCGATGTCGTTGCTGCCTAGCATGTCGATTGCCAGAACTACCTGGAGGCTGCAGCTGCGCGATCCTGGGTCGTCAGTAATCATGACCCTCTTGCCTCTCATCCTCGTGCCTCTGCTGAACCCCAGCGCGAAGGCACAGCTGGTCCTGTCCGGATATCCGAACGCCAGCGGGGCCGAGCAGACGGTGCCTGGGCTCGCCATATTGTGCGCATTCCTGTCCGTTGAGCAGGTCACCACCTTGTTCTTCCGCGAACATGCCTGGGGAACATGGGATCGGCTGCGCGCCAGCGCGGCGTCCACTGCCGACATCGTGACAGGCAAAGTTGTTGTCCGCTTCCTGATTCAGCTCGCCCAGACTGCCATCGTCTTCGCCGTGGGCGCGCTCATCTTCGGTTACCGTCCCAACGGGTCGGTGCTCGCGATCGGTATCGTCGTGATCGTGTTCACCGCCATGCTCATCGCCTTTGGCGTGATGCTTGTCGCGCTGTTTCGCACCATGGATCAGGCCGATACAGTTGGAATGCTCGTGGGCATGCTTATGGCCGGCCTGGGTGGCGCCCTGGCGCCTGTCGCGTCGTTCCCCGGCTGGGTGCAGTCGCTGGCTCACGTCAGTCCCGCCTACTGGGTGTTGGACGCCCTGCGCCGTCTCACCCTGGACAGCGCGCACCTGACTGATGTGATGCCCGCGATAATCGGCACGCTCGCCTTTACCGCCGGGTTCGCACTGATCGCCGCCGTCAGCTTCCGCTCCAATGCCGTGAAAGTGGGCACTACATGAACACGAGTGAGCGTCCCATGCGCCCGACCCTGTCCCGGGACTACATCCTTCACACGGCATTGCACATCGTGGACCGTGACGGTTCCGACAAACTCACCATGCGCCGCCTGGGCACCGAGCTCGGCGTCGATCCGATGGCGATTTACCACTATGTGCCGAACAAAGCCGCCTTATTCGATGGCATTGCCGAGACAATCTGGTCATCGCTTGACCTGGGCGTCCCGAGCCCGGACGAAAGCTGGCAGCAGCAACTCATCGCCGCCATGCGCGCCTTGCGTGGAGTCCTGCGGGCACACCCGAACGCGGTCGCCCTCGTCGGCACCCGGCCCGTAACCAGCCCCGAGCTCCTCACCGTCATAGAGCAACTGCTCGGCTTTCTCACCGAGGCGGGCATGGCTACAAACGCTGATACAGCCGACCTGCTCAGCACTCTGGTCAACTACACCATCGGCCAAGTCCTGGCAGAGGTCGGCGAGCCGGTCGGAGCAGAGTCAGCACCAGCCAATTATCAGGCCCTGTCTTCCCAGACCCACCCGCATCTGAGCGCCCTGCTGAACGACGGCTGGACTTACGATCCGGACGCCCAGTATGACCACGGCCTCAACGCCCTGCTCGCAGGCTGGCACCAGACCTGACGCCCTCACGCGAACACGGTTCCTGCATACCCAGATCCAAGGACCCATCGGCCGCGTCAGCAAGTGCCATCTCCGGTCCAAGACCAACGCTGGCCTCACCTGGAGCGGAGTCGTACCCCCAGCGGGATTCGAACCCGCACTGGAGCGGGTTTAAGCCGCCTGCCTCTGCCATTGGGCTATGGGGGCCCGCACGGCACATTATCGGGGTGGAAAACTCCACGCTAGTCATCATGCGAGGCACACGTCCTGAAGACGGCCGCCACGGAGAGTCAGCTGGTGCTGATCGCCTGGCCCTGGCCATCAATGAGCATGCTCAGGGCGATGCCGTCGAGGATGTCGGACTCGCTCACCACGAGCTCGGACGCCCCCACGCGGGAGGTGACCTCCTCGACGATCAGCGCTCCAGCGCACAACACCTCGGCACGCTGTGGCTGCACGGGCCCCCAGCTGACCACCTCGGACACGGTGGCCCCCAGCAGCCGGTCGGCCACCTCATGCACCGCCGCCTGGCTCAACACCGAGCCGTGCACGCGTGAGCGGTCGTAGCGTCGCAGGTGCTGTGCAAGGGCGGACATGGTGGTCACGGTGCCGGCCACGCCGATGAAGGTACGAATATCCGATAGTCCCACGCCACTGGAATCCAATTCGGAGCGCACCAGCGTGCGGGCCTGGTCGATCTGGTCAGCAGTTGGTGGATCGGAGCGAAGGATGCGCTCGCGCAGTCGTCGGGAACCGATATTGAGACTCACCGAGGTGTCGATATGGGCCGGTGCCACGCCCGCACCCGTGCCGCGCACCAATTCGGTGGAGCCGCCGCCCGAGTCCATCACCAGCACCGGATCGGCCTTCGAGCGGATCCCCGACAGGGCGCCCCGGAAGCTCAGATGTGCCTCTTCCTGCCCACTGACCACCTCAGCGTTGATCCCCAGCCGGGCGCGCACACCTCGGAAGAGCTCATCGCGGTTGCGGGCATCGCGGGTGGCCGAGGTCGCTACGAAGCGCGCCTTTTCGCAGTCGAGATCGGCGATGATCTCGGCGTACTGCTCGCAGGCGTCGAATGCACGATTGAGGGCGTCAGGAGCAAACATCCCGGTGGCGTCAACGCCCTGCCCCAGGCCAACGAACTGCAACCGTCGATCGTATTCGTGCAGGGAGCCGTCAGCATTGAGATCGGCAACGAACAACCGGATGGTGTTGGTGCCGCAGTCGATGGCCGCGACCCTCATCGCCTGCCCCCCTCCGGGCGTGGCGCACAAGACCGGCTCCAGAACTCTCCCACCGCGCGAACCGTCTCATCACCGAGCGGATTGACGCCCTCGCCTGCGGCCAACGCATGACCCAACAGGGCGTGTAGGCATTTCACCCGGGTGGGCATCCCCCCGGCGCTGATGCCGTGCAGCTCGGGCACATCGCCAAGAGATTCCCGGTCAGCGAGATAGGACTCGTGCGCGGCCTGATAACGCTGTGCCAGCTCGGGATCGTTCTCCAACCGCGCGGTCATCTCAGCCATGACGCCATTGGCCTCGAGGCGGGAGCAGGCGGCGACGGCACGTGGGCAGGTCAAATAATAAGTAGTGGGAAATGGTGAGCCATTGGGCAGACGCGGCTCAGTGGCAATCACACCGGGACGGCCGCAGGGACACCGCCATGCGACGCCCGCCACTCCGCGCGGTTCACGCCCGAGCTGCTCTGCGACAATCTGCTCGTCAGCGGGACTGAGGGGCTCGATATCGCGCATTCTTCCATTGTGGCACGGGTGAAAAGTCCCGACACAGCCTTGCTGACGCAAGATTCTCTCGTGCCGGGCTAGCCTCCGGTCGACGGGCTCGCGCTCGGTGCCGTCACCTGTCCGATGCGGCTGGGGGTGGGGGTCTCGGTGGGCTTGTCGGCACTCTGATTGCTCTCCCACAGCCGTTGCCACCACGCCTCGGCCTGCTGTGCGCTGCCGCCAGTGCGATCAATCTGGACACCGCCACCATAGGGATCACCGTTCGCGGTGACCACCTGATAGCCGGTCTCACCGGGCATCACCCAACCCAGACGGCTCCGTGCCTGGGCCCGCACATAATCCGGGTCATTCCATCGCTGCTGTTCATTCTCCAACTGACTGATGTGTTCCTGGCTTGAAGCAATCGCCGTCCGAGCCTGGGACATCTGCTGGCGCTGATCAACATAGACCCGCAAGCTGGTGATCAGCGAGATCACCAGCACGGCCACGATCACACCGACTGCCGCCAGCCGGCGGGTCATCCGAGCGCCGGCACGAGCCTGACCGTCCTGAGCTGCCGGTTCGGTGGTCTCAGGACCCGTATCGGTGTCAACCTCTAGCCGGGCCCGCTCCCGTGCCGTGCGCCGCGCGGTGCGCGCTGCCGTCCGTGTGCTGGGGGTGTCTCCCGCCGACGACGGCGTGCGACGACGCCGGGTGGATCGGGATGAGGCCATAGCCCCTATTGTCTCCCGCGAGCGGGCGAGCTGCATCCGGCAACGCCCGGACCGCACCGATTCACAGCGACCGGCGACGCCCAGCAACAGCTGGCGGACCGTGGGATCGGTCCTTTCTCGTCACCTCGTGGGCGGCAGGGAACACAGAACGACAAACAGGGCGCCACCGGCCTGTCAGCCGATGACGCCCTATGTCGTCACGATCTCACCGGCTCCTCAACGGGCCGATGTGATCCTGTGTGGCGCATTCACCACTTGGTGGTGTCAAACTTCGGGAAGGCCGAGGCACCGGCATAGCTGGCAGCCTCGTCGAGATCCTCCTCGATGCGGATGAGCTGGTTGTACTTGGCAACGCGCTCGCCACGGGCCGGAGCACCGGACTTGATCTGACCACAGCCCAGGGCCACCGCCAGATCGGCGATCGTGGTGTCCTCGGTCTCGCCGGAACGGTGGCTCATCATGGTGTGGAAGCCATTGCGATGGGCCAGCGTTACGGCATCGATGGTCTCGGTGAGGGTGCCGATCTGGTTCACCTTCACCAGCAGCGCATTGGCCGCCTTCTCGTCGATGCCCTTCTGCAGACGCGTCACATTGGTCACGAAGAGATCGTCGCCGACGATCTGCACCTTGTCGCCGATACGCTCGGTGAGTGTTGACCAGCCGTCCCAATCCTCCTCGTCGAGGGGATCTTCGATGGAGACCAGCGGGTAGTCGTTGACGAGCTTCTCGAGATATTCGATCATCTCAGCGGTGCTGCGCGACTTGCCCTCGAAGTTGTAGCGGCCGTCGTCGTAGAACTCCGAGGCAGCCAGATCGAGTGCGAGCGCGACATCCTTGCCCGGCTTGTAACCGGCAGCCTTGATCGCGTCCTCAATGAGATCAAGAGCCTCGCGGTTGTTGTCGAGGTTGGGGGCGAAGCCACCCTCGTCGCCAAGTCCGGTGCCCAGCTTGCGTTCCTTGAGCACGCTCTTGAGCGTGTGGTAGACCTCAGCGCCAATGCGCATGGCCTCGGCGAACGACTTCGCGCCGATCGGAGCGATCATGAACTCCTGGATGTCGACATTCGAGTCGGCATGCGCGCCGCCGTTCAGGATGTTCATCATGGGAACGGGCAGCACATTGGCCGTGGGACCGCCGATGTACTGATAGAGCTGCAGCTCTGCGGACTCGGCGGATGCCTTGGCCGCCGCGAGCGAGACGCCAAGGATGGCATTCGCGCCGAGCTTCGCCTTGTTGTCGCTGCCATCCAGCTCGATCATCGCCTCGTCGAGCTCACGCTGACGGCTGGCCTCCATGCCGAGGACTTCCTCGCCAATGGTCTCGACCACATTGCCGACGGCCTTCTGCACGCCCTTGCCGCCATAACGGTTCTCGTCGCCGTCACGCAGCTCAACGGCCTCGAACTGGCCGGTGGAAGCTCCGGACGGAACGCCTGCACGGGCCGACGAGCCGTCATCCAGAACGACCTCAACCTCAACGGTGGGGTTGCCGCGCGAGTCAAGAATCTCGCGGGCCTCGATGAATTCGATACTTGCCACAGGTGCTGCCTTTCAGTGTCTTTGGGAAGGCGTTGAGCCCCTTGCCCAGCCTAATGGGTCTGTCCCCACAAAGCGCCCGGCAGGAAGCATCCGAGGGTGCCGGGATCGAGGGCTCAGGATTGCTCAGCAGCCCGGATTTCTGCCTCCCAGCGGCGCAGCGCCGCCCGAGTGGCTTGATCGGCGTCAACGCCCACACGCTGGGCCCGACGCACCAGACTGAGAATCTTCTCTCCGGCTTCCTGCTCGCTGATCGAAAGATCCTCATCCTGGGCCGGCCCCATATCGGGGCCCACATCGTGCACGCGCTGGGCCACCTTGGCGGCCCGGGCCAGGGTCGGCAGGGCCTCGGCGATGCCGTCCAGCGACGACTCACGATGCTTGGCGGCCTTCTTGCGTCGCTCCCAGCTGGCGTCCAGATCGTCGGGCATCTCGGCGTCGCCATAGATATACGGATGCCGTGCGATGAGCTTGTCGGTGATGCCCCGGATCACCTGACTGATGTCATAGTCGCCCTCGTCAGCGGCGATGGAGGCGTGGAAGACCACTTGCATGAGCAGATCGCCCAGCTCCTCGCGCTGATCGTCCGGCGTGCCGATCTCCAGTGCGTCGACCACCTCGGAGGTCTCTTCGATGAGATGTTTCACCAGGCTCAGATGGGTTTGTCTGGCGTCCCAGGGGCATTCCACCCGCAGATTCTGGTTCACCGAGACAAGCCGGGCGAATTCCTCACCGGCGGCCCGCGCGCTCGCCGTGATGGCGAGGTCATCGTGCGATGGTGCGCCGCTCACATCATCACCGGGGGAAACTCCCATCAGCGCTGTGAGCTCAGCTTCGACAGTGAGCCAGTGCCGGCCACCGCGAAGTCATTCGGGCTCCAGGCGCCGTAGCGGGGATTGACCACAGGCGCCAGGCCGGCGGCGTCCTTCTGCACATTCTTGTCCTTGGCGGCCAGAACCAACGCCGTGAGCTTCAACTGCCCGTTGACCGCCTCGGCACAATCGGCGTCGGCAAGCAGCCCGGCGCTGCTGCCCAGGGCCTGCTTGGCCTGGCTCAGATCAGAATCCGACACGGTCACCGAATAATCGCGGGCCAGCTGATCGGCGATCATGCCCTCACCCACATAGGAGACCACGACACGGCGCACATCGCCGTCGGTGTACTGATTGGCGGCGCTGGCGGGGCCGAGCAGCTTGGTGCAGCCCTTCGCATAACGCGTCACCGTCGACTCGCTGACCTTGTGTCCATTCAGCTCGATCGCGGTTGCCGGACTCGGGGAGCAACCCGCGAACATGGCGAGCGCAGCAGCGGGCACACCAATCTTGACGAGCAGCGAACGCTTGGACATCAGGGCAACTCCTTCGGCGATACGTCAACGGCCTCATGGACCACAGGGGAGGCGCACCGCCACGGCTGCCGGGCAGGGCGACATCGCCGAAGCCGAGCTGCGCACCTCGCGACGAGCTTAGTGCAGAGTCGACCCCAGGCCATCCCTCCCCGGCACCGCGATCGGCTAGGAATGCAGTGCCCGGGTGGTCGCAGCGGTGGACTCCTTGGGTGGATCGGGCAGCAGAATGTCGCGAACGAAGGCCGATGCCCAGGCGATCAGCTCGTCGCCGACGATGGGCTGTCCACCCACCCTTGCGGTGCGCGGCGCTGGCACCAGCAGCAGATTGGCGGCGCTCTTCACCAGGGTGCCCGGGTAGAGACGGTCGAGGCGCACGCGACGGGAGTCAGGCAGGGACAGTTCCTTGCCGTCGGGCCCACGTCGTCCGGCAATCGGGGAGAATCGAACCGACCGGCCCTGGCTCACCACCTCGGTGAGCCCTGCCTCGCGGCAGAGCAGACGGAAGGCGGCCACGGTCAACAGGGACTCAGCCTGGGCTGGCACCGGACCATAGCGGTCCTGCAGCTCGCCACGCAGGGCGTCGATGTCGTCGGTGCTGGCGACCTCGGCGATGCGCTTGTACATCTCGAGGCGCAGGCGCTCCGATTCCACATAATCCTCGGGCAGATGCGCGTCGATGGGCAGCTCGATGCGCATCGGCTGCTCCTCTTCCCCTGACCCATCACCCTTGAAGTCGGCCACAGCCTCGCCCACCAGACGCAGATAGAGATCGAAGCCGACATCGGCGATATGTCCCGACTGCTCGTCGCCCAGGAGATTCCCGGCGCCACGGATCTCCAGATCCTTCATGGCGATCGCCATGCCGGCGCCCAACTCGTTATTGGCGGCCAGCGCGGCCAGACGATCATGGGCGGTGGTGGTGAGCGTGCGGTCACCCGGATACAGGAAATAGGCGTAACCACGCTCGCGGCTACGTCCCACCCGGCCGCGCAATTGATGCATCTGCGACAGCCCCATGTGGTCGGCACGGTCAACGATCAGGGTGTTGGCGGTGGGGATGTCCAGGCCTGCCTCGACGATGGTGGTGCACACCAGCACATCGGCCTGACGCTCCCAGAAGTCGACCATCACCTTTTCCAGGGTCTTCTCGCTCATCCGACCATGCGCGGTGACCACACGGGCCTCGGGCACCAGCTCGCGGATACGGGCCGCGACCCTGTCGATGCTTTGCACCCGGTTGTGCACGAGGAAGACCTGACCCTCACGGGCCATCTCACGACGAATCGCCGCCACCACCTGGCCCTCGTCATAGGGGCCGGCGAAGGTGAGCACCGGATGACGTTCCTCGGGCGGCGTGCTGATCGTGCTCATCTCGCGGATGCCGGTCACCGCCATCTCGAGGGTGCGCGGAATGGGCGTGGCGCTCATCGAGAGCACATCAACGTTGACCCTCAGCTTCTTGAGGGCTTCCTTGTGTTCGACGCCGAAACGCTGTTCCTCGTCAATGATCACCAAGCCCAGGTCCTTGTAGTGCACCTTGGGTGAGAGCAGCCGGTGGGTGCCGATCACGACGTCGACCTTGCCCTGGGCCATCTCCTCCAGGGTGGTGGCCACCTCTTTCTCCGTCTGGAAGCGACTCAGCTGGGCCACGGTCACCGGAAAACCCGAATAGCGCTCGGTAAATGTCTGATAGTGCTGCTGCACCAGCAAGGTGGTGGGCACGAGCACGGCCACCTGCTTGCCGTCCTGCACGGCCTTGAAGGCAGCGCGCACGGCGATCTCGGTCTTGCCGTAGCCGACGTCGCCACTGATCAGGCGATCCATCGGCACGATCTGTTCCATGTCGTGCTTGACGTCGGTGATGCAGGCGAGCTGATCGGGCGTCTCCTCGTAGCGGAAGGCGTCTTCCATCTCATGCTGCCAGGGCGTGTCCGGGCTGAAGGCATGACCGCGTGACGCCTGCCTGGCGGCATAGAGCTTGATCAGGCCAGCGGCCACCTCACGGACGGCCTTGCGGGCGCGACTCTTGCGGTGCTTCCATTCGGCACCGCCCATCTTGTCCAGGGTGGGCGCATCACCGCCCACATAGCGAGTCACCTGGTCGAGCTGATCCATCGGCACATAGAGCCGGTCACCGGGTTGTCCGCGCTTCGAGGGCGCATATTCAATGACCATGTATTCCCGTGTGGCCCCGGCGACGGCGCGCTGCGTCATCTGGACGAATCGTCCGACGCCATGCTGCTCATGCACCAGCGGGTCACCCGGCTTGAGCTCCAGGGGCACCACCTGGTTACGACGCTTGGTGGGCATCTTGCGGGCTGTGCGGTCGGAGTTGGGCTGGTTGGTGATGTCACCAGCAGCCACCAGGGTGAGCTTCAGATTCGGCGCCCGGAACCCATGGCGCAGCCCCGACAGGATGATCGAGACCACATTCGGCTCGGGCTCGCCGCTCAGCTCATCGATCACACGGGCCGGGGTCTCGTGGTCGCGCAACATCTCGGCCATGCGAGTGGCCAGCCCCTTGCCCTCCACGCTGGACACCACACGCCAGCCACGCGCCAGGTCCTCCGTCATGGTGGCCACGGCCTTCTCAGCATCGCCATGCCAGCCGGGCAGCGGTTCCATGTCCAGAATCATCTCGGGCACACCGCCAGCAAGCGCGGCGTCTGCTTGAGCAGCGGCCTCCCCCGGCTCAGGTGCCGCGGCAAAGGGCGACAGGCTCCACCAGCCCTGCGCGATGTCAAGACTGTGCTGGCGCACATCAGCCAGCTCCTGGTACGACGAGGCCGCCAGATCGATCGGCGCCTTGCCTCCCGAGGCCGCCGCAGCCCAGGAGGCATGCAGGAATTCCTGGCTCGTGCGCACCAGATCAGCGGCACGGGTGCGCACCAGCTCGGGATCTGCCACCAGGACGAGGGTGTTGGCGGGCATCACATCGGTCAGCAGCTCCATCCCGTCGACCAGCGCGGGAATGAGCGCCTCCATACCGTCCACCGTTTGCCCCTGTGAGATCTTCTCAAGCATCTCGGACAGCTCTGGATGGGCGTCGATGAGCGCGGACGCGCGATCCTGCACCTCCGGGGTGATCAACAGCTCCCGGCAGGGGGCGGCCACGAAATCATCCACGGTCTCCTCGGTCGACCGTTGGTCGCCAACCGTGAAGAAGCGCAGATCCTCGATGGTGTCGCCGAAGAAATCGACGCGCACCGGGTGGCTGTAGGTGGGCGCGAAAATGTCGACGATCCCGCCTCGCACGGCGAATTCGCCGCGTCGTTCGACCAGATCGACGCGAGAATAGGCGGCAGCCACCAGATCGGCCTCAAGCTGGGATGGGTCATAGTCTTGCGCGGTGGCGAGCCGCACCACGGGCAGATCGGCCAGACCGCGGACCTGTGGCTGGAGCACTGCGCGGATCGGCGCGACCACCACTGACGGCGCTGGAAGATCGTCCTTGCCGGCGATGCGACGCAATACCTCAAGGCGATGGCCCACCGTGTCGGAGTTGGGGCTCAGCCGCTCATGGGGAAGCGTCTCCCAGGCGGGGTAATAGGCCACCGCCTCATCGCCGAGCAGTGAGCTCAGCTCATCAACGAAGGCCTCGGCCTCCCGAAAAGTAGAGGTGACCACGAGTAGCGGACGACCGGCTTGACGCACCAGACCCGAGGTGATGAAGGCCCGGGTGGCCGGTGGTCCCGCGATGTCGAGAGCGGGCACTCCTGCCTTCGCCTGCTCAACCGCATCGGCAATAGCCGGGTCGTGACAGACGGTTTCAATCAGACCCTGCAGCATCACTGGTCAAGCGTACCCGGGCGATCCCAGAGGGCTCGGATCGATGGTTGACACCGCGTTCTGTTAGTCGGAGTCCCATTATTCGGCGCTCTGTCATTCGGCTTGTTCCACCAGCTGACGCAGCGCGGCGGCCTCCCCGCGATGCTGCTCTGCCTGCTCGTCATCGGTGAGCACAGCGGCGGCAGCGGCAAGCTCATCGGCCTCCCGCAGCACCAGCTTCTGCTGCTCGGGCTCGCTGAGCACCCGTCGTCCGGCCTCAGCTGCGGCCAGACCGACCGCCGATTGTTCGATGGCACCGGCCGCGGGCATCATATCCACGCCGACAGCCGTGGCATTGTCGAGTGCTGACAGAGCCGACCGCAGGGTGGACATGCGTGTGCGGTCCTTCGCTTTCATCGCCTCTTTGAGTGCGATGCGCAATCTGTCGTGTATCCCGCCGGGACGTGCCATGAAACCAGCAGAGCACAGCGGCGCTGATGACACCAAACCGCGCCGGATGACCCTGATCCTCGCCGGCCTGCGCGGTGCCCGGCAGCCCCCGGAAGACCAGATCTCCAGCTCAGCTGTTGAACTGGTTCTGGGTTGGCGCCAGACCAGAGTTGATCAATGAGATCACGGCGTCGGCGCCCTGGGTCACCTCAAGGGCGAGCTCTTCACGGTCTTTCTTGGCGAATCTGCCCAGCACATAGTCCGCCCCGGCACGATGGCCCTGGGGTCGTCCGATCCCCAGACGCACACGATAGAAATCGCCAGTGCCCAGATGGGCGCGAATCGACTTCAGCCCGTTGTGGCCGTTGTCGCCACCGCCCAGCTTCACGCGCATGCGTCCAGGATCGAGGTCGAGCTCGTCGTGCACCACGATGATGTGATCGGGTGCGATCCGCTGGAAGTCGGACAGCGCGCGCACTGCCCGTCCGGACTCGTTCATATAGGTGCGGGGTTTCGCGAGCACCAGCTTCTCTGTGGCCGGTACGCCCAGTCCATGGGCGCCGATGCGGGTCGACGCCGTGTCGGCATGCATGCCCCGCGAGGCGCTGAACCGCTCGGCCGCGCGCCGCGCGAGCTCATCCACGGTGAGGAATCCGATGTTGTGCCGCGTGTTGGCGTACTCGGGACCGGGATTGCCCAGACCGACGACGAGCCAGGTCATCATCACTCCTCATCTGCGGAAGGCAGATCCCCCGCGGTTGGTTCTGGACGGCACCGAAGACACACCCAGGGCGGGCGACCCCGCCGACCCGGCCGTCCGGTGATCGGGAGATTTCTCCCGGGCAACCCTCAACCCCGGCCTCTGCCAGGCCAAGCAGACCGTGGGGACGCGATGGGGCGAGGGCACTAGTGCCCTCGCCCCATCGCGTCAGCTCTTCAATCCCTGATACCGGGATCAGCTCTCGGTGGCGGCCTCGTCACCCTCGGCACCGGCAGCGGCCTCGTCACCGGCGACGGGAACCTCGGGCTGCTCTTCCTCGGTCTCACCGAGCTCGGCCTCAAGGGCCTCCTCGGAGATCTGGGCGACCGCGGACAGGATCAGGGACTCGGGATCGTCCTCAAGCTCGACGCCCTCGGGCAGGGTGATCTGACCGGCCAGGATCTGATCGCCCACCTGCATACCCTCAATGGAGACCTCGATACGGTTCGGGATCGCGGTGATCTCGGCCTGGATCGCCAGCAGGGTGCGCTCCTCGTTGATGATGGCCTCGGGAGCGGCGACGCCGGTGAACTCCAGCGGCACCTCGACGGTCACCTTCTCACCGCGCTTCACGCGCAGCAGGTCGACATGCTTGATGAATCCCTTGATCGGATCACGCTGCACCTGCTTGGGCAGCGCCAGCAGATCCTCAGCGCCCACATGAATGTTCAGCAGGGCGTTCGCCGTGCGCAGCGCCAGCAGGGTCTGGTGACCCGGCAGCGTCAAATGCACCGGATCGGTGCCATGCCCGTAAAGCACGGCGGGAATCTTGTCGGCACGACGAATACGCCGAGCCGCGCCCTTACCGAATTCGTCGCGGGGCTCAGCAGTCAGCTTGATCTCAGCCATCGGTTCTCCTCATGGTCAATGCAATGCCGTGAGGAGGCATCCCCACGAATCAATGCCGTGGCGACGAGAGAACCGATCACTGTGCGGCCCGTGCTCGACGCGCGTCGGCGGAGCACTCCGCTGCGCACCAGTCGATCACGGTCCGAGCATCACGGACCCTCGCCAAGCGGCAGTGTCACTCTACCCGATCCGTCCCGATCCGCCTAGCGGGCCAAGACCCAGCAGACATGACCACACCCACAGCACAGTCGTTGCCGACACGCAATCGGAAGCGGGCAGCGTTAGATGCCCTGTCTCCGGGCAGGGCCGGGGATCAACGATTCACCGATGCGTCTCGGCAGACGATCAGCCCTGCGGGCCACTGTGTGCCTTATTGGTGAACAGGCTGGTCACCGAGCCGTCCTCGAAGACCTCACGGATGGCGCGGGCCAGCAGGGGGGCGATGGACAAGACGGTCATCTTGGGGATGTTGATCCCCTCGGGGATCGGCAGGGTGCTGGTGAAGATGATCTCCTCGAAGGGTGTCTCATTGAGACGCTGCTCGGCGGGCCCCGAAAGAATCGGGTGGGTGGCGCAGGCGATCACCTTGGCGGCGCCGCGATCAAGCAGCGCGTTGGCGGCCTGGCAGATGGTGCCGCCGGTGTCGATCATGTCGTCGACCAGCAGGCAGGTGCGTCCCTCGACGTCGCCCACCACCTCATGCACCTTCACCTGATTGGCCTTGGTGGGGTCATGGCGCTTGTGGATGATGGCCAGCGGCACCGTGAGGCGATCGCTCCAGTTGTCGGCCAGCCGTACGCGGCCGGCGTCAGGGCTCACCACCACCATGTCGTCGCCGCCATATTTCTTCTCCACATAGTCGGCCAGCACCGGCAGGCCCGACAGATGGTCGAGCGGGCCGTTGAAGAAGCCCTGGATCTGCGCGGCATGCAGATCGACTGACATGATGCGGTCGGCGCCGGCGGTGCGGAAGAGATCGGACACCAGACGAGCCGAGATGGGCTCGCGGCCAAGATGCTTCTTGTCCTGGCGGGCATAGGGGAAACAGGGCGCCACCACGGTGATCCGCTTGGCCGATGCCCGCTTCAGGGCGTCGACCATGATCAACTGCTCCATGAGCCACTCATTGACCGGCGCAGGATGGCTCTGGATCACGAAGGCGTCACACCCGCGCACCGACTCCTCGAAACGCACATAGATCTCGGAGTTGGCGTAGGTGATGAGGCGGCTGGGCACCAGCTCAACGTCCATCAGGTCGGACACGCGCTGGGCCAACTCCGGATAGGCCCTGCCCGAGAACAGCATCAGATGCTGTTTGCTGTTGCGCTTGACGCCGGTCATTCCCGTTTCTCTCCTCTTGTCCCGTGTGGGGTTCATTCGTCCTGGGATGAGTTCTTGGCGGCGTCAGCGGCAAGCGCGTCCCGGCTTGCCTGCACGGCCGGATGGATGTCTCCCCGTGAGTTCCGCGCGGCGGTATCAGCCTTGCTGCCCGGATGGCGTGCGGCCACCCAGCTCTGTGAGACATGTTCACGGCCACGGGCGACCGCCAGCGCACCGGCGGGCACATCCTCAATGATCGCCGAGCCGGCGGCCACGAAGGCACCATCGCCCACATCGACCGGCGCCACGAGCACCGAGTTCGAGCCGACGAAGACATCGTCGCCCAGATGGGTGGTCGACTTGTGCTTGCCGTCGTAGTTGGCGAAGACGGTGCCGGCGCCCACGTTGACGTCCTCACCGAGGATCGCATCACCACAATAGGTGAGATGGGGAACCTTGGAGTTCTCGCCGATCTTGGCGTTCTTCGTCTCCACGAAAGTGCCGATCTTGCCGCCCATGGACAGCTCCGTGCCGGGACGAAGCCTGGCCCAGGGCCCCACCATGGTCTTGGGGCCGATCACGGCGAGCTCGGCGTGGGTGCGAATCACCGTGGCGTCCTCGCCCACCTCGACATCCTTGAGCGTGGTGTCGGGTCCGACCGTCGCGCCGGTGGCGATGGATGTGGCGCCCAGCAGCTGAGTGCCCGGCAACACGGTGACATCGGATTCCAGGGTCACATCACGCTGGATCCATGTGGTGGCCGGGTCGGCGATGGTGACGCCCTGCAGCATCCAGTGCTCGCAGATCCGCCGGTTGACCTCAGCATTCATCCGGGCCAGCTGCACCCGGTCATTGACGCCCTCGGTCTGCCAGGTGTCCTCGGTCTGATAGGCACCGACCGAGTGATGGTGCTGGTTGGCGTATTCGATCACATCGGTGAGATAGAGCTCGCCCTGCGCGTTGTTGGTCTGCAGGTTCGCCAGACCGCGGCGCAGCAGATCGGCGTCGAAGACATAGATGCCCGAGTTGATCTCGGTGATGAACAGCTCATCCGGATCGGCGTCCTTGTGCTCGACGATGCGCAGCACCTGATGGTTCTCACGCACCACTCGGCCATAGCCGGTGGGATCGTCGACATTGGCGGTGAGCACCGTGGCGGCATTGTGCTGGGTGTTGTGGGTGTCAACCAGTGCCTGCAGGGTCGCTCCCGACAGCATGGGGACGTCGCCATAGGTGACGACCACATCGCCCTTGAGGTCGTCCGGCAGCGCCTCAAGGCCCACGCGGACGGCGTCACCGGTGCCGTTCTGCTGGCGCTGCACGGCGATGGTCGCCTCCGGGGCGACCTCCGCCAGATGCTTCTCCACCTGCTCGCGTTGGTGTCCCACCACCACGACGAGTCGTTGGGGCTCCAGCGCCGAGGCGGCACGCAGCGCGGCACTGATCATCGACTCGCCGGCCACCTCGTGGAGGATCTTCGATGTCCGCGACTTCATGCGGGTGCCCTCGCCGGCGGCCAGCACGATCACCGCGGCGACACGGGGCACCCCGGCCTGGGAGTCCTCGGGAGTCGTCTGCTCGGAATGAGTGCTCATCGCTTCCTCCTGTCCGGGCGCCGCACACTCGCCGCACCTCATGCCTTCGGGCACTATGCCTTCCAGCTCCCTGGGCAGGAGTCGAACCTGCGTCGCTAATCCTGATTCAAAGTCAGGCGGGCCCTGCCGGCAGACCAACCAGGGAACGATCGCCGTGGCGACCAGACCCAAGTCTAGAGCCCGATCACTGGCCCACGGCAATCCGCCCGGCGGCGTGGGCGGACGATCCGAGAAAATCCACGACGAAATCGCATCGAGCGGCTCGCCGGACAGCTCCTGCCCACAGTCCGTGCCCGTTCCTGTCACCGGGCGGACACCGACGCGGTGCCATCGTGAACCTATGGACGCCACTTCTGGCGCTCAGGGCGATCCTCTAGGCTGATGGCCGTGAGCACGGATGATGCGACAGTTCCCGTAAATTCACTTCCTCCCTTTGGCCCCGGCCAGCATCTGCTGAGCGTGTCCCAGCTGAATCGGGACGCCCTGACCAACCTGTTCGGCCTGGCTGAATCGTTGCGGCCGGTGGGACAGGGCACACAGGTGTGCCGCATCCTGGAGGGAGCGATGCTGGGCAGCCTCTTCTTCGAGCCCAGCACCCGCACCCGGCTCAGCTTCGAATCAGCCTTCCACCGCCTTGGCGGCGCCGTGGTGTCCACCACCGGGTTCACTTTCAGCTCGATGGCGAAGGGCGAGTCGATCCATGACACCGCCCGGGTGGTCTCCGGCTACTCGGACGCGCTGGTGGTGCGTCATCCCGACACCGGCTCGGTGGCTGAGTTCGCCGACGCCTCAGTCGTCCCGGTGATCAATGCCGGCGATGGTTCCGGCGAGCATCCCAGCCAGTCGCTGCTCGACCTGTTCACGATGCGCCAGGAGCTGGAGGCCCGCGGGAAGACCATCGATGGCGCCACCATCGCCGTGCTGGGCGATCTGCGTTATGGACGCACCGTGCATTCCCTGCTGCGCATCCTGGGCCTCTACTCCAAGGTGACCTTCCGCGTGTTCGGGCCTCCTGCTCTCGCGCTGCCCGCAGAGTTCTTCGAGGTGGTGTCCGCCAGCGGAAACCGCATCGTTGAATGCGACTCCGTGGGTGAGGCGATCGGCCCGGCCGATGTGATCTATTGCACCCGGGTGCAGAAGGAGCGCCTGTCGGAGCAGGACGAGGAGTCGGTGCACCTGAAGGGCGATCTGCTCAATCGGGCGATCCTGCTGCAATTCGGCAAGCCGGACGCGATCATCATGCATCCCCTGCCGCGCGATTCTCGTCACAATTCCTTCGACCTCTCCCCCGACGTCGACGATTTCCCGGGCCTGGCGATCTTCCGTCAGACGGACAATGGGTTGCTCATCCGGATGGCGATTTTCTCGATCGCTCTGGGCGTGGCCGACCACGTCACCGATGATCTGCGCCCTGCTGCCTGGCGTCGCCGCTGATTCCGATGTCTCTGATCACGGCTGGCTCGTGACGTCACCTCGTGGGGGCCAACCGAGTCGGCGCATCGTGACGAGCTCCCCGTGATAGCGCAACCAGCGTTCGCCGCTGTACGAAGCCGCGACGGCCGAGCGTGGTTTCACCGCCGTGGGAGGATGACGCCGTGAGCAGCCAGACCCCAGCACACCTGAATCGACGTGGCCGACGCCGCATGAGCAGCGCCGAGCGACGTGAGCAGCTCATCGTGGTGGCGCGTTCGTTGTTCGCTGAACGTGGCTTCGAGGGCACCAGCGTCGAGGAGGTCGCGGCACGCGCCCAGGTGTCGAAGCCGGTGGTCTATGAGCATTTCGGCGGCAAGGAAGGCCTCTATGCGGTGGTCGTCGACCGGGAGGTGACCACCTTGGACAATGCGATCATGGCGGCGATCTCCGTTCCCGCGAAGAGTTACCGCGAGGTGATCGAACGCGGCACCCTGGCCCTGCTGGACTATATCGACGCATCTCCCGATGGTTTCCGCATCATTTCCCGCGACTCACCCGTGGGCAGCGCCTCGGGCTCCTTCGCGTCGATCCTCAATGACATCGCCACGCGGGTGGAGGATCTGCTGGCTCCCCCGCTGATCCGCCGCGGCTATGACGCCGCCATCGCCGCTGTCTACAGCCAGGCACTGGTGGGTCTGGTGGCCTCAGCCGGTCTGGCTTGGGTAGACACCCGCAAGCCGGCCAAGCGCCGAGTGGCGGCCGAACTGGTGAACCTTGCCTGGAACGGACTGGCCAGCATCGAGCACAAGCCCAGTCTCATCACCGATGAGGGTGCTGCCGCCCCGGTCGCGTCTGGGACCCGATCCGCCCGGAGCCCCAAGAAGGCCCCCGGAAAAACAGCCGACCGGCGTGTGGCCCCGTCGACCCGGAAACCTCCCGCCCCAGCGGATCCTCCCCAATCCCAGGCCCACTGAGCACCAGCCTCGGTGGATCCAGCCCTGTAGGCCTCCCATCCTGGTTGGCCGCCAGCTTCGTTGGCCCCTTGCCCTGGCAACGCCCGATCACGGCCAACCGCCGACCGCCGACCGCCGACCGCCGACCGCCGACCGCCGACCCAGCCTCGTCGAGTCCGGTAGTGCCCCGGGCGTCGGCTCCTGCCTCTAGCTCACGATGATCTGGGCGCCGGGGGCCGGACTCGTGACGCACAGGGTGTCGTCCACCTGATCGAGGCTGTTGAGGACCGTGGCCACCATGAGGGCATCCGCCTGCGTCGCACAGAGGAAGGCGCAGGTCGGCCCTGAGCCAGAGACGATTCCCCTCAGCGCCCCGGCCGACACGCCAGCCGAGAGCACCTCGCGCAGCTCGGGACGCAGCAGACAGGCCGCCTCCTGGAGATCGTTCACCAGGAGGGGAGCCACCTTCGAGACGTCACCGCCGGCGAGAGCATCGAGCAGAGCCCGGCAGGCACTGCGGTCATCGGGCGCCAGAGGGACCACCTCACCAGCGGCCACCTGATCGTCGAAACGCGCATAGACGCTCGGCGTGGACAGCCCTCGGTCACTCAGCGCGAGCACCCAGTGATAGCCGCCGCGCGCCAACGCCGGCATGACCGCGCCGCCATGGCCCAGGCCCAGCGCTGTGCCGCCGATCAGGCCGAAGGGAACATCAGAGCCGAGCTCTGCCCCAAGCTGGAGCAGTTCGTCAGGTCCGGCATCGAGGTCCCAGAGCACCGAGCAGGCCAAAAGGGCAGCGGCGGCATCGGCTGATCCCCCGGCCATCCCTCCGGCCACCGGGATGGTCTTGTCGATCTGTAGATGGGCACCGAGGCGGGGGGTGCCGAAGCGCTCACGCAGGGTCGTTGCGGCACGGACGGCGAGATTCGTGTGATCATCGTCGACACGGTCGGCGTGACGACCATGGGTGGTCACGGTGATGGCGCCGTCGCTGCGTCGCTCAGCGGCCAACCGATCAAACAAGGCCAGGGCCTGAAAGACTGTGGCGAGCTGGTGATAGCCATCACTGCCCCGGGCCGCCACCCGCAGACTCAGGTTGACCTTGGCCGGCACACGGACCCGCACGCGCAGGTCCACCGCTTCCAGTCCGGGGCCTCTCACGGCGCGGGGTTCGGGCTTGTTCACCGTCCCAAGGTATCCCGGAATCTTCCGACGCCCATGCTGGGCATGGTGGCGCGGCAGCTGGGGTCGTCCGGCGATGGGGCATCGGCCGGGTTCCCCACCCCGTGCGAGGGGAAGGCCATGTCGGCAGGCGATGTCCTCGTCGCGTCAGACGAGGTTCTGCGCTCAATCACGCGGAGCAGTGGCATGGGCAAGCTGCTCGGCGATGGCTGCGAACTCGGCAATCCCCAGGGCCTCTCCGCGAACCGTGGGATCGATGCCGGCCGCCTCAATGGCGGCCGCGGCGGCGGCTGAGCCACCAGCCTGCCCCGCCAGCGCGGAGCGCAGCATCTTGCGGCGCTGGGCAAACGCGGCGTCGATCACGGCGAACACCTGTTCCCGGCTGGCGCTCGTGGCGGGCGGTTCACGGCGAGTGATCGCCACCAGGCCGGAATCCACCTTGGGCACCGGCCAGAAGACTGACGGCGGCACCGTGCCCGCCTTGTGGGCCTCGGCATACCAGGCGAGTTTGGCGCTGGGCACGCCATAGGTCCGGCTGCCGGGGGCCGCAACCAGCCGGTCGGCAACCTCAAGCTGCACCATGATCAGTCCGGCCCGCCACGAGTCGAAGAGCTCCAGCATGTGCAGCAACACCGGCACGGCCACGTTGTAGGGAAGATTCGCCACCAGCCGCGTCGGGGCCGGCCCCGGCAGGGATTCCACCCGCATCGCGTCGTCGGTGACAACCCGCAGCGCCTGCTCACGGCCCGGTTGGTGTTCGGCAACGGTGAGCGGCAGCTGTGCGGCCAACGCCGGGTCGATCTCCACGGCCGTCACGCTCGCCGCGGCGGCGAGCAATCCGAGGGTGAGCGAGCCGAGCCCCGGCCCGACCTCGACCACCACATCGTCGGCCCCGACATCGGCCAGGGCGACGATCCGACGGACCGTGTTGGCGTCGACCACGAAGTTCTGGCCAAGTGTCTTGGTGGGACGCAGATTGATGGCGGCCGCGTGGCGCCGCACGCTGGTGGGATCCAGGAATTCTGACAAGCGTCTCACCAGACTCCGCCGCTGACCGCTGCCGGATCGGTGCCATAGGCCATGGATGCGTTGACGTCGAGCTGGGCACACCAGTCGGCAAGTGCGTCAGGATCGATGATCTCGATGCCTCGGGTCGCCGCCAGGAATCGCACGGTGGGCGGCATCAGGTAGGGGGCGTTGGGACGTCCTCG